>Ga0105158_1000018_pt1 | contig 71354 bp, 73 predicted proteins | sample LHCtaG_FD_81567 | JGI IMG/M metagenome (GOLD analysis project Ga0105158, IMG submission 81567) | Hot spring microbial communities from Little Hot Creek, USA to study Microbial Dark Matter (Phase II) - LHC4sed_matched | ecosystem: Environmental > Aquatic > Thermal springs > Hot (42-90C) >...
GCTTATTTATAAATTTATTGTTGGCTACCCCCCAACCTGCAAAAAAATATATAAAGGGTAGAAAAACAAAAAACAATAAAAAATTAAACGATGGTAATTTAAAACTGTTTTATAAATTGTAGGAGTGTTTTTCTTTTAAACTAAAAGTAATGTTAAAAATATGGCTATTAAACCAGTTAAATAAACTCCATCGAATGTTCCTGCTCCACCAATGCTTACGAATGATGCTCCAAGCTTTGAAATTTTATTTAAATTCATTAAGTCAGCTCCAATTAATGTTCCAAGGCTACCTGAAATATAGCTGATTATAAATGGGTTTGAGGGAATATAAAATTGATAAAGTAAAAGCGAGATTAATGCTGTTATAAAAGGTGGAAGAAGTGCTGGTGTGGCTATTCCTAAACCTTTAATTGGAGTGGCAATCGCGTGAACCGTTAGGGCTACAACAATTAGTGCGATAAGTATCTTTATATATGTGATTAAAGGATTTAATTCCAGTTTTGGTATAACAAAAATTAAAATATAAATTGAGATGAATAATGGAATAAGCGCTCCTCCAACATTTAAAGCAACAATAGTTTTTCTTTGTGTAATGCTAAACTCTGGAATATACCATTTTACTCCAAAAAATGTTATCTCTCTTACGGTTATAATTGGCTCCAATGAGGAAACTTTCCTAATTGGAATATTTATGTAGCTTCCAAAAAGTGAAAATAGAAAAATAAATATTGTAAATAATGGGGGAAGATGCAAAAGTTTTACAAATACCCCTCCAGTTAAAATTAACCATGGAATAAATAGCAAAGTCAAAAATAGAATCAATAGGAAATACGCTAATGAGATTGGGCGAAATACAAGTTTTGAAATAGTTTTTCCCCCAATTATATATTTTTGCCTTTATAATTTAATCTATTTGCATTTTTAATATTTCGCTTTCTTCTCCATCTTTAAAATTTGTTAAAGGTTAATTTTTTCTAGGTTTGATATGCCATTTTTCTCTTAAAACATCAATTTTTAATGATAAAAAGTCTTCAAAAGTTAATTTTTGTAAGGTTCCTTTTCTTAACTTCTTCAATTCTGAAATGTATCGTTTTTACTGTAAAATGAAGGTTTTTCTTCAATTTCTTATATGTTTAAGAATTCAGGTTTGGCAGCGTCTAAGAGTCTAGATTATTTATTTTAAATGTTTTATCATAAAATGAATTCTTAAACATATAAGAAATTGAAAAGGTTAATTTAAAAAATCGAAAAATTATTACGGTGAAATTTACTTAAGTAATTACGTAAATATTTACTTAAGTAAATTTAAAAATAAGTAAAGGTGAGGAAAATGGTTAAAAAAATTGTGACAAGATTTATTATTGCTAAAAAGAAGGGAAGAAAAAAGGGGGTTTTTTATAAATCTCCAAGAATATATCTTTCAACAAAACTAACGGATGATTCAAGTTTTCCATTTAAGGAGAATGATAGGGTTTTAGTTAAAATTCAAGGGAAGAAATTGATAATTGAAAAGTATGGCAGTAAAATTGAAAAAGCTAAAAGAAAAAATTCTTAACATAAGTGAAGTTTAAAAAAGAGGATTATTTAATATTTGTTTTCTTTGGGCATTTGTTTCTAATGCATCTACAGCATGAATGCATGTTTGCACATATTCCTCCCAATATTGAAATCATTCCCCAAAATAAAGGTTTAGTAAGTATATCTATTGGTTCAGGAGAGCTTATAGACAATAAATTTATTCCCCAAACAACTAAATAACATCCAATAATAAGACATATATGCCCTAATAAAGCTAATCCCTTCATTTTTATATCTCTCCAACTTTATATCAAATAATTATAATAGCTGCTGCTCTCATTTATTTGTTTCTAGTTTTATGGAATATTTTGGCAAAAAAGATTTAATAAAAAATTGGTAGCCCGGGGGAGATTCGAACTCCCGTCGGCGGGTCCAAAGCCCGCAATGCTTGTCCACTACACCACCGGGCTATATACTTTCATATTAAATTATTTTATTTATTAATAATCAGGATATAAAAATATTAAATTCTAGCTTTTGAATTTTACTCTATAAATTTATATGTTAAAAGTGGTTTTTAAAGCGTATAAGGTTTTCCCTCTTTAACTACTTCTTCAGGAAGCTTATCTTTCCATTTTCTTAAAAAAGCTAAATCTTCTTCTTTGTTTCTTAATTCATCTGGAAGCATATGGGGTATTTCATCAATTATAGGATACCATCTTTTGCATGAACTGCATACAATTAATCCTTCAACAATTTCTTTTTTCTCCTCAAACACATAAAGTTGAAGGGGATAATGTTTACATATTGGACATGCTAAAATTTCCATAAGCGTTTTCTTCAATTAATGGATCACCTCTATAATTTAATTTAAGTTTATAAATTTACAGTTATAAAAGCTTAATTGCTTGATTTATTTTTCCAGAGTTAATAATAGCTTCGCAAATTTCCAATGCTTTTAAACCATCTAAACCTGTTGGTTCAGGTTGAACACCTTTTAAAATTGATTCAACAAAATTTTTAAGTTCAAGATAAAGCGGTTCCTCCCAATTTATTCTAGGTTTAATAGTTAATTTAGAATTTTCAATTATCAATTCTTGAGTTAAATAGTTTACAGTTGCTGTGGCTTCGCTTCCAGTTACAATCAATGTTCTGATTTTTCTTGGTGTAAGCCAATTTGCATCTATAAAACCAACAGTACCACCTTCAAAACTCATCATTATTTCAGAGTAATCTTCAAATTTATGCTTTAAAGATCCTATCTTAGCATAAACCGATGTTACTTCTTTTTCTAAAAGAAACCTCATAATATCTATGTCATGAATAGCTGAATCTTTAGTTACGCCTACATCTCCTATTCTTTCAGGCCATCGTGTTACTCTTCTTGCTATAATTAGGATTATTTTTCCTAATTTTCCTGTTTTAATCATTTTTTTTAAATGTTTGATTGCTGGATTAAATCTTTCAATAAATCCTACACTTAAAAAAACTTTGTTTTTTTCAGCTAAAGCAATTAACTCTTTTGCCTCTTCAACTGTGCTTGTCATAGGTTTCTCTACTAAAACATGTTTTCCACTGGCTAAAATTTTTTTAGCAATTTCAGCATGGGTTATAGTTGGTGTACATATTGTAGCAGCATCAAAACTTAACTTGTTTAAAGCAGCGTCGACATCAGTAAGCCATGGAATACCATATTTTTTACCAAATGTTTTTGCTTTGGATTCTTCAATATCGCATACACCTATAAGCTTAACTTTCTTCATTTCTGAGAAAACTCTTAAATGATTTTTACCCCAAAAACCCGCTCCTATAACAATTATTTTAAGCTTCTTCATTTCCTCCATAACCCTCTTCCAACACCACGATAAATTAATCCAACTTTTTCAATTTCTTCAGGATTTAATATATGAGCACAATCAACTATAGCTGCAGGATGATTCATTAAAGCTTGAAAATCTTCAGGTTTTAAAGATTTAAATTCGTCATGAGCAACAGTGATTATTGCGCAATCTTTCTTATTTAAAACCATTTGTATTGAAGGTTTAGATTTTAAACCCATATTTTCTAATTCGCTTAAGCTATATTTTGGATCAAAAACTGTTATTTCAGCCCCTCTTTTTTTAGCTATATTAATTAATTCTAATGTTGGGGAACCTCTAACCTCCTTTACATTAGCTCTATAAGTAATGCCTAAAATAGCTATTTTAGCTCCTCGAAAAGGTTTTTTGCATATTTTTAAAGCTTCAGCAGTTAATCTTAATGTATGCTTAGGCATAAACTCATTAACCTTTCTAGAAGTTTTAATTAGTTTTAATTTGACTCCAACTTCCTCAGCTTTTTCATTTAATAAATAAGGATAAACAGGTAAGCAATGTCCACCAACTCCAATGCTTGGAATATGAAGATGAGAATATGGTTGAGTATTTGCTAAATTCATAGCTTCAATATAGTCTATACCAATTTTTTCGCATAAAATTGCAAGTTCATTTGCTAAAGCTATGTTAACATCTCTATAAATAACTTCAAAAAGCTTCGCTGCTTCAGCTGTTTTTAAATTTTTAGCCTTAAGAATTTTATTTTTAACTATTATTGATTTAACTGCGCAAGCTAGCTCTAAACTTTTTTCATTTATTCCACCTACAATTCTAGGGTAAAATTGTAAATCTTCAATTGCTGTTCCACTTTTAGCTCTTATTGGGCTATAGGCAAGAGCAAAATCTTCACCAGCTTTTAGTCCAGAAAATTTTTCTAAAATTGGTTTTAAAAGTTTTTCAGTTACAGTAGGTCCACATGTACTTTCAATAATTATACATGAGTCTTTAGATAATTCTTTTCCAATCTCAATGCATGATTGAATTAAAGCTGAATAATCAGGTTTCTTCTCTAAATTAATGCTTGTTGGAACAATTACTAAAATGAATTTACTTTGTGGAATAGCTTCAGCAAAGCTTACTGTTGCCTTTAATCTTCCAAGTTTAACGTTTCTTTCTAAAAGTTTTTGTAAACCAGGTTCTGGAATTGGTGAAATACCATTATTTATAGAATCAACAACTTTAGCATTTTTATCAACTCCAAAAACTTTTGCTCCTGCTTCAGCATAAAGACAAGCTGTAGGTAAACCCATCCAACCTAATCCAACAATAGCTATAGGCAACTCTCCACGTTTAATCTGCTCAATTACATTATTTAAATTCATTTAATTTTTACACCTTATTTTAGCTTAAAGCTAAAAAACAAAGTAACATTCTTTTTGCTTCATTAAATTAAAACAATAATTTATAAAGCTTTATGATATTATGCAAAATATTTTGGCATTAAATAAAAATGTTTTCTAGTGAAAAAGAATGAAAGTTTGGATAGATATTTTAACACCTAAACAAGCTCTCTTTTTTATGAATCTTTCTTTAAAGCTTAAAGAAAAGGGGCATCAAGTAATACAAACTACTAGGCGTTATAGGGAAGTTAACCAGTTAATAAAGGCTAAAGGATTAAAAGCTAAAGTTATTGGAAAATATGGTGGAAAAGATCTTTATAAAAAATTGATGTCAAGCGCTGAAAGAATAATTAATTTAGCTGCTTTAATTAAAAAAATTTCTCCTGACATAGCCATATCTTTTTCTTCTGTAGAAGCTTCTAGAGTAGCTTTTGGATTAAATATTCCCCATTATTGTGTTAGTGATTCGCCTCATGCAGAAGCCGTTTCTAAATTAACTATTCCATTATCAAAAAGATTGTTTACACCTTTTGTTATTCCTAAAAATGCTTGGGTTAAATATGGAATATCAAAAGAAAATATAATTTATTATAATGCTTTAGATCCAATTGCGTGGTTAAAAAATTTTAAAATAAATAAAAATGTTCTTTCCACGCTTAATTTAAATGAAGATAAACCTATAATAGCTGTTAGACCTGAAGAATCCTTTGCAGCTTACCTTTTAAATAAAAAAGAAAGTGCAGTCATTAAAGTTATTCATTTATTAATTGAAAAAACAGATGCGCAAATAGTTGTTTTACCACGATATCAAGAACAAATATTCTTTTTAAAAAAAGAATTTAAAAATGTGGAAAATGTTAAAATAGCTGAGAAAATTATTGATGGGGCAAGTTTGCTTGGTTTAAGCTCAGTTTTCATAGGAGCAGGTGGAACAATGACTGCGGAAGCCGCTTTAATTGGAACTCCAACAATATCTTGTTTTCCATCAAAACCAACTTATGTTGAAAAATTTTTGATAAAAAGAGGTTTGGTTAAAAGATCTTTAAATCCAAAAAACATAGTTAAATTAGTATTAAAATGTATTGAAGATAAAAATGTTAGAAGGGAAATTTCACAAAAAGCTAAAGCGTTAACCTTAAAAATGGAGGATCCAACAAACATTATTTTAGAAAAAATTTTAATTTTAAAATAAAGTAAAAATAATTTAACTCATTAGATTTTTATTTAGTTTTTAATTTTTTCAAATTCAACTTAAAATATAAAACATATAATTTTTTCCATCCATAAATCCATATAATAGCGATAGCAACCCCTAAAACTGTTCTAACAATATTTGTTAAAAAGGTACCTATCCAACCAGAAATTGGAAAAGTGAGCTTTAATAAAAAAGCTGCAATAAAATAGCTTCCAAAAACTATTGAGAACCAAACAATTATTAAAAATCCAGTTAAATAAATTAATTGCCTCCTCAAGAAGTACACCTTATTAAAAATAGGGTTAAAATAGCTAAAATCGAAGAAATTAAAGTTAAAAACATTATGATTTTAAAAACTTCTTTTTCAGTTAAAGGTTCTTGAATTAAAATAAGTCTAGCTAATGTTATTGGCGCATCTTCATTAATATTAGCTGCTAATTTTCCATTTTCAAGAAGCTTTACAGGTCTAGATTTTATTTCCCTTCTTTCATAAAGCCTTCCAATTGAGGATAAACCGTAAAAAGCATTCATTATATGAGGCATTAAAGCAATAATCATTATTACTTCAATTCTAGTTAAAATTGCTATAGCTCCTATAGCTGCTCCAACAGTTAAACTTCCAACATCTCCTGAAAAAACTTTAGCTGGAAACTTATTATAAAGATAGAAAGCAAGCAATGCACCTAATAAAATTGCTGGTAAAAAAGCTTCATTCCATCGTCTCAAAATAAGTAAAGCTATTAAAGCTGTTAAAGAAATTAAACTGCATGTTCCAGGCATAACTCCATTAAAAATATCCATCATGTTAACTGCATTTGCTGGAACAGCTATTCCAAAAGGAATTAACAATGGATAAAGAATTGTTAACCTTACTTTACCAATAAATGGTATATATGGATAAGGATAATAACTGTGAAATAAAATTATTGGAAGGGACGCTAAAGCCGTTAAAGTAGGCTTTAACTTTGGATTTAAAGGTTTTAAATCATCTAGTATGCCTATTAAACCAACAAAAGCAATCGTTAAAATAAAAGAAAAAAGCTTTGTTTGCTCAAGAAAGTTAAAGAAAAATAGGATTAGGGAAGAAATTATAATAGAAGTTAAGATAGCTAAACCGCACATTTCAGGAATTAAAGGTTTATTAAGCTTATGAATGTCCACCCCTACTTTATTAAGTTTCCTCATTTTATCTGCAATAAATGGAGTTAAGAAATAGGTTAATATAAAGCTTAAAGCTAAAAAACAAAAAAGAAAAATTAAAATCATTTTTCTTCAGCCTTTTTAATAAATGTTTTAATTTTAGTGGAATATTCTAAAGCAAGTTTTTTAGCTTGCTCTTCAGTTTTTGCTTCAACAAATACTCTATAAATTGGTTCTGTACCGCTAGGCCTAATTAAAACCCAACTATCATTTGAAAGCCAAATTTTAACACCATCTATTGTTTCAACTTTTTCTCCATAAGCTTCTTCTCTAATCATTTCTAGAACCTTAAGCTTGATTGAATGTGGGCATTCAATCTTAGTTTTTATAGAATAATAAATTGGAATTTCATTAAGAAGCTGAGATAAAGTTTTTTTAGTTTTAGCTATAATGTTGGTTATTAAAGCTGCTGCCATAGCTCCATCTCTAACTGGAATATGTGGTCCATAAAATATTCCTCCGTTTTCTTCCCCACCAAGCTTAGCATTAATTTCCTGCATTCTTCTAGAAACAACTGTGCTTCCAACTTCTGTCCAAACAACTTTTCCACCATACAATTGAGCTATTTCACTTATAATTTTTGAAGAACTTACAGGAGTTACAATAGTTTCTCCAGGGTTTTCTTCCAGAAAAATTTTTTCTATTAAAGCAAATGTTCTATCGCCCCAATGAGCAACACCATTTTCATCAACAAAAATGGCTCTATCAGCATCTCCATCATGAGCGACTCCGAAATCTGCTTTAAAAATTTTAACAGCATCACATAAATCTGAAATGTTTTCTAGGGTTGGTTCAGGAAACCTTCCAGGAAATGTTCCATCAATATTTCCATTTATAGTTAAAACTTTGCATCCTAATTCTCTAAGTAAATATGGTGTTACTAATGCTCCAACACCATTTCCAGGATCAACTACAACTTTAAGCTTTGCATTCCTTATTTTTTCTTCATCAATAAAGCTTTTAATAGATTCTTTATATTCCTCAATCATATATGGTTTATTAATTTTTTTTCCTATTTTATCCCAAGCTGAAAGTTTCCACTCTTTATTAAAATATATTTTCTCTATAATTTCTTCTTTTTCCTTAATAATTTCGATTCCATCTTTATCCATAACTTTTATTCCATTATATTCAGGTGGATTATGGCTTGCAGTAATCATAACTCCTCCATTTACATTGCTTTTTCTAGTAATCCATTGTAAAGCAGGTGTAGGAAGCATTCCAACATCATAAACTGTACTTCCAACTTCCATTAAACCAGCTGAAACTAGATAAGCAAGAGATTCACTGCTTTTTCTTCCATCTCTTCCAAGAAAAACTTCTCCACCTTTAAAAAATGTTCCTATAGCTAAACTTAATTCGAAAATTAATTGAGGAGTTAATTCTTTATTAACTATTCCTCTAACACCATTTGTTCCAAACAATTTTTTCTCCATTTTATTAAATTCACCTTACTGTTGTTGGACCAATAACATCCTTTTCAACTTCTTTAAATGGACAAATCTTAACATTATCAATTATTTTTACTCCTTTATTAACAATTACTTTAGAGGCTAAAATTGAATTATTAATTTCAACATTTTCATCAATAAAAACTTCATCTCCAATAATTGAATCCATTATAATTGAAGATTTTTTAACTTTAACTTTTTGAAATAATATTGAATTTGAAATTTTAGCATCTTCATTAATAGTGCATTCCCTATTGATTATCGCATAAGGTCCAATTTCACCATTGATTTTAGATTTAGAACCTATAAACACTGGAGGGGTTAACTTTGCTTTTTTCCCAATTTTAACATTATCTTCAATAGTTAAATTTTTTAAAAATAAAAAATTAGCTTTAATAAAATCTTCTATTTTCCCTATATCAAACCAAATTCCATCATATTTATAACCTAAAAGTTTTTTTTCGGAAGCTAAAATTGGAAAAACCTCTTTTTCTAAGGAAGTTTTCCCAAGCCTTATATAATTAAATATTTCTTTTTCAACTAGATAGATTCCAGCATTAATTAATTTACTTGGTGGAAATTCAGGTTTTTCAATAAATTCTTCAATAAACATTTCCTCATTTAATTTTACAACTCCAAATCTGCTTGGGTCTTCAACTTCATGTAACGCTACTGTTGCGATTGGATGCTTTTCTTTATGAAGCTTTAAAATTTCAGAAATTTTCTCTTCAAATATAATATCTCCATTTAAAACATAAAATGGGGTTTCATCAATTAATTTTTCTGCTTTTTTTAAGGCTCCTCCAGTTCCTAAAGCAATTTTTTCAAGAGAATACTTAATTGTTACTCCAGCATATTTTTTTCCAATCTCTTTTTTTAATTCTTTAGCTAAATAATTAACTGCTAATATAACTTCGTTAACTCCAATTTTTGATAAAACTTCTAGGTTACGTTTTAAAATTGGTTTTCCTAAAATTGGAAATAAAAGCTTAGGTTTAACACAGCTTAAAGGTCTAAGTCTTGTTCCATATCCACCAGCTAAAATAATTGCTTTCATTAATAATAACCCCTTCTTTTTAATTTACCTTAAATATAAAATAAAAGTTTGATTGAAATTGAAAGGTGTTTATACGCTTATAATAAATGTTAAAGAGGAGTTTAAAACAAAAATTGGTGCATTAGGAATTATTAAATTTAAAAAGGGAATTTACCTTTATACAGGTTCAGGTGCAGGCGCCTCAATATCTATAGAGGATAGAATAAAAAGACATGCGAAAAGAAATAAAAAAAAGTTTTGGCATATAGATTATTTATTAAGCAACAATAAATCTTCGTTAATAGCAGCAATAGCTTCAAAATCAAATAAAACATATGAGTGCTTAATTAATAATTTAATAGTTAAACATTTCAATGGAGAGTTTTTAATGAGGTTTGGTTCTTCAGATTGTTTTTGCAAAGCCCATTTAATAAGAATTAATAGTAAAAACATTAATGAAATACTGCTGGAATTAAAAAATGTGTATGAATATGCAGGATTAAAACCATTTATACTGGTTTTCAAGAGTTAACCTTTATATAACCTTTATTTTTTCTAAATTAAAGTTTTTTCCATCCCATATAAATGAGGCAATTGTTTTTAATGGAATTGAATAAATTACATATGAGAATCCTTCATAAAAAGCTAAAGATTTATCTATTTCTGATGGAGTTGCATTCGAATGTGGATGACTATGGTAAAATCCCAAAATTTCAAGAAAGCTTTCTTCTACTTCTTGAAAAACTTTTAATTGCTCTTCAGGATCCATTTCATATCTAAAAGGAGATTTTAACCTATTTTTCACTTCATAAATTTTTTCAACAATTTTTTTCTTTCCAATTTTTTTACCAGCCATTATTCCACAAGCTTCATTAGGAAACTCTCGCATAGCATGAGAAACTATTTTTTCTAAGTTCTCTTTAGTAATCACAAGCAATTTTTAACCCCCAAATTAAAAAGCATTTATGTAATTAGAAAAGCAAAATTTTAGCTTACAACTTTTACTTATATGCATTAATACCATCAATTATAAATTGAATAGCTATAGCAGCTATAAATATTGCCATTAATCTAGCGATCACTGTTGAACCTACTCTTCCTAAAATTAAATGAATTTCATCAATAAATTGAAGAGTAAGCCAAACAAAAAAGAAAACTATTATTGTTGCAAAAAGAGTTGCTAAAAAACCTGAAGTTTGAAGTATCACAATAGCTGTTGTAATAGCGCCTGGACCTGTTAAAAGTGGAAAAGCTATTGGAACGGCTCCAATATTTTCAGGAGAAATAACCTTTTCAGTCCATTCACCATAAATTAAAATTTTAATTGAAATTATTAATAATAGGATTCCTCCAGCTATCATAAAACTATAGATTGAAATATTAAATAAATTAAGCAAATGCTTCCCAGTTATTACAAATACTATAAGCAAAAAGAAAGCAACGATTGTAGCTGTATTAAAAGCCTTCTTTTTATCCTTTTTCTTCATATTTTTAGTTAACCCTATAAATAAAGGAATATTTCCTAAAGGATCTATAACAATTATAAGTGCTATAACAGCCTTAAAAAGGTTTAAAGCAAAGTTTTCGATTATTAACCCTCCCCCTTTTCCTCCAATAATTATCTGCAATAAAATGTTAAAATATTTATTTAAGAACATCATTTCTTGTTATGTCTTTTATGTTTTCTTTTTTATGAATTAAAAAATACATAAAAATTTAAAAGGCGTAAATTTAATGAATAGAATAAAACAAAAAATTGCGGTTATTGGATATAAAAACTCTGGAAAAACAACTGTTGTAGAAGCTTTAGTTAAAGCGTTAGTTAATAAGGGGTTTAAGGTAGCTACAGTAAAACATATTTCTGAAAAAAATTTTTCCATAGATAGTGAGGGTCGAGATACTTGGAGACATAAAATGGCAGGAGCAAAAATAGTTGCTGCTGTAGCTGAAAACGAAGTAGCATTAATTATAAAAAATGGGTTTAAAACTTTTTCAATAGAAAAATTTTTAGAACCTTTAAACAATTTTGATATAATTATTTTTGAAGGATTTAAAAACTTTTTAAATGATGATAAAGTAGCTAAAGTGATTTGTGTTAGAAACGAGCAAGAAGTTAAAAGCTTTAATGAAAAAGCTAAAGGGAAAATAATAGGTTTTTGTTCCTTTAATTCAATCAGTGAAGCCTTAAAAATTCCAGAGGATCTCCCTAAATTAATTGAATTAACATTAGATTTTATAAATTTTGAAAAAGAAATAGCTGAAATAACAATTAAACTTCCAATGCTAAACTGTAAAAAATGCGGTCATCTTTCATGCAAAGATTTAGCTTTAAAAATTTATGAAGGAAGAGCTTCTTTTAATAATTGTAAAATTTTAGAGGAGAAACGTTTTATTAAAACTAGATTAATAATAAATGAAATTGAAATTCCAATTCAAAAGTTTGTAGCGGAAATGATTCGTTTAACAGTTTTAGGAATGGCTTCAGCATTAAAAGGAGTTTCAATTAAAGGGGATGAAAAAGTATTTATAGAGATTAAAAGTGAAAACTAATAGCGTTATAAAAAACGAAAAGTTTTTACGAAAGTTTTATTTTTAAATCTTTTTTCCGCTTAAATATTTTAGGTATAAACGATTGCAACTCCAATATATATAAAAGGAAGTGTATTATTCATTAATTAATAAAATATAAAGAGGGGAAATTAAAAGTTGCCAAGATTCAAAACTACAGCTGAAATCTTAAAAATAGTTAAGGATAAAAACCAAATCCGAAAGGCATAAAAGCTAAATTGCTTTTATGCCCGGAATATATTGGAATAATTGCGCATGTGGATCATGGAAAAACCACCATGTCTGATTCTTTATTAGCAGCTGCTGGTTTATTATCACCTTCTCTTGCTGGAACAGCTTTAGCTTTAGATTATATGGAGGAAGAGCAGAAAAGGCAAATGACTATTAAAGCTGCTAATGTAAGCTTATTGCATGAAATGGCTGGTAAACCCTATGTAATAAATTTAATTGATACACCTGGGCATGTAGACTTTTCTGGAAAAGTAACTAGATCTCTTAGAGCTATAGATGGAGCTGTTGTTGTAGTTGATGCTGTGGAGGAAGTCATGGTTCAAACAGAAACAGTAACTAGACAAGCTCTTGAAGAAAGAGTTAGACCGGTTCTTTATATAAATAAGGTGGATAGGCTTATTAAAGAGCTTAAATTAACACCAGAACAAATTCAAGAAAAAGTTGCTCGAATAATTAGAGATTTTAATGAATTAATAGAGCTTTATGGAGAACCTGAATTTAAAGATAAATGGAAAGTAAACTTTATGAATAATACTGTTGCTTTAGGGTCAGCTAAAGATCGGTGGGGTTTCACTTATAAAATAGCTAAATCTAAAGGAATAAAGTTTAGCGATGTTGTTGAAGCTTACACTTCTGGAAATATTGAAGAATTAAAAAAGAAGTGCCCACTTCATGAAGCAATTTTAGATATGGCTGTTGAAGCTATGCCCGCTCCGCATATAGCTCAAAAATATAGGATACCAAAGATTTGGAGGGGAGAATTGAATAGTGAAGTAGGGCAAGCAATGATAAATTGTGATGATGAAGGCCCCATTGTTATGTGCGTCACAAACGTAGTTGTTGATCCTCAAGCTGGAGTTGTAGCTACTGGAAGGTTATTTTCTGGAACAATCCATGAAGGAGATAAAATTTATTTAGTTGGAGCAAGAACTGAAGCTAGAGTTCAACAAGTTTGCTTATATATGGGTCCATACAGAGAAGTTGTAGGATATTTAGATGCAGGAAACATTCCAGCTTTGCTTGGATTAGATCAAGCTAGAGCTGGAGAAACAATATCTTCAATTCGAGATATGATTCCTTTTGAAAGCGTTAAATATGTTACGGAACCTGTAGTTACAATAGCTGTTGAACCTAAAAACAGTAGGGATTTACCAAGGCTTGTTGATATTTTAAAAAAGCTTTCTATTGAAGATCCAAATTTAGTTACTACAATTAATGAGGAAACAGGGGAATATTTAATTTCTGGAATGGGAACTTTACATCTTGAAATAGCAACAACATTAATTCAAAAAACAGGTTTAGAAATAGTCACTTCAAAACCTATAGTTATGTATAGGGAAAGCGTTCGATCTAGCGCTGGACCATTTGAAGGCAAATCACCAAATAAACATAACAGGATTTATATTAGCGTAGAACCATTAGAAGAGGAGATTATTCAGTTAATTAAAGATGGAAAAATATCAGAATATATGGATAAGCATGAAATGGCTAAAATTCTTAGAGACCATGGTTGGTCTGCTGATGAAGCGAGAGGAGTTTGGAGCATTGATGGAACATCTGTTTTAGTTGATGTAACTAAAGGTGCTCAATATTTGCAGGAAGCTAAAGATATGATTATATCGGGTTATAGATGGGCTTTAAAAGAGGGGCCTTTAGCTTACGAGCCTATTAGAGGGTTAAAAGTTAAAATAAATGATATTTCTCTTCATGAAGATCCTGTTCATAGAGGGCCGGCTCAAATAATGCCTATGACTAGAAGAGCTATATTTGCAGCTTTTCTATCAGCGGATCCATGCATTTTAGAGCCTATTCAAAAAATTACTATTAAGGTTCCACCTGAACTTTTAGGAGCAGCTACAAGCATAATAACTCAAAAAAGAGGAAAAGTTATTTCAATGGATCAAAAAGGACATTTAGCCTATATTGTTGGTGAATTACCAACAGCTGAAACATTTGATCTTTCTGAAGCTTTAAGAAGCGCTACAGCTGGAAGAGCATTTTGGGGTTTAGAATTTTTAAGATGGTCTCCTGTACCTGCATCTATGCAACAACAAGTAATAACTGAAATTAGAAAAAGAAAAGGTCTACCTCCTGAACCTCAAAAAGCAGAAGATTTTATTGGGTAGAAGTTAAACAAGCATCAAGCAAACCAGATTCCTTTAATTTAGTTATGGTTTCCTCAAATTTTTTCCTATCTTGAAGAATATCGTTTAATGAGTTTTCTTCAGCGTGGGTTCCAGGCTTAACTTTAACTTCAAATTCTTTTCCAAACTTTTTTTCTAAAGCATATTTTATTATTATACCTATGATTCCACCCATGGGACAGAAAGGCGAGGTTGGAGTAAATTGAATTACAGGTCTATCACCATCTAAATTTATATCTTCTTCTTTAACTATTCCAAGCTCAAGCACAGAAACTGGAATTTCAGGATCATAAACATTTTTTAAAGCTTCTAAAATCTCTTTTTTATTCAATTTGATTCAACCTCATAACGCCGTTAATAATTTATCTTTATGATATTTAAACTTATTGGTGATTAAATGAGAGCCATCACAACTTTCACCAGAATTTAACATTTTAAAACCTTCCCTGCAAACAGAAAAGGTTAATCCATAATTTTCAACAATATTTTTAAGGTTAGAAAGAAGGTTAAGCCTAATTGTTTCAGGAAGATATCTTACACCTTTAATTAATTCCCCATATTTAAAGTAAAGTTTCTTTAATTTATTTTTTAAATATGGGAAACCATTAATTAACCTTAGAAAATTATCCGGTTTAGCTTTATAAGTAGATGCTATAATATGTTTAACACCTGCATTTACCAATTCTTTAACAAGATCTTTAAGCTCTTCAAAATTATCATTTAACCCTGGAATTAAAGGATCTATTCTTGCAGAGCAATGTATATTATTAGAGGAAAGCTTTTTTAAAGTATTTATTCTTTCTTTTGGTGGAGAGGCATAAGGTTCAAGAATTCGCAATAAATCTTCATTAAGAGAAGTAATGGTTAAGCTTACACTTGTTCCACCAAGTTTTAAAATATCTATATCTCTAGAAACCAAACTAGATTTAGTAATTAATAAAACTTTAAATCCATTTCTTAAAAAAAGTTTTAAAGCTTCTCTAGTTAAATTCATTTTTTCTTCTAAAGGTTGATAAGGATCAGAGCTGTTAGCTATTGAAACAAAAAAGGAGGTATCTGCATATTTAATATCTCGCTTTAATTTTAATAGGAAATCCTTTTTAACTCTAGCTTCAAAACCTTTAGGGATATAGGAAGTGATATAACAATAAAGACATTTATGAGAGCATCCAGTATAAGGGGAAACACTATATTTAATTGGGCAAGAACAAAATTTACCCTTCCATGGATCAAAAAAATTAAGAACCCTCAAAAATCTTTTCACCAGCATCATCATTATTGCATTAAATATTAATCTTCGAAAAATAATGGTGAAGGAAAATTTATTTAATAACAAGATTTATTTAAAATTGAAAATAAAACATAAAAGTTTTGTTATTTTATTAAGCGGCCGTAGTCTAGCCTGGTCTAGGACATTGGTCTCCCAAGCCAATGACCCGGGTTCAAATCCCGGCGGCCGCACCAAAAATTTAGGTATTTCGAAAATTAAAGCTATTTACTACCAATTAAGCTTCCAAATATAATGCTTAAGGCTTAAAAATAAAATTGATGAACTTAAGTTCTCTCTTTAATTTTTAAGGGAAATATAAATTTCGTTGTGATTATTGCAATTGCAACATAAACATTTTATTTTTATCCCCCTATAAACAGTAAATAAACTTTAAAAGAAGGAAAATAATAAATAAGTTTCAATATTTTAAATGGGAGTTAAAAATGGTTAATAAAAAATTAGCTTTAGCAACTTCAGTTTTAATTATAGTTGGTATAGCTGCTTTATTAGAAAAGTTTTTAACTCCATTATTTTATGAAGGAATACCTTTACCTTATCCTGCTACTGGTAAGCCCATTGGAGCCGCTTTGCTTCCAGCAACCTTCTTTCATGTATTAATAATTTCAGGAAGCGTTTTTGCAATTGGTTTTATAGCTGAAAAGCTTGGATTTAAACTTGATGAGTTAACTCCAAAAACCACTCAGGGAAAAATAAATTTAGTTATGGTTTTTATTATGCTTGCTTCAGGAATGATTATGTGGTGGCATCCGATAGCTTTTCTTCCATTTATTATTGCTGCAGCTTACTTAACTATTACTGAGCTTTTTTAAATTTTATCTTCTAGGCGATAAAAGTAATAAAATTAAAAGCATTGCTGGGAAAATAAGCATCATAATCCAAACCGAATATTTTCTCCTTTTAACCATTTTATTATATTGCTCCTCGCATTTTTCACTGCAAAACTCTTTATCAACAGATATAGCAGCTCCGCAAATTATACAATGTTTATGTTTAGGAATAGATTCTTCAATTTTAAATTTTTTTGACATTTTTTACCTCTCTTTTAAGCATTTTAATTAGTTTTATTATGTTAAGTATTATTTAAGCTAAAAAAAGTTTTTGATAAAATCCTTTATAATAATAAAAAGCTTTTTAAATTATGATGAAAATGAAAGTTGAATGTAATGGATTAAACTTCAAAGTAATTTTTTTAAATGGAAAATTAATTATTAAACCTAGGTTAGAAATAATTTCTTTAGTTAAAAATGAATTGATTTTTTCTTTAGAGGAAGTGAAACTTATAGAATTTTCAGCAAAAAGCATTATTCCACCTATCATTTGCTTTATATTTCTTATTTTTTTATTAATTTTCATTAATGGTTTTTATGGGAAAATTTTATCAGGATTTAAAAATATAATAATTGTTTCCTTAATTTCAATTTTACTATTAGATTTTTTATTAATAGTTATTCGTTTAAATTTTGGTTTTCTTAAAATAGAGTTAAACAATGGTGTTTCCCTTAGGGTTAAATTTGTTAAAAAAAGGGAAGCTGAAGAATTTATTTCAAGAATTAATTTCTAAGGGGGAATTTAATCTATGGAAATGGAAGAGATAATTCATGAAGGCGACTATGTTCTTCTTTATTTTGATGAAAAAAGAAAGTGGCTTGTTAAAGTTTTAGAGAAAAAAGAGTTTCATACACATAAAGGAGTTATAAAGCTTGGTGAATTAATTAATCGAAGATTTGGAGAAAAAATTGAAAGTAATTTAAAAGCTTATTTTTGGGTTTTAAAACCCACTCTATATGATTTTATTATGCATGCTGAAAGGCCTACTCAAATTATTTACCCTAAAGATATTGGTTTAATTCTTGTAAAGCTTGATGTTTCCTCAGGGAAAAAAGTGGTTGAAGCTGGAACTGGAAGCGGTGCTTTAACAATGGCGTTAGCTAATGCTGTTAAACCATCAGGGATTGTTTATACTTATGAGATTGAAGATAGATTTATTGAATCTGCTAAAAGGAATTTAGAAAAAGCAGGTTTATTAAATTATGTAATAATTAGAAAAAGAAATGCAAAAAATGGTTTTCTAGAAAAAAATGTTGATGCAATAGTTATAGATGTTAGCGAACCATGGGAAATTATTCCCAAAGCTTATGAAGCTTTAAAAAATGGGGGAGTTTTAGCTTCTTTTTCTCCAACGATAAATCAAGCTGAAAAAACTGTTGAAACCCTAAAAAAAACAGGTTTTATTGATTTATCTACTGTAGAATGCTTAGTAAGAGAATTAAGGGTTGAAGCTGGGAAAACTAGACCATTCACAAGAATGATTGGGCATACAGGATACATAACATTTGCTAGAAAAATAATAAGTTAAAAAACTACATAAAATTAATATTTTAAATCTTTATTAAGGCAGATGCTGAAGGTTTAAAAATGACTTTAATAAAAAAAAGCTTTAAAGCCTTTTTAAATCAAAAGTTGCATTCAATAAATAAAGATATTTTTTTAGTTGTCGCTCTTTCACCCTTAATGACAATTTTAATTTTTGATTTTCATTCGTTTACTTTGGGTTGGAACGAAGGGCGTGGAGGGTTTCTTTTTGCTCTTTTCTTTTTAGTTATGGAATGGTATGATGCTCGAAATGAGCTTGAATTAAATTTAACTAAAAGAAAGATTTTAGGTTTTGCTTTAAGCATTTCTTTTCTTTCAATTTATTTTATAGCAATTTACAAATTTAATCTTCAAACTTTCTTATTTAATTATGGGAAAAACTTTGCTGTTGAAGGGGGTTTACCAAGCTGGGTTTGGCTTTGGGATTATATAGTTTTCGCAATTTTTTTAATTGCTTCTTTAACATCTCTTTTTAATATTAAAGTTTTAAAATTAATTGTTACACCAATAATTTATTGTATAGGTTCAGCTTTAATTCTTTTGCTTGATGTCTTCTTTCCATATCAATCTATAGGATTTTTAGCTGGTTTGGTTCCATTCATAATGAACACTGTTATTTTACTTCTTAAAGTTTCAAATGTGAAAGTTTTAACTAATCTTTTTGAAGCTAGAGAGCCGCCTTGGATTTACGTTAAAGGAAATTACTTAAATGTTATGAGTAAAGAAAGATTTGTGATTTTAGAAGTCAATTGGCCATGCGCAGGAGTTTTCAGCTTATTAATTTACAGTTTAATTATTTCAATTTTAATGATTAAATTAAATGCTTCAATTAAGAGAAAAATTGTTTATGCAAGTTTAGGAGCTTTAGGAACATTCTTCATGAACATATTTAGAATCTATTTAATAGTGTTAGCTATACTTTATTCAGCTGTAGATTTGAAAATTTTCCATGAAAGTATAGGTGAAGTTCTTTTTATAATTTGGATAGTAATTTATTTGCTGGTAGTTATAAAAGTTGAATCCCACAAATAATTAAAAAATAAATTAATGCTTCAAATTTTTCTCCCTCTTGCAAAAAGAAATAAAATATTTTTCTCATTCAATTTTTTTAGAGGTTTAATAAAGCTCTCTTTCCTTAAGCTTTTGAATAAGTTTACCTGAAGCCTTTATAGGTTTTAACATTTCTTCAGGCTTAGGCTCAATAATTTTTGGTTTAACAAATAATCCGCATAAACCATTTGGTAAAAGCTTGTTTCTAATGCAACCAGCAAATTTGCATGTTTTAATATCGCAAGCATCATCTGCAAATTTGCACCAAGCTATTTTACTTTTAAAAAGTAAAGCTTTTCTACCGCATCGAAAAAACTCGCAGCTGGGGCTACAATATTTTTGTTTTTCACTCATTATAGAAAACCCCTTTCAAAAATATTTTAAACAAAAATATTTTCTTATTTAATTCAAAAAAATCAATATTAAGTTTAGTTTTAAGTGGCATTATTTTCAACCATTCATAAGCTGCAATTTAAATTTTTTATTTATCTCCCTATTTTAACCTTTCGTTTATTTTTAAGCTTAAACCTGTTAATTAATTATATTAGTTGCTTGCTTTTAGTAATATTATATTTTAGATTCACCATTAGTAAGTATTTTCCAAATTAATATATAATTGCAATTTTTAGAAGTTTGAATTAAACATGGCCTGCCTATGCAATTTTCCCCATTCTTTTTTAATGAAATGAAACAATTATAAAAAATAATTTTCTTTATTTAAACCTTCCAATCTAAATTTCCATTTTTTCTATTAAAAACAAATACCTTAATTAATTCAGCAATCATAATTGAAAGGCTTATAAATGAATAGAAAAAATAATAAATAATAAATTCATGAAGCTTAAACTTAAAACCAAGCTTTCTTGAAAAAATAAGGAATAAAAATGCGAAAAGTGAAAATGAAATTATTGAAGCAAAAAAGTTTTGAATAAAATTTATTCCTAAATTTATTAATAACAAAATTAATAATGCGAAATTAAATTTTATTGTTAAGAATAAAGATAAAATAGAGAGAAAATGAAAAGATGCTGAAGTTAGATTATAAATTGGTAAATTTAATGAAAAAAATTTATAATTGGTATAATTGAGGATGGATAAAGAAGGAATAAAGCTGAAATAAACACTTGAGGTTTTTTAATGCATTTTTTTACTAATTTTTTAAACCATTCTTTAAACCATAAAGCTGCACCTATGCTCCATCTTCTTCTTTGAATTATCCACCTTCTCCAACTTGAATGAACATGATTGTAAACTTTAACTTCATTAGTATAAGCAAATTTATAATTGTTAAGGAAAGCTCTTGTAGCTAAATCTAAATCCTCGCTTATAACTTTTCTAAATCCATTTAAGCTTTCAAAAACATTTTTTCTTATGGCAAAAGCTGCACCATTTATAGCTGGACTCTTTTTAACAAATTTACTTGCTAACCATGAGCATATATTAAAGCTAACATATTCATAATATGTCATTTTAGCTAAAAAGCTATCTTTAATAACCTCTTTTTTTATATCAATAATATCAGCTTTTTCAGCTTCAATTAAAATTTTTTCAAGAAATCTTTTATCGTTAGGAATTTCAACATCAGCATCAAGAAAAAGTAAAATTTCACCAGAAGCATCTACTACTGCTTTATTTAAAGCATTCACTTTACCAATTCTTTCTTTATTAATCATAAATTTTATTTTTTCATGAAATTCATTTAAAATTTTTAAGGAATTTTCAGATGGTTCATCTATAATAACAAAAATTTCTTTTTCAATATTTTGGTTTATAAGCTTATTTAACAAGTCAGGTAACAATTTAGATTCTTTATAAACTGGTATGAAAACGCTAATTTTATTCTTCATTTCAACATCTCTATTACGATAATGTATATAATGGAGTTAATGATAAAGCAAATATATTAAAAACCTATTATTAAATTTTAGTTGCATATATATAGAGGTTTTGTTGGCGCTTTTTGCAATTTATAAATCTTTATAGCGAAAGCGAAAATATTTATGTTTAAAATAGGTTTTAAAGAGGAGATAGTATGGAAGATGGTTTAAAACTTATTAATTTACCGATGGTTAAAGAAGCTTTTCTTTATGAAAAATTAAAAGGTGAAAAAGTTAAATGTTTGCTTTGCGAACGAAAATGTATAATAAATTTGATGGAAAGAGGTTTTTGCAAAACTAGAATGAATATAAATGGTAAATTATATACGTTAGTTTATGGAAATGTAAGCGCTTTAGAAAGTAGACCAATTGAAATTAAACCATTTTTTCATTATTGGCCTGGTTCAACAGCTTTAACTTTTTCTACATGGTCATGCAACTTTAATTGTCCTTGGTGCCAAAACTATAGTTTATCAAGAAGCCCACCAAAACTTGAAATAAAATATTTTATTTCTCCTAGTGAACTTGTTGAGAAAGCTTTAAAGCTTAGAAATCAAGGTTTATGCGTTAGCTTTCAAGAACCAACTTTATTTTTTGAGTCAGCCATAGAGTGCTTTAAACTTGGGAAAGCTAAAGGTCTTTATTGTTGTTTTGTTTCAAATGGATATATGAGTATTGAAGCTTTAAAAATTTTAAAGGAAAATGGATTAACAGGTCTTAAGATAGATGTGAAAGGGGATGAATTAGTTTATAAAAATTACTGTGGAAGAGTAAATTCTGAAATTGTTTGGAGAAATGCTAAAGTAGCTAAAAACATGGGCATTCATGTTGAAATAGTGAATTTAATTGTTTCAGGTGTAAATGATGATGAGGCATCCATCACCAATGTTGTTGAAAAGCATGTTAAAGAGTTAGGTGTAGATACACCAATTCATTTTACACGATATTTTCCAGCTTATAAGTTTTTTACTCCACCAACTAAATTATCCTCTTTAGAAAATGCTTATAAAATTGCTAAATCTGCTGGAATAAAATTTCCTTACTTAGGAAATGTTCCAGGACATCCTTTAGAAAACACTTATTGTCCTACATGCGGTTTTAAACTTATGGAAAGATTCATGAATAGGCTTATTCGATGCAATTTAACTTTGGATAATAAATGTCCCAGATGTAAATCTAAAATTCCAATTGAAGGAAGGATTATTTTTCCAATGTAGTAAGCTGCTTTTTTAGGATTGAGGAAATCATCCATATTACTGGTGCAGATGTCCAAAAAGAAAAAACTTTAATATAATTTAGTCCTCCAGCTTTCTTTAAATTTATTAAATTACCAAATTTTACATATCCCTTAATAAAGTTTTCAACAAATTTTTTTAATCCAATTGTAACATTTAAGCAGTAATGTCCAGAATAATATAATAGCTCAGCAATATCCCAAGCTAAATCTCCTCCTTTTTTAGATTGTTCAAGATCAAGAGGAATAACTTCACCCCCATTTGTTAAAAGTATATTTTCAGGTTTAGTATCACCTATAGCAATATTTAAAGAGTGAATTTTACCTAAGGCTTCTCCAAGTTTAATTGAAGCTTGAGCTTCTTCTTCAGAAAGCTTATCTTTTTTAAGAAAAGTTTTAATTAATTCAGAAAAAACAGTACCTTCAATATATTCCTTAACCAAAAGCTTTTTTGATAAATTTACAAAAATAATTTTTTGTATTGGAATATCATGAGTGAGCAAAAGTTGGGTTATTCCATATTCATTTGCTAATCGAGCTTTTCCTGAAAGAGAAAAAACTTTTGTTCCTAAAGCTACTAAATTAAGGGTAAACCATTTAAATCCAAACCAATCTGAATACTTTTTAGCAACAAACTTTTTTTGTCCAGCAGTTATTAAATAAACTTCATTTAAGACGCCGCCTAAAGGTTTAACAGTTATAGGTGTGTTTGGGAAAAAATCTTTCAAAGCATCAATAATAGATGAGCTTTCATTTAAATTAATTAATCCCACTTCAGTTTTAAGATAAAGATAGTTTTTAGGATCTTCTAAAAGAAATTTTGATGTTGAAATAGTTAAACCCTTGATAAGCTTTGAGGTTAACTCTTTAGCCATTAACTCTAAACTTACTCTTCCAGCCCTCCCTTGAATTAAATATGAATAAATCGCTCTTTGACTAAATTTAGCTATGTTAACAACTTTTTTAACAATTTTTCTTGATAAAACTTTATCTATATAATTTTGCGCGATTGTAACGTTTTCCCCATTTAAATTAACAATTTGATTTTCTAAAAGTTTCAATGCTTCTAAAAAACCTTTCTTCATTAAACTTAAGTTTTCCTCCCTTAAGTCTTCTCTAAACAAGTTTGTATAACTGTATCTTAAAGGTGGATAAACTTTCGCTCTCTTTTTTAATCTTGAAATAATAAAGTATTCAGGTTTAATTATTAATCCTCTAGAAAGTTCTCCATACTCTAAAATTAATTCTTCAATTTCCTCTTCAACAATTCTTTTCTTTAAGTTTACTTCCATTTCATAAAGATACCTTTCATTTACAAATGGAAGGTAAGGAGTTAAAATTCTTCCAGCAATAAATTCTCCTAAAACCCCTTTTTTAACATCAAGCTCAAAAAGCTCATCATCAACAATAAGTATAGAGGCATTAATTGAATCAATAAATATATAATCGCATCTTAATCCCTCCTCATAATTTTCTAAAATTAAAAGAATGTTATAATCGCTATTTTCTTTAGCGTAACCGCAAATTCTAGAACCGTAAAAACAAGCTCCCTTTACTTCATAATTTTTGCAAAATTCAATGCAAACATTTTTAAGTTTATTTAGGTTCTCCTTTAATTGCTGAGTTAACTTTATAGAAACTGCCATTTTTAAATCCTCATGTTTACTTTTCTTTTTTAATGCTCATAAATAACTTTGAAGATTTTAATATTTAAGGAATATTCTTTTTCATCGAATATCTCAACTAATGTAATATCGTCAAATTTTAAGATTTGATTTTCTTTTAGATCTGGAAAAAGCCACCAAGAAGCTGAATAAGAAACATTCTCCCAAACTATATATTTTACATTATGGTTTAAAAGCCAATTTTGTAATTCAGTTTTATTCCAAGAATTTTTATACCAAAAAAGATTATTTGTTGAATAAAATTTTTCTGGTGGAATACCGCTAAAATAAATTATGGTTGGGCTATCAGAAATTACAAAACCCCCATCATAAATGTTTTTTAAAGCTTCTCCAGCTTTAACTTCAAGAGATTTGCTTGATTTAATAGTTATCATTGAATTTAATGAAATTGCTGGAATAAGAACTATTAATAGTAAAACAGCTTTATTCATTAGATTTTTTCTTTTATTTAAAAACAGATGTGTATAAAGAATTGAGGTTAAAGGAAAAAAATATATTGTATGCCTTGCATGAAGAAGAAGCTTGCCTAAACAAAATTGAATAGATAAAAGCATTGCATAAAAAATTGTTAATATAAAAATTAAGCGAAGCTCTCTTTTTTTAAAATTTAAAACTCCGGAAATCAACCCTAAAAGAAAAAGATTGGATGTAACATTCATAATTAACTTAGGATATTCAATTATTCTTTTTAAGCTTAAGCTTGGTTTTCCATAAATATAAATCCAATCCCATTCAACCATGTTTTTCTGCATTTTAAACCAGGCTAAAGGATCTAAAACATTAATATAACTCCATAAACACCAAATTAAAAAAATTAGGATTATCGATAAAAAACAATTAAAAAAGGCTCTTTTCTTTTTTTGAAAAAGCAAAGTTAAAACTAAAAAACCTGAGAAAAACCATGCTTCATAACGGGTTAACATAAATAACCCTATAATCACTGGAAGAAAATGAAGATTAAAGCGAAAATAAAATATTAAAGTTAAAATTAAAAAGAAAACTGTTAAAGTTTCAGTTAATCCTAAAACATTTAACTCAATAAACCAAGGTTGTATAGCTAAAGATAAACCTGCAAAAAAACCTAAATAATCATCATTGCTTATTTGTAACATCAAAATATAGATGAGCATGCATGTTAATGAACCTAAAATTATATTAAACCAATGAAGAATTGAAACATTCCAAATTCCAGTTAAACTCATTAAAAAAGCTATTAAGTAATGGTATAGAGGGAGCCAAACTAAATTCATGGTTTTAGGCTTAAAATCAGTATAAATAAAATTGTTTTTGGCTGTTAAATAACTAATTAACCAATGATGATAAGTATCTCCATAATAATCTATCCCCATAAGATTTAATCTATAAACTCTAAATAGAAAAGCTATAAGAAAAATTAAGCTTAAATATGCAACTTGCTTTTTAAAATTCAACTTCATATATGTAAACGTTTGGAACGTTATACTCATGTTCCCAATACCCAGCTTTAGAAGTATCTTCATAAATTAATTTAAAGGTTAACTCTCCTTTATGAACAATTTTTTCTCCAAGAGCTAATTCAGGGAACAATTTATGAGCTATCGTAAAGCTTGTATTTTCCACAACCAAAAATTTAATATTATTTTCTTTAATCCAATCTTTAAGTTTATAATCGTCACGCATAGTTAAATACCATCTTAAATTTTCGTAACTTAAAAAGTTTTTTGGATTTATGCCTGAATAATAAATTACTGTTGGAAAATCAGAAAGAATTTTTCCATTTGAATAGCTATGTTTTAAAGCTAATCCAGCTCTATAATCTGGCATTACAACATAAACTTTTTTTGGAAAAATCCATGCTTGAGAATAGTATGGAATAATTAAAATTAAAATTAAACTTAAAACTAAAAAGAAACGTTTTATAACTCCACCTTTAAATTTTGGAAATGCTGAAGGAGTTAAAAAAGCCATTAAAGGCATTAAAGTTATTAATCTAGCTGGATCACCAAATTCTAACCCAATATACCTAACTAAAGTAAAATACAATACATAAAGTAGAATTACAGCTGAAACAACTCTTGTTTCAAAACATCTTAAAACACCAAAAACTATGCTTAAAAAGAAAACAAAAAAGGTTGAAACTAAAAGAAGGTTAATATAAAATAAAAGTTCTGAAGGGTTAGCTAAATGCAATTTCCAACCATAAGGAAACATTGTATAAAGAATTGATAAAATCCAAGTAATGGGATTTTTTGTTTGAATAAAACTCCATAAAAACCAGCTTAAAATCATTAAAAAAAGCGGTGCATACAATTGTTTTTGCCTCCATTTAAAATAAAGAAAGCTTATTAAAGCTTCTGGAATAACTATAACCCAAGCTTCATAAGAAGTTAGCATGGCTAAAATTGAGGTTAAAATAAAGGTTTTTTGTTTATTGCTTAACAAAGAAAACGTTGCAGTTAAAATTAAAAAACTTGAAATAGATTCTGCAACAGCTAAAGTTGAAAAATCAATATGCCAAGGTTGAAAAGCTAAAACTAAACCTCCAATTATTCCATGCCATCTTGAACCATAAATTTTTTTAGCTAAAAAATAAATTAAAAGAGAGCTTAAAGAACCAAAGATTATACTTAACCCTCTAGGAATCAATATTGTTTTTGAATTTAATAAAAACATTAAAAAAGCTGTTAGGTAAAATGGGAATGGAAGCCAAACAATCGTCATGTTTGGTGAAGGTTTAAAATCTGTATAAACCCAATTATTTTCTAAAGTTAAAACACTTATTAACCATCTATGATAGCTTTCCCCAAGCCTATCTATTGGCATTTCATATAAATGCCATAACCTAATTATTAAGGCTATAAGAAAAACAATTAATCCACCTGCAACTGTTAAAGCTTTTCCTTTTATGTTTTTCAAGTTAATCCGATCCTTTGATTGCAGCTTCCTTTTTAGTTAATAAAGCTACATAAAAATATGCTATTACATAAACTGCTAATATAGGGATTATTCCAAAGTTGCTATTTAAAAAAGCTTTAAATATAGCTGTTAAACCAATTAAACCAAGTAAAGCTTCAAGAAAAACCATTTTATTAACTCCTATTTGATATTTTTTATCGCGCCAAGTATCCGTTACTTTTTCTATTCTATATTTTGGTGTTCTTGCAAAGCTTCCAGGTGTTTTACCAAATAAACCTTGAAGAACAGCTATGGTATTGCTTAAGCTTATTCCAAAACCTATTAAAGCTAAAGAAACTAAAGCTTTAGCTTGAGATTTAATTTTTATTCCTTGAAGCTTTAAGGTATAAGCATAAAAAATCCACATTGAAATAGCGCAAAAGAAAATCATTATATTTAATACTATCCAATGAGGCATTGAAATAGCTGCATTCCAAGCTTCATCAATAAACCTTTTAAGATATGGTATAAAGTTTAAACTTTGAATTGAAGGTGCAGCTCCACTTGGAGTAACCATAGTTTCAATAAGTAAACTTAAATTTACCAATCTAATATCAAAGATGGCTGCAATTAAAGCTATTAGAAAAGCTGAAAACATTAATGGATGAACAGAATAGTAGGATAAATGAATTAAGGCTTCAATTTTCTGCTCGAAAGAAAGCATTTTACTTTTTAAAATATCCATAAAAAGTTTTCTAAAAACTCTAATAGAGCCTCTAGCCCATCTGCTTTGCTGTCTTTTTACAGCTGGAATTGTAGGTGGAATTTCAGCTGGACATGTTACATCTCTTAAATAGATGGCTTTCCAACCTTTAAGCTGCATTCTATAGCTGGCATCTAAATCTTCAGCTAAAGTATCAGATTGCCATCCACCAGCCTCTTCTAAAGCACTTCTTCTTAAAACTCCCGCTGAACCATTAAAATTTAAAAGAAAGTTTGCTGCTGTTCTACCTGCCTGCTCAACTATATGATGTCCATCATAACCTATAGCTATAGCCTTAGTTGTAGCATTATAATCTCTATTTAAATGTGTCCATCGGCATTGAGCTATTCCAAGCTTTTCATCTTCAAAATAAGGCATCACCTTATCTAGAAAATCAGGTGGAGGAACAAAATCAGCATCAAAAATAGCTATAAAAGGATGCTTAGTATATTTTAAAGCGTTTTGAAGAGCCCCAGCTTTGAATCCTTCCCTATTAAAACGATGAATAACCTCAACATCATATCCTAACGATTTATATTTTTCAGCAATTTTCCTAACGATTTCTGTTGTTTCATCAGTAGAATCATCTAAAAGAAGAATTTGAACTAAATTCTTTCCATAATGATCAGCTATTGCTATACATGCTTTCATTAAACGTTCAACAACATACTTTTCATTAAATATTGGAAGTTGAATTGTAACAGGTTTTTTACTCCATTTTTTAATTTTTGGAAGTTTATAATTTTGAGCTTTTTGCATTAAAACATAAAAGTTTAAACCATAAGGGAAAAAAAGAATAGATAAAACTGTAGATAAACTTAACAAAATTTGCTGTGCAGTTAAATTCAAGGAGCTTCCTCCAACTCATCCTATAATCTTTTATTTTTTAATTAATTTTTGTTTAAAAATCATTAATCAAGGAAATATTTAAGGCTTATAATTAGCTTTGATATAAAGCTTTGCTTGCTTCAAATTTTAGAGAAAATAAGGAAGCCTTTTTTAATAAGTTTTCACTAAATTTTTATATAGATTGGTGTTTGCTATGGAAAGAGTACCCACAGGAATTAAAGGTTTAGATGAATTGCTTAAAGGTGGTTTTCCAAAAGGAAGATGTATTTTGATTGTGGGTGGTCCAGGCTCAGGAAAAACAATTTTTGCTATGCAATTTTTAAAAGCTGGAGCTGAAGTTGGAGAAAGAGGATTATACATAACTTTAGATGAAGATCCAGAGCAAGTTAAAATGAATATGTCTTCATTAGGTTGGAATATAGATAAACTTGAAAGTGAAGGAAAATTATTTTTACTTGATGCAACACCTTTTAAGCGACCAAAAAAAATTGAGAAGTCAACTGGGTTTATTCAAGAAAATCTATTTATACCATCAAAGTTAACTTTAAAAAGATTGATAGTTACTATTCAAAAAATGGTTAAAGAGGAGGATATTCAAAGAATAGCTGTAGATCCTATAACAGCATTAACTTTAAGGTATGAAAAACCATATAAAAGAAGAAGAGCTTTTCTAGCTTTTTTTGATGCCTTAACAAATGCTGGGTGCACATCTATTATAACTTCAGAGCTTAAAACAACTATGCTTGAAAGATCTTTTCAAATAGAGGAGTTTTTATCACAGGGAGTTATATTGCTTCATTCAATAATTCATGAAGGAAATGTTATTAGAGCTATTCAAATCGAGAAAATGCGTGGAATAGATCATGATTCTCAAATTAGACCTTATAAAATAACATCAAATGGAATAGAAGTTTTTCCGAGAGATATAGTATTTAAACCTTCATCGATTTAATATAGAAAACTATTCCTTTTCCAGGTTCAATGGAGAATTTAAACCATTTAAAGGAATGCTTCCTTCCCTTAACTTTTCTAATTCTAAGTCTTCTTTCTTGCTTAGGTTCAATTACCTGAAGCTCTATAATGCAATCTGAAGCTTCATCAATTTTAGTTAAAGCTTCTTTTGATATTACTGGACTCATTGTAAAACAGAATTTTCCCCCTTCACCCTTAACTTTAGCTCCTGTTGCATGAATAAAAGAAATTATTGTTTCAGGTTTAATTGAAGCTAAAAGGGAAGCTGGAGAATCCATATATACATCAACATTTTCATTAAGCTTATTAAGAATAACTGAAATTTCTGTTGCTAAACCTGTTAAATCTGTTGGTGAAGAAATAGAATGTTTTTCTTCAGATTTTTTACCAGCCAACCCTGAATAACAATCTATAAATACAAAATGCCCTTCCTCCTCAAACTCTTTAAGGTTTAATCCTATGCTCCTCATGTTTTCTCTAATTTTCGATGGAAATTCATTATTAACTATATATATGCATTTTTTATTTTTCTTTAAACTTTCATAAGCTAAATTTTCCATTAAAACTGTTTTTCCTGAACCTGGTGGACCTAAAATCATAACTGTAGCTTGCTCAGGAAAACCCCCTTCAACAATTTTGTTAATAAATGAAAAAGGTTTTGGATAAAGTCTTCTTCTTCTTTTAACAATATAGAAAGTTAATGAAGCTGTTGCAAAAATTATAATGAAATATGGTATCTTCCCTAGAATAGATATTTCAACAGGAACAATTATTTCTTCAGTTTTTTCTAAAGAAATGTTAACAGTTTTTTCATAATTAAAGAATGAAATTTTTAAAGAATAGGTTCCGGCTGGAATTTTATCAAATACCGCTACACCAAGTAATGATAAAGATTTAACCTCTATAGGAGTTGAGTTTTCGATTAAGCTTACTTTAGCATTAAATAGAGGTAAACCATAAATAATAGATCTTACTTTTAAAGAATATACATGCGTTTTCAATTTTATTACTTTACTTTCATTTATTAAAATTTTTTCATTTAATACAGGTTTATTACGCCAATAAACTGTTAAATTATAAGCTCCAATAATGTTTGAAGAAGGTAATACTAAAGATGCTTCTCCATCATGATTTGTTAATTCTGAAATGGGTTGAAAACCAATAGCTTGAATAATCAAAGTAGCGTTCGATAAAGGTTTATCATTACCATCTTTAACAATTAACGTTGTTAAATAAGAATAACCTACATAAACCATTTTTTCAATAGGATAAACATTTCTTGAAGAATCTATAGCTTTAAATATTATTCTATATGCATCCATTAAAAAAGTTGCATTTATTTCATAAATTGCTGAATAAATTGTTGAACCAAAACTTTTCATAGAAAGAGGTTGATCCTTTAATAAAGTTTCACCCTTAGAATTTACTATTGAAATAAAAGCTGAATTAACATCTTCAATTGCAAAAGGATCTGAAACATTAGCTTGAATTAAAACTGATGCTTGCTTTCCCGTTTCATTAATTGAAAAAAATGTTTTAGGTTTTCCAGCCGAATCTAAAATTGTTAAATCTATTTTTAAATGGTTTATACATGGTAAAACTATATAAGTTGGATGTTTATCGCTGTTCCAAAGCAAGTAAGTTTTAGATTTTCCTTCATATGGAGCAAATTGAATTTTATATTGAATTCTATATCCCTTCTTAATAGTATATTTTACCCCTGCTATCGCTGCTGAATATTCATCCGGTTTGTTAGATAAAGCTAAAAATTGTTCTGTTTTTACAATCTCTTCTTCTCCACCAGTTGGCGAAATTTGTGAAAGAATGAAACTTAATCTTCCAAATACAGTTGTATCAGCTTTTAACCATGCCTTAAAAAATATCACACCTGAAATTTCTAGATCAAAACCTAAAGGTGGATGTAAAGTAAATATTTCTCCAGTAGAAGCATTAGAAATTTTTGTCTCACCAAATTTCGGGGTTGAAGTTAAGATTTTTCCTTCATAAACCTTTAAGGCTTCATTATAAATAGCAAATAAAGTAACAGGTTTTGATGAAATTACTTGAGAAGAAGCAAATGGCAATATAATGTTTATAAAAATTAATGTCGCAAATAGTATTAAAACTAAACTTTTCATCTTCATTTTAGCTTTTACCCTTTTCTAACCAGAAAGACAATTATTCTTTTTAATTTCTAAAATTTTAATTTTAAGTTTTTCCATTTTTAAAAGAAAATTAAAAACATTTAGGATTTTAAAACAAGTTTTTTATTTTTCAGTTTAAATTAAATAAAGAAAAGTAAGCAATCAAATTTAAATTAGGTTATTAAGAAAACTTTAAAATAAACGCTTTTAATTAAATTTTAAAACGAGGTTTAAAAACCTTGAAAATTCTAGCTTTTTTAGGATTAATGCTTATTTTTTTAGGTTTAACCTTAATAATTTTAACCCATCTGATTAATTATTCAAGTAAAATATCTTTTGAAAACTTAAGAAAATTGCCTAAATTTTTAATTTATATTTATGAAAAAAATGATTTAACCTTTATTACTTCACCAATTTTGATTATAATTGGTTTAGGTTATTTTCTTTGGGTCTTCCTAAAAATCTTTCATAAATAGAAATTAATGAAATGTGAAATTTATACACCTACTTCCTCAGCTATATCAAGTAGATCTAAAGCTGTTAATTTTGCTTTTGTTGGGATTCCATTCATTGACCAGCCTCTAGCAGCATAATATTCATTAAGCATATTTTCAAACTCTTCTTTAGTTAAAACGCTTCCTTTAGATTTTCCTTCTGGAATTGGATCAGAAAAAACTCTTTCAGGTAAAGTATCATTCTTTCTAGTAAATCCTTCTCTTGTATTAAAAGCTCTTTGAACATTGTAAACTCTTTCACCAACAGTAAGAAGAGAAGAAATTGAAGTGTTAAATCCTGTGGTAGCAACAACCAGTTCTGGTAAACCCTCAATAAAGAACATATGTCTTGAAAATTTACATATCCCTAAAATATCGTAAACAGTCATAATATCTTCATGAATTTTAACTTCAAAACCCTTCTCTTTAGAAGAGAATCTATTAACATTAGAGAATTTCCACCATTTTCCAGAAAGTTCAGTTCCGTAAACAACGCCTGTTAAATGGCATCCTCCTCTAACAGAAACTGCAAAAGCTAATGCAACTCCTTTTAATCCTCTAACATCATACGCTGGAAGCTCTAATCCTTTAGAATGCATAGCAAATTTACTTGAGTTTTTACCTAATTTTTCACTTGCAATTTTGCTTCCATCACTTAATAAATTACCGACTTCACCTTTTTTATAAGCCATTTTCTTTAAAGCTTCAGCTGCAGCAGTTACATTACCAAACTTTAAATCCTTAAACTCTTCACTATTTAGCAATCCTTTTTCATTTGCCTCCATAGCCCAAGCTAAAGTTAACCCAGCTGAAATAGCATCTAAACCAAGCAAATCGCATATTAAATTAAGGTAGGCTACAGCTTCAGGATCATCTATTTCTAAACTTCCACCTAAAGCATATATAACTTCATACTCTAAACCATCCACTTCTACACCAGCATATTTTCCTTCATTAACCTTAAATATTCTACCACATGGCTTATTGCATCCTGGACAAGCCCTATTTTTAAATGTATATTTAGGAGCCCAATAATATGGATCAAGCTTTGATTTTTCACTATTATTAATATTCAGGTTATCATAGCTTTTTTGGAAATAGCCTTGTTGCCAATTTCTAGATGGAAACACTCCTTTTTCTAGATTTACCCATTCATAAAATTCTGCTGTACCATATTTTAAATCTAATATTGATGCAGGATGTTCCTTCAATACTTTAGACCATTTTTTAATAAGTTTTTTAAGTAAGTTTAAATCAGCGTACTCAATTTCTTTATCTCCTTTAACAACTATAGCCTTTAAGTTTTTAGAGCCCATAACTGCACCTAAGCCCGCTCTAGCAGCTTGTCTTTCTTCACAATCTATTGAAGCTATCTTAGAAAGATGTTCTCCTGCTGGACCTATAACAGCTGTGGCAAATCCTTCATAATGAGTTTTTAGTTCCTTATTAGCTTCTCTAATATTTAACCCCCAAAGTTTTGAACCGTCATCAAATGAAACTTCATTATTGTTTATCGATAAAATTGTTGGAAATTCGCTTTTTCCTTTAATAATTAATGCATCATAACCCGCTTTTTTTATGGAGACGCCAAGTGAAGCACCAGCCACCGCTCTGCCAAAACCCATTGTTAAAGGGCTTTTAGCAACAAAAACAGTTTTTGAAGCAGTTGGAATGCCTGAACTAACAAGTAATCCTGGTGCAATAATTAAGCAATTTTCAGGGCTTAAAGGATCAGTATGCTTAGCTACTTCATCATATAAAAGCCTAGAGGCAAAACCTAAACCACCGAGATATTTTTCAGCAAATTCTTTAGTTAAAATTTTTTCTGAAAAGGTTTTAGTGGTTAAGTTTACATAGAGAAGCTTTCCTGAATAACCCTTTAGATGGAAACTTAGGTCCCCCCTAAATTTAAAGATGGAACCTACTATCTTTATACGATCTAATATAAAAGCTTTTCCCTAAAAAAATAGGAAAATTTTACCAATTTTTAGAAGTAATCTTGAGGATTATAAATTAAAGGTTTTTCATCACTTTTTATTTCAGCCTCTAAAATTTCTCCTATATAGATGATATGATCTCCTACATCTATCGATTTAATAACTTTACAATCTAAGTAGGCTATGCAATTTTTTAATATTGGTGAACCTGTTTTTTTAATTTCATATTCTATTCCACTAAATTTATTTTTATTTCTTCCTGAATAAAGGCCGAAGAGTTTAGCTAAATCTTTTTGTTTTTCAGAAAGAATATTAATAGCAAAAACTTTTGATTCATCAATGAATTCACGGGTATATCTTTCTTTTCCAACGCTTATAAGTACTAAGGGTGGATTAAAAGAGACTTGAGTTATCCAAGCTACAGTTAAACCATTTATTTCTTTTCCTTTTTTTGATGTAACTATTGTCACTCCATTAACTATTTTTTCTAAAACCTTTTGAATATCTTGATTTTTCAATTTAAATTCTCCTCAAATAAGAAATTTAGTTAGAATTTAATTAAATTTTTCTCTTAAAAATTTTCCTTTTTTCAACTTGGATAAATTAAATTTTTGGTGAGTTGCAACTTCAATTACAAATAAACCTTTAAAGAAGTGTAGGATAGTAAAATAAAAGGGAAGCGATAACCGCATGGTTTTCACAATTTTCCATTATACCATACCATATTTTCTTCATAAGCGATTTAAAAGTTCATGCTTTTTATATCTAATTTTATCTTCAATAATTCAAGATTTAGAGGTGATAATCATGTTTTTCATTGGCTATTTACCACCCTATAATAGAGGTTTTCTTCATAGTTTTTTAGCTTCTTTAACAATAGATCCAATATTAGCTTTGTTTTTAACTCCTTTTTCACTTTTCTTAATTAAGAAGACATTTAATTTTAGTTATTCAGTTAAGGATTTTATAATAAAGTTAAATTTTAAGGATTATATTCTAAGCGTTTTCAGCTCTTTCTCCCATGTTTTAATAGATTCTTTACATCATCTTTATAACCCTGTTTTTATACCTTTTACTAAAAAAAGCTTTAATAGATTGCTTTTGTTTAGCGATTGGGTTAAAGCCTCTTTTATTATGCAATTTATTTTTGGAGTTTTAACTATGGCAATATTAATTTATGAATTTAGAAAAACTAGATCTTTTAAAGCTTTTATTGAATCAACATTGATAAAGTGAAAATTTTATGAGTGAAAAACATAAATGGATCATGATTTCTTTTTCATTTATAATTGCTTTTCTTCTTCATCTTTTATTATTTGCTACAGCGCCTATGGCTACATTAATTATGAGGGAAATGAATTTATCTTATGCTAGTTTTGGTTTTATATTTTCAGCAGCAATGGTAAGTCTTATTATCTTTAGGTTATTTTGGGGTTTCATAAGCGATAAAGTCGGTTATGTTAAAATTTTAAAAGTAGCGCTACCAGTTTCTGCTGTTTCAGCTATGTTAAGGGGTTTATCCAAAAGCTATATTCAACTTCTTTTTTCCCAGTTTTTTCTTGGAGTTGGATTAGCCGTAGTTTTACCCTGCTTACCTCTTTTAGTGAAGGAATGGTTTCCTGAAAAACCTGGATTTTCAACAGGTATTTATATATCAGGTTTTGCTATTGGTAATGTAACAGCGCTTGGATTAACATCTTATTTGCTTGAATTAACAAATTGGAGAACAATACTATTAATTTATGGTTTTATAGCTCTTATTTTAAGTGTTTTCTGGTGGATTTTTGCAAAAAGTAATTTAAAAACAAGATCTAACATTAAACTTAAAAACTTTATAAAACTTTTTAAGTTTAAGCAAGTTTGGATTTTAACTTTCTTTTTAATCGCTTCTATGGGAACATATGATACCTTAGCAACTTGGATGCCTAAGATTTTAGAAATGAAAGGTTTTAATAAAGTCTTTTCATCATTCCTACCTTTAGGATTTTTTATTGCTGGACCAACCACAGGATTTATTCTGGATAAAGTTAAGAGTAGAAAAGGCTTTATTGCTTCCTTAGGATTAATAAGTTTTATATCCATCATAAATTTAATCTATGCTCCTTTATCAATTTTAATTTTATGCCTTTTTCTTGCAGGTTTTACAAGCATAAGTATGCTTACTGTAAGCCTAACTATGCCAGCTGAAGATAAACAATTATCTCCTTATGCAGGGAGCATTACTGGGATTGTATCATCACTTGGGAACATTGGACCATTCATCATGCCTGTAATATTTGGATTTTTAATCGATGTTACTGGAGGTTTTCAAGCTTCAATAATTACTATAGCTTTTTTAGCTGGAGTTACATTCACTTTAGGTTCAAAAGCTTTTTCTAATTGATTTAAACCAATTTTTATGATGCTCCCAAATGATAAATCCATATTTAATCTGAAATTTATAGAAAACATATATTTGTGTAGGAAGCTTAATGTTAGCTTTAGTACGATCTGCTAAAGGTGCCATTCCTGAGATAGGGATTATAGATAAGAATGTTAACAAATCAAAAAGTTAATAATTCAGTTTGTAACTAGATAAAAAAAGAATTTTAGTTTCTAAATAAGAATTCTTTTATTTTCTGTTTTTAAAGTGTAACAAACTTCACCAATCCAAGAGGTTCAATAATTGCGAAAGCTAATAATGCTTAATATGCTTGATGCATTTATTTCAGGCGCCTATATGTTAATAATTCCATTATTGTTAATAGCTAACAATATTAATTTAGCTACTATAGGGGTTATATTCTCAGTTTTCCCAATAGTATTTCTTATTAGCAGATTAATTTTTGCTTCAACAGCCGAAAAAATAGGATTTAAAAAATTTTTTAATATTAATGCTTTAGGAAATTTTGCTTCAGCAATAGCATATACTATTTCAAAATCACCCTTTATTTATGCTATAGCAAAAGGTCTTCAAGGTTTAAAAGAAAGCTCTCTTTGGGCTGTTAATAGAAATGTAGCTTATGCTTTAACTAATAATAAAGAACCTCAATTAGTTACTTCTACATTACTTCTTATTAGATCTTTCTCATTTGCATTAGGTGCTTTAATTTCAGGTTACTTATTGATCATAGCTGGTTTTCGTTTAGTTTTTGCGATGTTAATAGGTTTATCGATTTTAATATTTATTCCAGCAAACACGCTTGAGTTAAACTTTAAAAAAGAGAAGTTAACCTTAAAAGCAATTTTTGAAAATCTTGATTTAAGAAAAGTTAATTTTAATGTTTGGCAAACTTCTTTGGTTATGGCTTTTTATATGGCAGCTTCTACAATAGCTTCAAGCTTTATTCTACCAATTTACTTAAATTCTATGGGTTTTGATTATTTAAATGTAGGTTTAATTCTTGCTTTATATAATGCTACAGGTGCAATTCTTATTCCATTAACATTATATGGAAAAATACATGTTAAATATGTTATTTTTGCTCAAAGTCTTCTTTATATTCCAGCTGCTATTACGCTTCCTTTATCTAAAAGTTGGTTAGCTTTATTTATTGTTTTAATAATGGGTTTGGGAGAATCGTTAAGCTATATTACTTGGGAAACTTTAATAGCTCAAACAGTTAAAGGACAAATTAATGTTGCTATAATTATAGCGTATCTTCATGTTCCATCAAATTTAATTATGATTCCATCACTTATACTTGCTGGTTTAATAGCTGAAAAATTTGGTTATACACCAACTTTTTGGATAGCTTCATTTCTATTCCTTTTATACTCTATAACTTCATGGTTGATTTTGAGGAAACTTAACTCAAATTCTCATCTCGATTAAAAATTATTACGATAAAATGTTTTTTAACCGTTTTTAACGCTGTATTTTATATTCAAATTTATTTGAAAAGAAAGAAATGTGAAGTATATGAGAAGTAATATGCTTAAAAGTCAGAACAACTTAATGAAGTTTATTTCATCAATTATCTTATGTTAAGCGGTAGGGGCAATAGACACACTATTTACATCTCCATCCACCTCTACATGGTATTCGCAACTTGTAAAACACAAATTTACACCTCCAAACTGGCTCTTCGCTCCTGTTTGGACGATTCTATATTTATTAATGGGTTTATCCCTTTTTTAATCTTGATTAAAAGAAAAGAAAAAAGCTAAGATAAACTTTTATTCATTTTTGCTATTCAATTATTCCTAAATGGTTTATGGTCTTATCTTTTCTTTGGCTTAAGAAACCTCTTCTACGGTTTTATTGGAATAACCATTTTATGGATAGCGATACTTTTCACTATAGTGGAAGCTTTTAAGATAAGCAGAGCTGCTGCTATGCTGCTTATCCCATATATTGTATGGGTTACAATCGCGGCTGCATTAAACTATTATATTTTGAGGCTAAATATGTAACTTTTGAGTAGAGAGAATACTTCATTCCTCCTTTTTAAATGGTAAGATGGCATATGCATTATTTATTGACGTGTTAACCAGAAACAATATAATGAAATAATGGAAAGATAGAATAATATATTCGCATATTTTAGGGGTTTTTCTGGAAACTTTTATAAAGCAGGAGTTCTTGATATTCTGAGTTTACTTTTCCATATTTTTCTTTAATACTTCTACCGATTTTATACCAGTCTTGGGCTATTTTTGACCATAGCTCACTAGCCATTAATTGTTTCATCACATATTCTTTTAATGGTTTTTCCCGTTTAATTATTCTTTGACGCCAATCAAAGCTTATGAGTCCTGCACGCTTTAAATATTGAATTGTATGGCCGATTTGGGAGTAGTCAAGAGGATGCTCTATGCTTCTTGCCAGATCTTTCAAGAGAGAATCAACTGTTATTTGGTCTTCTGGGAATAAACAGATCACAGCTATAACATTTTGGATAACTATTGTAGTCTTTGGAAGGTAGAGTCCAATTTTTTTAGGTGGGATAAGAGTTTGTTCTAGTCGATAACCATACCTTTTATAAAACTTGCTTTTAACAATTTCAGCTAGAGTTAGGTATGTACCGAGAATAACCGCTAATGCTACATAGAAGGTTGCGGGTGGCTTCACAAATTGGAAGATTACTCCTAATGGAGTAAAAGGCAATATTAATGCAAATGTTAATATTGCCATACTGGTTAGGAGTAGGGATTGACTGGGCTTGCTTTTCCAGAATGGCGATTTCTTTGTTCTAATAGCGAAGATTACAAGGGTTTGCGAAGTTAAAGATTCAATAAACCAGGCTGTTTGAAATAGCGATTCAGAAGCTTTAAAGATGAAAAGCATTATAAAGAATGTTAGGAAATCGAAAAGGGAGCTTACAGGACCTAAACACGCCATAAACCATCTGATGAAATGTATGTCCCATCTTTTAGGCTTTTCTATATATTCTTGATCAACTTCATCTGTAGGAATTGTTGATTGAGAAAAGTCGTAGAGAAGGTTGTTAAGCAATATTTGTATTGGTAGCATTGGTAGAAACGGCAGGAATAATGAAGCTCCAGCAACACTAAGCATGTTTCCGAAATTTGAGCTTACACCCATCATAATATACTTCATAGTGTTGCCGAAAGTTTTTCTACCTTCTAAAACTCCATCATGAAGTACTGTTAAATCATTTTGTAAAAGAATTATATCTGCAGATTCCTTTGCAACATCAACTGCATTCTCCACCGATATACCGACATCTGCAGCTTTTAGTGAAGGCGCATCATTTATTCCATCCCCCAAAAAACCAACCACATGCCCATTGTTTTTTAAAGCATTTATTATTCTATTTTTCTGGGCGGGTGTTACTCTGCAAAAAACATTAGCTTCTTCAACAATCCTTGCTAGGGAATCGTCATGCATTTGAGCAATCTCGCTTCCGGTAACAACCCCTTTTATCTCGAAACCCAAATGCTCGCAAACCTTCCTTGTTACCAACTCGTTGTCTCCTGTAAGAATCTTTAATTCTATATTAGCGTTTTTAAGAAGTTTTACAGCTTCTCTTGCGGTTTCTTTTGGTGGATCAAGGAAAGCTATAAAACCTAAAAACACCATATCCTTCTCATCGTTTATCGTGTATATAGGTTTATCTTCTTTTAAACACTTGTAGGCTACAACTAAAACCCTATAGCCTTCAACACTAAGTTCAATATATTTTTGCTCAATTTTTCGATACGTTTCATCCGTTATGTCCGCTATAACATCTCCAACTTCGTAGAAAGAGCAGATCTTAGAAACTTCTTCAGGAGCGCCTTTCGTAAGCATGAAACGTTGATTTTGATGTTCAACAACTATGGAGAGCCGTTTACGAACAAAATCAAAGGGCACCTCATCAATTTTTCTATAATCCTTTACGTCTACACTTCTAAATTTTAATATGGCTCCGTCAAGAGGACTTTTCAATCCTGTTTGATAATAACTGTTAAGATATGAATATATAAATACTTTTTCACTTTCATTACCGTTAAGATCCACGTGTAGAATAAGTTTTATCTGATTTTCTGTTAAAGTTCCAGTCTTGTCAGTGCACAAAACATCCATACTTCCAAAATTTTGTATGCTTGCTAAGCGTTTTACAATAACACCTTTTTTAGCCATTAACATGGCTCCCTTAGAAAGGTTTATTGAAATTATCATTGGTAAAAGCTCCGGTGTTAAACCTACAGCCAAAGCTACAGAAAAAAGAAGTGAATCAAGAATACTTCGCATGTAAAGAGCATTAATAAAAAACACAAGTATAACCAGCAGAAAAGTTACTTGCATCATCATCTAACCGAAACTTCGAACACCTCTCTGGAACTCTGTTTCAACTTCCCTTTCTACAAGCCTCCTTGCAATTTTCCCGTACTCTGTTAGGTTCCCAGTTTTCACAACAACAGCTGTTGCTGTTCCACTCACAACTGAAGTGCCCATGAAAAGATAGTTGCTCCACCCAGTTATCGATGGATCATAAGATTTCAATGGTAAGCTATTCTTCTCAACAGGAAAAGATTCACCAGTTAATGCGGATTGATTTACAAATAAATCTTTTGCATTTATAACTCGGGCGTCTGCAGGTACAATATCACCTGCTGAAAGATATACAATGTCTCCAGGAACGATTTCTGCAAGTCTAACTTCTTTTTTAACTCCATCCCTTAAAGCTGTGGCTGTTGTTGCTACCTTCTGCTTTAGCATTTCAGCTGCCTTTTCAGCCTTAGATTCCTGATAGAAATCTAAGATTATGCTAAGAGTCACTATAATGAATATTATGGATGTATTAACGATCTCTCCAAGAAAGCTTGAAATCAATCCAGCAATAAGAAGAATTATTACCAATGGACTTTTAAAATGAGAAAGGAAATCAATAATAACTGCTTTCTTCTTTTTCTTAGCAAGTTCATTATAACCAAACGTTTCAAGCCGCTTTTCAACTTCTTCAGAAGAAAGTCCATTCAATGAAGATTTTAAACGTAAAAGAAGCTCTTCAACAGGTAAGGTTAAAATTTCTTCATCATTCGGTAAAGTCCAGTCTAAAACCTTACCAGCACTTGACCTTTCTAAATTCTGAACCACCATCTATCATCTCTATGGAAGGCTTTTAAAATCTGTCATTTAAATCTTATTTAAAATGATGAGAATGGAGCTGGAAAAGCAGCTAACTTCAGTTTAGCTGAGGTAAAACTTAAAAATCAATTTGGATTTTAGGCTGGGGATCCCCCTATAGGAAGGGGAATTAATAATGCTCAACTAAAAAATAAAGCTAATTCATTTAATTATTTGGTGCGGCCGCCGGGATTTGAACCCGGGTCACCGGCGTGGCAGGCCGACGTCTTAGACCAGGCTGGACTACGGCCGCATGAGAAATTGATTAGTTTAATCTTCTTTAAAGCTTTTATGTTTTATTGCTTTTTAAAAATTTAAAAGGTTTTTGGTGCCGAGGGCGCGATTTTCCCCATAAAGGTTTTGAACGCGCGATTGGGCCGGCTTTTCACCGTCAGCCCGGTTTCCGGCTTAATGGACTTCAGCCGGGTGCTCTCCCAGACTGAGCTACCTCGGCACCAATTTAATAATAGCATTATACTAATTAAAAATTTTTCTATTTTCGTTTAATATAAATTTTTAATGATTAAATTACTATCTGAAAGTTAGTGTTACTTAAAACAATAGAAGAATTAAAAAATAAAATTTTTATTTAAGAAACGTTAAAGCAATAGGTTAGGGAGGGGCCGGTAGATCAGCCTGGTATGAGCATTAAAGATGCTACTAAATCGTCCGCTTGGCATGCGGGAGGTCGCGGGTTCAAATCCCGCCCGGTCCACCATATGAAGTCTTTTATTTAAGCTTACTTTGGTTTATCCTATATGATTTTGCATTAAAAACTATTTTATATTTTTTTAAATCTATTTAGGTTTAAATGGGCTCATTAAGCATATAATGAAGTTAAAGCGTTTATAATTGTTTAAAAATATATGTTCTTTTAGAAACATGAATTGTATGGAAAAACTTTTACTTTTAAGCTTTTTTAAATAATAAACTATGAAGCAACATTAGGGAGAATTTAAGATATGGAAGAAGAATTACCTGTTTCTGAAAAATTAAAGGTTTTAAAAAGTTTTACGCTTTATAAAACTGGGAAATGGTGGTCTGCTATAGCATTAATAGATTCTTTTGGAAGAAAACAGATTGCTCTTTATGTTTGGTTAAATAAAAATGGGAAATGGAAAAGAAATCAAAAATTTATAATTCATAGCAGATTAGAATGGTTTAAAATTAAAGAAACTGTAGAAAATTTAGTCTCTCAACTTTAGAGGTGACTTAAGTAGTTTTCACTCGATAATTTTATATACTTTATCATTTACTCTAACTTTATTGTTTACTTTTATTCCTACGGATGAGCCTGCAGAAGCTTTTTCTACAGGTTTCTTTTCGATTTGCATAGATTCAATTTTTTGTGTAAAATCAGTGGTCGCTCCCTTAAATCTTATTTTATCTCCAATTTTTAATTCTCCACTTGTTATTTCTATGGCTGCTACACCAATTTTAGAATAATAATTTACTACTTTTCCAATTTCCTCCTCCATTTTCTCCTCCCCATCATAATAAATTTTATTCTAATTTTTCTATAAGATATTGTTTTCGGTTTTAAAGGGGTTTAAAAAAGTATCTGACCCAGTTAGGCCAAGCTTCATCTTCTGTTTTTTCAAAATCAACTTTAAGAGGCATTCCAACTTTTATTTCCTCAGGCTTTACATTTTTAATTCTTGCTAAAAGTTTAACTCCCTCTTCAAGTTTTATAACCCCTAAAATATACGGCACCTCATTTTGAAATCTAGGATGTGGAACATGAACTATTGTATATGAAATTAATTTTCCAATTCCTTTAAGTGGTGTCCAAAATAACTTTTTAGAACCGCATTTAAGACAAAAGGATTTTGGTATGCTATATAAAGCATTGCATTCTCCGCATTTAACCCCCATCAATTTTCCTTGAGAACAAAATTCATAAAATTGTTCTATTGAAATAACACTCAATTTAATCACCTCTTTTAAGAATATTTACTGTTGCTGTTGCACCTGAACCTCCTAAATTGCAGGTTAATCCTATTTCTGCTCCATTTACCTGTCTTTTTCCAGCCTCCCCAATTAATTGAAGGTATATTTCATATATTTGTGCAATGCCTGTTGCACCTACGGGATGCCCCTTAGCTTTTAATCCTCCACTAGTATTCACAGGTATTTTTCCTCCAATTTTTGTTTCACCATCCTCAATAAATTTTCCTCCTAAACCTTTTTCGCAAAAACCTAAATCTTCATAAGCTATTATTTCAGCTATTGTAAAGCAATCGTGAACCTCAGCTACATCAACATCTTTAGGTGTTAATCTAGACATTTTAAAAGCTTCTTTAGCAGCTAATTTTACCGAATTCAATGTTGTTAAACTTTCTCTCTCAAATATATTTAACACATCTTGAGCTTGAGTTGAAGCTATTATGTTTATAGGTGTGTCTGTAAACTTTTTAGCCAAATCAGGTTTAGTTAAAATAACGCAGCTTGCACCATCAGAAATTAAAGAGCAATCATAAAGTTTTAGAGGCCAAGAAACAATTTTAGAAGATAAAACATCTTGAACAGTTATCTTTTTTTGCATATGAGCTTTAGGATTTAAAAGGGCATTTTCATGGTTTTTAACAGCAACCAAAGCCATTTGCTCTTCTGTAGTTCCATATTCATGCATATGAGCTGTAGCCATTAAAGCAAAAAGAGATGGAAAAGTTGCTCCATGCCATTGTTCAAAAGGAAAATCTGAAGCTGAAGCTAAAATCTCCATATTGCTTGAAGTAGATAAATGAGTCATCTTTTCCACTCCACCAACCATAACTATATTATACATACCTGACATTACCGCCATAACGCCAACCCTTAAAGCAACACTAGAAGAAGCACAAGCACTTTCAACTCTAAAAGCTGGAATACCATTTAATCCACTCCAATTCAACATTAATGGACCTGCATGACCTTGCCGCTCATAAGATTCACTCATTTGCCCAATAAACAAAGCTTCTATATCCTTTTTTGGATTTAAATTTGGACAATTTTCGAAAGCTTCTTTAGCAGCTTCAGCAAATATCTCTCTAGCGTATAATCCATCAAGTTTACCAAACTTTGATAAACCAGCTGAAACTATTGAAGCTAAAATTCTCATTTATTTTTCTCCTCCAAAAAGAAAAATTAGTTTTTATTATTTTTAAAACTTTAATTTTTAATTGTTAGGTTTAAATTAGAAGGGATATATTAAATAAAAAGTTTACTTTTCCATTTCTTTAAAAAAAAGAGTTTTAAATTCTATTATATGAATCGAAATCTCCATTTAGATATTATTCCATGATAGGGACAATACCAATGATTAGATGGCAACCAAATTAATGGATGACCGCAATATGGACATAAATAGCTTCGACAAGGTGGATAAATAATATAGGCTGGTGGTTGATAGGGTACATAATAGCAAATTGGTAAAGGGTAAACAATTGACATTTTATTTTAAACCTCCACTTTCTAACATATTTTCATTAAATCTAATTTAAAGTTTTTTCGTTTAAATATATGTAGTTTTTAACTTAATGTATTTTTTACTTTTATTAAATTGTATTTGAAACTTTTGAATATTAACGATGTTAATAAAGAAAGTTAATAGGAATGGGTTGAAAACAAAGTTTAACTTCATTATTAAGGCTACCTCAAGTTTTGGTGAATATTCAACACCAAAAACATAAAACCAATTGTTATATTCAACTCTATATCCTATTGAGTCTCCTTCATTTAAATCCTTAATTAACCATCCATAATTTGGGCTTTCACCATTATACCATGCTTCAACATCTTTTGTTACTATCCATACATTCCATGTTCCTGAAACCTCAAAATTTACTGAGGCTGTAGCAGGTAAAAAATCTCCTCCAGGAGTATTCCAAAGCTTTGAGGGGAAAGAAGCATAACTCCAATATGTAAAGCTCCATCCAACCCAATCTGTTATAATTCTATGAACTTGAATTGTTCTAGATAAAGCTGGTTTAGAGACCCATTCTTTTCCATTCCACATATAAACTCCAATAACGTATAAATAAAGTTTAGCGGATTTAACTTTAAAACCTTTAGGTAAACTTGAAATATCAAATTTTAATAATCCTCTTTCATCACTTGGTTGAGAGTCGTCAGTTTTAAATCCTGAAGTAACAGTTAAGGGTTGCTCAATGCTTGAATAATCATTATTTCTCATAATGGAAATATTGTTTGAAAGGCATGGCTGAAAAGTATAGATTTTTTCATTTAAAGTTAATGAAGAACAAGCAATAAATAAGGTAGAAGTTAATAAAATAAGTAATAATGAAAAAATTAAATAAGTTTTCATTTTTCATTAAATCTTTAATTTTGAATAAGCTATTAATAATGAGGTAGAACCTATTAAAAGCAATATTACTCCAGAAATCGATAGGGACACCCAAACTGGTAAATGAAGCGCTTCAGATAAGTATTTTACTATTCCTAAGCAAATAAAAATTAAACCAATAACTGTTATGGTATAGCCTACTATAGTTAAAATTGCAGTTTTAATTAAGCCTTTAAATTTTCTTTTTAAATTATCAATTAAAATTTTTAAAATTTGCTTTTTTAAAAAATATATTATTTTTTCGGCTAATGAATCCATAGTTTATCGCTTTTTAACTTTTCTTTCCTTTAGCTATAGCCACACCTATAGCTAAGCCAATTGTGAAAGCTATTCCAAGAGCCAACAATGTAGAATTTTCAAGATATGCTGCCTTCTTTTCTTTAATTAAATTAAAAAGTTTTTTTGCGTCCTCTTTTACTTCAATAAGTTTTTCTTCAATAATCCTCTTAAATTCTTTGGTTAAATCTTCAAAAATCTTTTTTCCCTCTTCATGAGACATTTAAACTCTCTCCAATTTTTAATTTAATAATATTTATCTTAACCTACCTATATTTAAAGCATTCGATCTATAAAACTTTTTATAGATGAGTTTTAAATTTCATTTTTTAGAGGTTAGAAGAAGTGAAGTTTTTAGTGCTTCATCACACGTTAAATAGTGCAGGAGGAGGAGAAAGAGTTTCTTTAGCCATTATAGAGACTTTAAAAGAATTAGGTAAAGGAGAGGTTGATTTAGGTACAGTTGAAAAAACTGATTGGAAAAAAGTAAAAAATATTTTTGGGAACGTTACACTTCCAGATAAGGAAATGAATATTTTACCTTTTAAACTTAACTTATTTGGTATTTATCAGCGTTCTTTAACAGGTTTATATACATACAAATATAGAAAAAAATATGACTTAATAATAAATACTCATGGAGATGTTATGCCTGCTATTTGTGATGTAACATATATGCATTTCCCAACTTTTACCTTATTAAAGCAACCAATCACTTTTATTAAACATAGAGACTTTGTTAAATATAGAAAAAATCTTTTTTGGAGAATATATTTTATTCCATATGAATTTATTCAAACAAAACTTGTTGAAAAATATTTAGAGCATAGCTTAATTTTAACCAATAGTTTATTTAGTCAATCTATAATAAAGCAGTGGACTGGAAAAAAAGCTCAAGTAGTTTATCCACCAGTTGAAATAGAAAAGTTTTATTTTAAAAATGATTTTAGAGATAATATAATTGTTACATGTTCAAGATTTACATATGAAAAGGGTTTAACCATAATTCCTGAAATAGCCTCTAAAGTTCCTGAAGGTAAATTTTATATTTTTGGTTCAACAAGCAAAACCAGTTGGGAAGTTATTTCTGAACTTAAAAAATTAATAAATAAATTTAATGTTAAGAATGTTTATTTAAAACCTAACACTCCATTAAAGGAAATGCTATCAGTTTATAAAAGAGCCAAAATCTATTTGCATACAATGATTAATGAGCATTTTGGATTAAGCATAGTTGAAGGTATGGCTTCAGGTTTAGTTCCTTTAATTCATAAATCCGGTGGACCATATATGGATATTTTAGATGGTAAACAGGGAGTTTATGGTTTTTACTATGAAAGTGCAGATGAAGCTGCTAATATTATAAAAGATCTTTTAAGCAATGAAGCAAAATTGAAAAAAATTAGAGATAAAGCTATTGAAAGAAGCTTTTTATTCAGCAAAAAAGCATTTAAACTAAATTTTGTTAAAGCCATTAAACACCTTATTAATTAAAGTTTTTTATAAAATAAAATTACAAAATTTTAATATTCAACATTTATATATTGCCTCAGATTTTAAATTAATATGGAATAAACTGGTTTGTTTTAAATTTAGGTGAAGCAAAAGTTTTGACGTCTGAAGAACCTGAAGAAATTGAATATAAACCATCCACAGTTAGGGATTTGTTGAGTCGAATGAAGGATGCAGCTATGCTTATGGTAGATTTATCCTATGCTGCTTTAATGCTTAAAGATAAAGAGTTAGCTAATGAAGTTTTAGAATTAGGTAAAGAAATAGACACATTAAATTATCATCTTCAAACAGCTATTATGCTTGCAGCTAGAGATGTTGAAGATGCTAAAGCTTTACATTCAATTTTGAAAATAGCTTCTTTAACAAATAGAATCTCTGATTATACTGAAAATATTGTAGAAATGGTTCTTAGAGGGGAAGAAATACATTCCACGCTTCTTGAAGGACTTAAAATTATGGAGGAACCTATAGCTTGTCTTCAAGTAACCGAAAACTCTCCAATCTTAAGAAAAAGTCTTAAAGAATTAAAGATTAGAACAAAAATGGGTGTAAATATTTTAGCAATTAAAAGAGCTTCAGAGTGGATTCTTAACCCAAGCAAAAATGAAAAACTTTATCCTGAAGATATTCTTATAGTACGGGGAGGAAGTAGTGGAATAGAGAAGTTAAAAGCATTAGTTAACCCTTAAAAATGAATAATAGGGAATTTAAAATGGAGGAGTTATTAAAGGAGATTAAAGAAAATTTTGTTGAACTTATAGAGAAGACAGAGCTATCCATAGATTTAGCTTATTCTGCTATAATCTTTAATAATGTTGAAATAGGTGAAGACGTTTTAGAAGTTTTTGAAAGTGTAAATGAATTATATTGGAAGCTTCAAAAACATATACTTTTACTTGCAAAGCATCTTGTGAAACCTGAAAAGTTAGCACCAGCGCTTGTAGCAATTCATAATTTAAGAGAAATTTCAAAATCTTCACTTCTTTTATCAGATTTAGTTTTAAGAGGTTTACCTATACATGAAGTTTTAAGTTCAATATTTACATCGTCTAATGAAACTTTTGTAAAGGTTCAAGTAACTTCAACAAGCAAGCTTGTTGGAAAAACCATTAAAGAATGCAAAATTCAAGATAATACTGGAATGAGAATTATTTGTATTAAAAGAGGTCAAGCATGGATTTATGGTCCCACAGGAGACACTAAAATTGAAGCTGGAGATATTTTATTTGCTAAGGGACCTATTGAAGGAGAAGAAGCATTAAAACAGTTAGTTTAAAAATTTATGCCTTTAACAGCCACTATTTTTCTTGGTCGTTTTATCTCAATTATTTCATTAACGAAATCAGCTTTTTTAATAAGTTCTTTTGGAGCATAACGTCCAGTTAAAACAATTGTTGTTTCACGCGGAACATTATTTAACAGTTTTATAACTTTTTCAACATTAATTAATCCTTTAGCTACAGCCAAATTTATTTCATCAAGAATTAATAAATGAGGTTTTTTCTTTAAAGCCTTTAAAGCAAACTTTAAACCTTTTTCAGCAGCTTCAAAATCTTTTTTTCTAAGCTTTTTAAAATTAAGCCCTGGAATTCCAAATTGATAAATTTCATAATATGGTTGAAGCTTTTTCCTAACTTTATACTCTCCAATATTTTTCTTAAACTTTAAAAATTGAATAATAATAACTTTATATTTATGGCCTACAGCTCTAAGCGCTAATCCAAGCGCATTAGTTGTTTTCCCAGCTCCATTCCCAGTATAAAGGTATATATGACCCAAATTTAAGCCTCTTTTCAAGGAAAGAAGGGTAAATCCTCTACTGAAACTATTTTTGCATAAAAATATTTAGCATCAATTGTATTTTCTGAAAAACTTAATTCTTCCCCTTTAGGTTTAGAAATACAATATTTTATGAATGGAGCTTTAGGCGGTTCATCCATTGTAGTATAGAAAAATACTGGAAGCGCATCCGCTTCATAATAATGCTCAAAAGGAATGCATGTTCCTATTATATGTTTTTTACGTCTAGTGAAATGCCATAAAGGAAAAATGGCTCCCTCCTTTATTGAAATTGCTAAGAGAACTCTCATTATGGAATTAAGGTTTTCAACTTCAGAAAGCATTGGTGATTGAGGGGCTTCATATTCCCCTTTTATGCTTTTCTTAAAAGCTTCGGGAGCGTCTTTAAGATCTAAAATAAATGCATATTTATATTTAGCATCATCTGTATCGGTTACAAAAAGCCATTCTTCCCCTTTAATAGAATCGCTTTTATAAGCTAAAAAAGGTTTAATTTGCTTATCGGTTTCAACATAAGCTAAAATTGGTAAATCGCCAATCCAATACATATAAGCTGTAAAAAAAGCTAAAACATTCTTTTTTCCCTTTTTGAAGTTCCATATAATTTGGTTCCCTTCACTTAAAGCTAAAATTAATCTAGCAAAATTTAATTCATCTTTTACTTTAATGGGAATCGGAGCTTTTATTTTATTCAATGGTGAAAACCTCTTTAAAAGTTTTTGAAGCTTTTTTAAGCCTTAATAATTTTAAATTATTTATTTTTAGTTGTAAAATAATTACTAATATTCTTATTAAACTTCCCTTTTAATTAATCTCATTAATAATGAATTTATAAGTTGAAAAATTGGCGAAAAACAATGATTATTAAAGTTGGTTGTTGCGGTTTTCCAATTCCAATGAAAAAGTATTTCATGAAATTTAAGCTTGTTGAAATTCAAAAGACTTTTTATGAACCTCCAAAAATTGAAACTTTAATTAAATGGAGACAAAAAGCACCTAAAGATTTTGAATTTTCAATTAAAGCCTGGCAGGTTTTAACGCATCCTTTTTCAAGCCCAACCTGGAAAAGAATAAAAACTACTCTTGAAAAAAAAGAAAATTATGGTTTTTTAAGGCCTACTGAAGAAAATTTTAAGGCTTGGGAAAAAACTTTAGAAGCTTGCAAAGCCTTAAAAGCTAAAATATGTGTTATTCAAACTCCTCCAAGCTTTAATTGTACTAAAGAAAATATTGAAAATATGAGAAATTTCTTTAATTCGATTAAACTTAATGAAATTAAAATTGCTTGGGAACCTAGAGGAAATTGGATTAATAATTTGGATAAAATTAAAACACTTTGCAAAGAATTAAACTTAATTCATATAACAGACCCTTTAAAGCATGAAATAGCATTAATTAGTGAAATTCAATATTTTAGACTTCATGGGCTTAATTCAAAAAAAGAAGTTAACTATAGTTATAAATATTCGATTGAAGATTTAAAGAGGTTAAATGATAAAATTAAAGCTTTAAGCAAATTTAATATAAATGAAGTTTACGTGCTTTTCAACAATTTAAGCATGAATAAAGATGCAGAAAACTTTATGAAAATTGCTCTTGAAAATTAAAGGAGAAAAATTTTGAAGGGAAAAATAAAAATTAAATATTCAGGGTTAATTGTTTTTTCCTCTAAAATCTTTAGTGTTTTTACAGGATTAATATTTACAGTGATTGTTACTAGAAATTTATCTATAAATGAGTTTGGTACATGGCAATATCTAAGCTTAATTTTATCTTATGCAACTTTCCCAGCTAGTTTATTTCCTTATTGGGCTACACGATTTTATGCTAGAGGATATCCTGTAGCTAAAGCAACTATTGTAAGCAATTTGCTTCTTTCTTTACCATGTTTTTTGATATTTCTAATTTTTGTTCCATCAGTTTCTTTAATAATAAATGTTAAGCCTTCTCTTTTTTATTTAATAAGCATCCAAATTTTTTTGGTTTATTTATCAATTTCTTTAGAAGCTTTAGCTTTAGGTAAACAACCGCAACTTCTTGGATATGAAACTTTTTCTTTTGAATTAACAAAAGTCGCTTTAGCCTTAATATTATTTGTAACCTTAAATTTAAAGTTGGAAAATGTTATAGTAATTGTGATTTTAGCCTATTTAATGCAATGCTTAACTTTGCTATTTCTTTTAAGAAAAGATCTTATTGTTAAGGAGGAAAATTTAAACTGGAATATTCAAAAAAAATGGTTTCTTAATATTTGGTTACCTTTATTTAATAATTTTCCAGCATTCATCGGAGGTTTAGATCTATTTATTATAGCGTTTTTAACTAAATCTGCAGCTTCTCTAGCCTTTTACAAGGTTGCTTTATCAATTGCTACAGTGATTTCTTATTCTTTAGGTACAAGCATTGCACTCTATCCAAATCTTCTTAAAGGTGGAGAAAGAAAGGATATTGAAGAAACATTAAATTTTTTCTTAATTTTCGCTATACCAATGACTTTTGGAGCAATTTTTTTAGCTAAACCAATTCTTCACATATTTAAACCTGAATATGAAGAGGCTTCAACATTGCTAATTTTTATGGCGCCTCAATTTCTTTTAAAATCTTTAACACATATATTTGGTGATGTAATAGTTGGTGTAGAAGAAATAGATAAGGGGGATATTTCTTTTAAAAAACTTTTAAAAAGCAAACTTTTCAAATGGCCTTTACTCAATTATATTAGAAATGCACTTGCATTAACTTTAACTTATGTTTTTACTTCTTTAATTTTAACATATTTTTTAAGCAATTCTGCTCTTTACGCAGCTTTTAGTTGTCTTTTAGCTAATATAATTGCTGATGTCTTTCTTTTTAGTAAAGCTTTTTTAACTTCTATAAAAGCTATGCCATTTAATTTCCCATTAAACAAGCTTTTTAAATATTGCTTAGCATCAATATTAATGGTTATTGTATTAAAAGTTTTAAATCCAGTTAAATCCATTGAAACATTAATTACAATTGGTATTGGTGCAATTGTTTATTTTACTTGCTTATTTTTAATAGATTTTGAATTCAGAACGGTTTTTAAAAAACTTTTTGTATATATAAAGAGGAATTATAGTTTATGGAAATAAGTTATATTTACTTTGCTTTACTAAATCTTTAAAGCTTCCCTCACCTTTAATATAATGGTAACCCTTTATTAATGCTACTGGAATACCATCACTTTTATTCATAACAAGCTCTGCAGCTGAAGCTAATTCATCAGCCACACATATTATGGTTACTTTAAGAAGAGAATTAAACATATCTTTTGTTCCTCTATAATCTTTTAAAGGCACCAAGCCTGAAACACCTATAGCTACATCGACTTGACCACTTCTCCAGGGTCTACCAAAAGTATCAGAAATTATCACAGCTACATCAACATTAATTAAATTTTTTATCCCTTTTCTAATGGTTTCTGCGGACACATCCGGATTTTTAGGAAGTAACACAACAAAATCTTCTTCAACATTAGATTTATCTACTCCAGCATTAGCGCATATAAATCCGTGTCTCGTTTCACAAATTATATGTCCCTTAATCATTCTAACGATTCTTTTAGATTCTCTTAAGATTACTTCAATTACTCTAGGATCCTTATTTAAAAGCTTAGATGCTCTTAAAGCAAATTTAGATGGTGTAATTGCTTTTAAATCAACAATTCTCCCCTCAGCTTTAGAAACAATTTTATGCGCCACCACTACTATATCGCCATCTTCGATTTTTACTCCTTGAGCTTTAGCTGCTTCAACTATTAGCTTTGCAATATCATCTCCTTCTTTAACTAAACCTATCCCTTTTAAAGGAATAATTTCAATAGAATCTTTAACCAATCTTTTCGCTCCTTAAAATCTTTAAATTTTCATTTATTTTTGTTTTAATTTCTTCATAAAGATTGTTTCCTTTAGAATCTATAGCAACAATTAATGGACCAAAATTTTCAACTTTAAAAACCCATAAAGCTTCTGGAATCCCTAAATCTAACCATTCTACTTTAACAATTTTTTTAATCATTTTTGCAGCAGCCACTCCAGCTCCACCAGTAAACGCACAATATACGCCACAATGCTCCTTTAAAGCTTTAGTTGTTTCTATTCCCATTCCTCCTTTTCCAATAATCATTCTAATATTAAACATTTTTATAAGTTGAGGAGTTAAATTCTCCATTCTAATACTGGTTGTTGGACCAGCTGCAACAACATTCCATTCACCATCAATTTTTTTAACTATTGGACCGCAATGATAAATAATTGATTCATTAAGTTCAGCTGGAATAGGTTTACCTTTAATTTTATACTCAATAGCTCTGCTGGAGGCTCTATCTCTAATTGTTATAATTTCACCTGTTAAATAAACTTCATCTCCAACAGAAAGTTTTTTAATAAAATCTATTGAAAGAGGAGTTTCAATTTGAATTTTCATTTTCCTCAACCTTACCATTATTGTAAATTCTTAAGCTTGCTCTTCTATCAGCCCAGCATTGAAATGAAATTCCAATAGGTAAACTGGCTGTATGGCAACCAGCATATTCTATGTTTATGTCTAAAACAGATATGTCTCCGCCTAAACCCATCGTTCCAACTCCAAGTTTATTGACCAAATTTATCAATTTTTCTTCTAACTTAGATATTTCAAAATCTTCATGACGTTTACCAATAGGCCTTAATAAGGCTTTTTTAGATAAAATTTGAGCCACATCTGCTGTTCCACCTATTCCTATTCCTATTCTTCCAGGGGGGCAAGCTCTTCCTATTTTTTCAGCTGCAATCTCTAAAATAAAGTTTTTAATAACATTAATATCATCATTTGGATTAAAAATTTTTAATACGCTTAAGTTTTCTGATCCAGCACCTTTAGGAAAAACTGTAATTTCAATAAAATCTCCTTCAATTGGCTCCAAATAAATATATGGAATAAATCTCCCTGTATTGTTATTTGAGTTTATTCTTGTAAGCGGATGAACAATATTTGGTCTTAAAGGAATTTTTTTCGTAGCTTCTTTTACAGCTTTAAAAGCAACTTCTTTAATATTAAAACTGCTTTTAAATTCCTTTCCAATCTTAATAAAAAAGTTTATAACTCCTGTATCTTGGCAGATAGGTACCTCTAATTCTTTTGCAAGTTTAACATTTTCAATTATAAGTTTTAATTGAGCTTTTGCAAGCTTAGAATTTTCTTTTTCATAAGCTTTTTTTAAAGCTTCAAAAACATCATTAGGTAGGTTTACTTCAGCTTTTTTAATTAAATCTACTAGTAACTCTTCAATTTTTTCTTTCATACCCTTTTTTACCCTTCAAAAAAAGCTTCAAGTTTTGTATGACCAATTAACTCGCTTAAATTTGTTCCTAAAGCATCTAAAACCTGTTCAAACGTGGATTCAATATATTCAACATATTTTCTTGTATCAACTTCCTCTATTGAAGCTAAACTAGTTGGTTTTACACCTAAATCTCCAATAACTTTTACGAAAGATATTAAATCTCCAGGTTTAATTTCTATACCTTTACTTTCCAATAATTGTGCAGCTTTAACATGTTGAGGTGTAGTTTTAACATAGCCTTTAGGAGGCTTACTTATAACTATTTTAAAGGCTAAATCTTCCAAGGAATATTTTCGATTTTTCAAGTTAAAATAACAATCTTTAACAATTTTTTTGATTTTTTCTTTAGCTTCATTGAACTCTTCTTTTGTTTCAACTTGACTTAAAATTTGAATCATTTCATAAAATGCTCTTTTTAAAAATTCTGGAATATGTCTTTTTTTCCCGGTTAAACCCTTAATATCTACGGTGCCATCTTTATAAACTCCTAAATAATTCTTTTTTCTAGAGCTTAAAGCCACATATCTATACCATTTGTCTACTTCAAGCTCCATTTTAAGCGTTGATTTTGACCAGTTAATTAATTCCTTTAATTGTTCTTCTGTTGGGTTCCCTAGGAATATAGAATCCGTATCTCCATAAACAACGTTAACTCCTAATTCTTTAGCTTTTTCTATGGTTTTAGTTATTATATATCTTCCTATAGCAGCTGTAGCTTCAGCTACTGGAGGACAATAAAGAGAAAATGTTTCAGCTCCAAAAACCCCATAACTAGCGTTTAAAACAACTTTTAATGCACTTTGAATAACTGCATATAAATTTCTAGTTTCTTCATTTAATGTTTTATCTTTAGCTTTTACTTTATACCATTTAACTCTTAAATCTCTAAGGGAACCTATTAACAAGCTTTCTAAAGCTCTTTTTTTAGTGCAAACCCAATGAGGTGTTCCAGGCACCTTATTGCTTTTGCATTCTTCATGAGGACATAAAATTGTTTCATATCCTAAATTCCAAACTTTAATTATAGATGGATATAGTGATGCGAAATCTAAAACTGCTACATTAAAATGTATTCCTTGAAGCGGTTCAACAACAATAGCTCCTTTATATTTTTTCCCCTTTATAACAGCTTCTGTAGCTGTTATACCTTTTAAAGATAAAATATCATCTGATCTTGGAATTAAATATCCTCTTTTCCTATGTTCATTATAAAGCATACTCCTTATCCAATTTGAAACTCCCTGCCTAGAAACATCCTCCATAGGCATAACAGCTACTCTAGATAAAGCCATAATAATTTTCATAACTAATGAGTCATTAAAAGTTGTTAAATTTAATGTTATTATTGAGTCTGTTAAACAGTAAGCTGCTAATTCGGAATATGTAAGTTCTGAAATAGGTTTTTGGATTTCCTTTTTTCCAAATTGAATTAAAGCTTTTCCAACATCATCCAAAGTGTTTTCTCTATATTTTTGATTAAATGCATAAATTTGAATTGAACGATTAAAGAAGAACTTATATAAATCTATATGAATACCATGAATTACTGAGGCGGATTCTCTGCCCAATTCAATTGGAATACTTTCTTTTGGAAGGCCAAGTTTTTTAGCACGATTATAAAGATATTTTAAATCAAAATCATCTCCATTAAAGGTTAATATAAAAGGGTATTTAAGCATAGCTTTAAAAAGCTCAAGAAGAAGTTTTCTTTCATCATCAACATAAATCACTTTAGTTTCGTTTGGTAAAGGCACATCACCTTCTTGAATGTTTTCTCTTTTTAATAAAAACACTTTTTTTTCTCCATCAACTCCAACTATACTAGCACATATTATAGGATATTCTGCTTCAGAAGCTGAAGGCATTCTAGTTGCTATAGGTGAATAAACTTCTATATCTACAGCTGCTCTTAAAAATTTAGGGACAGGACATTCAAGAAGCTTTGCCCAATTTAATAATAAATCTAAATTGTTAACATCATCTTTTAATGCATTTTTTATAGCATTTAAAATTTGAGGATTTAAATTATACTCTATTGGAATAAGTTTTCCATCTTCAACTTTATATGGCATTCCAGGAATAAGCCCTTTATCATATATATAGCATTCAGTATATTTAATATCAGCTTCCCAAGCCTTTAAAATGTCTCTTATGGAACCTGATGGTTTTCCTCCAATAGATAAGGGATCCTTAGCAATAATTTTTGTAACCTTAATCTTTTTATCTTCTAAAGCGTCATATTTTTCTTCCTCCTCAAATTTTTCAAATCCCTCATGCCTTATTAAAGCTTCATTAAGTTGAAGCTCTTGAATAGATTGCTTAGAAAAGCAATATGGTTTATGAAATGAATCATCATACCAAATGTAAATTTTTTCCTCTTCAGGTTCATAAAGCTTAAGAAATGCTAAATGTTTTTCACCATCATATCCCGCGCCAACAAGATATGCTTTAGTTAAATTAGTAGCTAAATTAGGTTTATAAATTAATTCTTGAAAAGCTTCGCTTTCCTTAACTAAAGAATGCTCTTCTTTGCTTTCTCCTTTAGAAAAATATTTTTCTAATGTTTCCATAAAATGTTTTCCCTTTTCCCAATTTCTAATGATTATATATAATTACTTTACTTTAAAAATAAGCCTTTATATTTGTATTAATATTTTTTAACTTAAACAAATATAAATGCTGCTTGATGAAAATAAGGAGTTTTTAAAGCTTTGTCTCTTTCAGAAGCTTTACCATTAGCTATAGAAGCTTTAAGTTGGATGGAAAGTGAAGGCTTAAATGAAAAAACAGCTATAACTAAAGCATCTAAGCAATTAAACATTAGGAAAACAGAAACTTTAAAGTTAAGCTATATGATTGTTTTTGAAACGATTAAAAGAAAAAACTTTATAGATGAAATTATTTTTATTGAATTGCCTAAAGAAACTTTTTTTGCATTAAATTTTGGGGTAAAAAATTTTTTAAGAATATATGTTTACTGGATGAAGTTTAGAAGATCCTCTATTAAAGAGGCGTTATCCCTAGTTAAATGTGGTAGAGAAATCCTTGGTTGGAAAAACCTTAATAAAATAGAGTTATCTCTTGGAAAAATTCTTTCCCTAAATTTAAAGGAAATTTTAAAATATAAAAGTGAAGAAGAAAGAATTGCTTTAAAAACTTTTCATCCAAAATGGTTTATAAATTATTGTATTAAATTAATGGGTAAACCTCAAGCTTTAAAATTTTTTGAAGCAAATTTAAAATTCAAAAGAACCTATTTAAGATTGAACACTTTAAAAGGTAATGAAGAAGATTTAAAAAAGAAAATTGAAGATGAAGGGGTTAAACTTGAAAAAGTAAAGGATTTACCCTATATTTATTCTTTAAAGAAAACTGAAAAGCCTCTTATAAAGCTTGAAGCATATACTAATGGATTATTTTATATTCAAGATAAATCTAGTTGTCTTGCGGTTTTAACAGCTAACCCGAAACCAGGAGATATAGTTGTTGATGCATGTGCAGCGCCTGGGGGAAAAACAAGTTTTTTAGCTCAATTAATGAATAATAAAGGAAGAATTTATTCTTTAGAATATTCTAAAGAAAGAGCTAAGTTTTGGTTAATGGAAATGAAAAGAATGAATGTTAAAAACAGCATAATGATCTTATGTGATTTAACAAAACATATTCCATTAAGGATGAAGGCTGATATAGTGATTTTAGATCCACCATGTACAGGAACAGGAACATTAATGAAAAATCCATGTATGAAATGGAGGATTACCCCGTTATTAATTAAAAAATTTCAAAATATTCAGTTTAAAATGTTAGAAAACTGCAGCAAACTTGTAAAGGTTAATGGAGTATTAATTTATTCAACATGCTCTATAACTCTAGAGGAAAATGAAGTTTTAATAGAAAAGTTCTTAAAGCTTAACCCTAATTTTAAACTTGATTTAATAAAACCTTTTATTGGTTTACCAGGGTTTAGAAATCAAAGTTTATGCGAAAGATTATATCCGCACCTTCATGAAAGCGAAGGATTCTTTATTGCAAAAATGAAGAAAGAATTTTAATAGCTTGAAAACTTAGTTAAAGCGCATAAAATTTCAATAATTATTTTTGCAGCTAATACAGCCGTAGAGCCATTATCATAATTTGGATTAACCTCTACTAAATCAAAACCAACAATCTTATAATTGCAAAGTTCAATTAATAAACTTAATAGAAAGTTTGGATCTAAACCATCGCTTTCAGGATTTCCAACTCCAGGTGCAAAAGCAGGATCAAAAACATCCATATCTAAAGTTAAATAAACATTATTAAAACTTGAAATTTTATCGATTAATATTTTAGCAGCCTTTTTAACACCAAGCTTTCTTAAATCAAATGTTGATAAAAAGAATATTTTCTCGTTTTTAACATAGGATAATTCATCGCTACATGCCGCTCTAATACCAACTTCAAAAACTTTATCAGCTCCCTTCTCTTCCACAATTCTTCTCATAAAAGTTGCATGAGAAATTTTTTCACCTAAATATGAATCTCTTAAATCAAAATGAGCATCAAAACTTATGATACATGAGTTTTTTGATAAATTTTTAACAGCGCCATAGGTTATTGTATGTTCTCCACCAATTAAAACAGGTGTTTTATTTAATTTTAAAATTTCATCCGTAACTTTACTTATTCTGTTTAATACTTCTTGAATTTCTCCAGTTAACACTAAATCTCCACAATCATAAATTTTTAATTTTTCACCATCAAAATCAACCCTAAAACTATAAAGTTCAATATTCATTGAAGCTTCTCTAATAAATAAAGGTGCAAGCCGTGAACCTGGCCTATAACTACTAGTTTTATCAAATGGAACACCAACTATAACATGCTTTGCATCTTTAAAATCGCTTGTTAAACCAGAAAAAAATAGTGGAGGATTAAAATGAAACATTAAATTTAATAAATTTTCATCCATTTTTTACTTCACCTTTTTTCATTAAAAAGCTTGAGTTTTAATATTACGAATTCATTTAATCTTTTCTTTTTTAAAAAGCAAAAAGGAAATTTTATTATTTTAATCAATTTTTAAATCTGTTTTTTGCAAATTTATATATGCAAAAATTTAATAAGCTTAAAGGAAAACTTTAAAAAGTTTAAACTTTCAAAACTTTTTGAGGAATGCAGTTTGAAAAAAGAATTAAAAATTAACCCAATTTTATTTTCAGGAGTTTTTTACATAATAGCTGGATGCTATGGATTAATTTTAACAGTCCTTTTAGCTACAAATTTAATTCCATTTTATTTACTTCATGCATTAATCTTAATAATTGGTTTTCAAATTTTAAGAAAAAGAAAGTGGGCTGCAAATATAAGCCTATTTTTATTCCCATTAATGTTTATTTTTTCAATTTCCACATTATGGTATTATTTAGGAGGGGGAATAAACGTAAGTTTATCAATCAATATTCTTAATTTAACTTTAATTTTTTATGCTGCTTTCGCATTAATATCCACTTTTTTAATTATAGCTTCATGGAAAGAATTTAAATAAAAAAAATGATTTCTATAGTTTTACCAACTAAAAATGAACCTAAAATTTATGAGTTAATAATTTCTATAAAAAAAGAGCTTGAAAAAATAGATGAGCCCTATGAAATTTTAGTGATTGATAAGTCGGATGATGATACTCCCAAAAAAGCGGAAGCTGCTGGAGCTAAAGTTTTAAAGCAAAAAAGCAATGGTTTAGGAAATGCCATTAAAGAAGGAATTATAGCAGCTAAAGGTGAAGTAATTCTTGTTATGGATGCCGATTTTAGCCATGACCCAAAGCATATACCTGAATTCATAAAGAAAATAAAAGAATTTGATATTGTTGTTGGCTCAAGAAAAATTCCTGGAGGAAAAGTTATAGGCTGGAATCTTAAAAGAAAATTAATTTCCAATACAGCTAATTTTTTAGCAAAATACTTAGCTGGAGTTAAAGTTTCAGATGCAACATCGGGCTTTAGAGCTTATAGAAAAGAAGTTTTTACTAAAGTTGATTTAAATAAGTTAGCCTCTAAAGGTTTTGAATTTCAAATTGAAATTTTATATGAAGCCTTAAGAAAAGGCTTTAGAGTAGGCGTTGTCCCAATTATTTTTCAAGATAGAGGCTTTGGAAAATCAAAGCTGTCTAAAAAGGAGATTTTAAACTTTCTTAAATTATGCTTAAAATTGTTTTGGAAAAAAGTTAAAACTCATTAATAATAAATGCTTTACCAGTTTTTTTAGTTCTATAAAAAACATGTTTCTTTTTTATAAATCCTTCTATTACAGCAATAGAATTTGTAACTAATAAAATTGGCATTAAAATTAATACTAAACCAATTGCATACAAACTTTTTTTAAGAAGCATATTAATATTTTTAGAGTTTAATGAAAGCGTTAAACTCATGCCGGTTAATAAAGCGGAGTAGCTTAATATGTTTGCGCTAAAATTAAATGTTAAAATATAATTTTTAAAAAGATTTATCACAATAAAGTTTTGAGGGAAAAATTGAGAAAAAATAAATCCGAAAATTAAACCAAATAAACCTAAGGGGTAAGCTAAACATATTGATAAATATATTAATGTATCAATTTTTTTAATAAAGCTTAGTTTTTTATTTTTGATTATAGCAAAAAAATGTTTTTTAAAACATTGAGTAAAACCTTTAACCCATCTTTGCTGCTGCTTTATTAACTCCAAAAGTTTTTCAGGAATTTCTTCTAAGCAAGCCACTTCAGAAATATAAACACCTTTTTTCCCAGCTAAAAAAAGTCTAATTGATAAATCTAAATCTTCAGCTAAAGTATCAGATTGCCATCCACCAACTTCTTCTAAAGCGCTTTTTTTAAATATTCCTCCTCCACCTCTAAAATGAAAAATAAAATTTAATTTATTTCTTCCATTTAAATTAATCATATTGTGAAATTCTAATCCTATAGAGGCAAATTTAGCAATCCAACTATTTTTAAGATTTAAATAATCAAATTTAGCTTGTATAAAAGCTATGTTTTCATCAGCTAAAAGATATGGAATCAATTTTTTTAAAAAGCTTCGTGAAGGCACATGATCAGCATCAAATAAAGCAATTATTTCACCTGAGCTAGTTTTTAAAGCAAGTTGAAGAGCTCCAGCTTTAAATCCTTCTCTAGAGGATCTATGAATAATCTTAATTAAATCTGGATATTTCTCTTTAAACTTCTGTAGTATTTTTGTTGTTTCATCGTTTGAATCGTCAATAACTATAATTTCCATTTTATCTTTTGGATAATCAAGATTTAAGCATGCTTTTAAAACTCTTGCAGCTACATTTTCTTCATTATAAAGCGGAATATGAATTGAAACTTTAGGCCAATAGCTATTAACTTCAGTTTTTAAAGGCTTCTTTTTAATAATGAAGATAGATAAAATTAATAACCAAAAATCAATTGCGTAAATAACACCAAAAAAAGATAAAAGCGAAGCCATACTTAACATAATTATGGTTAAATTCATGAAAGTTTAATTAATAATTTTTAAAATTTAAAACTTTTTAAAACATTTAAGCTTCTGTTTTTTTAGGGTTTAAACATAAAAAAGCTTAAGCTTATGTTTACATTTAAATTTTAAACTTAGCTTCAATTTTTACTTAAAATAGTTAAAATTAATTTTAATCTCTTCTTTTAAGTTTTAAATTTAAAAAATAATTGTAAAAAACAGGTGCAAATAAACATGATTTTAGATTTAGCTGAAAAAGCGGTAAATTATGCTTTAAATTTTGGAGCTGAATATGCTGATGTTAGAATTGAAAAAATTAAAGTTACATCCATTAAATATTCTCAAGAAAAATTTGATGTTGCTTCTTCAGGCTTAATATTTGGTGTTGGTGTTAGAGCCTTAGTTAATGGAGCTTGGGGATTCGCAGCTTCATCATTAATTGAAAATGAAGAGGAAAATTATGTAAAAAACGCTTCTAGATTAGCTGTTAAAGCTGGAAAAGCAGCTTCTCTTCATTCTAAAAAAGAAGCGGATATAGTTCTTCTTAAACCCATTAAGGATGAAGATAAAATTGTTGTTAAAAAAGATTTAAGCTTAATCTCAATTAAAGAAAAAATGGAAATTCCAATTAATATTGTTGAAACAACCAAAAAATTTAATAAAAAAATTGTAAGTGCTTCAGCATTATATTTAGATGAATGCGGAGAAAAAGCTGTTGCAACAAGTGATGGTGCTAAAATAATAAACGAGTTAAGCAGAATATACTTTAGCGTTAAAGCTGTAGCTAAAGAAGGAGAAAAGTTAACTTCAATTCATGAATCTGAAGGTTTTCTTTCCGGATTTGAAATTTTTGATAAAATAGATTTAAGAAAATATGCTGTTAAAGCTGCTGAAAAAGCTGTAAAAATGCTTGAAGCTAAACCAGCTGTTAAAGGAAGATTTAAAGCAATTCTAGACCCGAAAATCGCTGGAACATTTATTCATGAAGCTGTTGGACATGCTTGCGAAGCTGATTACATTATAACTAATCAATCAATTTTATGCAATAAATTAGGAGATCAAATAGCTTCAGAACAAGTTACAATTTATGATGATTCAACCTTGAATGGAGGATGGGGAAGCTCAAAATATGATGATGAAGGAGTACCAACAAAAAAACGAGTTTTAATAGAAAATGGGGTTTTAAAAGAATATATTTTAAATAGAGAAACTGCAAAAAAGCTTGGAATGCAAAATAATGGAGGTGCTAGAGCAGCTTCATACGCTTATAAACCTTTAGTTAGAATGAGCAACAGTTATCTTTCCCCAAAAGATTTTTCTTTTGAAGAATTGCTAGAAGCAGTTAAAGAGGGAATTTATGTTAAAGGTTCTAGAGGAGGACAAGTTGACCCGGCAAAAGGTGTATTTCAATTTTCAGCTGAAGAAGCATTTTTAATAAATAAAGGTGAAATTGCTGAACCTTTATTTAATGTTTCTCTTTCAGGATCAATTTTAGAAACTCTTAAAAAAATATTTGCTATAGGAAAGGATATTGAGCATCATCCTGGATTTTGCGGTAAAGACTCTCAATTTATTCCAGCTGGAGATGGGGGCCCCCATATAGCTGTTCAAGAAATTATTGTAGGAGGGAAAATTTAAAATGCATGAATTATTAGAATATGCATTAAAATTTGCTGAAAAACAACATGTATTTCAAGCTGAAGCATTAGCTACAAAAAGCGAAATTATAACATTAGTTATTGAAAAAAATGATGTTAAAACTATAGAGCATAAAACTGATCAAGGTTTAGGAGTTAGAGTTATAACTAAAAAATTTGGAAAAGAATATATTGGTTCAGCTTTTACATTAAATTTAAACAAAAACTCTATAGAGGAAACTGTAAAAAATGCTGTTCAATCTTCACAATTTAGAAAAATAGATTTTTCAAACGCAAGTTTCCCAAGCTTCAAAACAATTCAAACAGTTAAAGGAATATATGACTCTAAAATTCCCAACATAACTTTAGAGGAGTTAACAGAAATAGGTAAATTAATATTAGAGTCGGCTGCCATAAATGAAAAAATTAATTCAATTAATGCTCATTTAACATTAATTTCTTATTGGATTTATTTAGTTAATTCACTTGGAGTTCAAATAGGTTATCCATCAACCATATATAATGTTTCAGTTGAAGTTATTGCTCAAAATTTAAATGAGCTTTCTTCAGGTGAAGAAGAGTATATAAACAGAATTTTTAATGAAGAAAAAGCTTATCAAACCGCTAGAGCAGCCGCTTTAACAGCTCTTTCCCAATTAAACTCTAAACAAATAAAAAGTGAAATTATAGATGTTGTTTTAGCGCCTGAAGCTATTTCAGAACTATTAATGTATACATTATGCCAAGAAATTAAAGCTGATTCTGTTCAAAAAAATCAATCACCTTTAAAGGGAAAAATTAATCAAGAAATTTCATCAAATTTAATAACTATTATTGATGATGGAAAAATTGAGGGGGCTATTGGTTCAAAACCATATGATGATGAAGGAGCACCTACAGAAGCAAAAACTATAATTGAAAAGGGAGTTTTAAAAACATATTTATATGATGCTTTTTCAGCTATTAGAAATGGGAAAAAAACCTTAGGAAATAGTTTAAGGCCATCCTCTGAAATTATTCAAAAATATGCTGTTGAACCACAAGCAGCTCCAACAAACTTAATTATTAAACCTGGAAATGAAACTTTTGAATCTTTAATAAGGGATATTAAAAAAGGGATTTATGTTAAAAAAGTTATAGGGGCTCATACATCTAATGCAGTAACCGGAGAATTTTCTGTAGTTGCTTTAACAGCATATAAAATTGAGGGGGGAGAAATTAAATTCCCAGTAAAAAATGCTATGATTGCAGGAAACATTTTAGAACTCTTAAAAAATGTTGATGGGATAGGAAAAATTCAAAAACAATGCCAAAGTCTTTCAATAGACTCCTCAATAATTACTCCATGCATAAAAATTAAAAATGTTGCTGTAAGCGCTTAGCATCCAACATAATGTAATTGTTAATCTTAAAATTTAATTTTAATTTTGCTTAATGGAAAAACGTTTATTGAGGTGATGATGTAGCCTGTTGTTTAGCTTCAAGCTCTTTAATTTTGCTTCTAGCTTCTTCAAGTTGTTTTTCAGCTTCAGCAAGTTTAGCTTTAAGCTCAGAAACTTCAGCTTCCAATTTAGATTTTGCAGATTCAGCTTCAGCAAGTTTAGCTTGAAGATTTTTAATTCTAGTTTTTAAACCTTTAATTTGAGGAGATTCAACCTTAACTTTTTTAGATAGTTTAGATTTAACCTTTTTAGAAGTTTTCCCTCCTTTACTAACCAAACCCTTCTACCTCAAAACAAGAATTTCTCATATTATAATTTTTTCCTTAATTAAAATTACTGAAGCATATGTTTATAAATGTTTTTCTATTTCATTTTTTAATGCTGTTCTTAACCATATTTTAAAATTTTGAGGAATTAAAAATGTATCAATTTAAAGTTGAACAAAAAATATTTGAAGTGGGAAAGGTTAAAGTTGGTGGAGTACCAGGAGAAAGACCCACAGTCCTTATAGGATCTATTTTTTACGCTAGAGAAAAAATTGTATTTGATCATAGAAAAGGAGAATTTGATAAAGAAAAGGCTGAAGCCTATATAAAAACTCAAGAAGAATTTTCTGATAAAACTGGAAATCCACATATGGTAGATGTTGGAGGCTCAACTAACGAAGCTATAATAAAATTTTTAGATTTTGTATCTAAAGTTACTGATGCTCCAATTCTTATTGGTGGGGCTACCCCTAGCGTAAGAATAGCAGGTTTAAATTATATAAAGGAAGTGGGAGTGAAAAACCCAATAATTTATAATTCAATTCTTCCAGAATATAAAAAGGAGGAGTTAGAAAAAATTAAGGAAGCTAAAGTTAAAACAGTTGTTTTACTTGGTTTTAACCCAAAAGATTTTACTTCAATTGGAAGAATACAAACTATAAAAAATCTTTTATCAATAATTCAAAAAGCGGGAATAACCCAACCATTAATAGATACTGCAATTATTGATATTCCAAGTTTAGGATTGGCCTCTAAAGCTTTATTTGATTTAAAGAATGAATTAGGTTTACCTGTTGGTTGCGGTCCTCATAATGCTATTGGAACCTGGCAAGGATTAAAAACTAAAATGGGATCTCAAGCTAGATATCCTTGCGTAGCTTCAGCTAATGCTTTACCTGTGATTTTTGGTGCCGACTTCATTCTTTATGGACCAATAGAATATGCAAACTTTATTTTTCCAGCTGTAGCCTTAATAGATGCAGCATTAGCTCAATTAAGAATTGAATTAAAAAAACCAGTAAGCAAAACGCATCCAATATTTAAAATACCTTAATTTATGATTTTTTTATTTTAAACCCATAAAATTTTTATTCAAATTTAACAACCATATTAATTTAGTTGCCAATTAGGAGTTAAGAATTAAAATGTCAATCCTTCCAGGATTTGTTGAGGAAGCTTTAAGAGTTGTTAAAGCAGCTGAAGAAAAGGGAATAATTTTAAGGCTTATTGGAGCAGTTGCCAGCCGCATTCACTGCCCTAAATATGGTTATCTTCAAGATAAGCTTGATAGAAAATTTTCAGATATAGATTATGTATCTTACAGTCGCTTTAAGGATGAAATAAAAAAACTTTTTATAGAACTTGGATATGCATATAATGAGGTTATGGCTCAGGTTTTCGCAGTTGAATTCGGACATGTAGGAAGATTCATTTTTAATGATCCTGTTTATGGAAGGCATAGCGATGTATTCTTTGATAAATTGGAGTTTTCTCACTCTATTCCGGTGGAGGGGCGGCTTGAAGTTGATTCTCCTACATTACCTCTTGCAGAATTGCTTTTAACAAAAATGCAGATTGTAAAGCTTACAGAAAAAGATGTGGTGGATAGTATAATGCTTATTAGAGAGCATGAAATTGGCTCTAACGATAAGGAAACTATAAATTCAGTTTATATAAGCAAATTATGTAGTGAAGATTGGGGTTTATGGAGAACAGTAACTGGAAATCTTCAAAAAGTGAAGAATTTACTTATATCCTTTAAGAATTTAACTCAAGATGATGTGGAAGATGTTAAATTAAAGATTGATAAACTTTTAACTGATATTGAAAAACATCCTAAAACTTTAAAATGGAGAATGCGTGCTAAAATAGGTGAGCGAAAAAAATGGTATAGGGAAGTTGAGGAGGTTTCTAGAGAATATTTTTAAGGGTTTTGAGAAAAATGCTTTATTCTTTATTTTCAGTTTACAATTTTAAAATAAATTATCCAGCTGACTGGAAAGTTAAATTAAATGAAAATGCTTCTTTTTTAAATGGTAATGTAGTTTTTTTTGATCCAAATGGTAAAGAAAGCATTTATATCACTTGGAATGAATTAAAAAAAGCTAAAGAAAAATATACTTCAGTAAAAGAGCATGCGCAATCTTCATTATCTAAAATGATGAACGAAAAAGCAAATTATGGAAAAATAAAAATTATAGAGCAGAAAGCTATAGAAGTAAATTTTCATGAAGCATATCTTAATCACATAGAGTTGTCAACATTAAGGTTTGGTTTAATACCTTTATTTCCAAAAACTATTCTACATTCTTTAATATCAGTTTTTATTCATTGCGAGAAATCTCAAAGATTTTTTGTTATAATAGGGGATTCCCATCCTAATGATGCTGAAAACTTAAAGGAAAAATTTCAACAGGCCTTAAAATCTTTTAATTGCCACTTTTACTATATAGAATAAAACTTAAGGTGGAAAAATTGAGTGGAAAATATATTCTAGGAGTTGATCAAGGTACCACCGGAACTAAAGCAGTTATATTTGATGAAAAAGCTAACCAAATTTCTTTAGGTTATAGAGAGATTCCAAGAATTCATCCAAAACCAGGTTGGGTTGAACAAGATCCTAAATTAATATGGTCAGCTACAATGGAAGCAATTGATGAAGCTTTTAAAAAAGCTAAAATAAATCCAATTGATATATCAGCTATAGGAATAGCTGATCAAGGTGAAACTGTAATAATCTGGGATAAAACCACTGGAGAACCAATTTATAATGCTATAGTATGGCAATGCAGAAGAACAGCTAAAATATGTGAAGAGTTAAAGAAGAACGAGTTTAGCAAAGAAGTAGAAAGAAGAACAGGTCTTACGATAGATCCCTATTTTTCAGCTACAAAAATTAAATGGATACTAGAAAATGTGCCTGGTGCTTTAAAAAAAGCTGAAGGAGGAAAACTTTTATTTGGTACAACAGATAGCTGGCTTATATGGAAACTTACTAATGGAGAAACTCATGTTACAGATTATGCAACTGCATCAAGAACCATGCTTCTTAATATTCATTCTTTAAAATGGGATGAAGAAATTTTAGATTGGTTGAATATACCTATAGAAGTGCTTCCAAAATTGAAAAGTAATAGTGAAATTCTTGCTGAAACAAATCCAAAAGTTTTCTTTAATATTAAAAAACCGATATCTGGAGTTATAGTTGATCAGCAAGGCGCTCTTTTTGGTCAATGCTGCTTTAACCCTGGTATGATTAAAAACACTTATGGAACGGGTTGTTTCATGTTAATGAATACTGGAGAAAAACCTGTTTTTTCTAAGCATGGTTTACTTACAACTATAGCCTGGGTTATAAATAATAAAGCTAGTTATGCTTTAGATGGGGGAATTTATATTGCAGGAGCTGCTATTCAATGGCTTAGAGATGGATTAAAAATAATAAAAGATGCAAAAGAAACAGAAGAAATAGCTAATTCCATACCAGATACTGGAGGTGTATATTTTGTGCCAGCGTTTGTAGGTTTAGCTGCACCATATTGGGATATGTATGCTAGAGGAATAATTATAGGCATAACTGAAGGAACGAAAGTAAATCATATTGTAAGGGCTACTTTAGAATCAATAGCTTATCAAGTTTATGATGTTTTAGAATGCATGAAGGCAGATTCTAAACTTGAATTAAATGTTTTAAGGGTTGATGGGGGTGCTGTAAACAATTCTTTTTTAATGCAATTTCAATCAGATATTCTTGGTATACCAATAGAGATTCCGGAAATTACAGAGACAACAGCTTTAGGAGCGGCTTTTCTAGCCGGTTTAAGTACAGGATTTTGGAAGAATTTAAAAGATCTTGAAGAAAAAAGAAGAGTAAAAAAAGTTTATACTCCAAAAATGGATGAAGAAAAAAGAATAAAATTAATTCAAAAGTGGAAAAAAGCTGTTCAACGAGCTATGAAGTGGAGTGAAGAGGAATAAACCTTTTCGCTTTTTCAAAAGCTAAAATTTTTTTAAAAGTTAAGGAAAACTTAATAAACTAAATAAATGATATTTAACTTTTGACTGGAGGAAATAAAAGTTGCAAAAGGAGCCGCTTATATATATTAATGGCGAGTTTTATCCTAAAGAAGAAGCTAAAATTTCAGTTTTTGATCATGGTCTATTATATGGTGATGGAGTTTTTGAAGCTATTAGAGCTTATGATGGCATTGTGTTTAAGTTAAAAGAGCATATAGATAGATTATTTGAATCGGCTAAATCAATAAAAATTGATGTTGGCCTTTCAAAGGAGGAAATGGAAAAAATAGTTTTAGAAACGTTAAAAAAGAATGGATTTAAAGAAGCTTATATAAGAATAGTTGTGACTAGAGGTAAAGGACCTATGGGAGTTGATCCTAGAAACTGTGAAAAACCAACTATTATTGTTATAGCTGAACCTAGAAAGCCATTGTTTGGAGAAGAAAAACCTGTAAAAGCAATAGTTTCATCTTTAAGAAGAGTCCCAAGATGGGCTTTAGATCCTAGAGTAAAATCCCTTAATTATCTTAACAACATTCTTGCCAAAATAGAAGCCTTAGAAGCTGGAGTGGAAGAAGCTATAATGTTAAATCAAGAAGGTTATGTAGCTGAAGCTTCAACAGAAAATGTTTTTATTGTAAAAGGGAATGAAGTTATTACTCCCCCTCCAACAGCTGGAATATTAAAGGGAATAACTAGAGATGTAGTAATAGAAATAGCAAAAGAATTGGGTTATGAAGTAAAGGAAAGAGATATAACAATTCATGAATTATATACTGCAGATGAAGTATTTGTAACTGGAACAGGTGCTGAAGTTGTACCAATTGTAGAGGTAAGCGGAAGAATTATAGGAAATGGAGAGATAGGGCCGGTTTATAAAAAAATTAAAGAAAAATTTAGAGAAAAAGTTAAAGATCCAAAAGAAGGTGTAAAAATAGAGTAGAAATAAGGTGAAAGAAATGGTGCAAAACAGGATTTTATTCACAACAGATTTGCATGGCTCGAACATTTGTTTTAGAAAATTTTTAAATGCCGCAAGAATTTATAAAGCTAACACGCTTATAATAGGTGGGGATATAACAGGTAAAGGTATAGTGCCAATTATAGAACAGAATGATAAATCCTATAAAGCTGAGTTATTTGGTGTTGAACAAACCGCTAAAGGGGAACAGGAATTAAAAAATTTGGAAGATAAAATAGCTGCAGCCGGGTTTTACTCAATTAAACTTTCAAAAGAAGAATATAAAGCTTTATCAAGTGATGAAGAAGTTTTAATGGAAACATTTACTAAATTAATGATTCAAAGAATTAGGGAATGGGTTTCTTTAGCTGAAAAAACATTTAAAAATGAAAAAGTTAAGTTTTATATGTTACCAGGCAATGATGACATATTTGAAATAGATGCAGTTATAGAAGAGTCAGATTATGTAGTTAATCCTGAAGGAAAATGCATTCATATAGATGAAGAACATGAAATGATAAGCACAGGTTATGCTAATATAACTCCTTGGAGATGCCCAAGAGATATTGAAGAAGATGAGCTTGAAAAAAAGATAGAGGATATGGTAGCGAAAATTGAA
>Ga0105158_1000019_pt1 | contig 70606 bp, 79 predicted proteins | sample LHCtaG_FD_81567 | JGI IMG/M metagenome (GOLD analysis project Ga0105158, IMG submission 81567) | Hot spring microbial communities from Little Hot Creek, USA to study Microbial Dark Matter (Phase II) - LHC4sed_matched | ecosystem: Environmental > Aquatic > Thermal springs > Hot (42-90C) >...
GAGGTTTACTGGCTAAATAACCTGCTAAACCCCAACCAACAACAGCTGCAGCAGCCAAGCCTCCAACAGCACCTAAGTATTTACGCCTAGAAATAGCCTTTTCCTCTTTTTTCTCTTCACCCAAATTTTTTCTCTCCAAATATTTTAGGAATATACAATCATATGGAAGAAATTAGTAATATATAAAGTTTATTCTTGTTTAAAAGTTTTTAGAATTTTTTAGCAGCGTATTCAACAGCATTCTTAAATATAATTAATCCATCCCCATTCATGCTTAATGAAGAAAGTTTCGTCCATAAAGGATGCATCCATTTATGAAGAAACCTTTCTGGATGCGGCATTAAACCTAAAACGTTACCCTCATAATTACAAATTCCAGCTATATTTCCTATTGAGCCGTTTGGGTTCCAAGGAAAACCAGCTAATTCGCCTTTGTCATTAACATATCTAAAAACTATTTGATCGTTTTCTTCAAGTTTTTTTAAGCCCTCTTCATTTATTACAAATTTTCCTTCGGCATGTGCAACTGGTAGAAAAATTATTTTATTTAAGCCTTTTGTAAATATGCATTTTTTACTTTCAGGTTTTAAGTAAACCCATCCATCATAATATAATCCTATATCATTGAAAGCTAATGTAGCTTCCTGCTTTTTCATTGGTTCCTCAAAAGCTGGAAGCAAACCTGTTTTAATTAAAACTTGAAAACCATTGCATATTCCTATAACAGGTTTACCTTCTTCAACAAATTGTTTGACTTCTTTTTTAAGTTTATATTTTATTTCGTTTGCCCAAAGCTTAGCTGCAGCTATATCATCTCCATAGGAAAATCCTCCTGGAAAAGCTAATATTTGATAATCTTCAAGACACTTTCTTCTTTTATAAAATTCATTCATATGAATTATTTCTGGTTTTGCTCCTGCAAGCTTAAAAGCATAAGCAGTTTCAATTTCGCAGTTTGTTCCAGCAACTCTAACAACAGCTACTTTAACTTTTTTCATAGTTAAATGCTCCACCATCTTAATGGTTTTTTCCAAGCTTCCCTTAAAGAATCAATTTTATCTTCAATTGCTGGATGATCATTTAACCCATAAATTACAAAGCTTTTTGTTTTTGTTACTTCTCCTATTTTCGCATATACATTTCCTTTCATAATTTTTTTAAAATCATCATCTTTTGATTTTGGAACTTCAACTAAAATTCTACTGTTAGATTCTGAAAAAAGAATTTTATCATTTCTAGTTAAGTTAATTACTGGAACATTTTTTAATTGAATCTCCATTCCTAAATCCCCTGCAAAAGCCATTTCAGCAGCTGCAACAGCTAAGCCCCCCTCTGAACAATCATGACATGCTTTAACCAAACCTTTATCGATAGCCTTTATAAGAGAGTTGTAAGCGTTTCTTGCTTTTTTAGGGTTAACTGTTGGAACAAAACCGCCTTTAGAGCCATAAAGCTTATAATAATATGAGCCACCTAACTCATCTTTTGTTTCTCCAATAATATAAATATAATTTCCTGGTTCTTTAACATCCATTGAAACTGCTTTTCTAACATCCGGAATTATGCCTACAGCTGATATAAGAAGTGTTGGTGGTATAGAAAAGGATTCTCCGCTTTCAGTTGTATATTCATTATATAAACTATCTTTTCCAGATATAAATGGTGTTTCAAAACCTAATGCTCCATCATAACATCCTTTAACAGCATATACTAATTGTCCAAGTCTATCTTCTTTTTCAGGATTTCCCCAACTAAAGTTATCTAAAAGAGCTATTCTTCTTCCACCACAGCATACATTATTTCTTATAGCTTCATCTATAGCTGAAAGAGCCATATTGTAAGGATCAATAGAATATCTTGGATTAACACCATTAGAAACAACTATGCCTCTCCAACTGTTTTCTAATGGTTTTAAAACACAAGCATCACTTGGCCCTTCACCAATCCCACATAAAGGCTTAATAATTGTATGGGCTTGAACTTCATGATCATATTGTCTAATAACCCATTCTTTACTTGCAACATTAGGATCACTTAAAATTTTTTTAAGATCATCGGTAAAATCTTTTTTTTCTTCAAGTTTCGGTTCTGGATAAACAGTTTTCTCCCATTTAGCAATTCTTTTCACTTTAGGAATACCATTATGAAGAAAATTCATATCTAACTCTCCAACAATCTCACCATTAAATCTTAAAATTAATTTATGATTATTTGTAAATTCTCCAATCACAGTGGCTTCACAATCTTCATCGTTAAAAATTTTCATTATTTTCTTTAAGTTTTTTTTAGGAATGGCTAAAACCATTCTTTCTTGAGATTCAGATATCCAAATTTCCCATGGAGCTAAACCTGCATATTTTAATGGAACTTTATCTAAATCAACTATTGCACCAAGATTTTTTCCCATCTCACCAATAGCTGAAGATAATCCTCCTCCACCGCAATCTGTAACAGCCGAGTAAAGAGGTTTCTTTTCTTTATCTCTAGCTTTAATTAAAGCATCTAAAACTTTTTTTTCAACTATTGGGTTTCCTATTTGAACTGCTCCAATAGCAATTTGTTCAGATTCTGAAGTTAATTCTAAAGAGGCAAATGTTACACCATGAATGCCATCTCTTCCTGTTTTTCCACCTACAAGAAGAATTAAATCTCCAGGTTTGGGATTTTTAATATATTTTTTTGTTGGCATTATTCCAATTGAACCCGCATAAACTAAAGGATTGCATAAATATCCTTCATCAAATCCTATAGCGCCATTAACTGTTGGAATGCCCATTTTATTTCCATAATCTCTTATTCCAGCTACAGCTCCTTTCATTAATCTTTTAGGATGCATAACACCTTTAGGAAGCTTTTCATAAGGATAATCTAATGGACCAAAAAATAAAACATCTGTAGAAAGAATAGGCTTAGCACCCACTCCCATTATATCCCTAAAAACACCTCCTGTTCCCGTTCCAGCTCCTCCATAAGGATCTAAAGCTGTAGGATGATTGTGTGTTTCCACTTTAAAAGCTATACTATATTTTTTATCAAATTTTATTATTCCAGCATTATCGGAAAAAACAGAAATACACCAAGATTTGTTAAGTTTTTTAGTAGCTTTCATAATGTAAGATCTTAATAACCCATTTATTACTTTTCCATTAAAAAATATAATGCCTTTAAATGTTTTATGAAAGCAATGTTCAGACCATGTTTGAGCTATTGTATTTAGTTCTACATCAGTAGGATTTCTTTTTTTCTTTTTAAAATAGGCTTGAATAGCTTTCATTTCCTCTAAACTTAAAGAAAGCATATATTTTTGGCTAATTTCCATAAGTTCCTTATCATTTGCATCAAGAATTTTTATTTCTTCAACCTTCATCATTGTAGCACCTTAACAATTTTATAATTATGAATAATAGGGTTAGCTAAACATTTTTTGCAAATAATTTCCACATCATTTTTCGAAAGATTTCCCTTTAAAAGATATGTCATTCCAGTTTTAACATTTTTAACATTAAATATCCCAATAGTTTCTATACCTGCTTTAACGCTTTCAGCTACAGGATCTGTGACGCCAAGCTTAAAATTCACTTCAACAATCCAATCAAAGCCTAAACTCCAATCATTTTTTTCATTAAGCCAATAGTTTTGGATTATTTCATCAACCAAAAGCTCTTTGCATATTTTTTCAATTTCAATTTTTGAAATTTCACCTTCAATCCAATAAGTTGGCATAGAACTAATAGATTTTAAATTTAAAAAGCCTAGATCTAAAATATCACCTTTTAAGATTCGACCAAGAGGATCAAATTTTTCATTTTTATAACCAACCCTAACCACCCAAATCATTAAACGCTTTACCTCACAAACAATAATTTTAAAAGTATTAAAATTAATTGATTTCTAATTTTCTAATATAGTTTAATGTAAAAGGGCAAGTAATAAAATCTTTAAACGCTCTTAACTTCTTAGGTTCTTTCTAACTTAAATAAAAAATATTAAGTTCATTCTATTTAGATTGAATATAGCATTTTTTATTTATGCTTAAACTTTTTATAAAGGAAGTTTATCTAAAAATGCTTAATATGTTTACATGATTGCTTTCAGTTTTTGGTGAAAAATAAAATTGATAGATATAAACATTATTAGAGAGAAACCTGATGAAGTTAAAAAGCATTTAAAGCTTAGAGGGGAAGAAGATAAAATTTCAATGGTTGATGAATTTTTATTATATGATGAGAAAAGACGAAAGCTTATTCGCGAAGTTAATGAACTTAGACATTTAAGAAATGTTCTTACAGATGAGATTGCAAAAATGAAGAGGGAGGGTAATCTTCCTTTAGAGAAAATTAAGGAGGCTAAAGCTATTCCAGAAAAAATTAAGTTTCTTGAATCTCAAATTAAAGAATGTGAAGAAAAAATATTTTTTATTCATGCTAGACTCCCCAATTTACTTCATGAATCTGTTCCAATAGGTAAAGATGAAAATGATAATGTAGTTGTTAGAGTTTGGGGTGAAAAACCTAAATTTAATTTTAAACCTAAAGATCATATAGATTTAGGCTTAAAGCTTAATCTTATGGATGTTGAAAGAGCTGCTAAAGTTTCAGGCGCTAGATTTGCATATTTATTAAATGATGCTGTCTTGCTTGAATTCGCTATAATACAGTTTGTTCTAGATTTAGCCATTAAAAAAGGTTTTACACCAGTTATTCCACCTGTTTTAGTTAAGGAAAAAGCAATGTTTGGGGCGGGGTTTTTACCTCAAGGAGAAGAAGATATTTATAGAATTAAAAATGAAGATCTATGTCTTGTTGGAACAGCTGAAGTACCTTTAGCAGCAATGTTTATGGATGAAATTCTTGATGAAAATCTTTTACCTTTAAAATATATAGGGTTTTCAACATGTTTTAGAACTGAAGCTGGAGCGCATGGAAGAGATACCAAGGGAATCTTTAGAGTTCACCAATTTGATAAACTTGAATTTTTCGTTTTTTCTAAACCAGAAGAATCCTGGAATGAGCATGAAAAACTAATTTCAACAGTAGAAGAAATTTATAAAGCGTTAAATTTGCATTATAGAATTGTTAATGTTTGTTCTGGAGAATTAGGAGTTACGGCAGCTAAAAAATATGATTTAGAAGTTTGGCTTCCAGGTCAAGGAAAATATAGGGAAGTTGTTTCATGCAGTAATTGTACAGATTATCAAGCAAGAAGATTAAATATTAGATGTAGAAGGGACCCTAGAGAGAGACCTCGATTTGTTCATACTTTAAATAGTACTGCAGCTGCTATTGGAAGAGTTTTAATAGCTATTTTCGAGAATTACCAGCAAGAAAATGGTTCTATTAAAGTTCCTGAAGTTCTTAAACCTTATATTAAAAAAGAGGAAATAAAAATAATTTGTTCTAGGGATTAAATTTTTTTAATGTATTTTCAGCTGCTTGAATGCAACGAAGTAAATCATCAATTGTTTCTATAAAAGATTCAATCTTACCTTTGCATTTTACTCTAGAAACAACAATGTTTTTGGCATTAATTGTTTTAACTTTAATATTTGATGGAGCTGAAAAATTATCAGGTTGAATGGCTTTAGCAACAGCTTCAGCATATTTTTCATTTTTATAAAAAATTTTTATTTCACCCTTCATTTTTTAAGGCCTTTAAAATTTCTTCATTTAAACTTTTTAAAAAATCTTCAATTTTATCTTTAGGTATATAAGCTCCAGCAGCTGCTTCATGACCTCCTCCTAAACCAGAAAATTTTTCTGCACAACTTTTTAAAGCAGCACCTAAATTAACTTTTTTTTCAGCAAATTTTAACCCAGCTCTAGCCGAAAGCTTAATGTTTTCTTTTCCGCTTAAAGCTAAAACAAGCACAGCTTTATCTGGTTTGAACATTGTTGAGGAGGAGAGCATTGTTGAAATTGCTCCAGTCATTTTTTCATCTATAGTTCCTTCACCTCTTATCACATAGAAACTTTCAAACTCTTGAATTTTCTCTGGAAATTGAATAATCCAATTTATATGTTTGGCTAAAAGCTGTTTATATTCTGAGATTAATTGTTGAGCCTTATTTAAAGCATTTTCTCGATCGCCTAGGCATAAGGCTATTCCTAATCCAGATTTACCCATTCTACCACAAGCATTAAGAATAGAAGCATATTCTCTTGCATCCCTTAACAGGCAATCTTTGCTTTCAGTTAAAATTTCATAGTTTACACCAATTAAATTTAAAACTATATTTCCAGAAAAACCATGAGATGAAAGATACTCAATTATTTTTGTAAGAAGTTTTTGCTTTTCTTCCATTGATAAATCTGAAAGTTTTGTCCATTCATCCCCTTTTTTTAAAGGTATCCCAATTGAAGAAAGCAAAGCTACACACTTATCTTCTTCACCAGTTAATCCTGGTAAAAAAGGATTTGTTGAATAAGCTAAAGCTTTATGAATTGGTTTGGTTTTTCTTCCATGAAGAATCACATCTATTTCAGATTTTAAAAATCCAGCTTCTTCAGCTTCCTTAACTATTTTTTCATTTAATCCTTTAAGAGCTCTTTGAGGGTTTTTATCCTGAACATCTCCCAAAGCTCCTACAATGGCTAAAGGAGATAAATCCACATTTTCTTCATTTAATGCTTTAGCAACAAAATACGCTACACCTGAGCCACTAATATCTTTACCACCATCAAAACCATAATTATGAGGATTTAAATGAGGAAAATTGATTTCAACATTAGGTTCAATTTGATGATGATCTATTACAAATATTTTTTTTCCTTCAAAAAAGTTTTTAATTAAGCTTAAATAGCCGCTTCCTATTTCAGAAAAAATTATTGCATCACCATTTATTTTAGAAATTTTAAAAAGAACATCCTCATTTAATTGCTCAACAATTCTTAAATGAAAAAAAGCGTTAAGCCTAAGTAAAGCTTTACAAATTATTCCTCCAGAAGCTAATCCATCAGCATCAAAATGCGTTACAACAATAAATTTTGAATTTTTAAAAGCTTCCTCCTTTATAAAACTGCTTATTTCCTCAGCTTTTTTAAGAAAATCATTAAAGTTTTGTTCATTCATAATTCTTAAGCCACAGATGCAACACTAGGTTTATATTTCCAATCAGCTGGAAGAATCCCTCTCTCCTTATAATATTCGCTTAAACGATGAATTTTGGATTCAATAAGTGCTAAAGCTCTTTTATTGCTATAATCTTTTCTATGCTTTTCTAAGTGTTTTCTCGTTCGTTCAGCTTTCTTTAAAAGGTTTTCAAGATCTTCTGGAAGCTTTGGAGAAAGATTATTATCTTTTAAAATTTGAGTAATACTTTTTCCAGTAATAGATTTAACAAGTGGAATTCCATGTTGATCTCTAAGGATAACACCTATAAGGCTTGGGGGATACCCTTCTCTACCAAGTTTCACAACTAAATTTTCAACTTCCTCAGGTGTAGCTTTGCACCATGATGGAGGTTTACGACTTATAGGTCTGGTTGATTCAGATTTACCTTTTTTTCTAGAGTAAAATCTTGCCAATAGCTTTCCCTCTATTATTTTACTCCTTTATTAAAGATCAAATTTCTTCCTTATAATTTTTTATATACCATTTTGCAAATTTAACCATAGCTTTCCCTCTATGTGAGTATAAACTTTTCTCTTCTATAGACATTTCTCCAAAAGTTTTCTTTGGATAATCATCAGGAATAAATATTGGGTCAAAACCAAATCCAAATTTACCACGCTCTTCAAAAGCTATTTTTCCTTTAGTAACCCCAATAAAACATTTTTGAATATTTGATGAACAAAAGAAAACAGCTGCTTTAAAAACGCTTTCCCTATTTAGTTTATTTTCCATAAGCTTTAGAATTCCTTTATTACCTATTGTCTTAAAAACATAAGCTGAGTAAGGACCTGGAAAACCATTAAGCGCTTTAATGCTTAAAGCTGAATCTTCAGTTATTAAAGGTGCTTTAACTTCTTTAAAAAGCTCTAAGGCTGAATATTTAGCTATTTCTTCGATGTTATCTGATTGAATTTCCAACTTCCTTTTATTAAGCATTTCAACTTTAATTCCATATTTGCTCAAAACAGCGTTAGCCTCTTTAAGCTTATTTCTATTAGATGTTGCAAATAAAATTTTCAAAGTTTAAAACTCCTTCAATTACTTTTATATTTAAAGGCTTTTTACAGACCTAAAATTAAACTCGACTCTTGAAGAGTTTTTAAAGCAATTTCAAAAAATTTTTCCTTGGGCACTCCTATTTCTTCACATATTAATATTCGATCTCTACTTGAACCTCTGGCAAAATCTTTATCTTTAAACTTCTTTTTTAAAGTTTCAATTTTAACATCCTTAAGTTTTTTAGAAGGCATAACCAAAGCACAAGCAATTATTAAACCTGAAATAGCATCAGCTGCAATTAAAGCTTTCTCCATTTTAGATTCAGGTTTAACGCCTGTATATTCATAATTATGAGCTTTAATAGCTTTCAAAACTTTCTCATCAATTTTTCCCTTTAAAAGTTTTTCAGCTTCAACTCCATGTTCGCTAGGGTTAACGGAGGTTTTCTCAAAATCTATATCATGCAAAAGCCCTGTTAAGCTCCAAGTTTCCTCATCTTCAGAAAGAAATTTGGCTAAGCCCCTCATAATCGCTTCAACAGCAATCATATGCTTAATTAAATTCTCATTTTTAACGTTTACCCTAATTAATTCTAAAGCTTCACTTCTATCCATGATCCTTACCAACCAAAAGATTTTTAGTTTATTAAATGTTTTTCGTAATTAACACTTATTAACAGTTAACATAAACTTAAAGTTTTTAATTTCTAAAGTCTAAAAAATAGGGATTAATCACCTAAAAGTTCATCATAAGATTTTTAGATGATTAATCCTTTATTCTTTTTGAGAGGCGCCGCAATGGGGGCAGTATTTTACATTGCTGGGGATTTGAGCGCCACAATTTATATAATATGTTATTGCCATGCTTGGTTTAAAGCTGGGATGACGTTTTCTAATAGCTAATGCGGTTATTAAAATCGCCAATAGAAGGATAAAAATCCATGCCAAATTGCTTGAGACCAGGTTCGCGAAGTTGTATCCTGCTTGCTGCTCTGAAGTGGAAGCAGCTAGATGGGTGGCATATGATGTATAAACGTTTTCTAGTGTGAGAGTAACCGGCTCCTCAATTGTCCTGGTTCTCCTCTCAAACGTTGTCACTTCCAAGGTTTCGGTTGTTGCACTAAGTAGAGTAGTTTCAGACGTAACCATAAAAGGTTCTTGAACTACCGAAGGAACATAGGTGCGGACAGCTGCCGCTCCTCCCATAGTGTAAGTTCTATATACAGCCCAGCACTCCCTATCTCCATAAATGGTTGTGCAGGATGTAAGAATACGTTGAATAATCACTAGATTGGTTCCTACAGTAGTACGGACTATAACCGTTCTGACATCGCATCTGGTTGTGCCTCCGACATTACGGCATTCCGTGCTTGTAACTGTTGTAGTGTAGAGGAAGCTTGTTCTAAGCGTGGTTGGGACTAAAACCGTTCTCTGAACGATAATGATTCCACTGGTCGTTACAGGAATCTTCACAGTACTCGTTCTCGTAAGATGCGTAGTAACTGGTACATCTATAGTTTCTGTTCTAGTGATTGTCGATGTTGTTGTATACTTTTCTGTTACTGTAGTGGTATACACGTTTTCTGGAAGAATGTTCACAAGCAGACTTGAGAAAGCAAGAGCAATTATAAGAATCAGAAATAGATGGTTCACAGGTTGAATTTTCAAGTTTTTCGCCTGTTGGTTTGTTAATCTGCCAGCTTATAAACTTTTCTGGAAGGGTTCTCCCAATGAAGCTTAAATAGAAAATTAATTATTTCTTCATTAATAACTGCAAGTTTTCACTGTTAACTATAAAAATTTATGGTATCTAAAGCGGCCTAATTATTTTCCTATAGCTTTTCCTAACCTAAGCTTCAAAGGAGGAGGTTATTTTAGCTCTAAAATTGAAATAATGCTTTTAAGGTTGCTTTTGTCTCTTTCATCAAGAGAAATGCTATCATAAAATTTAATGAAAAAAGAGGAATGAAAAATGGATCTATCAATTATAGTTACTTTAATAACTATGTTAAGCGCTTTAGGTTTTTCAATGGTTGCTAAAGATTATTTAGCTTCATTTTTAGGCGGATTATTTATTAGAAGAGTTAAAAATATAAAGCCTGGTATTAGAATTAAAATGTTGGTTGACCCATCTATTAAAGGCGATGTTGTTAAGGTTGGTTGGTTAAGAACAACTCTCATGGAGGTAGGCGATGGAGAAAGATTACCAAGCATTAGAACAGGCAGGATGGTGCTTATTCCAAACTATATGCTTATGAATACTCCTGTTTTGGTTTATGGCGAGGAGGTCATGGATGAGGTTATAGCTTATGTTGAAGGAGATTATCCTAATCCTGAAAAAGTGATTCAATGCATGAAGGAAGCTATGGAGGAGGAAAACGTTAAGGTTAAGGAGGTTAATTTATATCAAAAAGAGGATAAACTTGTGATTTATGGTATATATGAATCAAAGCCTGATTGTATGACTGATCTTAGAAGTGAAATATTAAAGCGTTTCCTTAAAAAATTTAATGCTCTTAAGACTGTTTAGGTTCAACAATTAATATTGGGCCCTCTTTATTAACTACTAAAGCTTTAGAACCTGCTTTAATAAGGGTTTTAGATTTAGCTTGCCAATATTCTCCTTTATACCTTATGAAACCTATTTTTTCAGGAGTTAAATCTTCTATTACATCAACTGTTTCACCTATAATTTCTCCTATAAAGGGCTTTTTTTGTTTAGCTTTTAAAACTTTATAAACTGAAAAAGCCATAAAACCGCCTGCAAAAACTGTAAAAAGTAGTGCTGCGACTATAAAGCTTTGATACCAAACAGGAGAAATTAACCATTCACCAGCTTTAAATGGAATTAAAAGTAAACTACCAATAATTAAGCATATTAAACCAGCTCCTCCAAAAATTCCAAAGCCTGGTGTATGAGCTTCAATAAGTATTAAAGTTAATCCTAAACCTATTAAAATTAAAGATGCTAAATTAACATTAAACCCTAAACCTATTAAACCAAGAATTAAAGCTATTGCTCCAGCCAATTCAGCTCCATATCCTGGACTTGCTAAACCAAAAATTAAACCATAAACTCCAAGTGTAAAAAGAATATATGCAAGAAGAGGATTTGAAACAATTGATAAAAATGATATTTTAATGCTTGGAGAAAACTCAATTAAAACAGCATTTTCAGTATTTAAAACTGTTAAGCCCTTAACAGTTTTAACAGTTTTTCCATTTAAAATTTTTAAAAGTTCATTTATGTCTGAAGCTATAAAATCTATAACTTTAAATTTTAAAGCTTCATCAGCATTTAAATTTAAGTTTTTTTTAACAAAAAGTTCAGCTGCAGTCGCATTTCTATTATGCATTCTAGCTTCTTCAGCTATAAAAGCTGATAACGCATTAATAATTTTTTCATTTTCTATTGGAATTGAACCTTCAAAAGGTGAATATGAAACTGGTTGAGCTGAACCAACAATTGTATAAGGTGCCATAACAGCTATATGAGAACCCATTAAAATAAATGCTCCAGCAGACCAGGCCTTACTTCCTTCAGGATAAACATAAATAATCCATGGAATTTCAGATCTATCCATAATTTCAACTATTTTCATTGTTGCATCCAATTGACCGCCAGGTGTATTAAGCAAAACAATAATTGCTTGAGCTTTAATGCTTAAAGCGAAATCATAAGTTTCTTGAATAAACTCTTTAGTAGCGGGAGTTATCGTATCCTCAATTTTAATAAATATAATTTGATTTGTACTATAGGTAAAGACTAAACTTAATTGAGTTAAAACAATTACTGCAAAAAATAGGAAGATAAACGTTTTTTTCACTTAATCTCTTTCTCCTGTAAAGCTTTAACCATGGCTGCCAATTTACCTATATCAGTTGCCTCCGTAGTTGTTGTTACAACAACTAAATTTTTCTCCCTAGCAATTTCAGTTAAAGTTTGAAGTTCTCTTAATCTTAATGCTAATGGGCTTTCTATATATCTTTTAGCTGCAGCAGCAATTTTTTCAGCAGCTATATATTCACCTTCAGCTACAATAATTCTAGATCTTTTTTCTCTTTCAGCCTCAGCTTGTTTAGCTATGGCTCTAAGCATAGTTTCAGGCATACTTACATCTTTTATAGCTACAGCAACAACTTTTATTCCCCATGGATCAGTGTAAGTGTCCAATATTTCACCAATTTTTTTGCTTAACTCTTCTCTTTTAGTTAATAATTCGTCAAGCTCTACCTGCCCTAAAACATCTCTAAGAGTTGTTTGAGCTAATAAGTTGGTTGCTCTAAAGTAATCTTCAACTTGAACAACAGCCTTGGCTGGATCAAAAACTCTATAGTAAACTGCTGCATCAACATCAACGCTAACATTATCTTTGGTTATCACTCTTTGTTTTGGAACATCAAAAGCTACAACTCTAAGATCGATCTTAATGAATTTATCAACTATTGGTATTATAAAAAAGAGACCTGGACCTTTAGCACCAATTAATCGTCCAAGCCTAAAAATTACACCTCTTTCATATTCTCTAACAACCTTAATGGCTGAAGATAAAATTGAAATTAATATTATGAATGCAATTAACCCTAGAAAAATATCAATCAATCCTATTTGAAAGAAAATATTCCACAAGTTTTATCACCATTCAATTGATTAAATAACATTTTAAAAATTTAAAGCTTACGTTGCTATAGTAAGTTTTAAAAGTTATTATAAGTATTATAATTTAATTTTAAAATTATCCCATCAATAATCTAGTATGAAAAACATCATTATTTTAAAAAATTAATTAAGTTCTTTTGGATCTTCAAGAAAATGTTTTATTTCCTGAAGAAATTTTACAGCTGGAACTCCATCAACCACTCTATGATCAAAAACCAATGTTAAAGCTACTGTTGGTTTGATTAATATTTGATCATTTATTACTATAGGTTTTTTCTCTATTTTTCCAACCCCTAATATTCCTGTTTGAGGAGGATTAATTATTGGAATAAACAATTCAACATCGTAAGCTCCTAAATTTGTAATTGTAAATGTTCCGCCTGTAAGTTCATCAATTGATAATTTACGTTGAAAAGCTTTATTTGTAAGCTCTTTAATTTCATTTGAAATTTCAATTATGGATTTTTTATTTGCATTTTTAATAACTGGTGTGACTAATCCATCTTCAGTATGAATTGCTAAAGCTATATTTATATCCTCAAAAATTTTAATTTCTTCTTCATTTAAAGTTGAATTAAATATTGGGTGAGCTTCCAAAGCTTTAGCTGTAGCTTTAACTATAAAGGCGGTTAAAGAAACTTCGCTTAAAGAAGATTTAATTTCTTCCCTATATTTAAGAAGGTTTTCTAAATTAACCGATGTAATTATTGTTGTTGAAGCTGCTTTATGAAGGCTGTAAACCAATCTTTCCGCTATGGTTTTTCTTATTCTGGATAAGGGAATTGTTTTGGCTATGGGAATAGGTTTTAAACCAGATATAGAAGCTTCAGCGAAGGTAGGCTTTAAAGAAGCTTTTTTAATTGCGTTTAAAACATCTTCTTTAGTTATTCTTCCGCCAGGTCCAGTTCCCTTAATTTCCTCTATGTTTATTCCATATTCTTCAGCTAATTTTTTAGCTAATGGACTAGCTTTAACGCGTTCAACAGTTTTTATGAAGGGTTTTTCAATTTTAGGTTTCTCAATTATTTCAGCTTTAATTTCAGATTTAACTTTCTCTTCAATTTCTTCTATTAATTCTTGGGGAATAGGTTCATTAGCCTCGCCAATTAAAGCTATGGGCTTTAAAACTTCAACTTCAGATCCTGCTTGATAAAGGATTTTCTTTAAAATTCCATTTGCAGGGGCTTCAACTTCAAAAACTGTTTTCTCTCCTTCAACAATAAGTAAGGGTTCCCCTTTATTTACAGTTTCACCTTCACTTTTTAACCATTTAATTATTCTTCCAGTCTTCATAGCTGGATCAAATCTTGGAATTATAATTTTATGCATTTTTAACTTTCCCTCACATTTAACCTTTAAAAATAGAGTTTATGGCTTGAATTAATTTATTCTTATTAGGCATATATTCCAGTTCAAGTTGAGGAGAGAAAGGAATAGGTATATCTGGTGAAGCTACCCTAGTTATTGGAGCATCAAGATAATCAAAGGCATTTTCAATTATTGAAGCTGCTATTTCAGCGCCTATACCACCTGTTTTATGATCGTCCTCAGCAATTACAACTCTTCCTGTTTTTTTAACAGAATTCACTATTGTTTCTATATCCAATGGTTGAATTGTTCTTGGATCTATTACTTCAACACTTAAACCATTTTCTTCAAGGGTTTTAGCTGCAGCTAAGGCTTCATGAACCATTCTTGAAATGGCAACAACAGTAACATCTTCCCCCTCTTTTTTTATATCAGCTTTTCCAAAAGGTATAGAATATTCTTCTTCTGGAACAGGCCCTTTAACTCTATAAAGAAGGCTGCATTCAATATAAAGCACTGGGTTCTCTTCTTTTAAAGCTTGATTAAGCAAGCCTTTAGCGTCATATGGAGTTGATGGAAGTACTACTTTTAAACCTGGAACTTGAAAGAACCAAGCTGGAAGAAACTGTGAATGCTGTGCTCCATGGGCTCTTCCAAGGCTATATTGAGTTCTAACAATTATTGGAACTTTAAGTTTTCCCCCGCTCATAAACCTTATTTTTGCAGCTTGATTAGCTAGCTGCTCCAAACAAATAGGGATAAAATCCATATACATTATTTCGGCTATTGGTTTTAAACCCATTAAAGCTGCACCTATAGCTGCTCCAACAATAGCTGCTTCAGATATTGGGGTATCTCTAACTCTTTCAGGACCAAACTCTTCAAGAAAGCCATTAGTAATTTTAAAGGCTCCACCATAAGCTCCTATATCTTCACCTATAAGAAAAACCTTAGGATTTTTAATTAACGCGTTTCTTAAAGCTTCTCTTATGGCTTCAGCATAAGTTAATTCTCTCAAGGTTTTCTTTTCCCTCCTTTTTTTATGCTGTTAAGCATAAACATAGTTTTTTAATTCTTCAAATGGAAGAATTGGACTTTTTTGAGCGAAATCAACAGCTTCCTCTAATTCACGTTTTATTTCATTTTCTAAGGCTTGAATATCAGATTCAGATAAAACATTAAGCTCAATAAGATTCTTCTTAAAGTTAATAATTGGGTCTTTTTTAAGCCAAGCTTCAACCTCTTCTTTTGGTCTATACTTAGCTTGATCATAAATTCCATGACCTTTAAGCCTATAAGTTTTACATTCGAGAAATGTTGGACCTTCACCTTTTCTAGCTTTTTCAATAGCTTCTTTAGTTGCTAACCAAACAGCTACCGGATCGTTTCCATTAACAATCAAGCCTGATATACCATAACCTAAAGCTCTTTCAGCAAGATTTTTTAAGGCTACAGCCTTTTCAGCTTTCATCCCTATAGCATACATGTTGTTTTCGCAAACAAGTATTACAGGAAGCTTCCATATAGCTGCAAGGTTTACACCTTCATGAAAAGCTCCAGTATTAACTGCGCCATCTCCAAAAAACGTTACTACAATCCTGTCGGATTTTTCATATTTAAAAGCTAAAGCTACGCCTACAGCTATTGGAATTCCGCTTCCAACTATAGCTGAAGCGAAAAGGCTTCCTCTTTCAGGCGATATAGCAACATGCATTGAACCGCCTAAACCTTTGCATGTTCCTGAAGCTTTACCAAATAATTCAGCCATAACTTCTTTCATCGGTATACCTTTAGCTAATGCATGACCATGCCCTCTATGATTGCTTATTATTAAATCCCCATTTTCTAAAGCTGAACAAACTCCAACAGCTACAGCTTCTTCACCAAAATATAAATGCGCAGGCCCAGTTATTAAACCCTTCATTAAATAAAGCTCTTCAACCTTCTCTTCAAAAAACCTTATTTCCATCATTTTTTTAAGCATCCAAACAAGTTTAACTTTGCTTAAACCAAGCTTTAGATAATCTTTAGGCGATACAATTATTTCCTTAATCATTTTCTTTCCTCCATTTTATCACATTGTTTTTTATTAATTTGATTTTTTAAGGTTTTTCCATTATCATTTTACTCATACAATTTAGAGAAAATCAAGCATTTTAATGATAATTAAAAATTAAAACAATAGAAAATAGAATTTTCTTAAAATTTCTTTTATTGAAATTGAAAAAGAGCATACAACAATTAAAAATCTTTTTTAAGGTTATGTTTAAACCATAAATCATTCTAAAAGTAGAAAAATAACATAAAAGTTATTGTTTTAAATGACAATGTTTAGGGAGCTTATTATAAACCATAAACCAAAACTGAAAAGAATTAAAGCACAAAATGTAAAGATTACCTCATAAATTTTTTCGTTGCAAAACCGCTTAGATTTATAAACAATTTTTGAAATTAGTAAATCCCAAGTTAAATCGCACATCCAATGAGTTAATGCAAAAATAATTAAACCAAATAAACCATAGTTTGTTGCGTTAAAAACTAAAGCTGCACCAATTGTAGCCCACCAAAGAAGAAAATAAGGATTCGCTCCTGTAGCCACAGCCCCCGCAATTAAAGAGTTATAATTAAAACTTAAAATTTTTTCCTTTACGTGTTTCCGAGTTTTAAACATTGAATAACCCATGTAAAGAAGCATCATACCTCCAATAAAACCAATTAATTTTTTAATCAATTCATAAGTGAAAAATTGAGAGAAACCAAAATAGATTAACACAATTAATGGAATTTCAATAATCCCATGCCCTAAAGCAATGTATAAACCTGCATTTTCATCAAATTTTCCTTTAGTAACAGTAACAGCAAACATTGGACCTGGTGTCATAACACCAGATAAAGATATTGCAATTACAGATAGTAAAAATAAAAGTAAATTTGACAAGTTTTAAACCTCAAAAATTAAAGGAATTTAAATCTTAATAAACTTAATGATGCAAATTAATTTATTTTTTCTAAAAAAATTAAAAGTTTAAATTTAAAGAAATAAAATAAGCATAACAATGGAGGGGAGAAAGTTGAAAATAGGTAAGGAAGATTTTTGCAAAAAATGCATTTATTTCTTAGCGCACGATGTTTATGGCTATTTAGGCTTATGTACCAAAAAAGATTTACTTACAGTTTCATACAGCGATAAACCTTGCGAAAGCTTTAAAAAAGTTAATTTAAGAGAGTTAGAAAAAATTTTTCTTAAAAAGGGTTGGTTATATTGTTTAACTTGCAAAAAACCGATATACTCTCTTGAAGAGCTTAAAAACCATTTAATGGATCAAATTGGTTTAGATTTTTTAAGCGATGAAGTTGCTTCTGAGGAGGCGCCTTCAGCTGATTAATAAACCTATAAAAGAGTTAACTATTTTACTTGGTGGTCCTCAAGGCGCAGGATTAGATTCAAGTGCTCAAATTTTAACTTCAGCATTTGCTTATTTAGGTTATGGTGTGATTTCTGATAGGGAATATTTTTCAAATATAAAAGGGAAACATAGCTATATTCATTTTAAAATTTCTTCAGAAGAAATTCCACTAGCCTTAACTTATCCAGCTCAAGTAATTGGAGCAATAGATGCTGAAACAATTTTTACACATTTTAATGATTTAGATGAAAATGGATATTTAGTTTATAATGAAAATGTTTTAGATGAGCATATAAAAAATATACCTAGTATTGATCCCCCTCTTAAACAAAGACTTATTAAGAATTTAGCAAAGCTTAATTTAGACGGTTCATTAAATTCTTTAATAAGCTATTTAAGAGATAAGGGAGTAACTCCTGTTGCTCTTAACTATCAAAGCATTCTTGCTGAAGCTGCTAAAAAATTTAAACTTTCAGCTTCTCAAGCAGCAAGATATGTAAGCGCTATAATTGTAGGTGCTATAGCAGGACTTTTAAAACTTGATGAAGAAAGCGTAAATTTTGGATTAAAAAGATTGTTTATGAATAAACCTGATTTAATTGAGCAAAACATGTTTATTTCTAACTATACAGCGGAAGCCGTTAAAAACCATTATATCCCTATTGAGTTTGATTTACCTAAAATTAATCAAAGCGAATTTATTGTTGCAAGCGGTAATGATGTTGTAGCTATGGGTAAAATAGTTGGGGGATTAAGGTTTCAAAGCTATTATCCAATAACCCCGGCAGCTGATGAAAGCTTTTTTATAGAATCTTTTGAAAAAATTAATGTTAACGATAGACTTATTGGTTCAATTATAGTTATTCAAACAGAAGATGAAATAGCTGCTTTAGCTTCAGCTATAGGCGCAGCTTTAACTGGTGCTAGAAGTGCAACAGCTACAAGTGGACCTGGATTTAGCTTAATGGTTGAAGGATTAGGTTGGGCGGGTATGAATGATGTACCAATTGTGATAACATATTATCAAAGGGGAGGACCAAGCACAGGTCAGCCCACTAGAGGATCTCAAAGCGATCTGCTTTTTGCTTCCTTTGCTTCTCATGGAGAATTTCCAAGAATTATTCTTGCTTCTGGAGATCATATTGAAGCTTTTTATGATGCAATAGAGGCCTTTAATCTAGCTGAAAAATATCAAATTCCAGTAATTCACCTATTGGATAAATTTCTTGCAAACTCAATAGCTACGATAAATGTTCCTAAAATTTCAAATTTAAAAATAGAGAGGGGAAAACTTTCCTTTAAAACTAAGGATTATAAAAGATTTAATACTTCAGAATTGATTTCACCAAGGGCTTTTCTTGGAAGTGCAGTCATGTGGTATGGTGGAGAAGAAAAAGATGAATATGGACATACAGTTGAAGACTCTATTAATAGAAAAATTATGTATGAAAAAAGAATGGAAAAACTTGAGTTAGCAAACAAAGAAATTCCTCAGGAAAAAAGAGCTGTATACTATGGAACAAAAGATGCTGAATTTATTCTTATAGGGTGGGGTTTCGCTAAAGGAGTTTCACTTGAAGCTATTAAAAAACTTAATGAAAAAGGTTTGAAGGGGGCATATCTGCATTTAAAAATGTTTTCTCCATTTCCATCAAACTATGTTAAATCAATAATAGAGGAATCTAAAGGAGAAAAAATATTAATTGAACATAATTATCTTGCTCAATCTGGTAAACTTATTAAACTCAACACAGGAATATCAATAGAAAAAAGCATAGTAAAATATACTGGAAGACCAATTTACCTCAATGAGGCCGTTCAAGCCATAGAAAAAATAATTAAAGAAAAAGAAGAAAGAGTGGTGCTTTCATATGGAGCTTAACAAATATAAAAGCGGTATATGGGTAGATTGGTGCCCTGGTTGCGGAAACTTTGGAATTTTGCTAGCCTTATATAAGGCATTTAACGAATTAAATCTTGCGCCTGAAAAAACAATAGTTGTTTCAGGAATAGGATGCTCAGGTAAAATGCCATATTTTGTAAGTGTAAGCGGTGTTTATTCTCTTCATGGAAGAGCAATACCTTTTGCAACTGGAATAAAACTTGCAAATCCTGAACTTACAGTAGTTGTTCATGGAGGTGATGGAGACATATTTGGTATAGGTATGGGACATTTTGTAGCTTTAGGAAGGAGAAATATAGATGTGACAGTTATTATGCATAATAACGGAGTTTACGGTCTTACTAAGGGACAAGCTTCACCTACTTTACCTCGAGGTATAAAAACAAAAGCTTTAATTAAACCAAATTTGCAAGACGCTTTAAACCCTATTTGTTTAGCTTTAGCCTCAGGATATACATTTGTAGCTAGAGGTTATGCTATGCAACCTGAGCATTTAAAAGAGCTTATTAAAACCGCTATACTTCATAAAGGCGCATCATTTATAGAAGTTCTTCAACCATGCGTAACATATAATAATATTTATACAGCTAAATTCTATTCTGAAAAAGTTTATAAACTTGAAGATGATGGATGGGACCCAACAGTTAAAAACTTAAGTGAAATTAATGAAAAGCTTTCTTCCTCATTTAAAAAAGCAATAGAGCCGGATGATAAAATACCTATAGGAGTGTTTTATAGAAATCCTTACGCATCAACTTTTGAAGATAGATTTGAAGAAAGATTACAAAATTATAAAAATTTTCCTCCAGCAAAACAATCAATTTCTATAGATGGAAGACCAATACTAACTGATGAAGATTTTAAAATATTATTTTCAAAATATGTGGTTAAAATTAAAAAGGATTAAACAATTGATAGAGCAAATAGATATAGCTCCAACAATTGCTGAAATGCTTGAGATACCATTTCAAGCGGATGGTAAACCAATATCTGAAATAGTAAAGTATGGTAAAAAATGCATTAAAATAATTCTTTTAATTATAGATAGCTTAGGTTATTCTCAGTATCTTAATTGGTTAAACTTTTTTAATTCAACTATTAAGAATGAGAAAGTATATAAATGTAAAATTAATGCTGATAAAACTACACCAGCTATAGCCTCAATTTTATCTGGGAAAAAACCTGAAAACCATAAAGTGTATCAAACAGAAGATGTTTATAAAAGCAAATTTAAATCTATACTGGAGGCGGCTTCAACTTTAGGCTTTAAAACAGCTGTAATAATGGAGGAGAAAGGAGCATTAACCTTTAAAAATCGCATAAACTTGATTAAACCTATAAAGAATAGAGAAAACATTATTGAGTTTGATAATGAAGTTAAAGAGAAAACTTTAGAAGCCTTAAATGAAGAATGTAATTTAATAATTGCTCACTTTAGAATTTTAGATAAATTAGGTTATAACGTTAAAACAGTTGAGATAGTTAATAAAAATATTGTAAGTATTTTTAATTCTTGTAAACCAAAAAGTTTAATAATAATTTGCGGAGATCATCCTCCACATAATTCAAAAGAAATTTATATTCCAATAGTAGTTATTAAAACTTAATTTTGAAGCTTAATTTTTCTTATTAAAGTTGGTGGAGAATAATTTAATTCAAGCCTTTTAAGGGTTATTGGGATTAGCTTAGGGTTTTTCAAAAACTTTTTTACATCATTAACATGAGCTGCCCCCATTAAAGCTAAAACATTGGGTTTTTCTCCATGCTCTATCATATTTGAAATTATATTCGCTAATCTTGCAGCCATTAAAGCATTTCTTTCTTCAATTAAAACTCTCCATATTTGAGGAAATATTTTTCGGAGCGATTCAAGTTTTTTAATTGATCTATTAAGCGCTTCAGTTTTAAAACCTTTTTCCCAAAGCCATGGCAACTCTTCATCTTTAATCATAGTTAATGCATATATTAATTCAGAATGAGAAATAGATGGGATTAACCGCTTGATTCTATACAACATGTCTTCTTCAGACATATCGATTAACCATATGTTTGCATCAATATTTCCTAAAGCTTCTGCAGCTGTAATAAATTCACATTTAAAGGAGCAAAAGCTTTTTGAACAGAAAAAGCAAAGTCTATTAAGGGTACGAAAACGTTTTTCATCCAATTCTATAGCTAAATCTTTTGTTCCTGTATTTTTTACAGCTTGATATGCTTCAATAATGCTTCTTTGAGTAAAATGCGCAGTACCAAGGATATTAATGTAATTTGTATAATCAACATCTAGAATTTCAGTTTTCATTTTAACCATCACTTATAAGTTTAAATGGTCTTCTTAATCTTCTGGGGCGTCGAGGAGCTTCAATAAGCCTAAATGCATTTAATGATGTATTTATTTTAACAAGTTTCCAATTAACACAAGTGTTAAAGTTAAGTTTTAATAATTTTTCATTCGGTATTTTGAATTCTTTAATATTTAACTTATTTAAAACCAAATTTTTCACCTCTCATAAGATTATTTTTATAAATAAACTTAAGAATACGGTTTAAAGCTATACTGATTAATAGAAATTCTATCTCTCCAATTTTTGAGCATTTATATTTTCCATCTTTAGATTTCTCTAATAAATTGCATTCTTGAAGTTTCTTTATGTTTTCCGAAACCACCTTCGGATTTAGATTAAATTCCTTCATGAAGTCTGAAAAACTAAGCATTAAACCATAATCTTCAAAAAATTTCATCATCATTTTTAAACGATAAATATTAGATAATGCATGAAAAAGCTTTAAAAAATACTCAAAATCTAACTCTTGAAGTTCTTTTTTAAGTTTTTTGCAAGACCAAAGAGTGGGAGTTAAAGGCAACTCAAAAATTGTTTTTCCATCCTTTGTAAGAAGAATTTTTAAATTCATTTTATTACCTAAACGTAATTACATTAACGTAATATATAAATTTTTCTAAAAATTTCATAATTTTCTTAATTTTTATTTTTTAAAATGTTTTTATCTTTTCGCTTATTTTTTGGCTAAATCCATCTAATGGAATCAAACCTATTTTTTCAGGAGGATTTACACCTACACCTAATTCAACTGCTCTTTTTATTTGTTCAAGCTCAAAAATTTTACCTTTCATAACCTCTCTTGTTGAACCATAAAGCCTTAATATAGCTACTCCAACAGCATCTATGGCTACTCTATCTTTGCTAGCTAAAATAAGGGCAGGTTTTACAATTTCTCCCCTCTCTGGACCACCTTTAATGAAAGCTTTTTCAGCATCCATAACTATGTAAAATCCGTTTATTTCAGCAATCATAAGTCTTTGAAAGGGGGATGAATGAAGCCCCGCCATATAATTGTATAAACTTTTAGGAAGCTGCTTAGCTATTAATCCAACAGAATTTTTTAAAGACATTGTAAAATGAGTGCCAAATCTATGAGTTTTAAGCAACATAATTGACCAACTTTATCAGTTTCCAAAAACATTTTGACTATTGGAAAAACGTTGAGCTAATGGATACCATCAGAGGGGGTTTGAAGTTCCCCTCTTCATCAGGCTCATCTAAAACAACAACTTTAAATTCAAGCTTTTTTGATAAATCAAATACGCCTTTATCTTCAAGAATTTTTCTAATAGCACCCATACCACTACGTTCACCTAAAGCAATCTCTTTAACTCCAGAATTTTTAAAGTTTTTATAGCTGTTGTTAAAATCGTTATATCTGTGGATGCTGGGAAAAATCGGCGCTATTAAAATTTGCTTTTAAGGCTACTGAAGCCCCATCATAATTTTTAAGATGAAAATTCTCTAAAAGTTGTTTAATAGAGGCTTGTTTATTTTCGGTGGATGCGATAAAAACTTTAGCTTTCTTCTCAAAAGGTTTTAAAGGCGAAGTATTTTTTCTTAAACTTATAGATGTATAAAACCCGCTTAACAATAAGCTTACTCCTATAAAACTTGTTAGAGCAATAAATTTTCTACGAGAAAATTTCAAAAGCTTCAAATTTTTTAAAAAACATTTGTTTACTCTATGTATATTGATGGTCTAAATGGTTGAGCTAGTTGAGCTTTATTTTTAGGATCATATTTTTTCGCATCCTCTTCATTATATACTTCAATTTTAGCGTTAAATTCAGCTTCGTAAAACGGTATGCTTTCCCTTAATATTTCAAATTCATTAATATTTATTGTTTTTAACCTTTTATCTTTTAATTCAAAAGGCATTATAGAAATGTCTTTCACTATTTTTGTTAAGTACACTATTTTATCTTTTTCTTTTTGTTTATCTTTAATGAGTTGATTGATTAAATCCTTTATTTCTATTTTTTTAGTTAAAGCTAATTCCAAAACTTTTTTATAAATTTTCTTTTTCCATTCAGAGCATGTATAACACACTATTAATTTAGGTTTAATTCCAGTAGCTTTTAAAATATTTTTTATATCATTTAAAACATTGTTTATAAAGTTAACAGTTTCCTCAGAAACTTCATCAATTTTTGATTTATCAAATTTAGGCCATTCAATTGTTGAAATAAACGTTTCATTTCCAAGTTTATGCCAAATTTCTTCACATATATATGGTGCGAAGGGAGCCAACATTTTAACTCTAGCTTCAAGAACCTCATTTAATACCCTAGCTGTAACAGCTTCATTAAAATTAGTTGGGTTACAACTTAAACGTTTAAGATACCATTGAATATTTTGATCTAATTCATAAAGAATTATTTGAAGAGCATCCCTAAATTTAAGGTTTTCCATAGCATTTGTAACAGATAGAATTGATTTATGCAATTTAGATAGAAGCCATTTATCTTCTAGGGTTAAATTACCTTCATCTGCTTTATTTTTAAGTTTTGAAACTTCAATTGCCCATTGATAAAATTTTTCAAGTTTAACTTTTATTGATTTAGCTAATTCAGTGCTAAAATCAACATCTTGAAGAAGACTTGCTGTAATTAAAATTGATATTCTTAAGGCATCAGCTCCATATTTAGCTATAGCTTCTCTAAGTGGAATAATGTTACCTAAAGATTTTGACATTTTTTTGCCTTCCATCAAAACGCTTCCATTTACAACTATTTGTTTAGGCCAATGCCTTTTTGGAAATATGGCTGCATGATTAAAGATAAAGAAGGTTAAGTGATTTGGAATTAAATCTCTTCCTGAATGCCGACTATCCAATGGATAAAAATATTCAAATTCACTCCTCATTTCTTTTAAAATGTTAACGTTTAATCCTGATGATTCAGCAATTTTATTTGCATCGCCTTTACCTAAAAATATATAATCAAAAACTTCTTTCGTTAGCTTTTCAGCTTCTATTTGATATTTTTTTATATGTTTAGCAATTGTATAATAAGCCATATAGATAACTGAATCAGATAGGCTTTCAATTATCCAATTTTTATCCCAAGGAAGTTTAGTTCCTAAACCTGATTTTCTAGCGCAAGCTTTTTCTTTTAACCAATCTATAGTATATTCAAATTCCTGTCGAACCTCTTCTGGAAAAATTTTCATTTGCGATAAACATTCTTTAGCTAGCTTTTTCCATTCAGGATCGCTATAGTTTATAAACCATTGATTTTCAAATATTTTTACAACGCATTCTGTTCCACATCTGCATATTATAGGTCTATTAAGAAGCTCATACATTACATCAGCTTTTTTAGATAAAATAAACTCTAATTTAACTTTCTCTTTAGCTACATGTACAGGTAATCCAGCATATTGCATGGTATTTTCTTTCATAATACCTGAATGAAATTCTTTAGTGTAAACTTCGCTGGTGGCTTCATCAAGTTTTGGATCAGTTTGATTTTTTATTCCTCTCTTTTTTATAGCATCTAAAGCAGGTATATTGGAGAAGTCTTCAACTTTAATTATTGAAATTGGATTTATATTTAAGATAAGTTTTAAATCCAATCCATACTTATTTAATTCATTTGGATTATTTTTTAAATCTTCTAAAGCTTGATAATCATAGGGTGCATGGGCTGGAACAGACATGACTATTCCTGTAGCATTTTTTGGATCAACAAATAAAGCTGGAAGAATAGGAATTTCCTTTCCAGTAGCTGGATTTAAAGCTGTTTTTCCTAAAAGTTCCTTTCCTTTAAAAACATTTTTTACATTAACTTTTTTATTTAAAAATATTAATTTTTCAGCACATTCTCTGCTTATAATCCATTCTTCATTTTCAACTTCAGCTTTAACATAATCTGCTTCAGGATTAACCCATATATTTGTAACTCCAAAAATTGTTTCAGGTCTTAAAGTAGCTGCTGGAAGAATATTACCATCTAAATAAAATTTTAGAAGTGTAAATTCTCCTATTTCTGGTTCAACATCACCAATAGTGTCATGTTGTCCAACTGGATTGCCACATTTAGGACACCAACCTACAGGATGGCTTCCCTGTGTAATTAACCCCTTTTCCTTAAGGTTATTAAATTGCCATTCTATAAAGCGACTATATTGAGGATCTATAGTTGTGAATTCTCTGCGCCAATCTATAGAGTACCCCATTTCTTCCATTCCAAACTTTATTTCATTATGAAAGTATTGCGCTATTTTTATTGGATCAGTAAAATCTTTTAATTTATCCTTTTGAACTTTATATACATTAATGAATGTTTCAATTAATTCGGTGTCGTTTTCCTTTATTCTTTTAGCCATAGCTAATATTGGTGTGCCTGTATAATGGAAAGCCATTGGAAAAAGAACATTAAAACCTTTCATTCTTAAGAATCTAGCATAAACGTCCGTTATAGTATATGTTCTACCGTGACCTATATGCTGAGGAGAGTTTGGATATGGATAAGCAACCGTAATAAAAAATTTTGGTTTTTCATAATTTGGATCGGTGTTAAAAATGTTATAAGTTTTCCATTTATTTCTCCATTTTTCCTCTATTTCTTTCCAGTTTAAAGACATTTTTATTCCCTCTTTAATTTTTCCTCTAAAAGTTTTTTAGCAACGAATAAAGCTTCATCAATTTTATCAAGTTTTGTTCCGCCCCCCTGTCCAAAATATGGTTTACCACCGCCTCCACCACCTATAATTTTAGCTAAAGTAGAAGCTAACTCAGCTGCGTTTAAACCTTTATCTAAAGCTTTTTTTCCAACTGAAACAAATATTTTAGCAGAATCTTTAACTAAAGCCACTATTAAAACAGAATTAGGATCAACTTTTGAAACTTCATTAATCAAAGTTAAAATTTGATTTTCATCCTCTAAAGTTTTCTTTAAAATTATTGTTTTTACACCTTGAATTTCAAAAGCTTCATTTAACAATTTTCTAGCTTCAATTTTCGCTGTTATCTCAATAAGCTTTTCTAAATTTCTTTTTGTTTCTTCAAATTTCTTTATTAAGGATTCAGCTGTTTTATCAACCATTTCTAAAGAAGAATCTAGAATTTTAGCAACTTTAAATAGTTTCATCTCTCTCTCTTGAATATGTTTTAAAGCTTGAAGACCTGAAGCAAAAATTATTCTTTCAACACCATCTTGAAGCCTATCAATTTTTAATATTTTAAGTAATCCAACTTCACCGGTTGTTTTACAATGTGTTCCACCACAAGCTTCAACATCAAAATCTCCAATTTTAACAACTCTAATTTCTTTTCCTGGAACGGCCCCTCCTTGATAAAGTCTAAAACCATAAATTTTTTCAGCTTTATCTCTAGGTAACCATTCAATTTCAACAGGTATATTTTCCATAATTACTTTTGAAGCTACCCTTTCTATTTCAAACATTTCTTCTTCAGTGATTTTTTTATGATGGGAAATATCCAAGCGGCTGCTTTCAACTCCTTTTTGAGCTCCAGCCTGCCATACATGCTCTCCTAAAACTTTACGAGCTGCTCCTAAAAGAATATGAGTCCCTGTATGATGGAGCATTAAGCTTCTTCTTCTTTCCCAGTTTATTTCTCCTTCAACAAGATCACCAGGATTTAAAAAAGCGTTTTCAGCAACATGAACTACAACATTACCTATTTTCATAGCATTAATAATGTTAATTTTGTTTCCATTATAAATTAAAAATCCTATGTCTCCTGGTTGACCACCTCCCTCTGGATAGAAACATGTTTGATCTAAAACAATATATCGATTATCTTGCACAGCTAAAACTTTAGCTTTAAACTTTTTCATGTAAGCATCTTCATAATATAAAAGTTTTGTTTCAGGTAAATTTGAAAATTTAAGAGTTAACACCTTAGTTAAAGGATCTTCAATAGGTTTTAAAACTTGAGAATGTTTACTTGCGACCATGCTAAAGAAGTTTCCTGGAATGTTTACTTTTAACCCTTCTTTTTCAGCTATTTCCTTAACTATTTCTGGAATTAAACCATGAGAATCATAAAGCTCTATTAAATATTCTATAGGAAATTCAAAAATTTTTTTAGCTTTTAAATTTGTAGAAAGCTTTTTAACAGTTTCAACTCCTTTTTCAACTGTTTTTTCATATTTTTCTTTTTCAGCTTCAAGAATCTCTAGAATTTCATTTCTCATTAATTTAAGGTTTGGAAAGTCATTTCCCCAATATGAAATTTGCAAATCTATAATGTCAAGAAATTTATCTTCAATTCCTAAAAGTTTAAGCATTCTATATGTTCTTCTAACAAGCAATCTAGCTAAATAACCTTCTTCAACATTTGATGGAACAACTCCCTCTGAAATTATAAAGGCTAAGGCTTTAGTATGATCAGCTATAGCATAAGCTGCTTCTATTGGAGTTAAAATTTTATCAAGTTCAACCCAATTTAAACCTGTTTTTTCAGCAACTTTTTTTCTAGCTTCAATTTTATCCTTTAAACTTTCAATATTCATTTCTCCAGAGAGTTTTGAGCTTTCAGCTAACAATTTTTCATCAGGTTTTAATCCTGCATATTCAAAAATTTTATTTAATATTGAATCGTAAATTGCATGAAAGCCGCTTACAGCCCCTTGAGAAAGCCAAGTCCATCTTTCAATTCCATATCCAGTATCAACAGTTTTAATTGGTGATTCAATTAAATTTTCATTAATAATTTTGTAAACCATAAAAACTAAAGTTGAAATTTCTAATCCAGCAACGCAAGCTTCAACATCTGGACCTGCATTTCCTCCACCAACCCAAAAATGTTCTTTATATGTTACGGCACTTGAATCAACACCTAATTCTTTAGTTAAAAATTCGTGATGAAACTTTATTGTTTCATCTTTCCAGTAAACTTTTTTATTTGGATAATTAAATGCATGAGCACCCCCCATCTCAAAAATTACTAAATGCCTTCCAGCTGTTGGCCCAACATTATCTAAATCATTAAATCTTAAGCATGGTTGACTAACAACCAATGGATTAGCTGGTGGAGGAATAACCCCATCAGTTACATATGGTTGAAAATTAAAGATTGAAGCACCAACAAAATAAACATCTTCTCTCCATCTAGCTACAATCGGATAAGGCTTAATAACTTCATGCCCATTTTTTTCAAAAAAAGAAAGAAAAAGCTGTCTCATTTCCCTTAAGGAAAGATGTTTTTTAGTTGGAGGATTATTAATAAAGGTATAATTTTGGCAGGGGGAGTCACCGCAAATTTCAGCTTCAGGATTTTGAGTCCAAAAATAGCTTCCACAAATTTTGCATTGCTTTCTAATAAATTCATTTTCTTTAAAGAATGGAATTAAAAATTCATCTTCTCTAATTTTTACATTCATTTAAATCATCCACTAAACTAGAAAAATAAAAAAGGGATTGTAAGAATGATTAATGTTAAAAATTTAAGGTTTTGTTTAACCAAATAACGCGCCTAAACCAGCTAGAGCCTCCTCCTCTTTTTTCTCTTCTTTTTTAGGTTTCTCCTCTTTCTTTTCAGCTTTTTCAGCTGATGGTTGAGCTGCAACAACTGGTTGAGCAATTAAACTTGTTGATGATTTAATAGCTTCATCAATATTTATTTCAGCTAAAGAGGCTATCAAAGATTTCACTTTAGCTTCATCAATTTCTATTTCGGCTGCAGCCAAAACCTTTTTCATATTTTCTTCAGTTATAGGTTTTTTAGCTGAATGCAAGAGGAGAGCTGCATAAACATATTTCACTAATAGGCACCTCCATGCATTTTCTCATTTTAATTTCCTCTCTTTTCAACTTTTCGTTTCTTCAAATTTAAAGTTAGCTTTTTCAGCTAAAGTTAAAGCTCTTAAATAAGCTGTTTTTAAAGCATTTAATAAAGGTTCTTTTTCAGGATATTCAGTTTCAACCGCTAAAGCTAAAGCGTTAAGATAAGCTTTAGCCAATATTTGCGATACAGTTTCAGACGTTAAATAAACTGCGTTTATAGCTAAACTTAATGCTTGTTGAGCTCCAAGCATAATATCTCCCTTTACTTTTTCTAAATCTATAGTTAAATCATCAGCTGTAAAAACATATCCATCTTCATAAGCTAAACTAAGCGATAAACCAGCTTCTATAGGTTTAATTCCAAGCCTCGTAAGCAAGGAAGCTAATTCAGGAGGTATAACATCTCCCTTTTTAGCCACCACAGTATCTAATGAAATCCATATGCTTCCAGATTCAATCTTAGTTGGAATTTTAAACTTGTTAAATTCGCTTATTATAGGTCCAGGAGGTAAACCTGTGTTTCCAGCTGGAACAATAATATCGTTAGTAGCTATATCTCCGCCTTTAGCAGCAACCTTTACTTTATTTTTATTTAAAAGAATAGCTAATGAAAAGGGTGAAATATTAGTGAATAAAAATATGCTTGGACCTTTAAGTGAATTAGCAAAGTTAATTAAATTTTTCTTATTTACTTTTTCAGCTGCCTTTTTAAAAATAGTATTTTTAGCTGTAAAAAACACTACTTTATCTCTAAGTTTTTTTCTAAGCTCTTGAATTTGAGTTGCTCTAACACCTATTAAATCAGCTTTAGCTACAACTTTATATGAATTAAGATAATTAATCAACTTATTTAGCATTTCAACTTTTCTTTTAGGATAGCTTTTGCGAATTTCAACCTGCATTTTTAATCTTCACCCTCTTTTAATAAAACTTTTATAGGTGAACCCATTGTTGTTTTAAGCATTATAGACTTAATATTCTTCATTTTTTTCTCTAGTTTTCCCTCAACAGCTGAAATCACAGCTTCAGCATTTTCAGTTATTTCTTCATCCTTCATATCTTCCATAGCAATTTTACATCTAATTGCAGGTTGATCCCTAATTCTAACCCTAATTAATTTTCTATATCGATTAATTAACTCTTCTATTGAAGCGGTTGGAGGGATAGGAATGGGCATTTTACCTCTAGGCCCTAAAAAGGCTCCTATAGTTTTACCTATTAAAGGCATTAAAGGAGCTTCAGCTAAAAAGTGATCGTTTTCCTCAGCTATTTTTCTTGCTAACTTTTTATTTTTCCCTAAATTTTCTATCTCTTCTTTACCTAAAACCAAATCTGCTCCAGCTTTTTTAGCTTTTAAAGCTAAATCACCAGTTGCAAAAACGCATATTTTAATAGGTTTTGTTAATGGATGGGGGAGCTCAATCAACTCATTTATTTTAGATTCAGGTTTTTTTAAATCAACATCCTTAAGAGATATAAGCAATTCTATAGATTGAAGAAAATTTCTTTTAGGTGAGTTTCTTAACGCTTTTACAGCTTCAATTAAGCTTTCTTTTGGTACAGGCAAAACTTTTCCCCCAGATTTTAATCTCCAATTAAATCTTTATATTTTCCTTCATTAATTTCCTTAATTATTTCCTTAACGTTTCTTCCATTTACAGTAACACCCATGCTTACGCATGTTCCTAAAACTTCTTTTACAACCCCGCTTAAAGATTTAGCGTAACTTTTTCCAGCCTTAATCTTAGCTATTTTAATAATTTGTTCTAAAGTTAAATCTCCAATTTTCTCTATATTAGGTTTTCCAGAGCCTTTTTCACCTTTAAGCTCTTTAATTATTAAAGCGGAGGTTGTTGGAACGCCAACTTCAACCTCAAACTCTTTTGTTTCAATGTCAATATAAATTTTTATTGGAACCTTCATTCCAGCATAATCCTTAGTTAACTCATTTATTTTATTTACTACAGCCATTACATTAACGCCTAATGGTCCTAAAGCAGGTCCTAAGGGAGGACCTGCTGTAGCTTGACCGCCGTTAATTAAAGCTTCAATCACTTTTTTCTCCGACAACTTCTCCACCCCTTTCTACAAGCTTAACATAATCAGCATGAACAGTTATTGGTAAAATCGTAAATCCCTCTTCAAGAAGCTCTATGGTTATTTCTCCTTTGCTTTTATCTACATTAGTTACTTTAGCTTTTAAACCTTTAAATGGACCGCTTATAACTTCAACTATATCGTCAATATTAATTTCCTCTATAATTGGTTTCACAATTAAAAACTTATCTAATTCAGATAATGGAGTTTCACCTTTAATTCTTCCTTTAGCATGCTTAATACCTGAAGTTGCTTCATCAACTATATGTGGAGCTGAAGCTTCAACAAAAACATATCCTTTTATAGCTTCAGGCACTAAAATGCTAGCTATAGAAAGGTTTTTAGCTAAAGCTTTTGAAGCTATAAAGTTTGCTACTGTTTCTTCTTGTCCAGTTGTGGTTTTAACACTATAAATTTTCATTTTTTTATTCAAATTAATCTCCTTTTATTTTATCGTGAAGCTAAACCCACAATCCAAAATAAAACCTTTATTATAAATCCTACTCCGCCTATTAAAGCTGCTCCAAGCAAAGAAACTTTAATAAGCAGAAAAATTTCTTTTTGAGTTGGTTTAGTTGTAATTTTAAGAAGCTTATTTATAGAGGCTAAAAGCTCTTTAACATTCAAATTTTTCTTCACCTAAATTAATGAATTTAATTCTTTTAAAAAGGAACTTTTAAACCTTTATTGCCTCTATATTGATGGTTGATAAAAAATCAAGCAGTTGATTGCGTTCTAAGCTTCGCAATCCTTTCCAATCTATTAAAGCTTTTCTGCAAGGTTTAACAGTTCTTTCAAAAGCTTTTCTAACTATTTGCAAATTAGGCTTTTCAAAGAAAAATTTTGGAAAAATATGTCCAACAGCTAAATTTGATTCTAAAACAGCTTTTGTATGTTTTCTAGCATAATGACCGCCTCCGAATCCCACGCAATTTTCACCATTAATTGTTCTTCTGCAAGCAGCGATAACAGCTTCAGCTGCAACTAAACCAGCTTTAGAGTTACTCCATTCATTGATTGAACTTCCAATTTCAATAAATAAAACTGGACAATTCATGCTTGTTGGTCCATGATGGGTTGCCTCTAAAGAAACATCAAATTCTATTAAATTTAATTCATCTCTCTTCATTTTTAAAGTTAATAAAGCTGCTTTCATTCTTTTTGGATCGGCTATAGCAAGCTCTTCAGGTTTACCACCATAAGCAGCTTCTGAAGTTAAGTTTCCTGAAACATGAACGGTTAACGTTGGTTTTTCAGTTTCAGCGCTATGTCTAGAGGCGAAAACAATAGCTTCAGGATTAAAAATTTTATCTAAATTTTCAGAATAAAGACTATCTTCTTCAGTAAAAACTAGAATTTCTTTCTCTCCTTTATATAAGTTTTTATCTTCCTTTACAAACCCATAATTATTTATTAATTTTTCAGCTATGTTTAATGCAGCTGAATCTTTTTTTGAAGCTACAATTAAAACAACCAATTTTTATCACACTCTTTTTAAAGAATTAAACTTAGTAAGGCTTTTGTTGTATGAAGCCTATTTTCAGCTTGATCCCAAACTATAGAGTTTGGTCCATCTATAACATCGCTTGTTACTTCTTCACCTCTATGACATGGTAAAGGATGCATAAAATAAACGTTTTTAGCTGCTAATTTTAAAAGTTCGCTTGTAACTTGATATTTTGGAAGGAAAGCTCTCAGTTTTTTATCTCGCTCAGCTTCTTGACCCATGCTAACTATAACATCAGTATATATAAAATCAGCATTTTCAACAGCTTTTAAAGGTTCTCTAAGAATCTCAATTTGAGAGCCTGATTTCTCAGCATTTTTTAAGGCTAAACTTATAAATTTTTCATTAGGTTCATATCCTTCAGGACATGCTATTGAAAGATTTATTCCAATTTTGGAGCAACCTATTAAAAGGCTATTACAAACATTGTTTCCATCACCTATATAAGCAACTTTTAAATTTTCTATTCTTCCTTTCTTTTCCCAAATAGTAAATAAATCTGCTAAAGTTTGAATTGGATGACATAAATCTGAAAGTCCATTAATAACTGGAACAGTTGCATATTCAGCTAATTCTTCTAAATCTGATTGAGCATAAACCCTAGCCATTATTCCATCTACATACCTGCTAAGAACCCTAGCTGTATCAGCTATTGTTTCACCCCGTCCTAATTGAAGCTCATTCCAGCTTAAATATAGGGCATCTCCTCCAAGCTGTTTCATAGCAACTTCGAAAGAAACTCTAGTTCGTGTAGAAGGTTTTTGAAAAATCATAGCCAAAATTTTTCCTTTCAATTTAATTAATGGTTTACCGCTTTTTTTTAACTGTTTAGATAACTTTAGAATTGTCCATATTTCTTTAGGAGAAAATTCTTGAAGTGTTAAGAAATCTCTTCCTTTAAAATTTTTTTTCATTTAAATTTTTCTCCTACTCAATTAATTTATCTAAAATAAAAGAAGTGTTAAAAACGGTTAAATCTTCATATCTTTGACCGACACCAAGAAATAATATAGGTTTTTTTATTGTATAAGCTATGCTTAAAGCAGCACCTCCCCTTGCATCAGCATCTAATTTAGTTAAAATTACAGCGTCTACTCCAACAGCTTCATTAAAAACTTTACTTTGCTCTACAGCATCATTTGCTGTTAAAGCATCAACAACTAAAATTTTCAAGTCAGGTTGTGCTACTCTAGATATTTTTTTCATTTCATCGAGAAGATTCCGATTTGTTTGCATTCTACCAGCTGTATCTATTAAAACAACATTTATACCTTTTGAGCGGGCATAATTTACAGCATCAAAAGCTGCTGCAGCTGGATCGCTACCATACTTATGTTTAATAACTTTAACTCCGACTTTTTTAGCATGCTCTTCTAACTGCTCTATTGCTCCAGCTCTAAAAGTATCACTACAAGCTAAAACAGCAGTATAACCTTTTTTAAGAAGAAAATAAGCGGTTTTAGCAATTGTTGTAGTTTTTCCAGTTCCATTAATACCCATAAATAATAAAATTGTAGGTTCCTTAACCGCTCTTTTCTGCTCAATAATATTTATTAAATCTATTTTTCCTCCAACAGATAAAATATCTTCTAAAATTTTTTTAATTATAGTTTTTGCTGCTGAAAGCTTATCTGAAGCTTTATCAATTTTATCTAATTCAGCTTTAATTGTTAAGCATATTTGTTCAGCTACTGGATAGGCTACATCACTTTCTATTAAATTAAGCTTAAACTCTTCTAAAAACTCATTTAAATTTTTCTCTTTTCTTAAAATTTTCTCTATAAAAAGAGAAATATGATTTTTAAGTTTTTCAAACAAGTTTTATTATGCTCCTTTTTGCGCTTGAATCAAAGCTGAAAGAGCTTTACGTTTCTCTTCCAATTGAGAGGTAGCTTGAATTAACTGTTGTTGAAGAGATGCTCTAATTTGTTCAAGCTCAGCCTGCCTATTTTTTAATTCTTGAATAGATTCTTCAAAACTTTTTTCTATGGAAGCTCCAGCTCCAATACCCATTATTATTTTTTCTGAATCAGCTAATTCGGCTCTTATGAATGAACCTGCTCCAATTGGAACTAAAATTTTAGAGCCTTTAGGTTTACCTTTAATCCCCTCTAAAGTTGAGCTTGCCAAAAGAATTTCTGTTAAAGAAGAATTAACAATTTTTAATTTAGATTGAATAACTGCTATGGAAGTTTCTAAAAGCCTATTTTCAATTAAAAGCCGCCGCAATGTTTCTTCAGTTTCTTTAGACATAAATATTTCCTCCAACTTTTAATCCTTTTGCTCTATATTAATTATTTTCACTTCAAACCTTTTAGCTCTATGTTTACTGCCAAATTCGCAATAAATTTTTTCTAAAGCATCCTTAATTTTCAAAGCTTTAACAACTTTATTAAAAGGCATTCTAAATTTTCCCTTTTTAATTTCACCATAAACTCTAAAGTTTTTTACTTCTAAAGAGTTTGAAGTTTTATTTTCATGCATTTAAATCACCTCTTAGACATTCATTGCTTGAGTAATAGCCATTAATTCTTTTCCTGAAGTTAATGAACCTACAATAGCACCTTTACTATTTGCTAAAATTCCAGATTTTGGAAGTAAAACACCATTATTTACGGTTCCTGTGAAAACTGGAACCTTTAAAGTTTCTTCAATAATCTTTTTTTCTTCCTCTTTTATAAATGGATTAGCTAAAACCCCCTTGTTTGTAGCTACAGCCAAAGAGCCGACATAAGGTAACCCATTAATCCTACTTAAGGCAACTTCAACTCCAAGATAATCACTTAATTTTTTAATCAAATTTTTTGGAAAGTTTGGAGCAACAATTGCACCAAAATCATTTACTAAAATTAGGTTTCCAAAAGCAGTCCATTTAACTTTAGGAGAAAAAATATTTAAATCCAACATTTCCTTTAAAACCTTTAACTCACTATCTTTAATTGTATAAGGAACAATCATGCCTTTAGAGTTGGCTGCAACTAAAACGCCAATTAATATAGAACCGCTTATGCTTACAGAATATGCTTTAACTTTAAGACAATCTTCAAATCTTTCCAATTTTCTTTTTGAAAGGCCGGGGGGCACTAAAAGAATCTCCTCATTTGATAGGCAGTAAACACCTATGTTTGGATTTCCTAAAACATCATCAATAATCACGCTCAACAACGCTCCTCCTTATTTTTAAATAAAAATAAAGCAATAAATGAATGTTTACCTTAACCGTTCTTAATTATTTTAAAAAATGAATTGAAATTAATTTTCATTATATAGTAAAATAGAATTTGGGTTAAGCTTTTTCTTGAGGTAAAAAAACAGTAACTTTCCCTTCTTTATCCTTAACCGCTTTAATTTTAATTTTTCTCGGCGTTTTTTCTGCTCCTTTAGCCCAAACCTTTTCATTTACTTCATTGCTTATTAAAACTTCTTCAGGCTTCATATGTCTTTTAATAAATTCTTTAATAAATCTAATAGCTCTTGCAGCTCTTTTTTTTCTAGGCGTAATAAAAACTTTTCTTAAATTTAAGGTATATAAGCGCTCTTCGACAACTTCAATTTCTTTCTCTTCAGGTTTTTCTATTTTTTCTTCCTCATTTAAAGCCAAAATTTTTCATCTCCTTAAACCCTTAATTTTGATCTTCTCCAATGCCTTCTTTTTGGAGAAGAGCGTACATGACCAAGAGTTTTAGCAATAACCCATGTTGGAACAGCCTTAGCCCTTTTAGAAGCTTTAATTAAACGTCTTTTTCTGGCAGTTGGTTTATTTCTAGCCAAAATTATTCCTCCATTTTTTTCATAATTATCCTTACTTAATTTTTTAATTAAGATTAATTTAAATTCTCCTTATTTTAAATTCTCTTTTTTTAGAGTGAATTTTTGCTAAAATCATTTTTAATTGTTCATCATTTATTGGAAGAGGAATTCTTCCGGTTTGAGCTATTTGAATTAATTGAAGCTCTAATTGTTCTGCAAATTCTGGTTTAACCATTTTTATATTAGCTAATCTTTGTCTAGCTTCAGTTGTTAAAATCTGCCTTAAAATCTCTTGTTTTTTGATTTCTAACTGCTGTTTTAGCTCTGCTTTTCTTTGCTCTTCAATTAAAGCTTTTTGAAGTTGAGCAAGTTTTCTTCTTTTTATTAATTCAAGCTCTTCAGCATCAATCTCTTCACTCATTCTTCAGCTTTCCTCTTAAATATTGAAGAGAGTTAACATTAAATTAAATATTTAGGCTTCTTGAATAAAGGTTTTAAATCTATTAAATTTAGTTGCTTGCTTAAATTTTTTATCAAGAATTAAAGATGGGCAGCTATTTTAATGTTTAGCTTAATTTAATCGAATTTTTAATGGTTTTTTCTTTAACAACAGGATATCTTTTTATAGAGTTGCAGTTTAAACATGTAAAAGTTACTTTTGTTCCTTTTTCACTTTTAATTCTAACTCTACAGTTTTTTCCAGGTATAAGGAGAGAATTACATTTTTTGCATATAAAAAGCTTGTATTTTAATGGAATTTTAACTCTAGCTTTCATAGCTATTTTTCTCATTAATTGAATGTAACGGTTAGCAAGTTTAGGATTAGAATTAAAAATTTTTCTAGTTAAATCAAATAGTATTTCAATTCTTTCTTTAGCTATTTCCTTTTCAATAATTTTCCAACTCAATATATTTCATCCAAAACTTCATAAAATTTTTAAAGTTAAGATTAAGTTTATTTAATAAAATGAAGATTTTAAATTTTATTTTAGCTGAATCAGCTTTAGAGCTTATTCCAAAATCTTTAATTAATCATCCAGCAATTTTAAATTACGCTAAAAAAAGAGAAAAGAAACCTGAACAAATGCTTTTAGACAGATCAATTCATCATACTGCTATGCGTAATTTACCAAATGCTTTTAAACGTGGTAGACCAGATATAGTTCACTTTACTTTACTAAATATTTTAGGTTCCCCCTTAAATAGAAAAGGGATGGTTAAAGTTTATGTGCATACAATTCAAGATAAAGTTATAGATGTTAACAGTAAAGTAAGATTACCTAAAAATTATAATAGGTTTATAGGTTTAATAGAACAGCTTTATGAATTTAAAAAGGTTCCGCCTAAAGGAGATCCTTTATTAACTTTAAAAGATCAAAATATTTTAGAGTTAATTAAAGAGATAAAACCCTCTAAAGTTATAGCTTTTACAACGCTCGGTAAACCAATTATTCTTCAAAAGGTTTGCGAAAGCATTGTTAAAGAGGAGAATCCAATTGTTTTAGTTGGTGGTTTTCCTCACAATCATTTTTCTGAAGAAGTTTTAAAAGCATCTGATGAAAAAGTTAAAGTTTATAATGAAGCTTTAGAAGCTTGGATTATAGCCGCTAGAGTAATTTATGGTTGCGAGTTAGCTTTAGGAATCAATTTTTAACTTTTTTTCTCTTCATGAAAAGTGTTATTATTAATAATGTTAATATCAGAATTGGTTGAATAAAATGTATTTCGAAAATATCTACTAGAATGCAATTTATTAAAGCTGAAAGAGCTAAAGCTGTTGTTGTTAAACTTAATTGAGTTGACACTTGAGTTTTTTGAATTTCTGTATAAAAACCTCCTTGAAAAGATTGCAAATCCTTTTTAAATTCATTTTCTCCAATAAGCCATTTAAGAAGCTTACCAGCTAAATCTCTATATTTTAAATCTCCCATATCAATCCAAGTTTCAACTAATGCGTTTATCATTAATGAAGCTGAAGCTACACTTTTAGGATATCTAATTATACCAAGCACACTTCTAGCGTTATAAACACCATAATATTCATCAATCATTTTTTCAATAAATTCTTTAACCCAAAGCGTTAAAGCTTCTCGAACCTTATAGTATTTAGGTTTAAAATCTTCCTTTAAAGATGGAATAACTCTTAAATAACTGTTTAAAGCAAAAACAGCTTTAGCATTTGAATAAGCATCTTGAAGTTTTCTTTCTTTAGTTTGATAAAAACCACCGTATCCCCAGCTTTCAGGATTGACTTCCTGCAAATTTAATATCCAATCTAAAGTTTTTTCCACTAAACTAGTGTATTTTAAAGCTTTTATTTCATCACCCCAAAAATGCTCATAAAGAGCTAGATAAAGCAAACCTGTTAATAATGCGCTATTTTCAGAAAGCCTTGCTTCACATGTATTTTCATATTCAAAAATCCAACCTCCATCATTTTCTTGATTTTTTTCTAAAATGTTTAAAAAAGAGTTAATTGAAGAAATTGCTTGATTCCAATATATTAATTCAGATTCATTTAAGTTTCCATAGTATCTCATTTGAAAAGCAGCATATGAAACAGCTTCTATAATATGAGCATTCCAATAAAAAGGTTTTCCTGAAGGCCCCCATTCATTCCTTTCTAAATCATAATATTGATGAAAATCTTTTTTAGAGGCATCTTGGGAGGATAAAATGAAGTTTAATGCTTCATTAATTTCTTTATCATAACGATTAGAAGTAAAAGTTTTATGGTAAAGTGTTAAAGCTAAAATTATTAACGCATTTTCTTCAACATATGATTTATTTTCGTTAATAGTTAAAAAACTGTTAATTTTTACAATTTTTCTAGTTAAAATCCAATTAGCTGCAGCTTCTACTCTTTCATTTAAACTTAAAGCTTTAATTGATAAAGGTTGAATAGTTAATACTGTTAAAAATAACGAGATTAAAAGTAGTCCTTTAAGCTTCATTAAATGCTTCCTCTTTTAACTTTTAAGTTTAAAAACAATGTTTTAATCGCTTAACTTATAAAACTGTTTTTAACCTTTTTTATATTTTATGGAGATGAAGAAGCTTGTCTGAAGATTTAACAATAGAACTTTTAAGAAGAAAAAAACTTGCAGAACTTCAAAAGAAACTTATGGCTGAAAAACTTAAAGAAAAAAGTCAAGATAAAAAAATTAACGTTGAAGAAACCTTAAATAAAGTATTTATTGGAAGAGCATGGGAGGTTTTTCAAGCTGCTCAATCTCAATATCCTGAATTAACAAAAAAGATTGGAGAGTGGCTTGCTCAATTAATTAATGAAGGTAAAATAAAAGAATCTATAAGTGGAGAGCAGCTTCTTCTATTTTTCAGAAGATTAGGATTAAATGTTAGGTTAAAAACTGAAATTAGAGTTTTAGAGAGTGGAGAATTAAAAAGTTTAAGTGAGAAATTAAGAGAGAAACTTAAGTAAGCTTTTCAGTTTCTTCCTTCCCGATTAAATATGTTTCCTCAATTTTTATTGCACCTATCTCTAATCCTGATAAAGGAGCATGTCCTAAATTTAAAATCATATTTTCTTTAAGTTTCATTAATCTATGGGCTACAATTATTGTTGTTATTGGATCCTCTTCAAATCTAAGTCCTACACCATGCCCAAAACCATATACATAATATTTCATTAAATCATATTTTTCATATATTTTTCTAGCTTGATCCTCAACATCCTTTATGCATATACCTGGCTTTAACATTTCAAAGCATTTTTCAATAGCTTCTTGAAATGCTTTATATGCTTTCTTTTTCTTCTCATCAACAGGTTCGACAAATATTGTATCTGCTTTATCAGAATAATACCCTTCATAGCTAGGCATGACATCAATCATAACTGTATCTCCAGAGGAGATTTTTTTATTTCTTGGATGAGCATGAATTCTAGGTTTTCCAGAGTTAACATAAATATGAATGGATTCAGCGCCCATTTTTCTAGCTTTATAAATAGCTTCTCCAGCCACTTCTGTTTCAGTAATACCTGGCTTCACTGAATTTAAAGCTGTTTTTAAAGCTTCACTAGCTATTTCTGAAGCTTTTCTTATAAATTGAATCTCTTCAGAATCTTTTACGATTCTTAGCTCCATTATTAAATTATGTGCATCAACAATTTTTTTATCACTATGCATATAAAGAAACATTTGGTAAAGAGTTGCTGAAGCATCTATATCTAAATCAAAACCTAAAGTTTTAGCTTTACTATCTTTAATTACTGCTACAACATTCTTCATCAATTCTTCAACACTTCTATATCCTATAATATTTTTAATCCAAGTTTTTTCTTTAATTTCTTCAATTTCATCTTCAAAAACAAATATTATTGGATCGTTTGAAGCTGGAATATAAAGGGATGGTTGCCACCAACCAACTCCAGTGAAGTATCTGAAGCTAGGTAAACTTCTAATCATAACACCATCAATATTTTTTTCAAGCATTAAACTTTGAAGTTTTCTAACTCTATTTTCAAATTTGTTCATAATATAAAACCCCCATAGTTTAAATAAATTAATTTTGATTTAGGTTTTATTTTAATTTTAAAACCACATTGTAAACATTAATTAATTTATTTATAATGTTTTTCCAACTAAATTTTAATACTTTCCTTGAACCTTCTAAAGCTATCTTACGCATTTCCTCTGGAGAATTAAGAAGATAGTTTATTCCCCATGCAACTGAATTGGGATCAACATAAACTTTTACTCCATTAATAAAATTATCTATGTTTTCTCCTAAACCCCCCACATCAGTAGCAACAACTGGCTTTTCAGCTGCCCAAGCTTCAAGCAATGCTATTCCAAAAGGTTCATTTCTGCTTGGAAGACAAACAATATCGCATGCATTAAGAAGTTCTAAAAACTCCCAATGAGGCGCAAAACCTAAAAATCTAACAACGTGAGCTACATTTAATTCTTGAACCCTTTTTTCCAAATAGTTTTTCATCGAACCTTGCCCTGCAAAAATAAATTTTACATCCCATCTATTAGCTAAAATTTTTGGTATGGCTTCAACTAAAAGATCCGGTCCCTTTTGATACTCTAATCTTCCTATAAATTGCACAACTGGCGCTAAAGGATGAATCCCATACTTTTCCTTTACTTTACCAGGATCAACATTTAATTTTATACTTGAGGGTTCAATTCCATTTGGAATGACTTCTATTTTATCTAAGGGAATCTTATAAAGCCAATGCAACTCATTTTTCATATAGTTTGAAACAGTAGTCACTTTATTAGCTATATATCCACCATACCATTCTTTTCCTGAGATTTCTTTAAATTCCCACCAATCTCCAAACATACCACCATTACGACCATATTCTGTTGAATGATAAGTAAGAATTATGGGTTTTCCTTCATTTTTTAACTCATGCAAGGCATCAACCACAAGCCAATCATGACCATGAATTATATCAAATTCTCCTTCATACTTTTCAATTTCATGCACGCCTGAAACCATAGCTTTAGACATATTATAAGCAAAAGATAAACTGTTTCGACCTGGATCGAAAACGCATGTATAATAATGAACATTGTTTATAGTCATATATTGCGGTTGACCGGGAGCTCTTCTAGTAAAAAAATAAACCTCATGACCTTCTTTAGCTAATTCTTCAGCAAGTCTTGTTGCAGCTACAGCTAAACCTCCAACTTGAATAGTATATAAAGATTCCCATGAAAGAATAGCTATTCTCAACTTCTATACCAGTTTATAAAAAAGCTTTTCTTTTTCTTTTATAATTTCTATCTTTCCTTCTCTACCTAGCCAACCTAAAGCAGCAAATACTTCATCTCTTTTTAAACCAGTTTTCTTCATTATTTCAGTTGCTGAAAGAGGTTTTTGAGTTTCATTTAAAACATTCCAAACTTTTCCAGCATTAACTCCAAACACTTCTTCAGGCTTCATTATTATTCCCTTAAATTTCATTTAATATGATCAAAAGATATAAATTTTTTCTTCTATTATAGAAAGCATTAAGATTATAATTTTTAAATTTTTATTGCAAAAATTATGAAGGATAATGAATGAATTAAAAGCCTTAAATATTTTTTATAGTTGAAATTTGAGTTAACCTTTCATTAACACATTTATATAGGTTTTGTCTAAGTTCCTCTACACTATTTCCTTCAATTTTATTAAGCTTATCTGCTAACTCTCGATCACCTATAACATTTTTAATCCATTTTTCAAAATGCTTACATGCGGTATGAAATAAAATTGAGTAATTTGAGGCGAATAAAAGCATGTTTTTAAATTCTTCAAGACTATGAGCTGAAAGATTAATATATTTTCCATTTTCATGAAAATGAAATGCCTCTTCTGGAGGTACAACTCTAAGAAACTTCAAAAAGGTTTTTTCAGGCTCATTGAGATTTTCAGCTACTTTCTCATAAAAATCAGATAGAATAGTTATAAAATTCCAAAAAACTTTTACTGGAGGTTGTTGACTAAAATAACCATGAACAATTCCTGAAGCGTCAGGTTTATTATACATATAATAAAGATGATCGCTTATTTGAAGTAATCTCCATAATTTAATAATATCTTTCTTCATAGTTTTTTTTACATAAGGTTCAAGCTTAACTAAAGCATTAAAAGATGTTTTTTGCATTTCATTACCAAGCCAAGCATTTGTGCTTCTTTCAGTATCAGCCCATGAAACAGTATTAAAATCATGAACATCTATTTCATCAACAGGTTTATGAAATGATATAAGCTCTGATGGAGTTTTAAATTCTAAATTTTCATATTTTAAGGCTTCAATTGGTAACCATTTAAGAAATTCAAATATGCCAGTTTCTTTCCATTGATGTTCACCAAAAGTTTCATAATCAATAAAAATATTTATGCATTGCCCAGGAGTAGCTGAAAGCCAAGCAGTATATTTATCAGCTGTTAAAGGCCATTCAATCCAATTTCTAGATGAAAACCTAAATGCTATATCATCTGAAAGTCTACTATTTCTTAAAAGCAAAAGCAAGTTAGTTTCCTTTGCTTTGTAAATGTAATTAGGAGATCTCCATAACAAGATTCTTTCAGCACCTTCTGTAAAGACACCTTTAAAACCGAGCTTCTCAAGTGTTTTCGCAATAGAGTTATTATATATAAATTCTGTATTTTCAAATATTTTAGATTCATAATTAAATAAATCCTTGATTAAAGATTTATGAAGGATGATTTGCTCTATAAATTCTTGTTTAGTTTGAAACAAGCTTGAAAGTGAATGATAATAGGTTTGATTAAGAAGTTCTACACAACCTGTTTTAATAAGTTGCTTAAATAAATCTAAAACTTTAGGCATCCATCTTTCTAATTGCTCAATTAAAACTCCTGAAAGGCTAAATGAAACTTTAAATTTTTTCTTTTCTTGTTTGAATTTATCAATGTTTTCTAGAATTAACTCTGTGGCAGGAATATAGCATTTTTCAGCAACTCTTTTTAAAATAGTTTTATTCCATTCATTATCGAAATAGATGTCAAATAATTCTTCAAATCTTTTATTTTTAGTTAAAGCCTTATTAAAATTACTGTTTAATCTGTAAGGTTGATGGACTTCGAAGCAAAAACATATGTCCGGCACCTTTTACTTCACCAGAATAGATTCATAATATTTTATTGTTTGTTCAGCAACTTTATCCCATGTGAAATATTTAAGAACTCTTTTTCTACCGTTTATTCCCCATATTTTAGCTCTTTCTTTATCGGCTAAAACTTCATTTATTCCCCAAGCAATATCCGTAGGATCGTTTCCATTTACATGAATTCCATTTTGCTCTGGACCTGAAGGAACAACTTGCTCTCTAAACCCTACTACGCCTCTAGCCCCTACAACTATGGGTTTCTCCATAGCCATCGCTTCAAGGCTTACTATGCCAAATGGCTCATAAATTGATGGAAAAACGCATAAATCTGAAGCTGCATAATGAAGAATTCTTTCAGTTTCAGGAACAAATTCAAATCTGTAATAAACTTTATCAGCTATATTTAATCTTAAAGCTAAGTCAACAATATCCTTTTGTTCTTCTCCTCTTCCTAAAATAACGAGTTTAGTATTTGGATGCTTACTTAAAACATATGGCATAGCTTGAATTAAATTTCGAACACCTTTAACCCAAGTTAAACGTCCAATGAATAAAATTAAGTTCTCATCTTTTTTAACGTTATATCTGTTTCTTAAAGCTTCAATTTCCTCAATTTTACATTTTTCAGGATTATATTTTTCAGGATCAACTCCATTCCAAACAACATCAATTTTTCCCTCAGGCCAACCATGACGAGTTAAATCTTCCTTCATAGCATAACTAACGGTAATAATACCATCTGCTTCATTTGCTGCTTTTCTTTCTAAAGATTTAATTATTTCGGAGCCATCTCCACTTCTACCCCATTCGGTTGAATGAACATGGAAAACTCCTGGAATTTTAAGTTCATTTTTAATGATTATTCCAGCTATGCTATTAAGCCAGTCATGAAAACAAACAATGTCATAACTATAATTTTGTTTTTTAACTAAATCATTAATAAGCTTGGAGGCTGATAAAATATTATAAAGAAAAAAATCATTAAAAAACTTTATGTTTACGCCCCAATTTTCTAAATCTTTAGAAAGAAGGGGAAATATACTTGATGCATTTGTAAGAAGGGGTCTATGAACCTCAACTCCTTTAATAACCTCTCTAGTTGGTAAGTTTCCATTATTTAAAGAAAATACTGTAACATCATGTCCTAGTTCAACAAACTTTCTAGTAATATTTTCAGCATAAGTTCCTAAACCGCCAACTAAAACTGGAGGATACTCCCAAGCTAGAAAAATTATTCGCATATATTAAACCCTTTCCTTTTTCTTAATAGGAACAAAATTTAATAGCTTTTGATTTAAAACTTTTTATCATTTGTTTAATGAAAGTTAACTTTCATTAATCTTAATATTTAAATCTACAGGGAAACCTAAAAGTTTAGAATGCAAGTATATTAAAATATATTAAAAATAGTTTAAACCATATTTAACTCAAATTTTTTTATATTTTTCATCTTTTTTCCGGTTTCTTTAAACAAAAAGTTTTCTAATTCATTAGAAATATTATTTTCCATACCAATTTTTAATCCTCTAGCTATATCGAAAATCACAATTTTACTTTTTAACCATTTAGATTCATTAACTTCATTTAAAATTTCATCAGGAATATTTTCTGATAGAAAAATCATTGATTTAACATTTTCAATAAACCAATAATCTCCTTTTCTAATAGATATTTTTCCGCATTTAACCATAGATTGAATTGTGCAAGATTTTAAGTTTCTGTTCCAAATTATAGCATGGTAACCTTCTTTATCTTTAACCCAATCTCCTTCTTCACCAATTTCCCAATCTTTCCTATTTTTATGAAATTCTCTAAACTTTTTTAGAAGAGAGTAAAAATTCATAAGGATTTCCCTTTAATTTATATTTTTAGCTTTAACAAGTAAATAAATTTTTCCATAAATATAGAACTTTAAAGAAGCTCATTTAAATGCTCAATATATGGATCACACCAGTGACTCCAGTATTGAGCTGGATTCTTAACTGGAACAGGATTATTTGATTCAAATGTTAAGAATGGATTTTTACCTATTGGTAAACTAAAAAGCTCATTGCAATAGCCAAAAACTCCTTCAACAAGCATATGATCCAAATTGCTTAAAAGAAGGCCTTTAACTTCTAAACCAAGTTTTTCTAAAAGTTTTATTAAATATGGTGTATCTCTAGGCCAAACAACAGCAGCATGATATTCAAAATCATTAAGGTAAGGTTTTAATTCAGTAAGTTTAACAATAACACCAAAAGGTTGCCATTCTTTACCTAAAGCAATAAGCCGTCTATAAACTAATAGTTTTTTTGAGGTTAAATCCCATATTTGATTTAATTCTTTATTATCATAAACTATATTGGCCAATATTGAAGAAGCAATTAAACTTGGTGAGCTTAAGGTATGATCTGAAAGATTATATAAAGGTGACACAGTTAAAACTGGTAGAGAAGATGATCTCTTAAAAAATTTAAGAAATCCGTCTAAAAGAATTTTTAAAAGTTCTTTAATGCATTCAGGTTTATGAACATTAAATTTTTCACAAAGAACTAATATTTTTTTAAAGGCTTCAATATAAAATGCGTTAACCTCTACAAGCCCAAATTCATTTTCAAAAGGATTTACTCCTTTTTCACTCCACTCAACAGGAAGCCTTAAAGGCCATTTTTTCCCATTAATAGTTACTATTGAATCAATCCATGAAGAATTGCTTGAAGAACATAAAATTGAGTCCTTAAGAATTGTTTCTGAAATATTTAATCCTTTAACAAATCTTTCAGCAATAAAACTTGCTGTTTTAACAATTTTTAAAAATAAATTTTTGCATTTTAAAAGCGAAGCTAAATCACAAGCAACATTTAATAATTGAGGGGGAGAATCACTTGAAAAATTTGAAGAATCATTAAAAATTATCGGTAATCCAAGCAATGATTTAAGAGTATTAAGTAAATTTTGAATTAAAAAAATAATTTTGCTTGACCAGTTGAAAAATTGAATATAAGTTTTAATGTTCCATCTTAACCCTTCAAGAGCATCTCTAATCCAGGCTTTTCTAAACCACCAAGCTCCAGCTTCAGGAAACCAAAGATTGTTAATAATTAACCCATGTGAAAATAAGGTTTCTAAACGCAACCTAAGAGCTTTACCAATGTAGGTGTCTCCAAAATTAAAGTTTAACTTTTCTTTTTTAAAATTTGCAAGTTCAACTGTATTATGGATTGGTAAAGGGACTTTCATTTCGAGAAAGCCGGTTGAGGAATAAAATATGGCTGGTAAATAAACTGGACGATAATGCTCTATAAAACCTATACCATTTTTAACTTGACGGAATCCATCACCAAGTTTATAACGCCAATTTAAAATTAAATTTAAAGGATAAGCTTTATCAAAACCATTTATAATAAGTTTTAATGGAGTAATTGAATTTTCAACAATCACCTTATTGTTTAAAAAGTTTATTGAGTATTTTCCTTCAGACCATTTTTCTGCAGGTCTAAAATCAAGTAGAATAGTAAACCAGCATGGTTCATTAGCTAAAGCTTTAAGCACTACATAAGTTTTAAAGCCATCTAAGATGATTTTAACTGAAAAAATTTTATTTTCGTTATTACAACTATATACATATGTGTATTCTCCAGGTTTAAAAATAACTTTTTCAGCTTTTAAAATTTTATCTATGGAATAATATATGCCGTCAATAATTTTATAAAGAACGTTATTGATGGGGCCTATAATTAAACCTTGCCAAGAGTAATCTCTATTTCCACCATAAAAATTTAAGTTATCAACATTTATAATTGTTGAAAAGATTGAGGAGGAAAATTCAGCATAAAAAGTTTTAAGAAGTAATTGTTTATTTCTTGCATATCCCCAATCAGGATTTTCATATGGATCTAAAATCCATTCCTCATCGTTCAAAGCAATTCCCTTAATTTTTAAATTTTAAGGAAACGCTTTAAATCAATAGTTAAATCCTCAGGAAGTGTATCTATTACTGGTTCTTGATGAAGCTTTTCCATAAAGCCATCATCATTTGTGTAAAATGGAGATGGATTCGGTCTTGAAATAAGCCTTAAATTAAAAAGGTAAAAGCTGCTTAAATCTTCATCGCATGGACCTGAAAAAATGCTTAAAGTAAAGCTTTTAACTCCAATCGAATGATAACCTCTTAAAATTTTTGATAAACCCTCGCAAAGTTCAGTTAATTCTACTTCAGTAAAATGAGCTAAAGAAGATTTTTTTGATGAAATTCCCAAAATTTCTTTATTGCCTTGAGGAGCAAAACTGGCAAACCATTTTATCGATCCTGTTTCTCCGATAAATCTTTCATTAAGCTCTTTTTCTGTTTCAATAAGATCTAACCAATAATTACTTCTATTTTTCTCATAGTAAATTTTGCTTAAAGTTAAAAGTTCTTTTAGATAAAGTGTTGGTTTTGAATCGGCTAAAGCTTGAATATGAGGATGAATGATACTTGCTGCTCCTGAAGGCATATGATTCCAACCAATCCACCAGTATTTAGCTTCTGAAAAATGTTTGTAAACTAAATTAAAATATATTAAACAAGCTTTAAAACAGTTTTCAATAAGTTTTGAGTCAAATTGGTTTAATTCAAAATAATGATGCTTTGTTGAAAATACACCAACAATGTGAAATGCGCCATAAGGATAAAGATTTGGAAAAACAACAGCTTCCTCAACATTTATTTTTTTTGGAAAGTTTCTTGGAAAACTTGGAGTTAATCTTTCAATATTTTCTTGACAAAAAAAGCAGTTTACTTTGGATTCTTGAATAATCTTGAGAATTTCAGATGTGGATGATGGAATTTGCTTAGGTCTTTTAGCACGATTAACATTTATTCTGCATAATTTTCCTGTTAAAGGATCTTTTCTAATTTCAATTTCTTGAGAGACTTCTTGAAAATCTGGTGGTGTTAATAAATAAGCTGTTTGAGAATACTTTTCAAATTTAATTTTCAATAATTAAGCACTTCCTTTTATTTAGAACTTAAAACTTCCCCTTCATATATGTTTTCAATCAGTTTTAAATGTAGATAAACTTTTGCATTTTTCAAAATGCAACCAGCATTAATGTAAACATTGTCTGCCACAACAGATACAGATGTTATTTTAGTTTGTTTACGACGAGTAGACATGATTGTTGTATGTCGACCAATTATGCTTTTATTTATTTCAGTATTTTCACCTATATAGGTTCTATCCATAATTGCTGAATCTTTAATGATAGAGCCTTTTCCTATTCGTGTATAATTATCAATGCAAGAATTTGAAATTTTAACACCCTCCTCTATTTGACAATGTCTTCCTATAAGCACAGGCTCCTCCAATTCTATTTTTCCTTTTTTAACCATTTCAATTATCTTGTTTTTTCTAGTGATTGATTCCGGGCTTTTACCTTGAATCCAAATTCGCTTATCAGGAAAGACCCTCTCATCAAATTCCTTTAAACATTCTAATCGACCATTTAAAATATCATACATAGCGTTTAAATATCGTTCAGGTGTACCCACATCATACCAACCCTTTTCAATTATATACCCATAAACTCTATAACCTGATTGAATTAGGTAAGGAATAAAATCATAGCCAAAATCCAATCTTTTTTGTGATGCAATAGTTTTATAAACCCATTCGCTTTGTAAAACTTTTCTAACTTCAGGAGAGAAAAAATACAATCCTGTATTAGCAAGGTTGCTTGGGGCTTCGGTTTTTTTAGGTTTCTCAACAAACCTTCGAATTAACATATTATCATCTATCTCAGCTATTCCATAACCTTCCACATCTGAAACTTTTTTTAAGCAGATAGTGGCTATACCATTTTTTTCTTCATGAAATTCTAAAAGATGTTTTAAATCTAAATCAAATATGTTATCTCCTTGAACTGCAAACATGGGATCTTTTACATCATAGTATTCTAGGTTTATTCTAACTGAATCTGCGCTACCATAATCTTCAATATTCGGTTGATATTTTATATGAACCCTAGGTTGAATGTTATATTTAGCTGAAAAACCATAACCTTCTTGAAAATAATCAAATAAATCCCTAAAGTTTCTATAGCCTTTAACACCAAATATAAAGTGTTTAACGCCTTGCTTTGCAAGTCCAAGCATTGCAATTTCAATTAAAGGCATGTTAACAAGTCTTATTAAAGCTTTAGATGTTTCAGCAGTTAAAGGCATAAGCCTTTTAGCTAAACCTCCAACAGGAATTATAACTCTTAACTCTTCAGGTTTATAAATCAAAATTTTTCACAATAAAACTATAATTTAATGCCAACCATAAATTTTTTGGTGTAATTTTCCTAAAAGAAACATTTAATGAAAAAATTTAAATTGTTTTAAATTGTAAAAAGTAATATGCCTTTTGAATTTTTATTTATTTAAATGATTTATGGGTTGAAGAAAAATGGTTTTAAATAAAGATGAAATTGAAAAAAGAGCAAAAGAAATTTTTAATTTAAATGAGAAAATAAGGTTTGTTGCCTTTATAATCGAAAACAAACTGGTTTTTTATTCTATGCGAGAAGGTGTTAAATCTTACAGTCCAAACAATGTTGATATAGAAATAGGAGAGTTAAGAGCTCTCATAGTTACTGGTATTTTTGAAAAACTAAAAGAATACTTTGGGGAAATCGAGCATTTCTTGACGAAATTTAAAAAAGTAAATCTTTTCATAATTCCCTTTTCTAAAGGAATATTAACTATGACTACTGAACCGGATTATTCAATTGAAAATTTAACTAAGATTAAGGAAGTTTTAAATAAAATATAATTCTGTTCAAATTTTTCATTTGGTTCAATTGAAATTAAAGTTTCTAGAGTTTCATGCTCTAGAAGTATTTTTTGTTAAATCTATCTACAGTAAAAACTACCTGTAATTAAACTTTTTTAAACATAATAGCTTCATTTTACAACTGCAAGTATTGCGCATGTTGCTTTTGCTGTTACAAAAGATAATTTAAATTTAAAGAAAATATATTTATTTTTAGCTTTATGTAAAAGGATTTAGAAATAAATATTTTAAAGTTTTTAAATGAAACTTTAAAGATCATTATAGGCGGCTAACATTATAAGCATTTTTACGTTATATGAAGCCTTTAAAAAAGTTTATTATTAACTATTTGAATAAAGCAGTTTAAAATTAACTGTTGAGGTTTGAGGTTTGCCTGAATTTCTAAATAAATTAAAAAACATCGAGATTGCAATAACTTTTCGAGATGTTATTTTGCTTCCAGGTTGGACTGAAGTAGATCCTAAAGAGGTTGATGTTAAAACTAAAGCTACAAAAAACTATTCTATAAATGTTCCATTTATTTCTTCACCTATGGATACAGTTACTGAAAGCGAAATGGCTATAGCCTTAGCTAGACAGGGTGGACTGGGGATACTTCATAGAAATTGTTCTATTAAAGAACAGGTTGAAATGGCTGAAAAAGTAAAAAGAGCAGAAGCAACTATAATAAAGGATGTATATACAGTTTCTCCGGAGGAAAGTATAGCAACTGCCTTAAAAATAATGAAGGAAAAATCTATATCAGGTTTACCAGTTGTTGAAAATGAAAAAGTTGTTGGAATATTAACTGGAAGAGACGTTAGATTTGCTGATCCATCCCTTAAAGTTAAGGATTTAATGACTAAAAATGTTATTACAGCACCTTATGGAATAAGCCTTGAGGAAGCTAAAGAAATACTTCATAAGCATAGAATAGAAAAATTACCTTTGGTAGATGAGGGGGGACGACTTAAAGGTTTAATAACTGTGAAGGATATATTGCTTAGAGGAAAGTTTCCTAACGCCTCTAGAGATGAAGAAGGAAAACTGCTTTGCGGTGCAGCAGTATCACCATTTGATTTTGAAAGAGCTGAGAGACTCGATAAAGTTGTTGACATACTTGTTATTGATGTGGCTCATTTTCATAACTCAAAAGTTTTTAGTGCAACAAAAAAAATTCTTTCAAATGTATCGGCTGATGTTATCGTAGGGAATATAGGAACCTATAAAGCTGCTGAAGACGTTATTACAAAACTTGATAAAGTAGCAGGGTTAAGGGTTGGAATAGGTTCAGGTTCAATATGTACAACTACTGAAGTTACAAAAGCTGGAGCGCCAACATTATATGCAACAGCTCAAGCAGCTGAGGCTGTAAAAAATTATGATGCTAAAATACCTGTTATAGCTGATGGGGGGATAAGAAGTGGGGGAGATATTGCTTTAGCTTTAGCTTTAGGAGCTTCAGCAGTAATGATTGGAAACCTTTTTGCTAGATGTAAAGAATCACCAGGAACATTAGTAGCTATAGGTGGAAGATATTATAAACAATATAGGGGAATGGGCAGCCCATCAGCTATGGCAAAACGTTTCTCTATAGATCGTTATAGCGGAGCTAAAGAGGTGGCTGAAGGTGTAGAGGGGTGGGTTCCATATAAAGGCGAAGTAGAAACTTTAGTTCAAGAATTAAAAGCTGGATTACAAGCAGCAATGGGTTACGCTGGTGCAAGAAATATTCAAGAATTATGGGAAAAAGCTAAGCTGGCTGCTTTAACAAGTTTAGGAATTCAAGAAGCAAGTCCGCATGATGTACTTTTACCTAAAAGCACGGGATTAGAATAATGAAAAATTAATTAACTTTACTTTTATATTCTCGAGTAAACTTTTTAATTATAAAATTTTCAGTTTTCGAGTTTATTTCAAGATAACTTGCTGAAGAATTAAAATATGGTGAACCGAGTCTAGAAAATAAAGTTAACACTTTACCATTATGGTTAAAACCAAACCCTTCATCTTTAGGTTCATGCCCTCTAATAATTATTTTAGCACCTGAAACTTTTAAAGCATTATTTGTAATGTTTTCTCCAAAAAGTTTTCCAGCTCCTCTTGGAGATGGTAAAACACCCTCAAAATTTTCTATTGGATCATTCCATAAAATTTCTTCAAGAAAGCTTTTTTCTGGATGCATTTCATAAGCATTAGCATAATCCTCTAGTGAAGAAGCGTTATGAGGAGGCCCACCATGCAGAAACAGGTATTTCCCTTCAACCAAAGCCACATGAGGAAGAATATTAAATAACTTTTTAATTGTAAAATAGATTTTTCTTCCATTCTCTTTATAAATATTAAAAAATTGATTTGGTAAATCATGTGGAATAGCTTGAAGATCTTCAGGTCCCTCATGATTTCCCCTTAAAACTACAACTCTATTTGGAAAATGAAGTTTTAAAGATAAAATTTTATATAGTACTTGAGGCGAGAATTCCCCTCTATCAACATAATCTCCCAAAAAAATTATTATTGAATGCTTTGACTTTAAGAATTTGCTTTCTTTGATAATATAGTTTAAGCTTTGAAGATCTCCATGAATATCTCCAATAACAATAAGTTTTTCTTTAGCTTCAATTTTAACTAAACCTTTATTAACTTTCCCTTTACCAAAAAATCCGGTTTCCCTCTCCTTTAAAAGAAGATTTTCAATTTCTTCAATTAAGTTTAAATATTCTTTAGGTGAAGGTAAATTTTTCATTTTTTAAAAACCTTAAGTTGATTTTATCAATTTATAATGGGTTTTAAAGTTAATAATTAAGGTTTTGGAAAATGATAAATATGGAGAATAAAAAATTGATTGCAATTGTAGGCATGCCTGGTTCAGGAAAAAGTTTAGTTTCTAAAGCAGCTATTAACCTTAATCTTCCAGTTTATTCATGCGGAGATGTAATTAGAGAGGAAGCTATCAAAAAAGGTTTATCTTTAACGCATGAAAATTTAAGCAAAATTATGATCGAAATTAGAGAAAAAAATGGTGCAGCTGCTGTTGTTAAAAAATTAATTCCTAAAATTATGATGGATAATAAAGAGGTGGCTGTTGTAGAAGGAGTTAGAAGTAGAGCTGAAGTGGAGGAGTTAAAAAAACATTTTAAAAATGTTAAGATTTTAGCAATTCATGCATCTCCTAAAGTTAGATTTGAAAGATTAAAAATGCGCAGTAGAGAGGATGATCCTAAAACCTATGAAGAATTTTCTTCTAGAGATGAAAAAGAATTAAAGCTTGGAATTGGGGAAGTTATCGCTTTAGCTGATAAAATGATTATTAATGAAGATTTAATAGAAAACTTTTTTTTAAAAGCATTAAATATTTTAAAGGAGATTAAAGAAAATGAATGAAGTAACGGTTTATGTAGAAGCTTCAGTTTATCCTACTGAAGATGAAGAAAAAGTAAGGCATGCTTTAAAAAATATTTTTCCAGAAATAGAATTTTTCAAGGTTGAGGATAACCCATTAAAACTAAAAGGTGAAGGAAAATCCTTAAAGGTTTTAGAAAATTTTAAAAGTTTACTAGAGAAAGAAAAGATTAGAGATGCTGCTAAAGCCATGCTTATTTCTTCAATTCAAAATAAAGAATTAATTTTTTACTTAAACAAGCAGGTTGCTTTTTCAAATCATATCTCTTTTTGTCAACCTGAAGCTGAATCGCCTTTAGGCCCTATTTCAATAAAAGTGCTTTGCGAGAATCCAAAAGATTTAATAAATTGGTTAATAAGCTGAATCTTAAATGGGAAAGGAGAAAAAACGTGAAGGCTATCTCAATATTTCTTATCTTTTTAACGCTTTCTTCTTCACCTTATGTATTAGCCTTAAGCAAAATGCTTGTTTCAGTTTCTGTAAATCATTTTTCAACAGATTTTGGAGAATTAATTGTTATAACTGGTAAAGTTTCTAATGAAGCGGGTTATCCAATTCAAAATGCACTTATATCAATTCAAGTTAATAATCCTAATGGAAGCGTTATTCATGTGGCTTTAGTTTACTCAAGTAGAAATGGAACATTTAAAGATGAATTTTCTTTATCCAGCGATGCTCCTGAAGGAAACTATAGCGTATATATGATTGTTAGTAAAGCGGGTTATGAAGATTTTCAAACTAAAATTTCTTTAAGCTTTTTCTTTTCAGATTTTTTAATTGTCGCTTCTCCAAATGTTATAGAGTTAAAGCAGGGAGAAAAACAGCAAATTTTAATCAGTTTAATTCCCAGTAAACCATTAAATATCACTGTTTTACTTCAAGTTTCTAATGTTCCTAAAGATATTCAATATTCCTTAAATCAAACCTTCATAACCCCATTTAAATCATCTAAGTTAACCATTGAAGCTTCTAAAGAAGCTAAAGCTGGAAGGTATAATGTAACCATAGTTGGTGCTGGAGGGGGTAAAGTTAAATATGCAAATATTATGGTTATAGTAGTAAAAAATGAATTTAATTTAAGCTCAATTTCTGTTTTAACAATCTTTTTTACAATTGCTTTTGTTTTAACTTTACTAGTTTTTTTAAGAAAAGTAAAAAAAGGAAGAGAGTTAAAATTTGATCGAAAATATTTAGCTTATGCCAGAGCCTTAGCTAGGATTGAAGAGCTTAAAGCTCAAGGAAAAATTAGTGATGAAGAATATGAAAAACTTCGAGAAGAATATGAAGAAAAACTTAAGAGAGAAAAACATTAAATTTTTTCAGCTATATTTAAGATAGCTTTAACGAAAGGATGGTTTGGTTGGTTAATAGCAACAATTGATTTTCCTCCGGTAGCTAAAAGATTACAATCGCATGGAATTAAACCAGCTATAGGTAAACCAAGCTTTTCCTGAATTAAAGATTTAAGTTTTTCAGAAGCTTCATTACTAAAATAATTTAAAGGGATTTTATTAAGAATTATTTGAGCTTTCTTTCCTAAAACTTCATATAAGCCATTTATAAGCTCTTTTGTTCCTTCTAAATCAAATTCATCCCCTTTCATAACTATAAAGATTAAATCTGAACTTGCCAAAGCATTTATTGAAGAATAAATCATTCCTGGGCTTGTATCAAAAATTAAAATGTCGATTCCCATTTTTTGATTAAGGCTTCTTTTAGCTGAAAGCGTTTTATGTAAAGCTCTCATTTCCCAAACTCTATCTTTTGTCATCATGCTTCTTAAAGCTTGAACATTAGGATTAGCAAAACCAGCTAGAAGCTTACCTTTAAAATTATATTTGTTACTTAACTCGATTAAAGCATCTTGAAGGCTAATGTTTCCTTCTAAAAAATCATTTAACCAGAATCTTGGATTTTCTTTAAAAATAATTTGAAGGCTTGGAGCTCTAAAATCATAGTCTAATATACAAACATTTTTTCCTTTGATAGCATATATGACTGCTAAATTTACAGCTATAGAGGTTTTTCCTGTTCCACCTTTATAAGAGTGAATTGCAATAGTTTTCATTCTTTTTTCTCCTCAATACTAAAATAAACTTTTTTTCCAATTCTTCTCTTTTTTAAATATCCTAAAGCTACTAATTGATTTAAATAATCGCTTTCAACAGCTCTTGCTCTTTTGGTTTCTTCAGCAACTTCTTCTGCTGTAGCTTCTCCTAAAGAACAAATTGCTATAGCAGTTTTTCTAAGATGATCTGGAAGAGAAAGAAGGGTTGCTGCATCTAAAGGTAAATTTTCTATAGAAATTTTTTTTGATTTAACTTCAATTAAGCTAGTTTTTTCAATTAATTTATCAATTTTTTCATTTAACTCTTCTAAGCTTTTACTTATTTTTTTTAAAAGCTCAATAATTAAAGAATCTATGTTAACTTCTTCTTTCAAAGGTTTCTTCTCGCTTTTCGTTTTAAATTTAATTTTTGCAGAGGTTACGTAATAGTTTTTCTGTTCATGTTTATTTGTACTACACAGAAACATTTATATAGAAGAAATATGAAATAAAAACTTAAGGTGATAAAATATTTGAAGCAAAAAATTTTTGCAACAACATACTTAACCCTATTTATATTAAGCATAATGCTACCTACAATTTTAGCAAATGAAAATGAAAGCCCCTTGCTTATACGTGTAGAACCTTCCTATAGAGCAATTAAAGCTGGAGAAACAACAATATATTCCATTAAAGTTGAATCTTTAACACGTTTTCCACAAATAGTAATGTTAAAAGTTAATGGTCTTCCAGAAAATTCAATAGGTATATTTACGCCTGAAAAAGGAAGGACCCCATTTAAATCAAAATTAACAATAATTACAACTATTCAAACACCAGCAGGTGCATATGAAATAACAATAATAGCCATAAGTGGAGATAAAGAAGAGGGGGCTAAAACTGCTTTAATAGTAAATCAACTGGAAACAACAATAACCTCAACAATAACAACTTCAACGTTAATAACTCGAACATTATATGTAAATGTTCAAACAGATAAAACAAGTTATAATCAAAATGAAACTGTTAAAATATTTGGAAGCGTTCAAGATCAATTTAGAAATCCTCTTACATCAATTGAAGTTTCAATTCAAGTAGTTAACCCATCAGGTAATATTGTACATTCAGCTTTAACAAAAACAAATAGTTTAGGCATATACTTTGATAATTTTACTATTGGGGAATTAGGCTATTCAATATTTATTCCTGGAACATATACAGTATTTGTTACAGCAAGCAAGGAAGGTTATTTAGACGGTTATGCCCATGCATCATTTATTATTGGAGAAGCAAATATTCCAAGCATAAATTTTGTAAACGTTAATATAACTGATTTAAATGGTGAAATTAAATCAGAGTTTGCTCAAGGAGAAGCATTAATTATATGGGTTACTGTAGAAAACTCCGGCGCTACATTAGAGAAGGCTTATGTATGGGTAGAAATAGATGATCCTAACACTACTCCTCTTGGAGTCTACTTTAATATTGGAGATTTGGAAAATGGAAAAATAAAAACTATAGGGTTTAGCTTTACAATATCAGCTAATGCTTATAAAGGTGTTTATGTAGCTAAAGCTTTTGTATCAAACGATTTAATTTCTAAAGGAGGAAAATTTTTAGCTTCAACAGATGCTGTATTTATAGTTAATTAATTTGTTTTAACAATAAATAACGCTGTAAATAGAGAGAAGGAGAGAAGCAAAATGGTTTATGGAAAACAATTGTTTAAACACATTGCTTTTTTAGCTTTAGTTTTATTATCAATTTCATTAATTGTTAATAAAGCCTATTCTGCTGAGACACTTTTTATTTCAGCAAGCTTATCCAAAGAAAGTTATAATGCTGGAGAATCAATTAAAATAGATGGTATAGTTAAGGATGGTTTAGGAAATCCTGTTTCAGGAGCTTCAATATCAATTCAAGTTGATGCTCCTTCAGGCATTATTCATTTAGCTTTAGTTTATTCAGCTCAAGATGGAACATTCACTCATGAATTTAAGATTCCACAAAATGCTGATGCTGGAACATATATTATTCATTTAACTGCAAGCAAACAAGGCTATTTTGATGCAACCACTCAAATTTCATGCTTGGTGGTAGCAGAATTTAATAGATTAACGGTTACTTTTCTATCTTTAACAATTGCATTAATTTTAATAACAATGTTTAAAAGAAGTAAAAAACTTTAATTAATTTTTTAAAGATCAGAAACAAAACCTGGAATTCTTGGGAAAGGTTGAACTTCAGCCACATGTTTAACTCCACAAATATAGCTTATAAATCTTTCAACTCCAAGCCCAGCTCCTGTTGAAGGTTTTAATTTTCCTTCCTTAGCAAAGCTTAAAAATGTTTTATAATCATTTTTATTTATACCATCCCGCTCCATTTTTTTAATTATTTTTTCATATTCATATTCTCTTTCAGCACCTGAAATAACTTCACCATATCCCTCAGGCAATATTAAATCAAAGTTTCGCCATTCTCCAGTTTCCTCATCTTCATAATCATAAAATTCTCTTGGTATATTTGTTACCCAAACAGGATTTTTTAAGCTTTTAGAAATAGTTAATTCCCAGTTTTTTCCATATTTTTCTTCAAGTTCAGCTCTTTTAAAAATTTTAAATGGAACTTCAGGAACTTCAATTTTTCTTTTAAGTATTTCAAGTTCTTCATTAAAGTTTTTTTTGATATAGGCTATAGAATATACAATAAGTTCCTCGAAAAGCTTAAAAATATCTTCCATTTTCCAATAGGCTGCTTCAACATCTAATTGAGTAAATTCATAAAGATGCCTTCCAGTTTCAGCTCTTTCTCTTCGTTCTATTCGAATGTTAGGAGATAAAAAGAATATTTTTCCTATTCCTGAAGAAACTAAAATTCTTTTATGAATTATCATGCTTTGCATAGTTTTAACTTTTTCATTATAAATTTCAATTTCTATTCTTTGTTCTATGCTTGCTTGAGTGTCAGGCCATAATGGATCGGTGGACTTAGCTAAAATAACAGGTAAAAGCCAATAAAAACCTTTTTCAACAAGCTTATTAACCATAATTTTTAAAATTCCTGTATTAATTTTAAACACGGCTTTTTTCTCTTTTTTTTCTAGGTTAAATATTGAAGTTAAATCATTTAACTGTTTAATCATTGAGTCCTGCAATTTTCATCAATCTTTACATTAAGCTAATTAACTTTTTAATAAACATTTCCAAATTTTCTTTGTAATTTTTACAAAAAATTTATTAAATACTGATTTTTAATGTAAATAATTGAAAAATAAAACTTTAAAAAAAATATTTTTCAATTTTATAAAAATGATTTAATGTTCAATTAGAATTTAGGCTTGATAAAAATGAGGATTTATTTAGTTCAGCATGGAGAAGCAAAAAAAGAGAATGAAGATCCATTAAGACCATTAACTGAAGAAGGAATTAAAAATGCTGAAAAAGTTGCCAGCTACCTCGCAAAACTTAATTTAAAAATTAAAAAGATTTTTCATAGCGGAAAATTAAGGGCAAAACAAACAGCTGAAATTTACGGTAAATATTTAAAGCCTGAAGAGGGAATTGAAGAAAGCGAAGGATTAAACCCCTTAGATAACGTTAAAATTTGGATTGAAAAAATAAAGCGTATAAATGAAGATATAATGCTTGTTGGACATTTACCTCATTTAAGCAAGTTAACATCAGCTTTAATTATAGGTAATGAAGAAAAAGAAGTTTTAAAATTTAAAATGGCTGGAACAGTATGTTTAGAAAAAGATGAAAAAGAAAAATGGAGCATTTTATGGGCTATTCCACCAGATATAATCCCTTAAGCTTCAACCTTAACTTTTTTAAAATAATCCATTAAATGCATTTATTGTTTATTAGTTGATACTTTAGAAAAGTGAAGTAAATTATTCGCTATATTTTATTTTACAACTAACTGAAGCAAATTAATAGTTGATTCCAAAAGATTTTTATTCAGATAAAGAAAATTAATTTTTATCATAATAAAGAGGTTGTCAACTTGGATTTTAATGTTTTAATCTGGATTTTGGGAAGCACCATTCTGGTAAGCCTTATTTCTTTAATTGGTATAGTTACATTAATTATTAAGGATGAAGATTTAAAGAAGATTTTGTTTTTCTTAGTTGGTTTTTCAGCAGGAGCATTAATTGGTGGAGCTTTTCTTCATCTTCTTCCAGAAGCTTTAGAACATACAAACAGCACGATGATTTTTCTTTATGTTATAATTGGGTTTACATCATTTTTTCTTTTAGAAAAAATTTTTTATTGGCATCATTGCCATGAAGGGAAATGCCCCATTCACATGTTTACCTATCTAAATTTAGTTGGAGATGGAATGCACAATTTTATAGATGGTTTAGTTATAGCAGCAAGCTTTATTGTTGGCATACCACTTGGGTTAATTACAACAATGGCTGTTGTAATTCATGAAGTACCTCAGGAACTTGGAGATTTTGGCGTGCTTGTTTATGGAGGATTCACTAAATTTAAAGCTTTATTTTGGAATTTTATTTCAGCTATCATAGCTGTTTTTGGAGCTTTATTTGGTTACTTTTTTATTACTCATGTGGAAAATATAGCTTTACCCTTACTCCCTTTTACAGCAGGAGGATTTCTTTATATAGCAGCTTCAGATTTAATTCCTGAGCTTCACAAGCAACCTGAATTTAAAAAGTCAATTTTATCTTTTATTTTTTTCTTAATAGGAATATGGTTTATGGGCTTTATGAAAATTATTTTTGAATAAAAACAGTTAAAGAGGATTATCGAAAGTGAATTGGAATGAAATTTTAAAAGAAGCAGCTGAAAAAGTTAAAAATGAAGTAAATAAAGCTTTAGGTTCAAAAGATGCAAGTGAAAATTTAGGAATTGGTGTTGGAGGAGATATAACTAAAAAAATTGATTATATAGCAGAAAAAGCAGTTGTTGAGACTTTAAGCAATCTTAATGTTTCATGCATTTTAATAAGTGAGGAATCTGGAGTTAAGAAAATTGGAGATGCAGCAAAGGAATTTTTAATTTTAGATCCTTTAGATGGAACAATAAATGCTTTAAGAGGCATAAAATTTTACTGTTGCTCTCTAGCTGTTTCTAAAACTTGGTTTTTAAATGGAGTTTATGCAGGATTAATAATGAATCTTGTTAATGGGGATACATATTATGCTGAAGAAGGTAAAGGCGCATATTTAAATGAAGAAAAAATTCATACATCTAACGTGGAAAATTTAAAAGAAGCTTTAATAGGTTTAGATTTATGTTTTTTAAATAATGAAGAAGATATAAAAAAACTTATAAAACTTCTTGTTTATGCACTTCATACACGTCATTTTGGAGCTAACGCTTTAGAACTTTGTCAAATAGCAAGCGGGGTTATAGATGCGTTTATAGATGCAAGAAATAGGATTAGAGCTGTGGATATAGCGGCAGGTCAATTAATAGTTAAAGAAGCTGGAGGAATAATTGTTTCATTAAATGGAGAAGAATTAAATATGAAAGTTACACCTGAAGAGAAAACCTCTTTTATAGCAGCTGCAAACAATCAATTATGCAAGGAAATTTTAAAAGTTTTAAAAGAATAAATAAAGAAAAGTTTATTTTCTTTATTTATTTTAAAATATTTTTAGCCTAGGGGAGCTTTATATTACTAGGTTGGATAGCCCGGTGGTGTAGCGGTCAAGCATAGCAAGGGCTCAGAAGCCCCTGTAAGGCTCTGGATCCCCCTTAATGAAGGGGAGAAGAAACCTGCTGACGGGAGAGCCTTAAAGGCCCTGAATTCGAATCTCCCCCGGGCTACCATAAACCTTATTTTTCTATTTATATTTCAGCGATTATTGATTGCAATTTTTCCTTAATGCTAATTAATTTTTTCTCAAGATTTGATTTTTGATTGCGTTCATTTTCAAGCTGTTTTTTTAAGGATTCTATTTCATCTAAAAAGGTTAAGCTTGGAATTTCTACACCTTTAGAAGCAAATTTTTCATATGTTTCTTTTACAAGCTGACCAGCTTTAGTTTTTCCTGCTAAATGATTTCTTATTGTAGCTTCTGTTCTTCCAAGTTCATCAGCTATTTGAGAAATAGGCATTTTAGCTTTTTCTCTAGCTAAAGCTGCAGCTGCAACAGCAAGTGAATCAACCCATGTAAGTCTTTCTGAAGCTTCCTTAAGCATTGATAAAACTTCTTGCCTTAAAAGAGTTCCAGCAAGCAAAGCAGCTTCAAGTTTATGAATAGCTTCTCGACCTATAGGAGTTAATGAAATTTCTTCACTCAACCTTCAGCACCCCCTATTAAATTATTAACAATTTTATTTATTTTTGCTTATTCTTAATTAGTTGATTCCTCTAATTTTCTAGAGGTTATAGATAATGTTTTATCAGCATAAACAACTATACCATTATTTGTTATTTCAAATGGATGTCTTCTCATTGAGTGAGCTGTTCCACGCATTTTCCAAACAATTAAGCTTCTATAAAGTTCACCATTTACCTCATCTAAATCTAATCTTATTATTCCATCTGCAGCATGCTCTACACCTGGACCACCAAAACCTCTTTCGGTAACGCTTACTTGACTTATAAGAAGTGATGTACATCCAAGCCCTGAAAGAACCTTTTTTAATTGAAGAACCATGCTTCTAGCAAGTGCAGGTTTAGTTATATATAATGTTGTAACAGAATCTACAACAACTCTTTCAGCATTTAAATCCTTAATAGCAGTTCTAACCATATCGATTAACATAGGAAAATCATCAACAGCTTGAACAACATATTTTTCTCTTTTAGCAGCTTCACCAATTCCACTTGTAAAAGCATCAACAATAGCAAATTTTCCTTCAGCTTCATAACGTTTAACATCCCATCCAAACTGAGCCATATTAACTCTAATTTGAACTGGATGTTCCTCTAAAGCCAAGTAAACACCTGCATTACCATTTAAAATTCCATTAAATAAAAATTGCTGTCCAAAAATGGTTTTTCCTGTTCCTGGACCACCTGAAAGCAAAACAACATTTCTAGATGGAATACCACCATTAAGAATTTCATCTAAACCTGGAATTCCAGTTTTAACCTTCGTAATAGGCAAATTAATTTTCACCAAAAAATAAATAGTAAAAGGAAGAATAAAAAGTTATTCATTGATTACAACAAAAGTAACATTACCGTTTTTATAGCATTTTCAAAAGATTTGAAAGGCACTTTCCTTTTATAAAAGGAAAGTCAGAAAATTCATAACCCTCCTCATTTAGGGAATACCCGCTTAACCCAAATTTGATTTTCTTTGATTTCTTCAATCTTTTTACACGTAAAATTTTGATTTTCTACTTAAAAAAGCAAAATTATCTTTAAATTCTACATTGCGGTTTAACTAGATAAAAATTATAAAAATCTTCTAAAGCCATATGAAATACATTTCTTGCTTGCGCTTCACCCCTTTTATTTTGTGCAGCAATATTGTCTGAAACGATTAAAATCGTTAAAATAATTAATGAAAGCTTCTTCCTATTTCTATCATACCATATATTTTCCCATATGTTTTTAAGTTCTAGCTTAATATCTTCCTTAATCAATGCAATCGCATTTTCTCTTTTGAAATCTTTAATTATGTTATTAATGGTAAATTTAAGAAAGACCTTGTAATCTTCAGTTAAAAATGGGTTAAGAGATTCATAAAGTTTTTCAATCCATTGAATTTTGTATTGTGGCTTAAAACTGAACTCATTAAGCCTTTTCATTATATTCATGGAATGATGATGAAACAGTATAGCAAAGTTAATTAATTCGTAATCATTTATTCCATAGTTTTCTTCAAAAGTAAAATTCGCTTTACATTCTTTACAAAAACTTTTAAAAATGTAACTTGAGAAAAATTCATGTCCTCTAAATGATAAATATTCTTTATTTTCAATTTTATCTTCTTGAAAAAATGCTTTACCTGAATCATGAAAAACTATAGCTAAATTAATTAATTTACCAAAGTTTTTTAGATTTGGTGAAATCCTTTTTGCATATCTAAGTATAGGTGAATACTCTATTTTATTAACAATTTTTATTGCTTCATCTATATGTTCTTTAAGCGTCTCAATAATAACATTATTATTTTTTCTTAAATAGTAACTAAGGATTTCTTTCATTTCCTCCTCATCATAATTGTTTTATAACTAATCCAATTTCTTCATTGTATTTGCCTTCAACAATTAACGCAGCTATATCATTTTTAAGTAAAAATTTAAGCCACTTTTCTGGTCGTTTCATTTTATCATTATCAATTTGAATCTCAATTTTTTCTCCATCTGTTTTTATTGCGTTTTTTGGTTTTACCTTCTTTAATATTTCTATAGAAATTGGCACTGCATAGTTTGCTATTTTATTTGGAGAAGATTTTACATAATTGTATATTTCCTCTGTAATCACAGGAATGGGCATCTCATCTCTTACAAAGCTTCCTTCCATTCTAATAAATAAATCTAATGCGCTTTGAGATAAATTTTCTATATTTGATAGAGCATAGTTATACTCATCTATGATGCTTTTATTTATTTCAAATTCGCTTTCATCATATACGTCTTTAAGAAGCTTTTCATAGCTTTCAGGAACATGAAAGTTAATTTTTAAATTTTGTTTTTTTAATGTTTCTAGGGTTTTTTCAACTAATTTTAAATCATAAACTTTATATTTATTCATGTAACTTTTTATTTTTCCTTTTTCATCTACTTCAAACCATATATGAACTTCTCCTTCATATTCATTTTCATATCTTAAAAATCGACCCAATCTTTGAATAAGAGAATTTGCTGGAGCTAATTCAGTAATAATAAGGTTTGAAGAAATATCCACTCCAGACTCTATAGTTTGGGTAGATATAATTAAATATTCATTTAGTTTTTTAATTTCCTTAAGCTCCATAATTTTTCTTTCTCTATCTATTTCATTAAATCTGGAGTGTAAAAGCACTTTTTTTGAGTTTAAATCTAAGTCTATAAGAAGCTTATAAAAGCTTATAGCATCTTCAACAGTATTAAATATTACAATCGCTTTTTTAAATGGGGATTTTGTTAAAAGTTCAACTATTTTATTAAATTTTTCAGATTCTTTTAAAGCATGTAAAAATATTTTATAGTTTTTTCTTAGTCTTTCTCTTATAAATTCTTTATCACAATTTTCTTTGAATCTTATTAAACTTAACTTTTCCTTCTTGTTTTCAAAAAATCTTGAAATTACATTTATGAGAGCAGGTGGAATCGTAGCTGACATAAAAATAAGTTTTAAATTGTTCGTTATAGCTAAATGAATGAGTAAAGCAAGAAAATTAATGGATTTTGTTGAGTCAGATAAAAGATGCACTTCATCAAGAATAATGTTAGAGAAAAGCACAGAAGAATGAGAAAAAAGGTAATGACCAAGCGACTGTTCTTTAGCCACTTTTTCAAATTCTTCAGGTGGTATTCCAAAAATCGTAAGAGAAAGCATATCAATAGTTGTTAATGTTATTGGTTTAACTAAATATCTTGAATCTAAACTATGCATGTATCTTTTACCTAAAAAGTTTTCTTCAGTTATTTTCTTAAATTTTTCATATTGATCTTCCAAAAGGGTTCTTAATGGAAATGCTATAATAACTTTTAATTCTTCATTTATAGAATAAAGCGAAATTGCTTGTGAAATTGTGGATTTCCCATAACCTGTAGGTGCCTCAATTATAAAAACATTTTTATTGGTCCATTCTTTCTCAAGAAGTGAAATAACATAGTCTATGAATTCCCTATTTTTCCATTTGTTTTTCTCTAAAACTTTTGTATAATATTCTTGGATCATATATAATATGAAAATTTTTTCAACAATTCAATATAATGAGATGCTTTTGCAGGATTTTGGTTTTTTGCTTTTTCATATGCATTCCAAGCTTCTCTTATGAATTCAGATAAACCTTGAGTGTCACCTAAAATTACAAATCTATATAAACTTATTATTGCTGAAAGTAAATTGCCTGCTTCAGGCATTTTAGATCTAGTTGTTAACGAGTTTAAAGCAGCTTTAACATTTTGATCATTTAAAAAATTTAAAACAGGTTCTGCAAATTTTTCATAACGTCTAAAATATTTTTCAATTTTTTTATGAAAAACCATTTCTTTAAATACTGTGATTGGAAGAGTTTCATATATTTTATATGTTTGTCCTTCTGGATTAAGTTTAACAAGTATTGTTGAAATTTTATCTAGATTTGTTTCCTTCATAAACTTATAAAGCTCTAGATTAAGAATAACATCTAAAAACAAAACCTCGTTTAAATAAGCGCTTTTAATATGCTCATTTATTATTTTCTTTATTTTTTCCTTCATAACGAATTTTGCTTTAAACGCTCCATTATTACCTTTAGAAAGCAAACCTAAGGTTTCTTCTGGAGAGAAAAATAGAAAATAATAAATTTGTTGAAAGCCTTTTTCTGATGGGAGAAAAAGCGTAGTTACATATGAGGAATAAACTCCTAATAAAGCAATTAATATCAGTTCTTTTGAAAAATATGATGTAAGATGTTGTGAAATATAATTAGTTTCAAGCGAGGAGATACCAGTATATCTATCAATTTTAAGTAATTGAAGAGAAATACCTTCTTTTTTATCTTCTATATCGTAAAGAATGGTTTTTCCCTTAATTTTTGGCGCCAGGTTCATTTCATTTCTTACACAATAAAAAGTATTGGAATAGTTATGCAATTTATCAAATAAGTCATTTAATACTTTCCTGCTATTTATAGTTGATAAATTAAACATTCTAAAGAGTTTAGTATTAACATCATCATTTCCAGTAAGAGTAATTTTAATATTTTCATAATTTTCCAATTCCTTATAGGCTAGGCTTAAAAAATCTTTTTTAAACTCTATTTCCTTATGATTAAAATATTTAGCATAATCATTTTTAACTAAATATAATAGACCTTCATAAATTATCTCGCTTAAAAACGTGGAGTCTATTGGTAAACCTAATTTTACTTTAACCATCTTCCTATAACAACCTCTTCATTAAAACTGTAGAAAACGAAGTTCTCCTTAAGTTTAACATTGCATTTAGGTTCAGTTGAACCTCTTTTAATTGGAACCATAAATGGAACAGTTTTTTCACCTTTTATATAATCCAATGGTTGATATTGAGTTTCAATACTAAATGGATCTATGTATACTTCGGTTTCCCATTCACCTTCAGTTTTTTCAATTTCTATTCCTTCAATTTTTGGAAAACTATAGTTTGTTAAGGCATTTTTATGAATAACGTTAACCTCATGCATCTTTACATCATTACATGAAACTCTGCTTTCTTTTGAACCGACTCTATGAATTTTCCAAAATAAATCTTCATTAATAGTTATGTATGTATCGTTTAACCTTAAATAATCGTGCTTAAATACTATAAATAATCTAATCATTGGCGCTTCATTATCTATTGTAGAAAATATTGTTTTTCCAGTTGCTGGAGAGTCAAAAGATTTTTTAAGATCCTTAGGATTTGGATAGGGTTTTCCCCCAGTCATTTTTATGGTTATTATTCTGTTTAAATCTGCGTATCTAATTGGAATGCAATTTAACGGTTTTATTCCTAAAGCAAGCAAGTTTTCTGAAAACTTAAAAATGATGTTTTTACCGTTACTTTCACCTATTTTATATTCTTTAGCTATAACCTCAGCTGCTGCTCCTAAAAACGATGTTGGTGGTGGATAATAAAAAGATGGAGAAGTTTTTGAGAGGCCTATCACTCTAGCTTGAAAACCCCATACAAACTCCAAGTCAATTAAATAACCTATAGCCACATTTATCACTTTAAAATTCTGTTTTTTGCATCCTTTATAGCATTAATTACTGTTTCTTCAAAACTTCCTTCATCACTTTTATAAATGTAAAGATTAGTATTGTAGTTTATTTTTTCTTTTTTCTTAACAGTGTTTTCTATATAGCTTCTTGAAAATGGGCTTGTAACTGTCCATGGTTTATCTGACACAGCTATTACTATGGAATCCCATTCTCCATTCGGGAGAAATCTAGTTTTTTTAGCACCAAACGCCTGTTCTAATATAAAAGTTTTAATTGAATCAAGAGCTATTTTCAACCTCTTTTTTCTTTCGTCTTCTTGAAGAACATTTTTTCCTGCGGAATCATATGAGAAAGTTAGTTTTCCAACATATGCACTATCAAAATCAAAGCTAAATGTATATGGAGCGGAGGAAAGTTCTACATAATATATCATTTGACCTTGCTCTTTTACAAATGGTGTTCCTAATGCATAACGAGAGTGAAGTTGAGATTCTATAACAATACCTCCTAAGGATTCCTTTACTGGAATCATATATCCAACAAAGAAGCTAGAAGAACGCTTTATGTTTTCTTCTTCAGCATAAAGAAAGCCTCCAACATCTTCAATAAAGCAATTTTTTATAATAAATTCTTCCAATTCATTTGGTTTAGGTAATGTTCCAAAAGCTTCCTTAACAACATCTTTTCTTGTACTTTTAAGAAATATTCCAGTTTTACAAAGTTTACATACAGGAATGTTATTTTTAACACTTTCCTCAGCCAAAATTCTTTGAAAACCATGTGCAACACTTTCCCCACTTATAGCCGGTACAAAATATGTTGTAAAACTCTCTTTTTCTGGAATTACTATTGGAACTCTTCTATGCTTTATGTAGTTTCCAACAGATTCTGTCATATTTAAAGCTTCAACATTTAAAATGAGTCTTCCCCTTATAGATATAAATACGTCTCCCATCAATATTCCTCCCTTAAGTCGTTTTCATTTCTTTTGCTGCTTTAAGTCTTCCTAAAATGATTAAAGCTTTAGCAGATATTAATGAAACTGCTTCTCTTATCTTTTTTCTATCAGCAAGAGAATTTAAGTAATCAACGTCTTTTTTTATTTCATCAAATAAAATTTGTTTTGCCTCTGCCTCATCGATTTCCTTTTCAAATCCTTTATTTAAAATTGAATGATAATCCCTCATAGCTTCCCCAAGGTAAAAAATTGCTAAATCTTTTGATGCAGCATTACGAAGTTTATCTATATAGGTATAACTGTTCTGCTCATTCGTTAAAATCGCCAGCATTTTCGATGTATTTTCATATAGGGTTTTTTCAGACATTTTTAACTCAACACAATATTTTATTATGTTTTTATATTTAAGTTTTTCCATTTTATGAAACAATTTCATTTTTTAGAAACATTTAATAAGGTTGTTTTCTTTATATGGAAAAGGAGAATTAAAATGATAATCGTAATAACGCTTGGTTTCGATGAAAAATTTGCTTTAAGAGCTATAACCAGAAGGGGACTTAAACCAGAAGATGAGGTATTAATTGTTATGCCTAAACCTTTTGATGAAAGAGCTGAAAGAGCTTTTCAAAATTTTACGAACATTTTAGAGAAAGCTTTTCAAAAACCAAAAATAACTAGAATTAACATTGAAGCAAGAAAAATTGATGAAGCTCTATTCACTTTACTTCAAGAGTTTTTAAAAAGAAGAAGATTTAAATTTGTAATAAACCTGAGCGGGGGCCTAAGGGCACTTATAACAGAAGTTTTAATTTCAGCATTAATTTTAAAGATTGATGGTGAAGTTGAAATAGAACTTGAGGATTTCTCTGGATTAATTTCCTTTCCTCTAGAAATTTTACACTCCTTAAATTTGGATGAAGTTGATAAAGTACTATTAAGCTCAATAGAGGGGGAGGAGAGCTTTTCAACTATATCCAGAAAGCTTAATATAAGCAAAACTACAGCTTGGAGAAGAGCAAAAAAGCTTCAAAAATTAGGCATTATAAAGCAAAATCATAAAATTTCCCTAACTAAACTAGGCTCCATGCTTAAACCTATTTATTATGCTAAAATAGATAATGGTAATGAGAAAATTACCTAAAAGCCTTTTCGCATTGTTTGGCTACCCTTTATA
>Ga0105158_1000020_pt1 | contig 70423 bp, 76 predicted proteins | sample LHCtaG_FD_81567 | JGI IMG/M metagenome (GOLD analysis project Ga0105158, IMG submission 81567) | Hot spring microbial communities from Little Hot Creek, USA to study Microbial Dark Matter (Phase II) - LHC4sed_matched | ecosystem: Environmental > Aquatic > Thermal springs > Hot (42-90C) >...
CCCCGCGAGCCCGGTCTACCTCGCTAGGGGGGAGAACGTCAGGAAGGCGCTGAAGCTGAGCGACGACCCCTCGACCGGGATATACGTCGGCAAGCTCAAGGGGCTGGACTGCAAGGTCTGGCTTCCGATAAAGAGGTTGGGCAGGATATTCATCGTCGGCAAGCCGGGCTCGGGCAAGTCCTACACAGCAGGAGTCATCATAGAGGAGCTGTTGAAGAAGGGCATACCGCTGCTGGTGATAGACGTCCACGGCGAGTACTCTAGCCTGAAGGTAATGGGCGACGTGACGTCCGAGGAGTTCGACGTCTACCCCAAGTCCTACGCGGAGAGCGTAGTGGAGTTCGGGGACCCCAAGATAAATCCTGGAGCCGACGTGTCGCTGGAGGCGTTGGAGAGCGCCAACCCCGAGGACCTAGTAGTGCCGGGACAGTGCACGATAATCAACCTCAGGGGGCTCTTGAAGGAGGAGCAAGAATCGCTAGTGGCCTCTTTGCTCGAAAAAGTGTTCCAAACGGTCGTGGAGGGGAGGTTGAGACCCTTCTACTGCGTCCTCGACGAAGCACACAGGTTCGCTGGCCGGGAGAGGACCAAGGCGACGGACGTCGTCAGGAGGTTTGCGCAAGAGGGGAGGAAGTTCGGCGCGGGCCTGATAGTGATAACTCAGAGGCCCCAGCTCCTCGACACGACGGTCAGGGGCCTCGTCGGCACTTGGATAATACACAGGCTCTCGGACCCAAACGACATGAGGATCACTCTTGAAAGCGGAGGGCTCGAGGGCGAGTGGGAGAACGTCATCGCTTGGCTTGAGAGCGGCGAGGCGGTCATAACCGGCGAGGCCGTCGAGAAGATACCCATAATAGTCAGGATAAGGCCTCGAGAGACGAAGCATGGCGGTGAGGGCTTCAACCCGTTGGACTACATAGCCAAGCCTAGCCAATCAGCTGCTGTGAAGACCCTCGAGAAGCTCTCCAAGGCCATGGTGCGAGACGCCGACAAGCTCCAGAAACAACCCATATCGGCTCCGGGCCTGCCCCAAGTGTTCTTGTCGATAGCTGTTGACGAGTCCGAGGTCTTGGCGAGGATGAAGGAGGCACTCGCAGACCTCGACTTCAAGTCCATAGAGCTGAACTACATGCCCGCCCTTTTCTGCGAGGTAGAGGCGAGGGTCGAGAGGGAAAGCCCCCCTGTTAAGTTCTCGGAGCCCCTCCAAAGGCTAATACCCGTAGGCGTAGGAGTCGGGGAGATAAACTGGGACAGCACACAGGCCTATGGATTAGAGCTGAAAGACTTGGAGTCAGCCGAGCTCCTCTCCTCTCCACCGCAACCAGGCTACTATCAGAAGACGTGCTTCAACATAGCTGACCCGAAAGTAGTAAAAAAGGTCAAAGAAGAGCTCTTGGCTTACGCCGCCACAAAGCTCGTTAAAACGGTGTATTACAGCAGGAAGCTGGGCAAGTTCTCCCTCACGAGCGACAGGCAGGCGTTCGTGGCCGAGTGCCTTAAAGAGCTGGCCGAGGTGGAACAGAGTGAGGAGAGGGACCTCGAGGAAAAGTACCAAAGGTCAACGATCGAGATAGACAAAGCCATAGAAGCGTATAAGGAGAGGCTCCGAAGGTTGGGCGAGCAGTACAACGCCTTGCGCTACGAATACGAGCAACTCAACCAGATGTTGAAGGAGGCCAAGAAGCAGAAGAAGCCGATACTCAAGCTCTCGAAGCAGCTCGAGCTCAGGAAAAGTAAACTAGAGAGCATCAGAGACGAGATGCTGAAGATAAACGCGCAGATAAGGGCGCTGAACGACAAGAAGAAGGCCTTGGAGTCAGAGCGCAAGGAGAGGCTCAGGGAGCTCAGGCTCAAGATGGGCTCTCTCAGGGACTTCGACGTCAAGGCCGCCGTGATCCAGCCAGAGCTCGACGAGCTGTCGGTGACGAGCCTCCAACTCGTCTGGGTCCCCGTGTATAGAGCGAAGATTGTGACGGAGAGGGGGGCCCCTAAGGAGATCGAGATATGGTGGAACGCCTTAAACGGCAAGGGCTCCTACGGCTCTTGCATAGAATGTGGTGCAGAATTAAGGGACGCCTCGAGCTTTGCATTGTGCGAGGTCTGCCTCAACCCCCTATGCCCTGAGCACGCCCTGCGGTGTGCTGTCTGCAACGCTCGCGTATGCCCAAAAGACTCTTGGACTTGTGACTCGTGCTCGAGGATCCTCTGCTCGAGAGAGCTACCGTCGAGGTGCAAGCTCTGTGAGGCGATGCTATGCCAAGAGTGCGCCAAGAGGTGCGCCGCTTGCGGCGATGAAGTAGCCCTCTGCTCGAGCCACGTAAAGGCCTGCCCCGTGTGCGGAGCCGCGCTGTGCGAGGAGCACCTCAAGGACCACTTGATGAAGTGTAGCGCTTGCTCTAGGGCAGTATGCGAGTCGTCTGCTGAGAGGTGCTCGATATGTGACGAGCCTCTATGCACTGCTTGTTCCATTCCCTGCGCCGTCTGCGGTCGAGTGATATGTAAGGAGCATAGGTGGGCCTGCAGTGGCTGTGGCAAGACCTTTTGCGTAGGCGAGGAGAGAGGAAAGTGCGCTATCTGCAGTTCAGACCTCTGCGCGTCATGTGCGCACGAATGCGAGATCTGCGGAGGCATTGCCTGCAAGAGCCACATACATCGTTGTTCTTCGTGTGGCAGACTAGTCTGCAAGAATTGCATCGGCGAGTCAAAGGGCCTGATACGGAGGAGGGTCTTGTGCATTGATTGTGTTGCTAAGGCCGGTTAAGCGCCAAACCTCCTCTGCCTCCTTTGGTAGGTCCTAATTGCTCTGAGCAGGTCTATGTACCTGAACTCTGGCCAGTAAACTTCGAGGAAGCACAGCTCGCTGTAAGCCGATTGCCACAGCAGGAAGCCGCTCAGCCTTTCCTCGCCCGACGTCCTTATGATCAGGTCTGGGTGAGGGTGAGGCAAGTGCGACGTGTACAAGAACTTCTCGAAGAGCTCTTCGCTCACTTCTTCAGGCTTCAGCTCTCCCTTGGCTATCAACTCGGACAACTTCTTCACAGCGTCTATTATCTCCGCCCTTCCGCCGTATGCCACTGCCACGTTGAGGTAGTATTTCGAATAGCTCGTGGTCGCCTCTTCGAGCTCGCGGAGGAGCCTCTGGATGTTAGTCGGCAACAGCCACGTCCTGCCCAAGGCCTTGACCTTGACCTCGTATCTGTGTATACGCTCGTCCTTCAGCGCCCTCTGTAGCATCTCTTCGAGGACCCTCATGACTGCCTCTACCTCCTCGGGCTTGCGCCTGAAATTCTCGGTCGAGAAGGCGTAGATGGTTAGTATCTTGATCCCGAGCTTCAGGCACCAGTTCAAGAGGTTCTCGACCTTCTTAGCCCCGATCCTGTAGCTCTCCTCTAGAGGTATCCCCTTGCTCCTAGCCCACCTTCTGTTGCCGTCTAGTATTACGCCCACGTGCAGAGGCATTGGTTTGGACTTCACGTTATCCTCGAGCCACTTCTCGTAGAGCTTGTAGACCCCAAGGTACTTCAGAGTCTTTTCGAGCACGCTCATTGACCGTGCCGCCTAGGCCTCTTAACCTTCATCTCTTTTAGACTCTCCTCATTAAATGGCTTGCCCCTCTCCAAGACCTCTTTCGGGAACTTCTCGAGCCACTTCTTCATGAACTCGAGTTCTTCCACGGGATCCGCCACCCGCAGGTCGTCTGGCAACATGTGGGGTATCTCGTCTATTATCGGGTACCACCTATAGCACTCCTCACAAATTATTAGCCCCTCCACAACCTCTTTGGAGAAGCACTCCAAGCACTCGTCGTCCGTGGGCTTGACGTCTTTGATCCAACCGCCCTTGAGAGCGCAATAGAGGGGGCACTTGGATGGTAGTTCCTTGGGCTTGCCCCTCTCCTCGACGTTGAATATGAGTAACTTCAGCGGGAACTTCTTGCACATGGGACAGGCTAGCAGGTCCATGAGCCTTAGCTTCAACTTCAACCCTCCAGACATCTCTTAGCAAGTCATCACAAATAAATAGTCTCTCCTAACCTTACTTAATGTCAAGGTGCCCCTGATGAGCGTAACCACGCTATGCATCTTCGAGGACGAGTACTACGAGAACTTCCTCCCGTTGACGTACACCAAAGCAACCTTTGAGCTCATTTGTGGCTCAAAGACCCTGCTCGAGAGGGCCGTGGAGGCTCTAAAGCCTCAGAAGGTGTTGCTCGTCGCCAGAGATTACCTGAGAGAGGGGCTTGAGGGGAGGACGGGCTTCGTGGTCAATGAAGCTGAGGTGGAGGGCGACGCGCTCATAGTGAACGGCAGGCTATTGATAGACTCCCGAGCGCTTGCGATCCTCAACTCCCTGAAGCTCGGGGAGGCCTTGACGAGCAAAGGCATCCTCGTGGCCATGAAGCTCGGGGAAGGCCTCGCGCGAGGGGCGATAACCAACAGGGTGTTTGAGCCGAGGCTCGCCAAGTCGTTCGCGAGCGTGAAGGAGGTGGACTTAGAGCTAGTGGAGTACCCCTGGCAGCTAATAGAGCTCACGTCGGAGCTCCTCGGCGAGGTGTCGTCTTTGGGGGAGAGGTACGAGGGCGACGAGATCAAGGTCCTCGGGAACCCAGACATGCTGAGGACGGCCGGCGACGTTCGGGTCGAGGGGCCAGTCGTCGTGGACGTCAGGAGAGGTCCCGTGTACATAGGTAGAGGTTGCGAGATCGAGGGGTACACCAAGATAGAGGGTCCGACGTACATAGGCGATAGCTGTGTGATCAGGGGGGCTTACATAAGGTCCAAGTGCTACATAGGCAAGGTGTGTAGGATAGGCGTCGGGAGCGAGCTCGAGAAGACGATAATATCGGGCTACACGAACAAGCAACACTTGGGCTTCATAGGCCACTCGTACGTGGGCGAGTGGGTCAACATAGGAGCCGGGACCAACGTCTCCGACTTGAAGAACACGTACGGCACCGTGAAGGTCAACATCAAGGGCTCCAAGGTCGACACGGGGCTCATAAAGCTGGGTTGCTTCATGGGCGACCACGTAAAGACTAGCATAGGCACGCAGGTATACTCCGGCAAGAAGATAGGGCCCTTCTCACACTTGCACGGCTTCGTCTACGAGGACGTGCCCCCCTTCACTATATGGGCTAAGAGCTTTGGGGCCGAGCCCGTCGAGTTGGAGCTCGACTCAGCAGTCGAGACCCAGAGGAGGATGTACGAGAGGAGGGGGGTTTCGCAGACCAAGACGGATGTGGAGCTGATAAAGAGGCTCTTCGAGCTTACCGCCGAGGAGCGCGCTAAGAGCGGGGTCAAGAAGGGGCGCTTCAAGTTAGCCTAGCTCATCACAGTGCTCTTCTGTGTCGTATTGCTCGACGACGTCGAGCACGTCGTATATCCTGCCCTTCCTCACCATCTCTTCATACACCCTCCAAACCCTCTTGACGGTCATGTAAGAGGTATTGAACCCCCTCTTCTCAAGCTTGGCCTTGACCTTGTCGTAGAATTCATCTGGCCTCACGTAAGCCTCATCGGCGAGCACGTCCATTATCGCCTCCATGACGTCTGATGTGTGTGGATAGCCTCTTCTCCTCTTCATATGAGCTCCTCCGGGATCCTGTTCGGCTCATAGGCTATTTTCGGCGAGACGCCACTCCTCCTTAGCCTCTCGACGACGTGGGGGTACATGAAGACGTACTCCTCTTCTATCTCCCTAGCTAACTTGGTGTCTATCTCCGCGAGCCTACGCACTATCCTCTCGTAGCCCTCTCTGCCGCTGAACGATAACATCACGGCCGGGTGACATGACACCCCGTAGTCTAACAAGTTCTTCAGGGCCTGTAGCTGTAGGTTGAATTGCTCCGGCATCGCCCCCGTCAATAGCGAGAACTCGTCCTCGCTAGTCCCCTTGATCGAGACCCTGACGTGCACGCAAGTGAACTTCGAGAGCTCTCGCGCGTAGCTCTTGTCGTTCCCGATGAGTACCCCGTTGGTCTCGAGTATAAACGTGAAGAGCCCGTCGCCCTCGACTAGCTCTAGGACCCTGAGCAAGTGCTCCCTGCCTATTGTAGGCTCATTCCCGCTTATCCTTATCTGTCGATAGCCTCGCTTCAAGGCACAGCCCTTAACCGCTTGGTAGACCTGCTCCGGAGTGTAGAACTTGCCTATCTTGTCCGGGCGGTCCCTAGGAGCTCCGCTCCAGCAGAACACGCACCTCAAGTTGCACCCGCAACAGTCTGCCGTCGCTATCCCGCCATACCACCTGCCGCCCCTAGCTACTCGATAGTACTTCCTGCTAAGCCCTCTGACCACGAGCTTCTCGACGGCCTCTGTGAGCTTCAAGGCGTCGAAGCCAACGATGGATCTTGCCCCCTCACTTGCCTAGAGTCAACCTCCAAACGGATTTCGAAAGGCAAGGATATAGACCACGAAGAGTAATACACGACCCCTAATTTTAGCTTATATAAAGACGCTCGCGAAAGGCTTCGAGGCGGACTTGTCTTGAAGTTAGTCGAGTATGAGGCCAAGATGTTGCTGGAGAAGTACGGCGTACCTCTACCTCAAGGAGGCTTAGCGACGAGCGCTCAAGAAGCCTACGAAGTGGCCTGCAGGCTCAGGCCGCCCTACGTGGTCAAGGCCCAAGTGCCCGTGAGCGGGCGCGGAAAGGCTGGGGGCATACTCTTCGCAAGTTCCCCAGGCGAGGTCAAGGAGCTAGCCAGCAAATTACTGGGTGCTAAAATCAGGGACTTCTTGGTCAAAGCCCTCTTAGTAGAGGAGAGGGTCCAAGTCAAGAGAGAACTGTACTTCGGCGTTACCGTGAGTAGGGCGTATCAGACGTATGTCGCGATAGCCTCGCAAGAAGGCGGCGTCGACGTGGAAGAAGTTGCCGAAAAGGCCCCGGAGAAGGTCATGACCCTGCGCTTAGACCCTTGGCTAGGCCTCCAACCTCATCACGCACGAACGCTCGCCAAGTTCATGGGGTATAGCGGCGACTCGCTCTTGACTCTTGAAGGGATACTCCAATCGATATACAGGGCGGGGATGGACTACGACGCCGAGCTGATAGAGGTAAACCCCCTCGTCGAGACCATCGACGGGAGGTTCGTCGCCTTGGACGCGCGCATGATAGTCGACGACAACGCCCTCTTCAGGCACCCAGAGTTGCAAAGCAAGCGCTACGAGGACATGTCCCCCGAGGAGAGAGAGGCCGCGAAGCACGACATGGCTTACGTAGACTTGGACGGGGACGTGGGGGTCATCTGCAATGGAGCTGGCCTTACCATGGCGACGCTGGACTTAATAAACTTATTCGGAGGTCGTCCAGCGAACTTCCTCGACGTGGGCGGAGGCGCCTCTTCTGAGAGGGTGGCGACAGCCCTTAAAATGGTGCTCCTAAAGCCTAAGGTCAAGGCGGTCCTCATAAACATCCTCGGCGGGATAACTCGATGCGACGAGGTCGCAATGGGGGTCCTGGACGTGCTGAAGAGCACGGAGGTCAGAAAGCCCTTGGTCATAAGGCTTGTGGGCACGAACGAGGAGGAAGGCAGGCGGATGCTTGCAGAGGCCGGGATGTACGTGGTGGAGAGCATGGAAGATGCCGTGAAGAAAGCCATTGAGCTCGCAAGGGGAGGCCGTTAAGGTGGGAGTAATAGTCGATAAGAACACCAAGGTCGTGGTCCAGGGCATAACTGGGAGGCAGGGGCAATTCCACACGAAGTTGATGCTGGAGTACGGGACGAAGATCGTGGCCGGCGTGACCCCTGGAAAAGGAGGCCAAGTGGTGCACGGAGTTCCCGTCTACGACACAGTTATCGAGGCAGTTAAGGAGCATGGGGCGGAGGCCTCCATAATCTTCGTCCCCGCGCCGCTCGCGGCCAGTGCGGCGCTCGAGGCCTTGGAAAGCGGCATTAAAGTTCTCGTGATAGTAACGGAGCACGTCCCAGTAAGGGATACAATCAAGGTCGTCTCTTACGCCAAGCGCGTGGGCGCTACGGTAATAGGCCCCAATACCCCCGGCATAATAGTGCCCGGAGAGTGCAAGATAGGAATAATGCCCGGCCACGTGTTCAAGCCGGGTAGCGTGGGGATAGTCTCCAGGAGCGGCACCCTGTCCTACGAGATAGCGGCGTCTCTGACCAGGAGCGGCCTCGGGCAGTCTGCTTGCATAGGCATAGGGGGCGACCCCGTGGTGGGCATGAGCTTTGTAGACGCTCTAAGACTCTTCGAGGAGGACCCGCACACAGAGGCCGTAGTGATGGTGGGGGAAGTCGGTGGCAACCTCGAGGAGCTGGCCGCTGAGTACATCGCCAAGGAGGGCTACCCCAAGCCAGTCGTGGCCTTCATAGCTGGTCGCGAGGTCCCGCCGGAAAAGCGCATGGGTCACGCAGGTGCGATCGTGATGGGCAGGACCGGGAGCGCTCAGAGCAAGATAAGTGCCCTTAGAAGAGCTGGAGTAGAGGTGGCAGAGAGGCCCAGCGACATAGCACTGATATTGGAGAAGATGTTGCGCGCATGAGGGCCGCGCATTAAGGGGTTCGCTCACATAAATGACCGTCGATCCAGGTCGACTCGTGCTGAGGTTCAAAGTCGGGGATCCGCACGACTACAACTTAGAGCTGACCCTGAAGCCTTCTTTCGTGTCATCTCTTTATGTCGATGCGGGTCAGGGCTTTTGGTGTAAGCGAGTTGGCCTCTACGCCGAGTTTGTGAGCGTGAGGCAAGTCGACGACCTCGTCGAGGCCTGCGTCCATCGCGACGTCAGCGAGGAGGTGAGCAAAGCTCTAGCCCACGAGCTCGGCTTGTGGGACGAGAAGCCGTCGGAGAGGGTCTCTAGGCTGAGGGGTGAGCTCAGGGAGCAGGTCGGAGCTCTATCAGAGCTCTTTCCGGGAGTTAGGCTCTCAATAGCCCCTCACGACTTCAACTGCATATTCATCGCCGTAGCTCTGTCTAAGAGGACGAGGTACGAAGTCTTCGTGCGCAGATGGGTCAAGGAGCTCTGGGATCGCTGGCGTTGCGACCCCACGACCATAGCGAGCCTCAAGCCCGAGGAGCTTAAACGCGTCGGGACGAGCTATCAGCTAGCGGAGCTTGTTAAGACGCTTCAAGATTACGTAAGGCTAGGAGTCGACGTGAGGAAGGCCGCCGTCGAGGATCTGAGACGAGCGCTGATGTCGTGCTGGGGGGTAGGGCCCAAAGTCGCTGATGCCACCCTGCTCTTCGCCACCCGCTCGCCTTGGATCGCTCCGTGCGACACCCACCTCCGAAGGGTCTCGAGGAGACTCGGATGGATCGAGGGAGAGGTGAGGATGCCCCGCAAAGCCCTCTGCTTGAGCCTGTATTGCGACGAGTGCGTAGACAGGTTTGGGCCTTGCCTCAAGGTGGAGATTGAGGAGAAGTTTCGAGGATTTGGCGGCTGGATCCAGACGTTGACGTACCTCTTCGGAAGCACTATTTGTACAAGCCCCTCGCCGAAGTGCTCGTGCTGTCATGAAGTCTTGAAGGATTACTGTAGGAGTGAGATAAGAAATAATAAGAAGTAAGAAATTAAAAAAGACGCAAAGAGTTAGAAGCTAGCCCTCTTAACCTCGTCGGCCGTCGTCGTGAACTTGTCGTAGCCTATGTGGAGGACGTGCTTGACCTTTAGCACGTCGAACACCCCGTCGAAGACGCCCTTCGCGACCCTCGCCGCAACGACCTCGCCTATGAAAAGCGTGTGATCACCAACGGTGAGCTTGTTGACGACCTTGCACTCGAGGTTCGCCACGCACTCCTTGATCGACGGAGGCCTCACCTTCAGCGAGGGCTCTAAGGTTAAGCCGCACTCCCTCATCTTGTCGACGTCTCTACCACTCTTGGCTCCGCATATCCAGACCTGCTTCAGCATGTCCATGGTCGGGACGTTTATCACGAACTCCCCCGTCTCTGATATCAAGTCGTGGGAATACCTCTTCGGGGCTACTGAGATCGCCACCAGAGGAGGCTTGAGCGATAGGGGCGTGAACCAAGCTATGGTGATCGCGTTCGGCCTTCCGTCCGGCGTACAGCAAGTCACTATGACGGTGTTCCTAGGGTGGAGCAGGAGTACCTCCCTCTCCCTCACCTCTACTTTATCCATCTTCAGCACCTCCGATAATCTTTGAGACATAGGTTATTGAAGACAAAGGATTTAAGAGTAGCCACGTAGCATCCTTTGCGCGTGATAGCATGAGCGAAGAGGTCTCGATGGAACTCTTCAATATGCTGGACTTGAGAGTCGGAACGGTCGTAGAGGCCGAGGGATCCCGGGCTCTAAGAAGCTCATCAAGCTAAAGGTAGACGTGGGCGGCGAAGTGAGGGACGTGGTCGCTGGCGGAGGAGAGTACTACGAACTCAGCTACTTCTTGGGCAAGAAGTTCGTGGTCCTCGTCAACATAAAGCCGAAGAAGATCATGGGGGTCGAGTCTAGGGGCATGTTGCTGGCGGCCGACGTCGATGGAAAGCCTGTTTGGTTGACAGTCGATGGTGAGGCCCCCGCGGGATCGAGGATAAGGTAGCTATAAGGAGAGCAAAGCGAAATTTAAAAGCGAGAGGCCCAGAGTTACTTGAACAGCTCGTTTAATGGGTCAGAAGCGGTCATATCCAAAGAGGCTTGAGCAAATCATTGGGGGTGAAGCCTTTGTCCTCTAAGGGCGTCCCCTTAAGGCAATTGGATGAGTACACGTGGGAGGTCCCTAAGGACTACAAGCCGGGCATGAGGGTGCCAGCTAGGATATTCGCCGACAAGGTCCTCCTGAGTAAGATGCTCGAGGACTTGACGATAGTGCAGGCCGTGAACGTGGCACACCTACCTGGTATACAGAAGTGGTCCATAACGTTGCCGGACGGCCACCAAGGCTATGGCTTCCCCATAGGCGGCGTGGCTGCCATGGACGCCGAGGAAGGAGTCATAAGCCCAGGGGGCATAGGCTACGACATCAACTGCGGCGTCAGGGTCTTGGTCACCAACCTGACCTACAAGGACGTGAAGCCAGTAATCGAGGAACTCATAACTACGATATTCAATTTAGTACCATCGGGCTTGGGCTCGACGACCAAAGCCGTTAGGTTGACGAGAAGCGAGCTCGACGACGTCTTGGCCGAGGGCGTCAAGTGGGCGATAAGGCATGGTTACGGTTGGGAAGAGGACGCGGAGTACTGCGAAGAGGGAGGATGCATGAAGGCGGCCGATCCCTCCAAGGTCTCCTCTAGGGCCAAGGACAGGGGCTTCGACCAGTTGGGCACTCTGGGTAGCGGGAACCATTTCCTCGAGGTCCAAGTCGTCGACAAGATATTCAACCCCGAGGTCGCAAAGGTCTTCGGGATTAGAGAGGAAGGCCAGGTAACGGTGATGATACACACGGGGAGTAGGGGTTTGGGCCATCAAGTGTGCAGCGACTACCTCCGAGTGATGGAAATGGCCGTCAGGAAGTACAAGATATCCATTCCTGATCGAGAGCTAGCCTGCGCACCGACGACGTCTAAAGAGGCAGAGGAGTACTTCGCAGCCATGTCCGCGGCCGCCAACTTTGCGTGGTGTAACAGGCAGATGATAACTCACTGGGTGAGGGAGGCCTTCAAGAAGACCTTCAAGCGGGATCCAGAGGACCTGGGGCTAAAGCTCGTTTACGACGTGGCGCACAATATATGCAAGATCGAAGAGCACGTGGTCGATGGGGTTAAGAGGAAGGTCTTCGTGCATAGGAAGGGAGCCACTAGGGCCTTCCCGCCCGGCCACCAGGACGTGTCAGCCAAGTACAGGTCCGTCGGACAGCCCGTGCTCATACCGGGCTCCATGGGCACTAGCTCTTGGATACTAGTCGGAAACCCCAAGGCCATGGAGATAACATTCGGATCGACGGCCCACGGAGCCGGCAGGATGATGTCGAGGGAGGAGGCCCTGAGGCAGGTCAGGGGCTCTGAGGTCAAGGAGGAGTTGGAGCAAAAGGGCATAGCTGTCAGGGCGGCCAGCATAAGGGTTCTAGCTGAGGAGTGGGACAGGGCCTACAAGGACGTCGATAGGGTCGCTGAGGTGAGCCACAGAGTAGGGATAGCGACTAAAGTCGTCAGGCTGAGGCCGATAGCGGTCGCGAAGGGCTAAACCCCCCATTTACTTCTTTGCCAAAGAAATCGCGTACTCTACTATCTTCTTGGCTATGTCTACGCCCGTGGCCGGAGCGGCGTTCCTGAACTCCGTCACGCTGTTGAGCTCGTGGACTAAGAGACCCCTCTCGCTCTCCAAGCAGTCGACGCCTACCACGTGCGCCCCCACGGCTTTGGCGGCCTTTATGCTCAGCTCTCGTAGCCCCTCGCTAATCTCCATCTTAACTGCCTTGCCCCCGAGGGCCGTGTTGGACCTCCACTCGCCCGGAGCGGCATAACGGTATATCGCCGCTATCGCTTCGTCACCGACGACAAAGCACCTAATGTCCCTGTCGGGCTTCTTCACGAACTCTTGAATGTAAAACACTTGGTAGAGCGGATACATGAGCTCTCGGTGCTCTATTACTACTTTGGCGGTCTCGACGTCTTTAATCAGCGACACCAGCCTCCCCCAACTGCCCACCACGGGCTTTAGGATCGCTGGATAGCCCACCTCTTCAAGCGCCCTCAGAGCGCCCTCGCGAGTGAAGGCTATAAGGGTCTTGGGTGTTGGTATTCCAGCCCTCTTCAGCGCCAGAGTCGTCAGTAGCTTGTCACCGCATATCAGGGTGGTCTGAAAGGGGTTTATGACTGGTAGCCCAGAGCTCTCAATTATCGCCGTTAGATAAAGGCTCCTGTAATGCCCGACGCACCTCTGGATGACCACGTCGCCCTTCAAGACCTCTGGGTTCACCTCACTCTTGGTTATGTCGATAAAGGCATCCTTTATGTCGACGAGGCACGCCTCAACTCCCAGCTCTTCGCACGCCCTTTGTAAGGCTTTCTCTTCGGCCCTGATTCTATCGTACGTTATCACGATTTTTACCAAGCTACTCTCCCCAGTCTTCCTTTACCGTCTCGGCCGGCTTTAGCTTGAGCTTGCCGTTTTCGAAGTAGACCTCGTATTCTTGACCGCAGTCCGGGCAACTAACGATCTCTCCAGCTATCGCGTCGTCGGGCACGTTAATCTCGCCATCGCAATCGGGGCACTTGACCTTCATTCAAACTCAACCCCCGTTATAAGCATGCGAAGACTTACTCCCATATTAAGGCTTATAAAATTTCCCTTATTTCACCACTCCCTCAAGACCATCATCGTATTGGTCGATCTCACGCCCCTGACCCTTCTCAGCTCATCGATGCACCTATTCACCTCGCTTATGTCTGGCGACGATATTATGGCGACAACGTCGTAGACCCCGGTGACCTCGTAGACCTTCTCCACGCCGTTGACGCTCCTGACGGCGCGTGAGACCTCTGAGGTGTCAGTCGAGGTGTCCGCGGTTATGAGGGTTATCGCCTTGACCACGGCTGGCCTGCTGACCTCAATGGTGAACCTCTTGATAACTCCCATCTTGACCAGCCTATCGATCCTCTTCCTCACGCCAGCCTCCGAGAGGCCGACCTTCTTAGCTATTGTGGTGTAAGGCGTCCTAGAGTCTTTGATCAAGATGTTCAATATCGCGTTGTCGATGGCATCTAGCTCTGACAACACCGGCACCTTTGGTGCGAACCCTTGTAGACAAAAGGTTCTAAGTTCTATGGGGAACTTTGCGATACAAAAGTTTTACTCTTGAGTTTTTCGATCCACCCCAGGGTTCTCGAGAGCACATTTATGGACTTCAGGTACTCCTCAACGCCCACTCTTTCCCACGGCGTGTGGTCTAGGCTCGAATCCCCAGGGCCGTAGGCGGCCATCTCCGCTCGGCTCCACTTGGAGGCCGCCACGTTCATGTCGCTAGTCCCTGTCTTGTAGGCGAAGGAGGGCCTCGCCCCAAGCTCCTCAGATACGGCCCTGCTGAAAGCTCTCGCCACGGTGCTAGTCCTGCTCAACACGTAAGCCTCGACGCAGTCGTCCCACTTGACGCTCGCTCTAACACCTCGCTCGCCCGCAAAGCGCTCGACCACCTCCTTCACCACCCCCACCACCTCTCGACACTTGAGCGTAGGCGGTATCCTGACATTGAACTTGAAAGCGCAACGAGAGGGCACGAGGGCCGAGGCCCCGCCCCCGTTCACAGAGGTCAAGCAATAAGTCAACGAGTAAAACTTGCTGTCCTTTCTCTCATATGTGTTGAAGACCTTCTTTAGCTCGCTCCAAAGGGATAGGGCCTCCTCTATGGAATTCTTGAACAACCACGGGCTGGCCGAGTGGCCTCCCTCGGTCTCTATGACCACCTCGAACGTCACGCCTCCCTTGTACCCCAAGGCCAAGCAAGAGGCCCCGCTGGGCTCTCCAAAAATGGCTATCTCGGGCTCTTCCACCGTATCGATCAAGTGGTACATGCCCTTGCTAGAGCCCTCTTCCTCCACGACCCCCGCGACTATTATGTCAAGGCCCCCTCCGCTCGCGCTAGCGTACTTCTTAGCGGCTAGCACCAGCGTCGCTAAGGGGCCCTTCGCGTCCACGGCCCCTCTGCCCCATATCTCTCCGCTCTCCACTTTGACCGGGATGAACCCTGGAATCGTGTCCATGTGGCCGCAGAGCAATATTTTGGGGCCTTTCCCCCTCAAAGCGCCCACGACGTTACCAACTGCGTCTATGTGGACTTCGAAGCCCAAGTTCCTCATCTTAGAGCAGAGGACTTTAGCTACCTCGCTCTCTTGGCCCGTCGGACTGTAGACCCTCAACAAGTCGACCAGAAACTCCACTTCAAAGCTTGACATTGCTTAGCACTCTTTCAAGAGCGCTTATCACCACATCCACTTCTTCCTTACTTATGCACAGAGGCGGTAAGAACCTGATGACAGTCCTCCCCGAGTAAGTTGCCAAGACCCCCTCGTTTATTAAGGAGAGCAGGGGTTCCTTGACGTCGACTCTAAGCTCTAGGGCCTGCATCAGTCCCATCCCTCTAGCGTCCCTCGCCACCTTAAACCTCTCCTTGACCTCTCTAATCCTGTCGAGCATGTACTTGCCCGTGGACCTGCAGTTCTCGAGCAGGCCGTCCTGCAATATCGCGTCGAGGGTGGCGAGCGCCGCCGCGCACGCCAATGGGTTGCCCCCGAAAGTCGACGTGTGCTCGCCCACCTTCATCTTCGTTGCCACGTCCTCTCTGGTAGCTACAGCACCCATCGGTAGGCCGCCGGCCATGCCCTTGGCCATGCACATGATGTCGGGCTCCACGCCCCAGTGCTCGCAGGCCCACAACTTGCCCGTCCGACCGAAGCCCGTCTGGACCTCGTCGACTATCAATAAGACCCCTCTTCTATCGCACTCCTCCCTCACTTGGTTGAGGAACCCCTCGGGAGGTATTATGACCCCTCCTTCGCCTTGTATCGGCTCGACTATTACGGCAGCGACGTCGTCGCTCAGCGCTTCTCTCAACTTCTCGACGTTGCCATATGGCACGAACTTCACGAAACCCGGGAGGGGCTCAAAGGCCCCTCTGTACTTTTGATCCCACGTGAGCGTCAGGGCCCCCAGCGTCTTGCCGTGGTACCCCCTCATCATCGACACTATCTTCCTCTTGCCCGTGGCCTTCCAGGCCATCTTTATGGCGGCCTCGACGGCCTCAGCGCCGCTGTTGCACAGATAGACCCTCGTCAGCCCCTTCGGCATCACTCTGACGAGTCTCTTGAGGTACTCGGCCCTCACGTCGTTGTAGTATGAGCAGTGACACGCTATGAGCTTCTCGCACTGCTCCTTGATCGCCTTGACGACCCTAGGGTTGCAGTGGCCCACCAAGGCGGCGCCGTAGCCAGCCACGCAGTCCACGTACTCTCTTCCGTTGACGTCCCACACCCTAGCCCCAAGCCCTCTGACTATCGTGACGGGGAACTTCTGATACGTCGGGACTAGGTGAGCGCCCTCTAAGTCCACGTAGTCATTAACCAACCGTGACCACCGTGCCCTTGCCGAGCAGGGCGTCAGTCACAGGCCTCTCCTTGAAGCCCGAGGCTATGACGACTCTTCCGACGCCTCCTTCGAGCGCCTCGATCGTGGCGTAGAGCTTCGTTATCATGCCCGCTCCTACGCGCTTTAGGGCAGCCCTCGCCTTGTTCAAATCCATTTTGTCCACTACCTTGTCGTTTATTATCACTCCCTCGACGTCGGTCAATAGCACCAATGTGTCCGCCTTGAGGGCCCCAGCGATGTGGGCCGCGGCCCTGTCGCCATCGACGTTCAGCACCTCGTTTTCGTCTCCGAGCGCCACGGGGGCCACTACTGGCACCAACCCCTTATCGAGTAAGGCCTTCAAGATCTCTGCGTCCACGCCCACGATCCTGCCAGTGTACCCTCCTTCTATGGCCCTCTTCCTCCCCCTCTCGTCTATTATTACGAGCCTCTTCTTGCGCTCGGCCCTAAGGAGCCCTCCGTCGACCCCCGAGACCCCCACTGCCTTGACGCCGGCCTTTAAAAGGGAGACGACAACCTCCTTGTTTATCTTGCCGGCCATGACCATCATGTATATCTCGGCCGTCTCCTTGTCCGTGTACCTGCTCCTGAAGCCGTCCGGCGAGGTCACGAATACCTGCGGCTTGCCGAGCTTCTCGGCTATCGCTGTGACTATGTCCCCTCCTCCGTGCACGACCACGACCTTGTCCTTGCTCGAGACCTCGGCTATGTCTTGGGCCAGCTTCTCCAAGACCTCTTTATTGGCCACTAGGTCCCCTCCGAACTTCACCACAACTACCAATGACGATCACCTATATCGGGTGGAATCCGCAGAAGTCGAGGCCAGTCTTCTCGTCGACCCCTATCATTATGTTGAAGCACTGGATCGCTTGGCCTGCGGCCCCCTTCATCAAGTTGTCTATCGCACCGAAGGCTACCACTCTATTGGCGTGAGGGTCCACTTCAAAGCCGACGTCGCAGAAGTTCGTCCCGACGACCACTTTGGGGTCTGGGAGCCTGTAAATCCCCTTCTTGTCCTTCACTATCCTAACGAAGGGCTCGTTGGCGTACATCCCCCTGTACATCTTCCACAGGTCGACGAGCTTCACCTCCTTCTCGACGAAGACGTGGCACGTGGCCAGGATCCCTCGAACTATGTTGACTGCGTGGGCGGACATGGACACCTTAATGGGCCTCCCGGCCAGGGCGGAGAGCTCTTGCTCTATCTCGCCAGTGTGTCTGTGCCCAGCTGGGGAGTAGGGCCTGACGACTCCGAATCTCTCGGCGTGCATGGTGGCGAGTGAAGGAGAGGTTCCGGCGCCCGAGGACCCTATCTTGACGTCGACGACCACGTGATTTGGATCCATCATGTTGCTTTTAGCTAAGGGGGCCAACGCCAATATAGCTGCCGTCGGCATGCAACCAGGGCAGGCGACTATCTTAGCCTTCTTTATCTCGTCTCTGTGGAGCTCAGGCAGGCCGTAGACGGCCTCCTTGAGCAAATCCGGCACCGGGTGCCTCCAGTTGTACCACACCTCATACATCCTCGGATCCCTGAACCTGAAGTCGGCGCTCAGGTCTATGACCCTGATGCCGACCTCCACCAGCTGGGCCGTCAGCTTTGCCGACTGCTTGTGGGGAACTGCCAAGAAGACTACGTCGCAGTTCTCGGTCAGCCTCTTCAAGTCCAATGGCACGAAGACTAGATCGGTGACCTTCCTCAAGTTCGCGTGCACTCTGAAGACGTACTCGCCAGCGTACTGCCTCGAGGTCGCGACCGTGACCTCAGCGTGCGGGTGGTAGAGCAACAACCTCAGGAGCTCTCCTCCGACGAAGCCTGAGGCCCCGACGATCCCTACCCTCTTCTTCATCTCCTTGCCTCCTCGATCAAGTACTCAGCTATTTTTCCGGCTATATCCACACGTGTGGCGGAGTATGCGCCTTTAAACTCAACGGTTGTGTTTATTTCATTGACAAGCAGCCCCCTATTGCTCTCTAAGCAGTCGACGCCGACGACCTCGCCGTTTATCGCTTTAGCGGCTTTTAAGACTAGCTCCTCTTGGTCGTCGCTGAGCTCGCAGGCCTCGGCCCTTCCCCCTAGGGCCACGTTGGTCCTCCACTCTCCTAGCGGGGCATAGCGGTATATCGACGCAACAACGTCGTCACCTATCACTACTGACCTTATGTCCCTCGAAGGCTTGTCTATGTACTCTTGCATGTAGAAGATGTTGTGGAGGATGGGTTCCAAGTACTCTCTGTGCTCGAATATCGCCTTTGCGTGCTCGTAGTCTTTCAAGAGCGCCAGCAACCTGCCCCAGCTACCGACGACGGGCTTTACGACTGCTGGAAGCCCCATCTCACTCAAGGCCTGCAAGGCCCCTTCGGCCGTGAACGCGACTACGAACTTAGGCGTTGGTATCTCAGCCTTCACGAGCTCTAATGAGGTCAGAAGCTTGTCGCCACCTATCAGCAACGTGCGAAAGGAGTTGACGACCCTTAAGCCCTCGGCCTCTAGAATGGCCGTCCAGTAGAGCCCTCTGTAATGGCTCACGCACCTGTTCAGCACTATGTCGCCGACGTCCCTCAACTTCCCGAGAACGGCTACCTTGACCTTGGCGTCGATCATCTCCACGTCGACGCCCCTCGACTTGAGGGCGTCTAAGATTGCCTTCTCCTCCCACCTGAGCCTGTCGTAAAGCAACACCACCTTCAATTCACGCCACCCCAAGCCTCTTAGCCTCGCTCTCCATCACGACATCAATTTCCTCCATGACCTTCCTCATGTCAGAGAGGGCCTCTGAGTCCCTTAATAGCTCAAGCCTACGTTTATTGATCATGTAATTGACTGACTCCCGCGACGGCCCTCCGGTGACTTTGCACCTCGCGATGCAAACTTCAGGGCTGAGGCATTCCCTGAGCAATTGCTCATCGACCTTTATCGCTATGCCTTCTTGCCTCGCGGCCTCCTCAAGCATTTGAGGGGTTATCTCGCGAGGACTTAAGCCCTTGTCAACTGCTTCCTTTACCAGCCTGCCAACAATTCTATGAGCGATCCTAAACGATAAGTTGAAGCGCTTGACCAGCTCGTTTGTGAGCTCGGTCGCAGTTGAAAAGCCAAGCTCCGTGGCCTCGTACATTCTCCTCACGTCGAACTCCAGCCCCTCGACCGCACCCCTCATGATCCTCAAAGCCCTCAAAGCCTCTTCAATTGATAGCCATACGGGAGGCGTGACCTCTTGCAAGTCTAGGTTGTAGCTCATCGGCAACCTCTTTAAAATGTCCAAGGCCGATAAGAACATCCCTATGACGTGGGACGCCCTCGCCCTCACGACCTCCGCCACTACTGGGTTCTTCTTCTGGGGCATGATGCTACTGGTAGAGGAGTAGGCGTCAGGGAGCTCCACGAAGCCGAACTCCCACGAGCTCCAAAGGATCAGTTCCTCGGCCAGCTCGCTTAAGTGGGTCATTATCATCGTCGCGGCAAAGGCGGTTTCGATCATGAAGTCTCTGTCAGAGACGGCGTCCATGGTGTTCTCCTGCACTCTCGAGAAGCCTAAGAGCTTCGCCACGTACTCCCTGTCCAAGTTGAAGCTACTGCCAGCGAGAGCCGCGCTACCCATGGGGCTTTCGTCAATCCTGCGATAGATATCTAAGAGCCTGTGGAAGTCCCTCTCGAACTTGTCGTGGTAAGCGAGCAAGTAGTGCGCGAGGGTCACGGGTTGCGCATGCTGAAGGTGCGTATAGCCCGGCATTATGGTGTTGACGTGTCTCTCAGAGAGGCTCAGCAACACCTCCCTCAACTTCAATAGCTCGGACGCCAGCTCTACGACAAACCTCTTCGCCCTCATGCGCAGGGCCGTCGCGACTTGATCGTTCCTGCTCTTGCTCGTATGCAGCTTGCCCCCTATTTCCACTCCAACCTCTTTAACAACCTCCTCCTCGACGCACATGTGAACGTCCTCTAGCTCTCGCTTGAGCTCAAAGCCCTGTAGGAGCCTCCTCAAAACCTTGTAAATCGCTTTGCCGTCTTCTTTATCGAGGATCCCTTGCTTTACTAGCATCAATAAGTGCGCAATGTTGACTCTTACTACGTCTAATGCTATCCTATCATCAAAGCCTATGGATGAAACGTACTGAGTAGCCTCAATGCTTGGGGCTTTGGCCCTCGCCCCCCACATCAGGCTCAGCTTTACCACCTCTCGACCTGGCGAGGTAGGTCTGTAACCCCCATAGCTCTATGAAGCCCTTGGCGAGCTTTTGATCGAACTTGCTCCACTCCTCGTACGTTGCCAAGTCTAGCTCGTAGAGGGAATGAGGAGACCTTCTCCCCACGACCATTACGTTGCCCTTGTAGAGCTTCAGCCTCACCTCGCCCTCGACTCTCTCTTGAGTCTTGTCGATGAAGGCGTCGAGGCCCTCGCGTAAGGGGTCGCACCACAAGCCCTCATATACCAACCTGCTCCACCTGTCGTCGACAATCGACTTGAACTCCAGCTCGTGCTTCGTAAGAGTCATCTTCTCCAAGTCCTTGTGGGCCTCGATTATGCACACGGCTGCCGGGGCCTCGTAAACCTCCCTGCTCTTTATTCCGACGACGCGGTCCTCTATGTGGTCTATCCTGCCCACTCCATGTCGCCCGGCCAGCTTGTTCAGCTCGATTATCAAGTCCTTAAGCTTCATCTTAACGCCGTTGAGCATCGTCGGCAAGCCGTCTTCGAACGTCAAAGTCACGTAAGCGGGTTCGTCAGGCGCCTTCGCCGGATTGACGGTCCATTCAAATGCGTCTTCGGGCGGCTCAGCGTAAGGATCGTCCAGGGGGCCGCACTCAATCGACCTTCCCCATAGGTTCTGATCGATGCTGTAGGGCTTGTCCTTTATCGGAATGGGAATGCCCTTCTTCCTAGCGTACTCGACTTCCCTGTCCCGGGTCAGCCCCCACTCCCGGACTGGAGCTATGATCTTTAAGTGAGGGGCTAAGGCCTTGACAGTCACCTCTATCCTGACTTGGTCATTACCCTTACCAGTGCACCCGTGCGCTACAGCATCGGCACCCTCTTTCAAAGCGACTTCGACGAGCTTTTCGGCTATGAGCGGCCTAGAGAGGGCGCTGGCAAGTGGGTATTTGCCCTGATACAAGGCATTTGCCTTTATAGCTCGCGCGACGAATCTCTCTGCGAATTCGTCCACGGCATTTATGGAGTAGTGCTTGTAGACCCCCAGAGCCTTGGCCTTCTCCTCTACGGCCTTGAGATTCTCCATCTGCCCTACGTCTAGGGTTACAGTTATGACCTCGGCATCATACTTCTCCTGGAGCCACTTGATGGCAACTGAGGTGTCCAACCCTCCTGAGTATGCCAGCACCACTTTCATGGTTCCTCTACTCTCAAGTGGAGATAGGGAGAAGCTTAAAAGACGACTTATATAAACATTTCTTCCCTTTAAGGAATCCTCAGTTTTAAGTAAAATAACAATTAAGAACCCTCAGGATATTTAACGGGAAATGTTTAAGATGACCGACAGCGAGCTAGATTGCGGTGCGAGATGAAGGGCTGCCACGTAGTGGTCTTCATCACGTTCCCCTCAAAAGAGGAAGCGTACAAGGTTTCGAGGAAGCTGGTTGAAGAGAAGCTGGTTGCCTGCGTGAACGTCGTAGACAAGGTCCGCTCGCTCTTCATATTCCAGGGTAAATTTGAGGAGTGCGACGAGGCTTTGGCCGTGATCAAGACTAGGCTCGAAGCCCTTCAACGCCTCATAGAAGTGGTCAGGTCCATGCACTCGTACAGCGTCCCGGAGATAATAGCGATGCCGATCATAGCTGGCCACGAGGACTACCTCAAGTGGGTCGACGAGAGCGTAAAGGTGTGAGCGATTGCCGATTAAGGGGCTAGTGATAGACCTAGACGGTAGCGTGTACGTAGGGGATAAGCCGATAAATGGCGTCCCCCAAGCCCTAGAGGAGCTGAGGTCCAAGGGCATAAAGTTGCTCTTCTTGACGAACAACGCGACCAAGACGCCTCGAGAGTACCTCGAAAAGCTCGAGGGCATGGGGATTAAGGCCTCGATCGATGAGATACTGACCTCGAGCGTGATAGCGGCCTCCTACATCAGAAGAGCTCGCGGGCCGTCGAGGATCTTCGTGGTGGGCACCAAGGCTTTAGAGGAGGTTCTAAGGTCTTACGGTCACGAGATAGTGACCTCCAACTCCGACGTGGTGGTGGCGGGACTGGACTTCAACTTCAATTACCAGAAGCTCGCAAGGGCCTCGAGGGAAATAAGGCGGGGCGCCAAGTTCGTGGCTACCAACACTGACGCGACCCTACCGCTAGAGGGCGATGTCATGCCCGGCGCGGGCTCTATAGTCAAGGCCATAGAGGTAGCCTCGGGGGTAAGGCCATTAGTGGTTGGGAAGCCCTCTAGAATAGCCATGAAAGAGGCCCTCATGCGCTTGAGATTGGGGCCTAGCGAGGTCTTGGTCGTGGGGGACAGGCCCGAGACCGACATTAAGATGGGCAGGAGGTTTGATTGTCTGACAGCGCTCGTATTGACCGGCGTAACTAAAGAAGCGACCCTCGAAGGCCTTCCTGAAGAGCTCAGGCCCCACTTCGTGATTAGGAGTCTAGCTGAGGTGCCAAAGCTTATTGAAAAGCAAGATAAATGAATAACGAATTATGGGCTTGGAGTCATTGCTCCCTCTTCTTGGGCGTGCTCACGCCTATTTCGTAGACGTAGATCTTGTGATCACACCAGTAGTCTCTCACGTTTTCAACGCGGACGGGTTTCCAACCAGGGACCTCGAAGTCGTGGGACACGACCCTAGCGCCGACCCTTAACTCCCTTTCGAGTTTGGGCCTCAACTTTTCGTTGACGGTAGTCAACAAGTACAAGGTCACTACGCTCGCCTCGCTTACGCTTACTTGGAAGAAGTCCCCGTTTATGACCTTGACCTTCCCCTCAAGTCCGTCAAGCTTGATCCTCTTTAATATCTGCTCGTAGAGCTCCTTCCTTATCTCTACCCCCACAGCTCTAGCCCCGAACTCCTTCGCCGCCATGATTATTATCCTGCCATCGCCGGCCCCTAAGTCGTAGACTATGTCGTCGGGACCTACTTTGGCCAGCTCAAGCATTTTTCGAGCGACGTGCTCTGGGGTGGAGACGAAGGGTACGTCGACCACTTCAAACCCCTCTTAAACGACTAGGGCCTACCTAAATTTATTTTGTTTCTAGCCTTGCTTTTTACGCCATCAAGGACGCGTTAGTGGGGTTGAAAATCAACGCACTCATCGCGGGAAGGGAGAGGCAAATTAAAAAGTATCCTCTGTCACTCCTCTTTGAGGGTTGCAGATTGATGTATCAACCCGATCGAGCCTTCCTCAAGAGCCTATTGGAGTGGGTCGAGAGCCAGAAGAAAGCACTCGAAGGGGCTAAGGAGTCTCTGAAGGAACTGGAAGGAGCCGACAGGTTAATGCTTATATTAGCCTCGCGGAACGCCTGCTATCACATAGCGAGGACTATAAGGGGCTTTGACAGCTGGCTCCAGAACCCCATGGTAATCGGCCTCATGCCCCTCGAGATGGCCAAGGAGGTCCAAGAGAAGCTCTACGAGATAATGTTCACGCTGATGGAGTTCGACATAAAGCACACAGGCGAGTTCGTCGACCTCCTCTCAAAGCTCATGGACGAGGGCAAGTTGCCGAAGATACTCTTCGAGAAGGCGGAGAGGAAAGAAGAAGGACGCAGGCTCCCCTACATGTTCTAAGCCCTTTTGACGCACTCGCCAAACGCGAGGACTTGTTCAGGCTCCTCAAACACCGGCAAGCCCACTACAATGGTAACGCCACAATCCCTCAACCTCCTTATCTTCTCGACGACCTCGTCTCTCGAGCCGTAAATGCTCAACCTCGAGACGGCTTCTTTAATGACCTCTACTAGCTTGGGCGAGGCTCTCGCCATCGCAAAGGTTTGGGGGACCTCGAGCCCCATGTTGGATAACCGCTTCCTTAACCACTTCCTCCTTAAAGCATAGTCAGCCAACGCCCTCACCACATCTAACTGGGGTTTGTCAATGGCGTAGGGCACGTAAACGGCCCCCTCAAAGCCCCAAGCCGAACATCTTTCTATCAGATCGAACTTCTCCTCGTCGTACAGGAAGAACGGCATTACGTCAGGGTAGGATTTGAGAACGTCGTCTAAACTCTTCTCCATGCCCTCGACTCCTAGGAGCACTTTTGCAACTCTTCCACGCACTTGCTCCAAGACCCTCTTGACGGACTTGTACGCGCTTTGCGAAGCCTCGTCGCTTTCTAAGTAGGATCTGTTCCCAGCTACCACGCATAGCCCTGCGTTTCCGAATTCTTCGATCACTGGGACGTAGAGGCTTAGTAGCTGATCTATGTCTCGACGCCTCGCAGCCAAGGTTACGAAGGTCTTGACGCTGGGGTAGAGCCCTAGCAACTCCTCCAGCTCGCTCGGGCTCGGATCGTTAACTCTCCACTCAGCGTCTATTACGTGGACCCTTAAACCAGATTGTGAGACAAGCCTCGCAGCCTTGAGTGTATTTGCTATTTGTTCGCCTACGTCTGGACCAAACCTGCTCCTCTTAGTCACCTTCCCCCCAATCAGCATCCATTACACCTTAATAGAGCCCTTAGAGACAGCTTTAACTCGAAGGCTTAAAAACAGTGTGGGAGCGATGAGCGCGATAGAACTCTACGTGGTCAAGACTCCTTACAGGTTCTTCGAGCTCGAGAGGGCCGTCGATGAAGCCAGCTTGGTGTTGCTAGGCTTCCCTTACGACTCCACCTCAAGCTTTAGGGTCGGCTCTCGCTATGCCCCTCAGCTGTTGAGGGTATACTCGTCTGCCATTGAAGGCTACGTGTGGGAGTTGGGAATCGAGATAGCGGAGGCTAAGATAGCCGACGCTGGCGACTTGATCGTAGTTTACGGGGACACTGCGACGACCCTCAAGAGGCTCGCGGAGGTCGTCGAAGCCTTTAGGTCACAGGGGAAGAAAGTGGGTGTGGTGGGCGGCGAGCACACGCTGACGCTCGGCTCGATAAGCAGCTGTCATCCCAAGTCACTCGTGGTTTTTGACGCCCACTTAGACTTGAGGGACGAATACCCCTATGGCCAGAGGCTGAGCCACGCTACGTGGCTTCGAAGACTCCTCGACAACCCTCCATGCGCCGTCGCTGTCATCGGCGTGAGGGCTACGTCGAGGGAGGAGCTCGAAAATGCGAAGAGGCTCGACCTAGCTTTCTTGACGTTCAAACAGGTGAAGGAGGGAGGGACGAGAATGTTGGACGACGTGCTAAGCACGTTGTCTGACCCCTTGTACGTCAGCGTCGATGTAGACGTGCTAGACCCTGCCTACGCTCCTGGGGTTTCGATGCCAGAGCCCCTCGGCCTCACCCTCCAGGAGCTAGTGGACGAGCTCTGGCTCCTTAAGGGCAGGGAGGTATCGGGCTTCGACGTCGTAGAGGTCTGTCCTCCGTACGACAATGGCTCTGCGTGCATCTCAGCATGCAAAGTACTGATGGACTTGTCAGCGATATCCCTTTTCAGGTCGTAGCTCGCAAGCGGCCCTTGTTCGGTGGCGTTTTAAGCCTGGGTCCTGGGCATTACGGCTCAAGGCCTCGCCTCCTAAGGTAGCGCCTTTGATCCCACGTCTAGGATAACCTTTATAAACTCAGTCAACCTTCGACTCACAGAAGGAGCTGATAGGGGCTGATGAGCGAGACCTGCCCCATATGTGGGCTACCAAAGGACCTCTGCGTCTGTGAAGCTATCGGTCGCGAGCAACAAATCATAAGGATATACCTTGAAAAGCGCAAGTGGGGCCGAGAGGTCACGATCATAGAGGGCATAGACGACAAGAGCTGCGACCTCAAGAGCATAGCTGGCAAGCTCAAGGCCGCCTGTGCTTGCGGAGGGACCGCGAAAAACGGGAAGATAGAGCTACAAGGAGACCACAGGTACAAGGCCAGAGAAATGCTAATAAGCATGGGCTTTCCGCCTGAAAACATAAGCGTCGAGTGACGTTGCCGGCCGACCTCGAGTAGCGCGTGGCGCAGTTACTGTTGGCCTTGTTTATCGCTCTTGGTGGCTATCTCCCTCAGCCTCTCGACCCCTCCTATCCTTTTTATCACGCTCGCCACAGGCCTCGGGACGTACTTCTCCCAATCGTCCCCCTCGATCATCAGTCTCCTGATGTAAGTGGCGTCGTACTTGTCGCGCTCAAACAGCGGTATCTCCCTAACCTCAATGCCCGCCTCTATGAAGAGCCTCCTGACTAGGGGCGAGTTCGAGTAGACTCGCGAGAAAGGGGGGCAGTACTGCTTCACGTGTTGGACCCAGATGGCGTGCTGTCCCACGTCCGGGATCGGAACTATTATGCACCTATTTGTCAGCCCCTCTTCCTCGAGGGTCGCCAGTATCATCTCTATCCTCTCGCCAGCTGTGAAGGGGTTCTCGAAGGTGTGGCTGTACTGGGCCGAGCCTATGGCGATTATGAGCCTCTCCTCGCGCTCGAGAATCCACTTTGTTGCTGCCAAGTGACCTAAGTGGTAAGGCTGAAATCTGCCGACGAAGAGTGCCAGCGACATGAAGCATCACGTGAACAGCTACGAGCTTCACTTGCCCAGCTTTAAAGTTAACCTCACCAACCTACAGCTAGTGAGATGGGCCTGAAGCTGAGCTAGGGTTGCGGCATTTGTTCTTACGTCAGATCGGCGGTAATAGCGCCTCTCCTGGCCTCACAGACTTGAGCATGTTCAGGAGCTCTTGCTGAGTAGGAGCCTTTGAGAGAGCTAGCGGGATCCCCTCGTTTTTCGCTATTATGACGGCCAGCTTGTCCACGGCTTTAGCTCCGTGGAGGACTATGAGGCCAGGCTTTAAGCTTCCGAGACCAGCCTGCATGGCCTTGAGCGCTACGAGGGGCGACCTCCCGGTACTGACCCTTACGAATATCGCGGCCCTTTGAGAGGTCGACCCGTAGAGCTTCAAGTAGTCGCTCGAGGGGACCTCCAAGACGAGCTTTATGCTGTCGACGACCGTGTAGCCGAGTAAGGGCTTGAACTCCGCCTCCTCGCCCACGACCAGCTCGGCCTTTATCTTCTCACAGAACTCCCCAACGCTTATCGGCTCCACGAAGTCCCTTATGTCGATTATCGCCTCTCGCAACGCCTCAGAGCCCGTGTAGAGCCTCCTCAAGGGCTCCGTTATCCTCCCGCCCCTCTCCTCGTCTATCTTGATGAGGGCCGAGACAACCTTCCTCACGAAGCCTATCCCAGGAGACTTGCGTCTGCCGCTCTCGTAGTCGGATATCACTGAGGGCGATATCTTCAAGTAGTGGGCCAGCTCCGTGGTGGACACCATGAACCTCTGGCGCCAGCTCCTCAGGGCCTGCCCGACGTCCTCTGAGAAGACTATCTCGCCAGCTATCCTAACTGCGAGCTCTCTTTGACTCGACATTAGCCTGATATCGGTCATCGCCGAGCACTAGAATGTTTACTACTATCACATTTTTAGCTCTTCCCGTCCACAAAAAGATTAGAACTCAATGGGCGAGGTCGAGAGGAGAGCGAGGGAGCAGATCAAGAAAGTCGTCGAGACCTACGAGGCGATAGCTGAGGGCTTCTCTGGCACGAGGAGGTCTCCTTGGTCTGAAGTGCTCCGACTTTTGGGCGACGTGTCAGAGAGGTCGGTCTTGGACGTTGGGTGCGGTAACGGGAGGCACGTGGTAGAGCTGGCGAAGAAGGCGTCGGTGGTCGTGGGGGTAGATCTGTCGAAGAGGCTCATCAAGATAGCTAAAGGTAGGATAAAGAGGCTGGGGCTTGCCCATAGAGCCATGCTGGTCGTGAGCGACGCCCTCTTCTTGCCGTTTAGACGGGCGAGCTTCGACGTTGTCGTGTGCATCGCGGTCGTCCACCACATACCCACTAAGGGACTGAGGCACAAGGCCGTGAACGAGATGGCGGAGGCCATGAGGAGCGGGGGGCTTTGCTTGATAACGGCTTGGTACAGATGGCAGGTGAGGTTGTTGCTCAGCGTGATCAAGGGCATACTCACGAGGTTAACGGGCTCGACGTTTGAGCTCGGCGACGCCTACGTGCCTTGGAGGTCGAGGAGCGCAGTCTACAAGAGGTTCTACCACCTCTTCACCCTGAGGGAAATGAGGGACTTGCTGAGCGCTGGAGGCCTCGAAATCGAGGAGCTGAAGCTCGTGACCATTGGGCGGAGGAAGTGGAAGAACGTCGTCGCCACGGCCCTCAAGCGTTAACGCTAATAAGCTCCTTCGCCTTATATTTCACGAAAATTATGCCCATATCAATAAAGTGGCATGGGCATGCTTGCTTCGAGATCAAGGACGGCGTGACCATAGTGACCGACCCTCACGACGGCAGATCCATCGGACTGAAGCCGCCGTCCGCCAAAGCCGACATAGTCTTGATAACTCACAGGCACTTCGACCACGCCGACGGGCTCCCCTACGTCAAGAAGGACGGTACCGTGGTGATAGATAAGCCTGGGAGCTACGAGGTCAGGGGCGTGAAGATAACCGGTGTGCCCACATATCACGACGAGTCTCGAGGGGCGAAGCGAGGGCCGAACACGGCATACGTCTTCGAGTTTGAGGGCACAAGGTTCTGCCACTTAGGTGACCTAGGCCACGTGCTAAGCGAGGATCAGGCTCGCTCCCTTAGGCCAGTTGACGTCCTCATGATACCCGTGGGCGGAACATTCACTATAGACGCGAGGCAAGCCGAGAGAGTAGTGGAGATGCTATCGCCGAGGCTGATTATACCCATGCACTTCAAGGTCCCTGGGCTCAACTTGCCGATATCAGGGGTCGAGGCGTTTGTGGCTAAAAAGGAGAACGTGGAGCGCATCCCTTCAAACATCTACAGCATCTCAAAAGAGGCCCTGCCAAGCCAGCCAAAGATAGTTGTGCTGAGCCCTCCTTAATACTCTGCCTTGCTAAACCCTCTTTTTTTAAGCCTGCAATCAGTACAGGCACGTAGTGATTAGTGGCCGAAGCATACCATTAACCCGGCAAATTCAGTAAAGAGAGTAGGAGGAACCGAAAAGCATCCTCATCCTCAAATAACTAGCTTAGGGGAAAAGGCAGACAGGCGAGCAGGCCCACAAGCTATTATTGACCCAGCACCTCTAAAGGAGAGTTAGGGGGCTGTGCGCTCTTGTCGATCATAGTAATTTCGCCCGACTTCGACATAATACTCGATGCCGAGAACAAAGTGGTGGGCGAGGCTAGGAGCGACGTAGCCGTCCTTGACATAACCCCCCTTGAGAAAAAGGTATCTGAGCTTGAGGCCCTGGTCGACGAGCTCGTGAACCTCCTTAAACCAAAGGGGGCGCTAGCTACGGGATCGATTAGGCGATATGATCGATATGATAGAGGAGAGAGTATGCGCTTAGGAGTCCTTTTCCTCAAGTACATGGCCATAGGCTCCCTCATAGGTCTGGCCCTCTTCTGCTTGAGCATGTTAATACATCATGCCCCTTTGTTCTCAGTCGTCAAAGGCGTAGCGACCCTCTTTAAGCCCCTATAGGGAAAGGCTGAAATCATGCCAATAGGTCAAGGAGAGAGGGCGAAGGTCGAGCCAGCACCCTCTTGGCCAAGGGTCGCTGGGGGTTACGCTGTCGGCGACCCCAAGGGCTGTATAGCGATATGCACACTAGCATCGGAGGATATGTGCCCGGTTTTAGCGAAGTTACCTCAGGTGGCCATAGTAGGGCCATGTAAGACCGAGAACGTAGGAGTAGAGAGGATAGTGCTCAACGTGATATCAAATCCCAATATCAGGTTCTTAGTGATATGCGGGGCTGAGGTGGTAGGGCACGTCCCCGGCGGCACGTTAAAGGCCCTATACCAGAACGGCGTAGACCCCTCAACGAAGAGGATAAGAGGCGCGCCGGGGGCAATACCTTACGTCGAGCACTTGACGCTCGAAGCTGTTGAGCGATTTCGAAGGCAAGTGCTGTGTGTGGACATGATCGGAGTCGAAGACGTAGATCAGATAAGGGTTAAAGTCGAGGAGCTGGCAGCCCAAGATCCGGGAGCTTATCCTGAGCCCCCGTTCGTCGTGGAGACCGAAAAGAGAAGAGGCGAAGAGCTCGCCACGCCCGTACCGCCGTTGACCCCCTTAATTTTGCCGTCAACAACGGTCCTCTCGACACTAATAGAGGACATAAACTTCAAGCTACAACTCATAAAGAAGTCGCACTTAATGACGGCTGAAAGCATTGTGAGAGCATTGGGGGTAGTGGCGGGGATTATGTTAGCGCTAGCCCTCTTAGGCTTTTTGGCATTTATAGTCTTCCGCTAGGAGGCTGGCGGATGTCCAAGCTTAGAGAAGCCTATACCGCTGAGGTGGCCTATCTAGAGTCGAGGATCAGCGATATAAAGGCAAAGATCGAGTTTGTGGAAAAGAGAAACAAATTCATCACGGGCTTCTATACTGGCTTCGTCAAGGGCTTCGTGGTGGGGGTGGCTCTCTCAATCGCTACATTAACGATAATAATGACCATATTAACACATCTACATTAGCTGGTGAGGGCATGTCCGTAAAGGATCGAGAGGAGACGAAGATCCCGACGATCGTAGTGCCACCTGAGATCTCCGAGCTCTGCTCAAGACTTAACGAGATAGACAAGAAAATCGACTCCGTCCTCAGTGAAATCGCTCGAAGAGAGGGCCTGAGGTTGGGAAGCCACATAGGCTTCTTCTACGGCTTCTTGGCAGGGTCGCTGGTAGTGCTAATACTGAAGTTTGTGCTCAAAGCCCTATAGCTAGTGGCCATGCAAGGCCTCCTCTTCCCTCATCGCACGGCCTAAGCTGTTGAGACGACACGCTGTTGCGCTCATGTTACATGGAGCTTTCCAGCGCTCTGGAACTCCTTTCGCAAGCTCAATATGCAACCCATGCCCCTATTGCCACCCAGCGGATTCTGCGGCGTGCCCAATGAGTGCATGCACCTTGCCATCACGTTAGCGCCGAGGGCCAAGCCGTCTTCGACGAAGACCACTCTCCGGCTAACGTCGTCCGTGAATAGGCCTAGGCCGTCTATCTGCTTGAGTATGAGATAGGGCTTTAAGCCCGTTATCCCTGCCCGTCCAGTTATCCCTATCGTGTATCTACCGTTTACAACCCCCTCGTCAATCAATATCTCTAGAACCCTCCTGACTATGAGCGCTGAGACGTGGTCTAACACGGCGAGGAGCGTCTGATCTCCATACTGGGCATAGAGCTCTCGGCCAAGCATGCGAATCTTAGGCAGATAGCTCCCATTACTTCCTGCGTCACATCCTATCAACAAGACCCCTTGCTCATACGCCGACTTGGCGTTAACTGGTATCGTGCCTATGCGCGTTGCAGAAGGGGGGACTTTCCTAACGTCTATGTACTTGTGGATTTCGCGAGCCAGCTCTTCTAGCTCACCAGCACTTTCAGCTCTTCTTAGCTCGATCCTCTCTGAGAGCTCAAGAGCTGATGACGCGACTCCAGCGCCTTGAATCAGGGCATCGCAGATGGCCCCTGATAGCCCGCACACGCTTCCTATAGTCTTGGCGTAGGGTAGCTCGTCATTAGTCACCCTCCCCTTGAGCGTGGTCCCAAAGTCCATTGAAATTAAGGGGTTCCTGCAGTCGACGTCGGTCCACTTGGCGCCCGCCTTCACGCCAGCCGTTGAGAGCTCTGCCTCCATCTCGTTGGCCATGATCTCCCCCCTGCTCTTAGGGGGTAGACAACTGGCGATCGCCCCCTCGAAGAGGACTTCGTCGAGCTTCGAGTACTCCTTCAAGTGCTCGGGCAAGCTGGAGAGCTCCTTCGAGAGGGGGGCGACCATTTTTGAAGGACTAATCCCAGCGAGCAAGCAACCCCTAGCTAAGGCCCTTATGACCGCTCCGACCTCCTCTGGAGCTCCGAAGCTCGCGCTAACCCCCGTAGACCTAACTACGAAGTGGAGGTCCTTGGCCTTGTCCAACCCGGACTCTCTGACGCAGGTCGAGAGCAAATCGCTGACGAATTCGGCAACGGCCTCTTCACTCAATTCTTTCCCCCACAATGTTGAGCCCAACATTCGCTCGCCGGGCAAGGGCTTCCTGATCTCGCGCGTCATCCTAACGACCTTTTTTACCAAATACATCTTCCCGCTCCTTAGATCCGTAGTCGTTATAATGCACTTCGTCGTGGTATTACCCAGCTCGACTGACGCGACGGTGAAGAGAGGTGGCAGCGCCCTAGGCCCTCTTTTCTGATGCGACATTATTTTCGTGACATCAACTAGCTTGCTTCTCGCGATTCGAGGGGAGTACTTGCTAAGTCCGCTTCTCCTCGCAAGTTTGAACACGATCTCTCGAATTCTACTCATCAGCATACGAGCCTCTTATACGGGTGGTCCTCGCTGATGTTTACCCCCAGCTCCAAACTCACCATGTCTGTTACGAGCATATCAGTCATGGCTACTACTGGAAAGACCCACTCGGCGTTCTCGATCGGCCCGTAGAGCACGAAGTTACCCCCGATGATCACTTGGAGGGCATTGCTAGCGACGTCGCAAAACTTAAAAATGCTCTTCCCGCTCGGGTGCCCCTTTTTTAGCCTCTTGAGCCACGGCCAAGCTGAGACCACGTTGTGCACCCCGCCTCCCGTCGGATAGCCGAACTTGGACTTAATTACGTATGTCGACGCTAGAGCTGCTCCCGCGCCAGAGCCGAGGGTCGTCGCAGCTACGTCGATCAACAGAGCTTTGGCTCCGCACTCTTCAGCTATTTTGAGCAGCCCCCTCCCGACAACCCCTCCGCCAGTCGTTAGGATCGCCACCTTACCCTTTATCGAGGGATCAGTCGGGTTGAAGGCCAAGACTATGCTGTTGGGAATTCGCACCTCCTCTAAGACCTTCACCTCCTCCTCGGTTATCGAGGCGTTTATCGAGTTGTAGACGGCTCTATTGAGAAGCCCCACCTCCTTAGCGTACTTCGCCCCTTCGGCCCTGACCCTTGGCTCTGTGGAGTCTATCAAGAACGGCGAGTCGGTGACCGACGCCACGAAGTCTATGTACCTCTTCATTGCTTCGACGCTTTCTGAGAACACCTGAACCATGCAGGGATTGCCTGTTATGTCTGACATTTCCTCCTGCTTCTTTATCAATGCCTCGGCCCTCTCCTTGTCGAAGACGCCGGCCCTCGGATCACTGACTATCTTGTGTCCTCCATAGAATATGGTTCCCGCCAAGACTGTTGGGTTCTCGCCCGGTTGCCCTCCTATCTTAACCTTCCCTATTTGATAGACGTACTGCTCCCTCGCGAACTTGAACACGAATCTACACCTTCGCCTTAGCGGCTCGACTCTAAGAACTTGGGCTGGTTCTTTAAGCTTTACGTACCTCGGCATGGCATACCTCAAAGTCTTTAAAATAAAGGTCATAGGCGAAGGCTTTCCGAGCAGGAAAATGCGTTGCTCGTGAAAGCAGACCGAGGTCTGGCGGCGCTTAAGTTAGCCTGAGGAGCTTCGCACTCCACGAAGTTTCTCGACAATAGCATGATACGGATAGCCGCTCGGGCCGTGGGGCATAGCTCAAAGGGTCTTTGACGTCGTTAGGAATACGTGAGTGAGAGGACGAGCTTTGGCAAGAACGAGGCCATTAACCTACGCTGGGTTGAAAGATCCTTGGGCGCTTCATGTTATCTTAAAAGATGAAACTGATGGCTTTTCTTTTACTACCCTATTACGGCCAATTCGGTCTCAGACCGTCAAGCCCCGACAGTCTTATATACCCCCGAAGTTATAGAAGGTGAGGGTTTTTACTGGCAATGGTAAGCGCTCTCAGCGCTGCCTTAGTTCTCGAGGACGGCTCGGTCTTTCTGGGGAAAGGTTTCGGCTTTCCTAAGACTGTCGTCGGAGAGGTCGTCTTCACCACGGGAATGGTCGGTTATCCCGAGTCGATCACGGATCCCTCTTATCAAGGGCAGATACTCTGCTTCACTTATCCCTTGATTGGGAATTACGGCGTCCCAGACCCGAGCATCAGGGATGCCTGGGGGCTGCCTCTCCACTACGAGTCCGATAAGCCCCACGTCCTCGGAGTGATAGTTCACGAGCTTTGCGAAAGGCCGAGTCACTGGGCGAGCGCCAAAAGCCTCCACGAATGGCTGTACGAAGAAAAGGTGCCGGGCATATCTGGCATCGATACTAGGAAGCTGACCAAGAGATTGAGGGTCAAGGGCGTTATGATGGGAGCTCTCGAAGTGAGCGAGGGCGACGTAGACGTCGACAGGCTCTTCTCGCTCCTCGAGAAGGCCCCTAGGTACGAGTACTTGGACTTAGTGAGCGAGGTCACGATAAAGAAGCCAATAGTGTACGAGAATAACGGACCAGCGGCCGTCGTGATAGATTGCGGCGTGAAGTACGGGATAATAAGGAATCTCTTGCGGAGAGGCCTAACGGTCGTGAGGGTCCCGAGGGACTACGACGCTGACAAGATATTGCAGTTCGACCCCAAGGGCGTCTTGGTGAGCAATGGGCCCGGAAACCCGGAGCTGAACGTCAAGACCATAGAGACCATAAGGGACCTCATTGAGACAGGGATTCCGATGTTGGGAATTTGCTTGGGGAATCAAATGATAGCTCTCGCGCTTGGAGCCTCGACGTTTAAGATGAAGTACGGCCACAGGGGGCAGAACAAGCCCTGCGTGGACTTGGAGACCGGGGTATGCTACGTGACCAGCCAGAACCACGGGTTTGCCGTCCGCGAGGACACCCTGCGAGACACGGGCTTATCGGTGTGGTTCCTCAACGCAGACGACGTGACGGTGGAGGGCTTGAAGCACAGGAAGAAGCCAGTCATTGCCGTGCAGTTCCACCCCGAGGCCTCACCCGGCCCCTACGATACGGAGTACATCTTCGACGCTTTCGCCAACATGATGGGGGTCAACTGCCATGGGTAGGGAGACCGTTAAGAAGGTCTTGATACTCGGCTCTGGAGCGATAAAGATAGGCGAGGCGGGGGAGTTCGACTATAGCGGCTCTCAAGCTCTCAAGGCCGTCAGGGAAGAGGGCATCGAGACGGTCCTCGTGAACCCGAACATAGCTACCATACAGACTGATCCTAGATTGGCTGGGAAGGTGTACTTGGTCCCGGTCCTGCCGGAGTTCGTGGCTGAGGTGATAGAGAGGGAGAGGCCTGACGGCATAATGCTGGGCTTCGGGGGCCAGACGGCCCTGAACTGCGGCGTCCAGCTCTACGACATGGGCGTGCTTCAGAGATATGGCGTCAAGGTCCTTGGGACTTCGGTCGAGAGCATAAAGAGGTGCTCGGACAGGCTCATGTTCAAGGAGACCATAGAGGCCGCGGGTTTACCGATGCCCAGGAGCAAGGCCGCTTACAGCATTGAAGAAGCCCTCGAGGTCGCGAGGGAGATAGGCTACCCAGTGATGATCAGGGTCGCTTACACGCTCGGGGGCAAGGCCTCCGGCGTGGCGAGGAATGAGAAGGAGCTCGTGGAGATAGCCAGGAGGGGCATAGCCCACAGCCTCATAGGCCAAGTGCTCGTCGAGGAGTGCATATCGACTTGGAAGCAGATAGAGTACGAGGTCATGAGGGACAAGTACGGAGATAGCGTGACCGTGTGCAACATGGAGAACATACTCGGGATGAGGGTCCACACTGGAGACAACATCGTCGTCGCACCCTCACAGACGATAACGAATAGGGAGTACCACGTATTGAGGATGGCGTCGATAAGGGCGGCAGAGGCCCTCCAAATAATAGGAGAGTGCAACGTCCAGCTGGCCCTCGACCCAAAGTCGGAGAGGTTCTGCATCATAGAGATGAACCCCAGGCTCTCTCGTAGCTCGGCCCTGGCCTCTAAGGCCACGGGCTACCCCTTGGCCTACATGGCCGCCAAGCTCGCCTTGGGCTATAGGCTCCACGAGCTCATAAACAGGGTGACTGGGAGGACCACCGCTTGCTTCGAGCCCGCCCTAGACTACGTGGTCTTGAAGTTCCCGAGGTGGGACTTCGAGAAGTTTGAAGGCGTCGATAGAAGGCTCGGCACTCAGATGAAGTCCGTCGGAGAAGTCATGGCTATAGGCCGTTGCTTCGAAGAGGCGCTCCAAAAGGCCGTGAGGATGCTTGACAAGGGAAAGCCAGGCCTAGTCGCGAGCGACATAAGCGATAGGGAGTTGCTCAAGAAGAGGCTTAGCGAGATGACCGACGAGGTATTGTTCGACGTGGCGGCGGCCCTCAAGGTCGGCTTTACGGTTCAGGATATCCATGAGCTGACCTCCATCGACCCGTGGTTCATAGAGAAGATAAAGAACATAGTGGACATGGAGGAGAGGCTGAAGGCCCTGAGGGGCAGGCCTCTAGATGAAATAGCCGAAGTCGTGAAAGAGGCGAAAAGGCTTGGCTTCTCGGATAAGCAGATAGCGATGTGCTTGGGGCTCACGGAAGACGAGGTTCGAGCCTTCAGGTACAAGAGGGGCATAGTGCCCGTCGTTAAGCAGATAGACACGCTCGCGGCTGAGTGGCCGGCGCAGACGAACTACTTGTACGTGACCTACGGAGGAGACGAGGACGACGTGGAGTTCAGGGATGGCATCAAGAAAGTCGTAGTGCTAGGGGCGGGCACCTACAGGATCGGTAGCTCGGTGGAGTTCGACTGGTGCACCATGAACATGGTCTGGGCGCTGAAGGAGAGGGGGATCGAGGAGGTCATAGTGATAAACTGCAACCCCGAGACCGTGTCCACCGACTATGACATGAGCGACAAGCTGTACTTCGAGGAGCTCACGCTCGAGAGGGTCTTCGATATATGTTACAAGGAGAGGCCCTTGGGGGTAGTGGCTTGCGTAGGGGGGCAGATACCGAACAACTTGGCCCCCAAGCTCGAGAGGCTCGGCATTAGGATCTTGGGCACGGCGGGGGAGGACGTGGACAGGGCCGAGGACAGGGCAAAGTTCAGCAGGCTCTTAGACGAGCTTGGGATACCCCAGCCCCCGTGGGCCAAGTTCGGGTCGATAGAGGGGGCTGAGGAGTTCGCGCGAAGGGTCGGTTACCCAGTCTTGGTCAGGCCGTCCTACGTCTTAAGCGGAGCGGCCATGAGGGTCGCGTGGACGCCTCAGCAACTCAGGGAGTACTTACTTAGGGCCACTTCCGTGAGCCCGGAGCACCCAGTGGTCATAAGCAAGTTTATAGAGGACGCCATAGAGGTGGAGGTGGACGCGGTCTCAGACGGCGAGACGACCATCATAGGAGCCGTTATAGAGCACGTCGAGCGCGCAGGAGTTCATTCTGGCGACGCGACCATGGTCATACCCCCTCAGAGACTGAGCCCTGAGATCATAAACACAATAAAGGACTACACGAAGCGAATAGCTAAGGCCTTGAGGGTTAAAGGACCGTTTAACATACAGTTCCTCGTGAAGAACGGAGTGGTCTACGTCATCGAATGCAATCTGAGGGCCTCGCGATCCATGCCCTTCACGTCAAAGGTCAAGGCCGTCAACTTGATGAAGCTCGCGTCCTACGCGTTGATGGGTGACAAAATGCCGTGGAAGGAGGGCGACGAACCCCCGCCAATAGCTGTGGGGGTAAAGGTCCCCCAGTTTTCGTTCATGCAGCTCGAGGGGGCCGACCCGGTGCTGGGTGTCGAAATGCAGTCGACTGGCGAGGTCGCTTGCCTCGGGGAGACGTTTACGGATGCGCTGTATAAGGCGTTGCTCGCCGCTGGCTTCAAGATACCGATGAACGAGGGCAACATCTTGATAACGGTCGGAGGCACTGAGCTAAAGAAGAAGATACTGCCAATAGCCAAACACTTTAGATCCTTGGGCTTCAACATACTCGCAACGGAGCACACGGCTGAGTTCTTGAGGGAAGAGGGCTTTAACGACGTCAAAGTGCTCTACAAGGTCCGAGAGCCCAGCAGAAAGCCCAACATAATGGACGCCATACTCAACAGGGAGGTAGACTTGGTCATAAACATACCGTCGTCGATAACCCTCGACAAGTACGCAGAGATGCTAAAGGACGAGTACATCATAAGGAGGAAGGCCGTCGAGCTGGGCATACCAGTCGTGACGACCTTAGAGATGGCGTATGCCCTCTTGAAGGTCGTGACGTGGCGCATGCTAGGCAGGCCGACGGTCTACTCGCTCAATGATTACATGGAGAAGGCCCTCGTCAAGGTTTGGTGAGGACCCATTTTGCCGGTCCATCTCTCTCCAAAGTCCTCAACTCTCAACTTGGACCATAGCCTTAGGACACTAAGCTTTGTTAGACGAGAACCCTGAGAGCCTTTTTAAGCGGTCCTCGACATTATCAGTAGGCGGTTCAGGAGAAGGTCCCCATGAGCTTTCGCCTCCAATGCATAGAGTGCAAGGCCGAGTACCCGCCATCTCACATAATCTACACATGCCCAAAGTGCGGGGACCTACTGGACGTAGCGTACGACTACTCGGAACTAATGGACGTCGACTTAATGGAGTTGTGGTCGAAAAGGGCCTTCAACGTCTGGCGCTACCGCGAATTACTTCCCGTGGAGTCGAGCGATCCGGTCACGCTCAATGAGGGTGGAACTGGCCTGCACCGCTCCAGGAGGCTCGGAAAGCTCCTCAACCACCCGGAAATCTACGTGAAGAACGAGGGAGAGAATCCAACAGGGTCTTTTAAGGACAGGGGGATGACCGTAGGGGTCACGAGGGCCAAGGAGCTAGGGTCCAAGGTGGTCATATGTGCGTCGACGGGGAACACCTCTGCCTCTCTTGCGGCATACGCGGCCAAGGCTGGGCTCCATTGCATAGTCCTGGTACCATCAGGCAAGGTCGCTCTAGGGAAGCTCGCTCAGGCCATAATTCATGGAGCGCATGTGATATTGGTGAAGGAGAACTTCGACCACGCTCTCAGGGTCGTCAGGAAGCTCTCTTCGATCTATCCTCTCTACTTACTCAACTCGGTAAACCCTTACAGGCTTGAGGGACAAAGGACCCTTGCCTATGAGGTGTACGAGCAACTGGGATGCAGGGTCCCGGACGTGGTCATGGTACCAGTGGGCAATGCTGGCAACATAAGCGCGATATGGAAGGGCTTCAAGGAGTTAAAGCTCCTAGGGCTGGCTGACAAGACCCCTAGAATGATAGGAGTGCAAGCAGAGGGAGCCGCGCCGCTGGCAAAGACCTTGCAGGAGAACAGCGATGAGCTCTTAAGGGTTCCCAACCCAGAAACCATTGCCACTGCGATAAGGATAGGAGCCCCTGTCAATTGGAAGAAGGCCCTGAGGGCAGTCAGGGAGTCTGGAGGCACGATAATTACGGCCTCAGACGACGAGATCCTCAAGGCGCAGAGGCTCTTGGCCTCGACCGAGGGCCTCTTCGTCGAGCCTGCTAGCGCCGCCTCCGTAGCTGGCCTGGCCAAAGCGATTAGTCAGGGCCTCGTGGATAGGGGGGAGGTCGTCGTATGCGTAGCCACGGGACATGGTTTGAAGGACCCTGAAATCGTCTTGAAAATGAGCCCCAAGTTTATGGAACTTCAAAGTGCCGAAGAAATTGACGGACTCGTCAGGGCCCTGCTGGGCAACAGCTACCTCTCGAAGACCTCCACGCCCACGGCTCTCGGCCTGCAGACGGCGGCTGAGCACTCTATCCCCTCCTCTTCGTAAGCTCTCTTCATGGCCTCTGCTATGGTCCAGGAATTTCCCTTCCTAGCGTCGGTCACGGCTATAATCGTCGGCCCAGCTCCGCTTAGGGTAGCCCCTAGCGCGCCAGCTCTTATCGCTGTCTCTTTGGCTTTTAGAAAGCCGGGGTAGAGTCTTGCCCTCGCTACCTCTACTATCCTGTCGGAGTGCATCGCCCTGCCTATTAACTCGACGTCCCCGTTGAGGATGCCTATGAGGAGCATGGAGTAAGAGGCCATGGCCTCGACGTGCTCCTTGAGGCTTATGCTCTTGGGCAACACAGCGCGCGCCTCTTCGGTTGTCTTCTTCAAGTTCTTCGGAATTGCCAGGGCGAACTCTAAGTGAGGGGGCGGTGCAAGCCTCTTGACGTTAAGGGGGTCGTAATTTAATACCACTGCAAACCCTCCTAAGATTGAGGGCGCCACGTTGTCTGCGTGCGCCACGCCTGAAGACGCCACCTCTCCTCGAGACGCCACCTCTATTAACTCCGAAGGGCTCAATTGCAATCCCAAAGCCTTGGCCACAGCAGCGGCCGTCGCGGACGCACTGGCTGCGCTACTTCCCAAGCCGACCCCCTGAGGCACGCCCTTCCTTATTCTTATATTAATCTTCAAACGAGACTCTGCGCCACTCCTCCTCAACAGCTCTTTTGCGACCAATCCTGCGGTGTTCTTATCAGGGTTCTTAGGTATTTGATGGGCCTCAACTCCTTCGACCTCTATCTCTATCCCCTCTCCTTCCCCGACCTCCACCTCAACCTCGTCGTAAGCCAAGTCCAGGGCCACGCCTATGACGTCGAAACCAGGGCCTAGGTTGGCCGAAGTGGCCGGGGCTCTAGCGACGATCATCCTCTAACCACTCCTCAAGACCTTGTTGATGACCCTCCTGGGGACGCCGAAGACCTCTCTGGCTATCAGCGATATCAGCTTATCTGGTGGAGCCCCGCGCTCTATGCCGATCCTCAAGCACATGGCCAACTTCAAAGCCTCCTTTTCGTTCTTGTTCTTGACCTCCCTCAGGGCTATTTTCTCGGCGACCCTTAAGGCCACGTAGAACTTCATGAACGAGCGGAAGCCCTTCTCGTACTCCTTGAACTCCTCGGCCAAGGCCCTGTGGAGTTTGAAAAGCTTGCCCTCCTCTTCAAAGCCCAAGACGACGGCGGTCAACATTAATCTCAAGGCCCTAAATATTGTGTTCTTGTCCACATTACCAGCGATTTTTTGAATGGCGTCGTAAGGCTTAGCTCCATCAAGCACTGCACGACATATGTCCTCGTACTTAGCTTCATGTGAGAATATCTGACCCAAAGAGGGTTTTTCACTTAGCTCTAGGCCTAGACCTCGCCTGCAGACCAGGTAGGCCATGGCCATCTCCTTGTCGTAGAGGTTCTTCGAAGACCACCCCCTTATGGGCCCTATCCCCCGCTTTCTGTAGGCCTCTGCCAGCTTTTCGACTGCCTCGGTCCTATTGCTAATGGACCCTGCGAGGATCGAGCTTAGTACTTCGTTACAAGCGTCCACGTGAAGTTTATAAGCCTTGTTCATGGGCATTTTCCAGCACACCATGCACGTCTCTGTCCTTTCAGAGAATATCGAAGCTCACCGGATAAAAAGAGTTGTAGCAGGAGCCTTTCTCATCAACTCTCTAAGGGGTAACGTTTAGAAGGGCCATCGACCTTAAATTTCAATATCGCAGAAAGCTTAGAAAAGAGGTCTCACGAGTTAAACATGTCCGCCTCAAGAAGTGGACAAGGTGACTTAGTTGTCGGGGCACGACTACGTCCCATGGAGAAAAGTGAGGAGGTGGACGTGTATAAGGTGTGGGCAGTGTTGTCGCGACTTCCTCGTCCCGTTGCTCACCCACGAGGCCTTGAGGATATATAAGTCGTTCGGCCCATTCGTAGTCCAAGTCGATGGAAAGATAGCTTTGGCCAAAAGGCCCGACGGGTCCTGCGTGTTCTTGGACTACGATGGAGGTGTCGCAAGGTGCATGATATACTTCGAGAGGCCAGACGTTTGCAGGATATACCCCTTCTACGTAAAGGCGGGCCCTCCCGAAGACCATGATGCGCTATACACAGACGACGTGGGCCTCAAGTACGGCATATACGTGGATGTAAAGTGTCCAGGGGCTTACAGAGGCCCCCCAATAGAGCCCCTACTGCCTAAGGTAATTGAGACTTGGAGGAAGTTCTACGGCTGGCGGTCTCTAAGTAGGTCCTAGGCCCTCGCGCATGTAAACGCCTCTGTACTCGCTCTCCGGCTTAGACTCGAGCCTTATGAATATCAGTTGCACTATTCTAGCGTCCTTCTCGAGGACTATGCCGTAGGGGTTCTCGACGATTAAGAGGCCCTCGCCCCTACCCTCGTAGCCCGGATCCCATAGCGCGCTTATCACCGTGGCCCCCATCCTCATGAGGCTGGAGCGCGGGAGGCCTATCGCTACGCAATCGCTCGGAACCCTCACCACTTCGTTGTACCTGACCCTGTAGGCCCCCCTCTCTAAAAACAACTTCCCACCATCGTCGAACTCCAACTTCTCGACATCCGGCAACACCCTGGATTCGTTGGAGAAGCCCAAGAACCCGCGCCCCCTAAACCTATAGACCTCGCCTACTGTCAAGTCCACTCCTGCGGGTTGGACTTGTATCGCACCATCTAGTAGCCCCAAGACTGCGCCTATCTTCAAAATGTCGTGTCCGGGAATCACCATACCTCTTCATCCTCAATCTTCACTCTAGTAGTGGGGGTAGTTTTAATTGCTCTGAGGTCCTTCGAATCCACCGGTTAGCATTTAGATTAACGGAAACCTCAAAATCTTCGACCTCTAAACAGTATAAACATGGGTTAAAGAAGATCTCAAAGTGGGGGACCATTTTGAACAAAATGGGGATAGTCTATGGCGACGTTTACTTGAAGTACAACTTCGGGAGGGGGCACCCCCTCAATCCGTACCGCGTTAAGCTATTCTTCGACTTGCTTGGGCGCTACGGGCTGTTGGAGAGAGTAGAGCACGTGGAACCAAGAATGGCCTCAGAGGAAGAGCTCATGCTCGTTCACAGTCGGGAGTACATAGAGAGAGTGAAGAGGTTGAGCGAGAGGGGCCACGGAATGCTGGACTTCGGCGACACGCCGGCCTTTAAGGGGATGTTCGAGGCCTCGTGCTACTTGGTCGGGGGAACGCTCGTCGCCGCCGACATGGTGATGAGCGGGAGGCTCTCTCACGCCTTCAACCCAGGGGGAGGGCTCCATCACGCCGACCGCGATAGAGGCGCGGGCTTCTGCGTCTTTAACGACATCGCGATAGCAACACTGTACCTTCTCAATAAGTGGAAGGTGAAGAAAGTGATGATCTTAGACATTGATGTACATCACGGAGACGGCACGCAGTGGATCTTGTACTCAGAGCCGAGGGCATTGAAGGTTGACTTCCACGAGTCTGGCCTCTATCTCTATCCCGGGACGGGCTTCGTGGACGAGGTGGGTGAGGGCGAGGGCTACGGCCTCATGATTAACGTGCCGCTTCCTCCCAGGACTCACGACGACGCCTACCTTTACGCCTTCAAGGAGATAGTCCCCGTGCTCGCCGAGGAGTTCAAGCCTGATGTAATAATCCATCAGTGCGGCGTAGACGCGCACTTCGAAGACCCTCTAGCGCACTTGGCCCTCACGACGAGGGCCTACGCCGAAATAGCGGATACCATGCACGAAATAGCTCATAAGGTAGCTGGCGGGAGGTACGTCATGGTCGGCGGAGGGGGTTATAATGTCGCGACCGTTGCTCGAGCCTGGACGATAATGGTGTCCAAGGTGCTAGGCGTTGAACTACAGAACGAGCTCCCTCAGGAGTGGGTCGCCGAGTTCAAGAACTTAATTGGCTATGACCCGCCCAAAACGCTCCACGACACTTCTAGACCGCTCATAAGCGAGGGGGTCTGGAGGTCAATAATGGCAGACGTTGAGCACGTAGTTAAAGAGGTTAAAAAGCGATTTCCGCACTTCTTCAAACGATAGCGCTACTAAGCAACGGGCCCTATGGCGTTGTATCCCACCATCTTGTTTATCCTATCAACTTCTTCGTCGACGTACTTCTGTATCTCTGCTATTTCTTCGTCGGTCAAGTGGCTGAACCTGCCCTGCATCCTTAAGTAGTCCTTTACTGGCCTCCTCCGAGGGACTGTCACGGTGACCCTGAACTTGCCCATCTCCACCTCGTAGAGTATCCACATGCCCGTTAGCACGCCGAGCCTCGCGACCTCGACCGTCTTGCTAGGGTCGAACCTCCAACCAGTAGGGCATGGGGCCAAGACGTGTATGTAAGCTGGCCCTTCTACATCCGTCGCCTTCTTGACCTTGTTGGCGAAGTCCAGCGGGTGAGAGATACTGGCAACGGCGACGTAGGGTATCCTGTGCGCCGCGGCTATTGCCGCCATGTCCTTCTTTAACTGAAGCTTGCCCCTCCACTTAGCCCCGACGGGCGTGGTCGTGGTCCACGCCTTAAACGGAGTGGTTCCACTCCTCTGGATACCAGTGTTCATGTAGGCCTCGTTGTCCATGCACATGTAGACGAAGTCGTGTCCCCGCTCCAGCGCGCCGCTCAATGCCTGTAGGCCTATATCGGCCGTGCCGCCGTCACCAGCGAGGACGACCACGTGGATCTTCTCGTCTACGAACTTGACCCCCTTCCTCTTTAGCGCCTTGATCCCGGCTTCGATACCGCTGGCGACGGCTGCGGCGTTCTCGAATGCCACGTGAATCCAAGGGACCTTCCAAGCGGTCTCCGGGTAGACCGACGTGCTGACCTCTAGACAGCCAGTCGGGCTCACGACAATGACGTTGGGGCCCAAGACCTTCGTGACTAGCCTGGCTATGATACCTTCGGGGCACCCTTGGCATAGCCTGTGCCCAGAGCTGAAGTACTCAGCCTTAGGCAGGTCCTTTATGCTCCTAAATGCGCTACTCTCCATATTCAATACCTCTGACGCCGTAATACACACAAGGCCTCTCGACGCGGCCCTTCCTCAAGGCCTTGTGCGATATCTTCACGATCTCCATTAAGTCTTTGACCGTCACGTCCCTCCCGCCCAGTCCGACAATGAAGTTCATCAACAGAGGCCTTTCTGTCTCATTGGCGAACAACGATGCTATGTCGGTAAAGAGAGGTCCGCCTATCGCTCCAAAGGATATTGTCCTATCGACTATGGCTAACATCCCAGCCCTCTCGAACTTCTCCTTCCATAGCTCTGCTGGTATGGGTCGGTAAAGCCTAGGCCTGAAGAGCCCGGCCTTTACCCCCATTTCACGTACTTTGTCTATGGCGATCTTGGCCGTGCTGGCTATGGCGCCCATGGCTATCAGTAGGACTTCGGCGTCTTCTGTCCTGTACTCCTCGTAAAGCCCGTAGCTCGTCCCAAACGCCGCCTTGTACTCCTTGTCCACCTCTTCTAGCGCTTTTGGAACCCTCGTCAAGGCGTCGACTAGCTGGTACTTGAACTCATAGGCGTAGTCGGGGAGCGCCATGACCCCCATGGTTATGGGCTTGTGGGGATCTAGCACGTTGGGCCTCTCAGTTCGTGGCAAGAACTTGAGGACCTCGTCCCTCTCCCTCACCTCTACGGGCTCGTAGGTGTGACTCAGTACGAAGCCGTCATAGCACACGCACACTGGTATCAAAACGTCGTTTCTCTCGGCCAGCCTGTAAGCTTGGATTACGGCATCATGCGCCTCTTGAGCCGATGAGACGTATATTTGGATCCAGCCACAGTCTCTAGAAGCCATCATGTCTTGATAATCGCAGTGGATGTTGAGCGGCATGTTTAAGCTCCTATTGGCTATGGACATCACTATAGGTAACCTCATCGTCGAGGCTATGAAGAGTATTTCGTGCATGAGCGCCAGTCCCTGAGAGGCCGTCGCCGTGAATACTCGAGCCCCGACAGCCGACGCCCCTATGACAGCGCTTAGGGCGGAGTGCTCGCTCTCAATGGGTATGAACTCCGCGTCCAGTTCTCCATTGGCTACAAACTCAGAGATCTTCTCTACCACCGTCGTTTGAGGCGTTATCGGGTAAGCGGTTACGACATCTACGTCGCAGCTCTTGACTGCGTAGGCCACGGCGTAATTCGTAGATAGAAACGTCCTCTCCCCCATCGACCTCACCTCTTCATGGTTATCGCCTTCGGGTAGCACTCGTTGGCGCAAATGCCGCATCCCTTGCAATAGGTGTAATTGATCTTTATGGAGCCGTCTTCCTCGAGCTCTATAGCGCCGTCCGGGCAGAACACCCAACACAGGTGGCACTTCGTGCACTTGCTCTTGTCCACGACGGGCGTGAACGTCCTCCACCCGCCAGTGATGTTTCTCAGACTTGAGCCGGGCTCTGTGTTTACGCAACCTATGGGTATCTCGTACCACTTCTTGAGCTCCGTCACCCCCTCAAACCTCCTCCACAACAGTCCTCTCATACGCTATGCTGAAGGCTTTGACGTTTTTTTCGGCTAACGCTGGGGAGAACTTCTTCTTTAAAATCTCAGTTACGCTCTTCGCGTTAACTATGCCGAGGGCCTTAACAACGGCTCCCAATATTGCCGTATTAACTATGGGGATGCCCAAGACCTCCAGTGCTACTGAGGTGGCATCGACCACTGCTACACCCCCTTTAAAGCTCAATTTCCTAGCTATCTCGTGGGGCCCTTGACCAGTGTTGACTATCAACTTGCCATGAGGCTTGAGCCCGGCCATCACGTTGGCCGCTTCCGCATCCAATAGGCCCTCGTCGAGGACCACTACAGCATCTGGCTCATAGATGAACGACCTGTTAAATATGGGCCTGTCATCTATTCTCGTGAAAGCTTGAACAGGGGCACCGCGCCTCTCAGCACCGAAGCTAGGGAACGCTTGGGCCCACTTGCCCTCCATCACAGCGGCTGAGGCCAATATCTCAGCGGCCGTGACGGCACCTTGCCCTCCCCTTCCATGCCATCTTATTTCTATCAACACGACCCCCTTCCAAGTCTATAGGCTTTTAGGATAGTTTTAAAGGACCACTAGAGCAGAGGATTTCATTCTATTCCCTTTCCTTTAAAATCTTCTCTCTCTATTTGTTAGACCGCGATTAAGAGCTACTTTTCGATTTTAATGGACTTTATAACAAGCTCCTTGCCTGCGACGAAGTCGAAGTCGGCCCCTCCACACTTCGGACAAACGCGCTTGAAGAACTTCTTCGAATCACAAGCCGGACAAGTCAAAAACGTTAGGTGATCGATCGTTGGAGCCAAGTCACTGAGGCCCACGTCCCATTCTTCGTTGCACCTATTGCATCGAGCCCTGGCCTTAACGACCTTCACTTCCAATTTAGCCCCCTCGACCATAGTTCCCTCACTTAAAACCTTAAATGCCAGGGAGAGCTGTTCAGGATTTAGTAGCGTCAGCTCACCTACTTCAATCGTGACCTCTAAGACCCTCTTGGCGCCGTGCTTCGACGCCACCTCCAGCACGGCCTCGAAAATACTTGAGGCCATCGAGAGTTCATGCAAAGCTATCACGCAAGGCACAAGAAGCTTTTTTAATCCGATACGCTGACATACTGTGCGGCAAAATAAGCTTTTTGAGGGGTTAGAGGTCTTGGCGCTGGAGAGGCTCTCGCCCGAAGAGGCCTCATTCAGGCTCTTAGACTTCGTAATGGAGCACAGCAAGAAGTTGTGGGACTCGTACAAACGCCTTGAAGAGATGATGGGGATATATCTTAAAAGTAGAGCCAACAGGAGAATCAAGGAGCTCGCTGAAGAGATTAAGAAGATAGAAAAGGAAGGGAACGAGGTCAAGCTCCGCATATTCGATTACCTGGCTAGAGTCGGAGAAGCCTTGATGTACAGGGAGGATTGGATGAGGCTTATCTTAAACCTAGACAATCTGCTCGACTACGTTGACAGCATATCGTATCGCCTCTCAATAGCCGCCTCAAAAAAATGGTACCCGACCCCTGAGGTGGCAGAGGGTTTTGAAAGGCTCATATCGCTGGTCAACACGATGTTCAATAAGCTAAAGCAAGCGCTCTCACTGCTCCAGACGGATGCCATAAAGGTATTGGAGTTGTGCAACGAGCTCGAAGACTTAGAGGGAGAGGTGGACGAACGCCATAGAGAGCTAAACTTGATGCTCCTCGAATCCAACGTGTCCATTTCAGCCTTTGTGGTCTTGTACGAAGTACTTGAGAGGCTTGAGGCCTTAGCGGATCTCGCGGTTAGGACTGGAGACAACCTTAGGCTCATCGCCATGCACAGAGCCCCTTGACTCACCCCTCTTAAACAATTCGCGAAATATGTCTGCTGAGTAGAGCGCTGTGACGGACCCCGTAACAGCGACCTCGAACCACACAGCGATGGCCCTAGTCAATATCGATGCCGAAGAAGCTATTGACGGAGCAATACCCAGAGCTACGAACGTTGCCGTCATGGCGCTTTCGACTATGCCCAGCATAGCCGGTATTCCAACAGGGGCCATATATGAAAGGCTGTAGACCGGGTAGGCGATTAAAATTAGAGAATAGGGGACTTCGTAGTTGAGCGATAAAAAGACCACGTAGGGAATTGTCATAGCGGCCCCCCACTGACCTAAAAACATCACAAACGATAGGACTAAGATTTGCGGCTTAGAAAACATCTTGTCTAAAGCTTGGCAAAACTCATTAATGTTGTGCTCGACGACGGTGCTTGTTTTGTCACCCCATTTCTTGAAGGCCTTCAAGAACTTTTGAGAGGTCCTGTACATGTATTCTTGAAGCATCCTTGACTTGCCAAGGTATCTCAAAAGAGGGAGGCCTATTCCGACGGCCATAAGTGCTAAGATGAGCAAGATTAGGGGTCCGACGTCGTTGGACCTAGAGGATCGAAATGACATTAAGCCCAGCAATAAGAACGGTATTAAGGCCATGAGGTTCATAATCCTGTGAACTAGGACTGAAGCCAAGGTCTTGTTGAGTTCTATGCCCATCTTCTTCTTCGCTAACGTCAACCTTATCATTTCGCCCGTCACGCTAGCAGTCGGTATCATTAAGTCGCCGAATAAGCTCACGAGCGATATCGACAGGCATTCCTTGAGCGAGACCCTTTCCTCGACACTCCTTAGCAAAGCGAACCACGCGAGCCCAAATAGCAAGATGAAGGCCATTTCGAGGGGCAGAGCTGGGAGGAGCAACCAAGCGTTCGCCTTGAGGATCTCGGCGAGGACCGCTTCGGGGTTTACGATCGAGAGGTAGACAATGAGTATGCAAGCCCCTGTGACAAGTAGTAGCAAGAACCTCGCTGAATCTCTCAAGTCCGCCCCTCTCGTACGCGCGTATAACTTTAAAGCCCTAACCTCTAGACTTAAACCACTTTTGACGCGCAGTACTTTAATAAAATTATCGGGGAGAGCCGTGGAGGAGCAAAGAGCTCAGGCGCGGTTGCTGGATGGAAGGGCCATAGTCTGGGACGTCAAGCAAGCGGCCAAGCTGTACAAAGAGGGCTTCTACGGGAAGTTTATCGGGGTATCGAAGCCGAAGGATCAGATACCGGAGAGGCCTCTCGAGCTCTCCTTGATAGAGACCTACTACCTAGCCGAGAAGGGGAGGATAAAGGTGGTAGACGAGGAGGGCAGGGAGCTCTCCGTCCAAGAGGTCTACGAGTACGCCAAGAGGCACTACGAGGACTTCGACTACAGGTACAGGGTCTACAAGGACCTGAGGGAGAGGGGTTACGTCGTGAGGCCGGGGATGAAGTTCGGCTCCATGTACGCGGTCTATAAGTATGGGCCTGGCATAGACCACGCGCCGTTCTTGGTGCACGTAATGCCTATGGAGAGGTCCATGGATCCCGTCGAGATAATAAGAGCCGGGAGGCTCTCCCACAGCGTGAAGAAGCGCTTCATAATAGCCAGCATAGACCCCAAAAGCGGGAAGGTCGACTACTGCGTGTTCTCTTGGTTTAAACCATAAAACCTTAAATTTGTTTTAGAGGGCTATAGCTAAGACGCGGGGTACTTGACATGGGCAAGGTGAGGAAAATTTTAGTGGGCGTCGACGGCTCGAGTGCGTCGTATAGAGCCGCTGAGGTAGCCCTAGACTTAGCAAGTGCCCTGAACGCTCAAGTAACGGCAGTGTACGTCATACCCTCACCGCCAGCCGATTACAGAAGGTTCTTCGACTTGAGCGCGTTGGAGGTAAACGAAGAAGAAGTTGAGAGGAAAATGATGCACGAAGTGAGGATCATGGCCCTCTCTAAAGGCGTCAAGCTCGAGACGAAGATATTGAAGGGCAGGCCATCGGACGTCATAGTCTCTTTGGCTGAGGAAGAGGGCTACGACTTGATAGTTTTGGGGAACACGGGACTTGGAGGCGCGTATAAGAGAATGATGGGGAGCGTGGCCAGCGAGGTCGTGAACTCGACGAAAAAGCCAGTCCTGCTAGTAAAGTAGTCCGAGGACCTCGAGGCAAAGGTTGTACATAGATCCTGTGGGGCGTCCAACCTCTCAGAGTGTTTCACGTGCTCCGCGTCATCTCTCGAAGCCCTTCGACTATCCTCTTATTGACATCATCTATAGCTCCAAGACCGTCAATTACCAGCAACTTTCCGGTGCTCCTATAATAGTCTAGCACAGGCCTCGTGCTTTCGACGTAGACTCGGAACCGTTGTCTCACGACTTCTTCCCTGTCGTCTTCTCTTTGATAGAGGTCGCCCCCACATGCATCGCACTTGAGGTCTTCTTTCGGGGGGTTGAATTGCATGTGGTAAACTGTTCCGCAACGCCTGCACGAGAGCCTTCCGCTCAACCTCTTCACGATCTCGTCTTCGGGCACGTCAAGGTATATCGCTGCCGTGAGCTCCGCTCCTTCTCTCCTCAAAATTTCGTCGAGCTCTCTGGCTTGCCTTAGGTTCCGCGGAAACCCGTCTAGGATAAAGCCTCTCTTCGCGTTGCCCTCCCTAAGCCACTTCTCGACTATTCTTATCACCACATCATCTGGCACAAGCTCTCCTCTCTCCATGTAGCTTTTGGCAAGCCTTCCGAGCTCGCTTCCACTAGCAACTTCGGCTCTGAGGACGTCGCCCGTGGACATAGAGGGTATGTTGAGCATCTTGGAGAGCATCTTCACCTGAGTGCCCTTTCCGGCGCCGGGGGGACCTAAGAATACGAGCCTCATGCATGAGACCGCGTTAGAGCTACGTTTTTAACGCTTTCCCTCTAGGAGACTTCGTCGCTTCACAGAACGACTCGTTTAAGCAAGGCAAGGGCCCTCCGTATAATTGCTCCATGAGGTTGAGAGCTTCAGCCAGAAGCTCTTCCCACTTACTCCCGTCGCTCGCTAGTCTGTCAAGAAACTCACGATACCTCGTCGAAAGCTCTTCGTCGAGTTGCCCAAGTAACTCCTCTTCGGTTATCTTGAAGACCCTCTTGTCTCTAGCGACCCTGTATCGAGCAAAGTTCCTAACGGCGTGGTGAAGACTTCTTATGCGAACTCTCGGGTCTCCCTGCCCCCTAAGCGCTTTAGCTAGGTCTTTTATGCCCCAGTGCCTGAGCTTCATGAGCGTGAGCTCCGTGACCTCGGGCCTACCCTTGCCCTTCAACTTCTCGTAGAAGCCGTCGTCGTAGATAGCTCGACCCTCCAACCATACCATGTGGGCCAATGGATCACCGCTGTAGTACAGCTCTAAAAACTGCTCCGCCGTAAACACCCCAAGTTCGAGGCCTCCACCTATGTCTTCGAACTTCTCTCCTTTAAGGTCGTCAAGCCTTTCAATGATCAACAGGACGTCGACATCGCTCACTCCTGGCTTGAATCCTCCTCTAACAGCAGACCCGAAGACTATGAGGCTCCTCACCTTGAGCTCTTTGTCCCTGATTCTCTCAACGACCCTATTGATGACCGCCATAGCTTCTTCGCATATCAACGCCCGACACCAAAGACCTCTCGCGAGATCGGGGATAAGATAAGTTTAAGGGTCCCATATCGGGTTTTTGCTTGTTGATCCCCTCGCTTCGCATCGCACTGGTTTAGGGGCGATGACATGACGAGTGACCAAGACGAGGCCTTGGCGCTTCTCGAGAAGTTCTCTAGCAGCTTGCCCCACGTAGAGGCCCTATACATGTACGTCAACAGAGGGGCCTTCAAAAATCAGTGCTTGGAGGAATTGGAAGCGCGATGGCCCTCGGTGGGCCTCAAGGCTTGGAGCGACGTGGAGGCAGAGGCCTCCAAGTATGAGCCCCGTATACTCGTGGGCGACCTCAAGCGCCGACTAGTAAGGGCAATCGAGGAGAGATACGGCGATCTCTTGCTTAAAGAGGTCGAGAAGAGGGTCCAAGCGCTGGGCCCCATCGAGCTCGCGATCGTCGTGGCCTTCTGCAAAGTGTGGCTTCGAGGCCTGAGGACGACAGACGAGGACGAGCTATCGACGTTCCTCGAAGCGTGCTTGGAAGTCCGAGGCCCAAAGGCCGTGGAGACCCTGTGGAGGACGGGCCTCATAAATAGAGCCCACAGGCCTGCTGTCTCGAGATACATGCCCAAGGTCTACGTGCCGAGCTACCTTAGGCCCTTGGTCGAGAGGCTTGCCCAAGCCCAATTGCCCAAGCAGGCAAACGTCAAGGCCCTCCTTGAGGAGGCCTTAGCCGAGGACCCCTTCAAGGCCTGTGCTGCGGTCTACGGGGCCGATCAGCTCATAGACGAGCTAGTACAGGCGGCGCTGGGCCTCCCACTCAAGTCGGTGCTCTACAGGTGGAACATAAGGGGACTAATGAAGGCTGGAAGGGCCTGCCCGTTGCTCGCAGGGGAAATCGAAAGGGCTTGGAGGGAGATAGTGGAGGGCGCCTTTTCGGGGGTCCTGAGGGACTTAGACGAAGCCCTTAGGTCTCTTGGCTACGAGTACAGGGTGACCTACGACGCTTACATAAAATTGCCGATGCTTTACGTCTACCGCGATTCCTTAGTGATGGTAATTATATTCATGCCTGCTATACTGCCGCTGGCCCACGTGAGGAACTTCAGCCCAGAAGCTCTAAAGGTAGCCTTCACATACAACTTAAACGTGCCACCTCGAGAAGCGATAAGCGCCCTCAGGTTGTCATCGATAGTTTGGGTGAGGGGCAAGGAGGTCGCAGTCTACGACAAGGAGGGCCTAAACGCCTTAGAGGGATTGCTCGAGGCGGGTGGCTTCAAGGTTGTGCGAGCAAGTCCATGAACTGTACGTGGGCCTCGACGAAGCTGGTCGAGGCAGTTGCGTTGGGCCGCTAGTTGTATCGCTCGTGGCCGTCGACGAGACCGGTCTAGAGGCCCTCGCGGAACTAGGCGTTAAGGACAGCAAAAAGCTCGCGCCTAGTCGAAGGCTTGAGATTTTCCCGGGGATACTATTGTGCTCGACGTACGTGGCGGTAAGGGCTGTGCAACCGCACGTCATAGACTCTCATAACATCAGCCGCCTGACCATGGAGGCTATGTGCTCTCTCGCGGTCCCCCTCGCTAGGCGATATCCGATTAAGAGGGTCGTCGCTGACTACGTCAACCCTCCAAGGAGACTTCAAAGGCTCTTGAGAGGCCTCTTACGACCTGGCGTCAAAGTGATGGTAGTAGAGGACGCCGACGATAAGTACGTCGAGTGCATGGCTGCCTCCATAGTCGCCAAGGTGGTGAGGGACAACGAAATCGCCAAGCTCAGGGCCATTTACGGCGTCGAGGGTAGTGGCTATCCGTCGGACCCGGAGACGCTAGAGTGGCTCATGAGCAAGGCCTCGCAGGGGGCGCTGCCGCCGTGCGTCAGAAGGTCTTGGAGGACCATCAAGAGGATTCCTCTGGGCGAAGGTCTCGATCGCTGGCTCGGAAGAAGTTGATGTGCTTAGAGACCAGCTCCTTAGCGGCTTCCTCTATCTCCTTCTTGACCTCATCGCTCATGAACTTGTCCTTGTAGTCGGGAGGCAACAAATCCCATTCGTTGTAAAGGTACCGCAACGGCGAGCTGAACGTCTCAAATATCTTCCCCCACACGTAAACGACTCTGTCTCTCGGGATTCCGCACTCGTCGACGAGCTTAGAGGCCACGTCCCATGCCAGCTTGGCTATCGTGAAGTAGTAGCTCTTGGCGTACTTGAGGAATGCTTGGAAGTCCGGTGAGTCGGGTATTATCGGCTTAGCAGGCCTGCTCAACCTTTAGACCCCCTCGTAGTTTAACTGCTACAAAGCTTATATGTGTAGGGTTTAGCTGGAGCTCAGAGGTCAATCATTTGCGCCTCAGAGCTAGGCCTGCTTTAGGGCTCGAAGAAGTCGTGTTCCCCAAGGAGATGCTCGAGGGCCTCTTCTGCATGGCCAAGGACGTCCACCCTCGTGAGATATTCCTACTCTTACGTGGTAGGGTGAGTAACCGTAGCGCTCATGTCGACGAGCTGGTCTTCCCGCTAGGCACGACATTTGGGCTGGGCTTTTCGGGCTTCCAGCCCCACAATCTACCGCTGGACCCCTCGATAATCGGTAGCTTGCACTCCCACCCCTCAGGCTCGCCAAAACCGTCGATCCGGGACTTGCACAACATCTTTGGGATCGTTATGGTTATCCTAGCTTACCCCTACAATCTCTCATCCACATCGGCCTATGACAAGTCGGGCAAGCTGCTTAGGGTGAAAGTCGTGTAGTAAAGCAAGTCGCCCACCGACCAAGATCTATCGAAGGGCGAAGCGAGTTGTTAACCATCTGTACTTTGGTCGACGACGCAATCGTATCTCGCATCTCGATCGCCGAGATGGACCTTAAGGCGCCGTCGCCAAGGCTCGTCGCTGATAGGACTAAAACGTTTAACTTGCACGTTTTCTTAAAGTTAATTGCGAGGGAGTTTTTTCCATGCCAGGCGTCGTAAGATTTGGGGTATCCTTGCCACCCGATGTGGCAAGGGAATTCGATGAGGTGGCGAGCAAACTAGGCTATAAGAATAGGTCGAAGGCCATTCTCGATGCCATAAAGTCGTTCTTGGCCGACATCAAGTGGACGGCCGGCGGGAGCGAGAAGGTCGTGGGCTCGCTCTCCTTCCTGTACGACCATGAAGTCAAAGGTCTCGAAGAGTACTTGACTGACGTAGAACACGAGTTCAGGTCCATCATAACCGCCACCCTTCACGTTCACGTCACGGAGAAGCTGTGCCACAAGATCATCGCAGTTGAAGGACCGGCCGAGGAGATAAAAAAGCTGGCTTTGAAGATAATGTCGAAGAAGGGCGTTGAACAGTTGAAGGTAAATGTGGCTGCGCCCTAGATCATGATAAGTAAGCCTAGAGTGCCTGCTAAGACTAGGAGCGCGGCTACTACGGCGCCTACCGCTATCGCCACGAGGGAGCTCTTGGGTCTAAGCCCGAGCACGTGGGCCAGCAGGGAGCCTGTCCAAACGCCGCTTCCGGGCAAGGGCACGGCCACGAAGAGCGCCAGCCCCAAGAGTCCGTACCTGTTTATGTACCTCTCTCCCCTCTTCCTCACTCTGAACAGCAGGTTGACGTATACCGACGCGAGCACGCGCTTAAGCCACCAGTCATCGTCTTCTAGAGCCCAACTCTCTAGGCTCGACAAGCCCCACAACAAGAAGGGCGCCGGTAATAAGTTGCCGAGGAGCGAGACTGCAAGGACGTCTGGTATTGGAAGGCCGATCATAACTCCATAAGGTATCGAGGCTCTAGTCTCCAGCACAGGCGACATAGCTAAGATAAGCACTCCTACGAGACCCTCGAGTTCTTGAAAACTCACGGCTCTGCGATAGGCCCCCTAAGGCATAAATTTTGCTCAAGAGAAGACAACTATGGAGAGGGAGTCACTTTGTCCTCTACGCCAGTATATGACATAGCGACGAAGAAGGTCATAACCACAGCGCCCTATGAGAGCCTCGCCGTCGTGAGAGACCTAATGATAAGGAACAACATCAGTAGGGTCGTCGTGGCGGAGGAAGATAGACCCGTTGGTTTAGTCACGAAGAAGGACATCGTCAAGTTCTTGGCAATTGACAGCACCGACAGGAGCTTGCTCGAAATACCCGTCTCGGAGGTGATGAGCGCAAACCTCGTTTTGGTGAGGCCTGATGTTGACGTCAGGACAACGGCGAACATCATGCTAGACAACGACATAAGCTCTCTGTTATTGGTAGACAAAGAGCGCCTCGCGGGCATAGTGACGAAGACGGACATATGCCGCTACTATGCCGAGCGTTGCGAGGGCGTCTTTAGGGTGAGGGACTTCATGACTAGAAACGTAATCTGCGTTAAGCCCAAGCACTCGCTCTTCAGGGCGATGAACTTGATGATCAAGCATAACATAAGCAGGGTCTTGGTGCTAGGCGATGGTGGCAAGCCTATAGGCATAGTGACCCTCACCGATCTCACCTTCTATACGTCGTCCCTCCGACCCGTAAAGCATCCAACCTTCGAGACCATCCCTTCGTCGTTGATATTGACGATCGAGGAGGTCATGACCAAGAACCCGATAACTGTACGGGAAGACGACGACCTATGCGTAGCCCCTAGGCTCATGCTCGAGAAGGGGATAAGCGGATTGCCGGTCGTCGACGAAGAGGGGAAGTTGTGCGGGGTAATAACCAAGAGCGACGTGGTCAAGGCAGTGGCAAGCCTTAGATCTAGGTAGCGCTCAAGCTCCAGAGCTCGTCAGCGAGCATCTTCAAGAAGACGCCGACGTCAGAGACCACGCCCACGGCGTGGGCAGTCCCTCGATCTAGTAATTTGATTATGGTCGCCGGGTTTATGTCGACGCAGACGACCTTGACAGTCGCCGGCAACATGTTCCCAACGGCTATCGAGTGCAACGTCGAAGCGAGCATCAAGACCATGTCGACGCCCTTGAGGTGCTCCCTATAGGCCTGCTGGGCCTCTACCACGTCTGTTATCACGTCGGGGAGGGGTCCGTCGTCCCTTATGGAGCCCGCGAGGACGTAGGGGACCCCTCTGACTATGCACTCGTACATGACCCCCTTGTTCAGGACCCCCTTTTCTACGGCGGCTCTTAGCGAGCCAGCCTTTAGTATCTCGTTTATGGCCGCTAAGTGGTTTCTGTGCCCCTTGGGAGAGGCCACCCCTTCGTCGACCTTAATCCCTAGGCTCGTCCCGAACAGCGCGTACTCGACGTCGTGGACCGCGAGGGCGTTCCCGGCCAACAGTACGTCGACGTAGCCGAGCCTAATGATCTTCGCCAGAGCTGGTGCTCCGCCTGTGTGGACAACGGCTGGCCCCGCCACGACGGCGATCTTGCCACCTCTGCGCTTCACGTCGTGCATCTCTCTGGCTATGTGCTTGACTATCGATGTCGAGGGCTTCTCGGGCGAGACCTTGCTGCTCATGAACTCAAATATCTTCAAGCTCTCGCGAGGCCTCTCCGGAGGCCTGACCCTAACCCCCCCCTCGCCGACGACTACTAAGTCCCCCCTCTTGAGTTCTCGAAGAGGAACGCACCGTGCCCTCTTAGACTGGGGGTCTACCACTATGACCTTGTCCATCATAATGTCCTCGACCGGTATCCAAGACCCTTGATAGAATACCTCAGTGGGGTAGTTAGTCGTCGAGTAGAAGTCGTCGGGCGCGACTCCATCCATTGGCGCGGGCCTCAACTCTACTTCCTTGGCCTCGACCGGGACTGCGCCCAACCTGTAGAGCTCTTTTAATATCTCGTCGAGGTGCTCCTTGCTCCTCCCCTTGACTACGAGCCTCGCCCTGCTGTAGTCGTGCTTCTTCTTGCCGACCCTGAACTCTATGATCTCGAAGTCCCCCTCGAGCTCCATTATCCTGTCAAGGATCCTGGTCAATATCATGGAGTCTATCAGGTGACCCTCTACCCAAACCTCCTCTGAGTACCCACGTTCGTCATTCATGGGCTTACCCTCAAGCTAGTACACGCTAGGTATCAAGAGCTACATTATAAAGCTATTCGACAAGAATCGTAAAAGCAAGAGGGGTAAAGAATGATCTTTAAGTAGCCCCGTACTTCTCGTTCCACTCCACATACTTCCTAATGAGCTCTTTGCTGACGGAGGGCTTCCTCTTGCTCAAAACGTCAAGGAAGTCCTTCATGCGAGCCTCTCTCAACTCCCCCCTCCTTAAGTCGAGGTCGTCTATTAACTTGAACTGCACCTCTCTGCACGCCTCCTCGATGTCGTGAGCCGTGTAGCCCTCAGTTCGTTGTGCTAGTACTTCAAAGTCCACGTCGTCGGCCAGCTTCAAGCCCCTCGTGTAGTGCTTGAAGAGTTCTACGCGAGCTCTGAAGTCCGGCGGCGGAACGTAGATCCTCTTCTGAAACCTCCTCAGGAAAGCTTGATCGAGCATCCAAGGCTTGTTAGTCGCGCCCACAACGTAAAGGTAAAGCCTCTTGCCCTTAGAGCGGAGGCCATCCATCTCATTCAGCAACTGGCTCCTCATCCTCGCCTCGCCGCCGACCTCTGTGGGGAACATAGTCGTGAGGGCCTCGACTTCGTCTATGAATATTATGGTTGGTCTTTCTCTCGAGGCCCTTCGCCGAGCCTCTTCGAACACCTTAGCTACGTTCTTCTCGCTCTCACCGAGCCACTTGGACATTATGAGCGCAGGGTCCACGTAGAATAAGTGAGCGTCTACCTCCGTGGCCACTGCCGCGACGACCAGCGTCTTGCCGCAACCCGGGGGACCGAAGAGCAAAATCCCCGTCGGCCACCCTAGAGGCAATTTCTCGGGATCGACCTTAGTCGGGAGGATTATCGCCTTCCTTAGCTCATCCTTTACGTGCTCCAAGCCGATGACGTCGTCCCAGGACACGTTTGGCCTCTCCTCTCGCGAAGCGCTGGAGACATAGAGGGCCTCGGTCTTGGTGCCATAGTCTGAGGAAGTGGTCCCTTCAAACTGCATGCCAATTTGAAGTAGCTTGATCCTCTCCTTGTACATTGAGGCCCTTTCCATGTAAACTTTGTTTAAGGGATAATCTGGGTAGAGTTTGACGAGCTTAAGGAGGGCCTCGACGGCCCTTGAGTAACTCTCAATCGCCTTATCCCTCAGGCCCTCTCTCTCGTTCTTCAAGGCCTCTTGAACGTATTTGAGGGCGATGCCCTCGAGCTCGCTGGCCACCACTACATCCCCTTTCATTGCTTAAATAAAGGACAAAAAAGGAGGATCCCTTGGATGAGGTTAAGCGAGCTTTATCTTGCCCTCAGACGCTAGCCTCTCAAGAGCCCTCCTAATGTCATCGGGAGGGATTTTGAGCTCGGCCGCGCATCTACTTATCACTATCTCCCCGCCTTGTCTTCTAATGTACTCCAACAGCTTTTCCTCGAGGCCATCTACTCCAACGGATGCGGCAGTCGAAACGGCGACGGGTATCTTCTCGGGAGCTACTGCTGGAAGCTCAGGCAGTTTCTCTCTCAACCTCTGCTCGGCTATGACCTCAGCTTCCTGTAAGACCTTTAAGGCCTCCTCGCTGGCCACGACCTCAGTGGTCTTGGGCTCCCCTACGTCCACCAGTATGCTCCCGAGCATCTTGTTAACGTTGTCCAGTTCCGTGGCGACCTCCGGTATTATGTTGGTCAGTTGCCCTCTCAGGCCTTGGATTATCTTTATGACAGGGCCTAGATGGACCATGGCGTCTCCGAGCTGTTCGATGGTCTCAAGTCTCAGTATGACCTGCTCTATGGCCAAGCTGCTGGCCATGATGGTCTTTATGAGCTTTCGGAGCTCTGCGAGCTCGTTGGCGTAGAGTATGGCGTGGAGCTCGTCGTTCCAGGACTTTGCCATAGTACACGCGTTGAATAACTCTTTGTCCCTCTCGTGCAGCCTGGCTATCAACTGCTGAAGTCTGCGGTGTTGGGCGTTGAGCACCTTTAAAGCCTCATATATCCTCTCCTTAAGGGTCTGCCTCCTTAACCCACGCCATAAGCGGTGCACCTCGCTTCCACCTCGCTGTCGAGCTTTGTTGCGATGTTATTCTTTGACTCGCACAACAAGTGCCCCTGTACCCTCTTTATCAACCTTTGGGAGCGCAGGCGGTGCGGTGGTGAGTTTCTCGAGCTCGGCTATGGAGGCCTCTAAGTCCCTCCTCTCACTGGTTATTCTGTTCATCCCCGTCTGGATCATGTTGGTGATCGAGTTGAAGAACGCGTCGTCGATCTCTCCTATCCTGTGGGACACCTTTGCGCTGGCCAGCGCCAGCTGCAGAATCCTCGTCTGAGAGTCCAGCTCAGCTACTCTCTCCTTGATCTTCTCGACGACCTCCGTAGCCCTGCTCTTTAGCTCCTTAAGCGTGGCTTCGAACTGCGAGCGGAAGTGCTCATAGACGTCCTGAGGTATCTCCTTCTTCTCCAGCAACTCTTCGAGGGCCAAGTTCTTCTTCCACGCGAGCTCAAGCTCTTTGGCCAGCTTGCCAGCCTCGACCTTTAGCTCCGATAATATCTTTATTATGTCGCCCTCTATGGCTACGTACTCTGTGGAGTAACCGTTGTACTCTCCGTCGCCGTGCTCGAGGACGACTGTCTTTACCTTGCTCAACGTGTCGCTTATGAAGGCCGCTATCTTGCCTATCTGCCTGCCGTAGGGGTCTCTGACCTGCTTGCTTATGTACTTGACGAACTCAGCTACTGTTAGCTCGACCACTTGTCGTCACCTCACTTGGGCGTGGATTGTCTAGTGGGCTCGACAGCTCCAGCCGTTGGTATCTCTGGGAGCTTCTCTCTCATCTTCTGCTCGGCCACGGCCATGGCCTCCTCTAATATCTTCTGGGCCTCCTCTGTGGCCTCGAGCGTGAGCGCCTGTCCGGTCACCTGCCCGGCCTCGACCACGAGGTTGTTGAGCAATTCGCTCAGCTCGCTCAACTCTTGCTCAGCGTCTGGCAACACGCCGGCCAAGCTGCTCTTTATGCTCCTCACGACCTCCACTGCTGGGGCCATGGCGACTACGAGCTCGCCGACCTCCTTTATCGTCCCTAGCCTTAAGAGCACCTTCTCCAGTGAGAGCTTGCTGAACAGTATTATCTTGCTCATCTTCCTCAACTCGGCCAGCTCGTTCGCGTACAGCGTCGCCCTGTCCATGTCGTGCTTGATGAAGGAGTCGACCACCTTCTCGAATATCTTCTTGTCTCTCTCCATCAGCCTAGCGCTGACCTGGTCGAGCTTGTTTAACTGCACCTTGAGCTTGTTCATGGCTAGGTCGATTTTGTACTTCAGGGGGACGTCGGGGATCAAGAACGACTTCACTCTCGAGGTCACCGGCTCCTTGATTTCCCTATCCCACCTCTTGGCGAACTTCTCGATTCTAGACAAGCTAACCTTCACCTCGAACTTCCAACGTGCTTTAGGACAATAAAAGGATGCGTTATAACGAGAATTGAAAGATTAGTCGTAGTCAAAGGGTTGATCCTTTAAAGTGGCGATCTCACATCAGACTTTAAGTCGATGGGCTGAGGAGGGGCATGAGAGGGAAGGGACCCTCAGCTACCTGATGCAATCCTCTAAGTATTACGAATAACCTATCTTAAAATGACTTATATCAACAAGGCAGTCCTTTAGATTAGAGCGATGTACAAAACACCTTTAGCTGAAGGCAGGGCGCTCGCGGGGATTTATAAGTTTTTCCCCCGAGGAAGAGGCCCCACGCCTAGGGGCTTATATGTCAAAAAACAAAGTATTACCAAAAGAGCCGCTTCGTCGGTGCCCTTCCTCTAAGCTTTTGAAGAAGCCCTTTGATGCATAATCCTTTCAATTATGTAGCCCGCCCCGAAGCAACAGATCGCCGCGGCCATGCATATCAGGGCGGGTTGCGATAACGAAGAGACGTTGATCAGGGCTGGGAATGGTATTGAAGAAAAGAACGTGGGCTCGACCCCAGGCAAGAGGCTCGTGAGCGTTACCAGGGCTGAAAACATTACGCCGCCAACACCCAAAGTTATGCCTAAGCAACCAAGCCTCTTATTGACTATGTATGCCACGATCACACAAACCGTGGACCAAAACACGAAATCGGCGACTGCGTCAATCACTTGCACCTTCGACATCGCTTCACCGTAGATCACGAGCGGGTGCCTCAACTTAAAATTAGTTTTAAACGAGCTCCTTAAGGAGGGTAAGCGACTTTTCAGACGTTACTCATAGCCTTCAATCATCGCCATAAATTTCAATAAACTCCTCAAAACCCCTTAAGAGGTCACATCCTTGGGCTCTGTGGAACTATTCAAGACCGAAACCTTTATCTGAAGGACGAGCCCCCTTTTCGTAGGTGCTGGAGATGAAGAGGGATCTGCCTCTCCAAGTACATTGACCCTCCCGGCTTTAGTGCCTTCAGCGACCCCTCAATGCACGAAGGGCCCCTCTACTTCTTGGGGTGAGCTCTATGTTTATTAGCGGAGCTGAGGCCATAGTCCGCTCTCTAAAGAGGGAGGGAGTCAAAGTGGTTTTTGGCATACCAGGAGGAGCTGTCCTGCCCCTCTACGACGCCCTCTACGACTCTGACATAAGGCACATACTCGGAAGGCACGAGCAGTGCGTGGCCCACATGGCCGACGGCTACGCGAGGGCCAGCGGGAGGCCCGGGGTCTGCATAGCCACGTCCGGTCCGGGGGCTACGAACCTTGTTACCGGCTTGGCGACAGCGTACATGGACAGCTCGCCGGTGATAGCGCTGACAGGACAGGTCGCGAGGCCCATGATAGGCAAGGACGCGTTTCAAGAAGCCGACATAATAGGGATAACGACGCCGATAACGAAGTACTGCTTCCAGCTCACCTCCGCCAAGGACATACCCAAGGTATTCAAGACGGCCTTCACTATAGCCACGACCAGACGTCCGGGGCCAGTGCTAATAGACATGCCCGTAGACGTGCAGAGGGAACAAGCTGAGATAGAGTTCACCGATGAGCTCGACGTAAAGGGCTATAACCCGAGCCCGCCGCGTGTCGACCCCGACAAGGTCAGGAAGGCCGCTGAAGTGCTGGCTGAGGCCGAGAGGCCCCTCATACTAGCGGGCGGCGGGGTGACGTGGTCGGGAGCTCATGAGGAGCTCCTAGCCTTGGCCGAGACCCTCTCAGCGCCGGTCGTGACCAGCCTGATGGGCAAGGGAGCGATACCAGAGGACCACCCACTCTGCTTAGGGATGATAGGGATGCACGGAAGGGCGTATGCGAATTACGCAGTTGTCGAGTGCGACGTCTTGCTCGCGATTGGGACCCGTTTCTCCGATAGAACTACTGGGAAGTTCGACGAATTCGCGAAAGGGGCCTACAAGATACACGTGGACATAGATCCAGCAGAAATCAGCAAGAACGTCCAGGTGGATCTACCAATAGTGGGCGATGCAAGAGAAGTCCTGAGGCTCTTAATTAGAGAGCTCAAGAAGTTGAAGAGAGCAAAGCCTCGCGATGCATGGCTTAACAGGATAAGAGAGCTGAGGGCCGCCTTCGAGCGTGGGGTCGAGGAGGTGCGGGGCTCTGATTTAAAGCCATCGGCGGTGATCAAGTTGCTCAACAGGCTCCTCGAACCCGGCAAGTCTATAGTCACGACCGGCGTAGGTCAAAATCAAATGTGGAGCGCCTTACACTACTTAGTCAGGGCCCCGAGGTCGTTCATCACGTCAGGGGGTTTGGGGACCATGGGCTTTGGCTTCCCGGCGGCCCTTGGAGCCAAGGTCGCGTGTCCCGATAAAGTGGTCGTGGACATAGACGGAGACGGTAGCTTCTTGATGACCGAGCAAGACTTGGCCACTTCAGTCACTGAGGGCATCCCAGTAGTGGTAGTCGTGCTAAATAACGGCGTGCTAGGGATGATTAGGCAGTGGCAACACTTACTATATAAAAGAAGGTTCATAGCCGCAAACCTCGGCAGGATCCCGGACTTCGTAAAGCTAGCCCAAGCCTTCGGGGCCGAGGGCGTCAGGCCGGGCTCTCTAACAGAGCTCGAAGAAGCTCTCAAGCAGGCAATAGGTAGCGACGTCACTACAGTGATAGACGTGCCCATCTCGCCGGAGGAGAGGGTATTCCCAATGGTTCTCCCAGGCCGAGCTCTTCATGAGGTGTTGGTTAGTGAGCCAAGGACCTGAGCCGAGGGTACTCGTGACGATAGTCGAGGACAAGCCTGGAGTGCTCTACAAGGTCAGCTCGATAATTAGGAGGAGGGGTATAAACATAGACGCCATAGCGGTGGCCCCGACGACTCAGCCCGGCGTGTCGAAGATGACCTTCCTCGTAAGCACCGACGAAAGGACCATGGAGCTATTGGTCAAGCAAATAGAGAAAGTGCCCACCGTCATATCTGTGGGGGCGAGCCCCCTGAAGAGCCTCTACTCCAAGGAGCTCGCGCTGATGAAGGTCAACGCGCCCAAGCCCAGCGAGAGGGAGATGATCCGCGCGCTAGCATCGAAATACGGCGCTCGCATAATCGAGGAGAGGGCGCTCACCCTAACTATGGAGATAGTAGATGAGCCGGAAGTGGTCAACAAATTTATAGGCGAGGTAAAAGCTATAGCTGAGGTCGTAGACCTCGCTAGATCAGGCCCTATCGCTTTGTCGAGGTAGACGGCCTTGGCCCGCATATATAAAGACCATGAAATAGACGACAGTGTTTTAAGGGGATCGACCATCGCCGTCGTAGGCTACGGAAGCCAAGGAAGGGCCCAAGCGCTCAACCTAAGAGACAGCGGATTTAATGTAATAGTGGGGCTTAGGAGAGAGGGGCGCTCTTGGAATCTAGCTGCTAGCGAAGGCTTCGACGTCTACGAAATCCCAGAGGCTGTTAAGAGAGGAGACGTAATACTCTTCCTCATACCAGATACAGAGCAACCGAAAGTGTATGAAGAAAAGATAAAGCCCTACCTATCCGAGGGCAAGAGCCTCTGCTTCGCTCACGGCTTCAACGTCCACTTCGGCATCATAAAGCCCCCGAAGGAAGTGGACGTCTTCATGGTTGCTCCTAAAAGCCCTGGGGCGAAGGTCAGGGAGATGTACCTCCAAGGCAAGGGAGTCCCGGCCCTAGTGGCAGTCCACAACGACTACTCCGGCAAGGCCCTTCAAAAGGCCTTAGCCATAGCCAAGGGAATAGGATGCGCTAGAGTGGGCGTCATAGAGACGACCTTCAAGGAGGAGACTGAGACGGACCTCATAGGGGAGCAGTGTGTGCTCGTCGGTGGGCTCATGGAGTTGATAAAGAAGGGCTTCGAGGTCTTGGTAGAAGAAGGTTACCAGCCAGAGGTGGCGTACTACGAAGTCTGCAACGAGGCCAAGCTGATAATGGACCTCATATACTCCGGCGGGCTTGTGCACATGCTAAAGAACGTGAGCGAGACAGCCATGTATGGAGGCCTGACCGCTGGGCCTAAGGTCATAGACGACCACGTCAAAGAGAACATGAGGAAAATCGTCGAAAGGGTTAGAGACGGCTCTTTTGCAAAGGAGTGGGTCGAAGAATGCGCCTCGGGTAAAAAGCGTGCTACAGAGCTTATGAAGGCGATCGAGGCCCACCTAATCGAGAGAGTTGGTAGAGAGCTGAGGAAGCTGGCTGGGATCGAGAGCTGAGGAGCTCAACTCCTGCTGTATGGTAAATTATTGATTTTTTGCCTCACCCTTTTCCTCCTCCATCGCTACTTGGGATAGCAGATGCTCGGGCAAGCCGAGGATCGATAGCAATCAATATAAACCCATAGGAGGCCCAAAACAGCGGGTGAAGACTATTTGCCGCTCAGGAGCGAGGTCGTGAAGGAGTTTCCTTCTCGAGCCCCTCATAGGAGCCTCCTCAAGGCGCTCGGCCTGAGAGATCAAGACCTCGAGAAGCCCTTCATAGCCGTCGTCAACAGCTACTCTGAAGTAGTCCCCGGACACGTCCACCTGAGGACATTGGCCGAGGCGGTCAAGCAGGGCATAGCGAGCGCAGGCGGTCAGCCCTTCGAGGTCAACACCATAGCGATATGCGATGGCATAGCGATGGGCCACGAAGGCATGAAGTACTCGTTGCCTTCTAGAGACCTCATAGCCGACTCCGTGGAGTTAGTGGTCGAAGCCCACAGGTTCGATGGCATGGTCTTGATATGTTCATGCGACAAGATAGTCCCCGGCATGTTGATGGCAGCTGCCAGGCTTAACATACCTTCGATTGTGGTCACGGGGGGCCCCATGATGTCTGGGGACTACAGGGGTACGAAGATAACGCTGAGCAAGATATTCGAAGCTGTGGGTGAGTTCGCTAAGGGAACAATCACGCTGGAGGAGCTGAAGAAGATCGAGGAGTGCGTGTGCCCAGGACCGGGGTCGTGTAGCGGGATGTTCACCGCCAACACGATGGCTTGTCTAGTGGAGGCCATGGGGATGGGCCTCCCAGGGGTCGGCACGGCGCCAGCAGTGTCGGCCGAGAGGCTCAGGATAGCTAGAAGGTCTGGGGAGCTCGTGGTGGAGATGGTGAGAAAGGGGCTGAGGCCAAGAGACGTCATGACCTACAAGGCCTTCTTGAACGCCATAGCCGTGGACGTCGCGTTGGGGGGTTCCACAAACACGGCCCTTCACCTACCGGCCATAGCCCACGAAGCTGGCGTGGACCTCGAGCTAGACGAGTTCGATAGGATGAGCAGGGTGGTGCCGCAACTCTGCACGATATCGCCCAACGGACCTCACACAGTATACGACTTGTACCTAGCGGGCGGAGTCATGGCCTTGATGTCAGAGATAAGGGACTTCTTACACTTAGACGCACTGACCGTCACAGGCAAGACCGTGGGCGAGCTGATAAAGGACTTCAGGGTCGAGAACAGAGAGGTCATCAGGAGCGCCTCAGATCCTGTGATGAAGGAGGGAGGACTGGCGGTCTTAAAAGGCTCCTTGGCCCCTCGAGGCTCGATAGTCAAGATAGCGGCGGTGCCTAAGTCCATGTGGAGGTTCAGAGGAGTAGCCAAGGCATTTAACTCTGAGGAAGAGGCAGTGGAAGCCATAATGAAGGGCAAGATAGGGGAGGGCGACGTTGTAGTGATAAGGTACGAGGGCCCGAAAGGAGGGCCTGGGATGAGGGAGATGCTCACGCCAACCTCCCTCATAGTCGGCATGGACTTGTGGGAGAAGGTAGCGCTCGTCACGGACGGGAGGTTTTCGGGCGCCACGAGGGGCCTGGCCGTGGGCCACGTGTCCCCAGAAGCAGCTGAGGGAGGCCCCATAGCTAAGGTAGTCGACGGCGACGTCATAACGATAGACATAGAGAGGAGGAGGATAGACGTCGAGTTCGTGGCGCCGGAGGAGGAGAGGGCAAAGAAGACCATCCTGCCAAGCAGGCCTCTCAGAGGCTACCTAGCGAGGTACGTGAGAATGGCCGGGTCTGCCGATAGAGGCGCGATATTAGAATGAAGCCCATGATGTAGGGTCGTAGAGGGCCTTTAATGCTTCCAACGCCCCCCGACCTTGAGCATCATCCATATTCTGAGTCCGAAAGGCTTGTTGGGGTCGCCTCCGGTCCAGCGAAGGTCTTCATCGATCAGCGTGGTCGGGATCGCTCATCCCCTGTAGCCCGCCTGACCGATCCGCTGTCATCTTCACCCCCTCGGCGAGGGTCTCGGCAGACGTGGGAGGCGGGCGTTATAATGCTTCTCCTCGGATCATTAAAAGCTTAACTACGTGGTCCCTAAGCCCCAACTTGCTCTAGTAGGGCCACAGCTTCGCTGACTGCCTTGTCTATGAGCTTTTGGGCCTCTCCTAAGTAGTTCTCAGGCCTCATTAGCTCGTCTATTTCCTGCTCAGTCAAGAACCTCCTTACTCTTTCGTCCTTCTTTAACGCTTCTGATAAGTGGACGCCCTCTGCCATGGCCCTCATCGAGAGCTCCCTCAACAACCTGTGGGCCTCTTGCCTGCTCATGCCCTTCTTGGTCAAGTATATCATGACAGCCTCGCTCATGATCATGCCCTTGGTCAGCTCAAGGTTCTTCCTCATGTTCTCGGGGTAGACTCTAAGGTTCTTTAAGACCTTCGTGGTCCTCCTCAGCATCTCGTCCAAGAGTATACAGGACTCGGGTATTATGAAGCGCTCGTTGGCCGAGTTGGTTAGGTCCCTTTCGTGCCACAGCGGTATGTTCTCCAGCGCCGGTATGACTAAGCTCCTCATGAGCTTCGCGAGGCTCGACACGTTCTCGCAGTCTATCGGGTTCTGCTTGTGGGGCATCGTCGAGCTTCCGACTTGCTCAGGCTCGAAGCCCTCCGCCAGCTCCATGATCTCCGGCCTCTGGAGGTTCCTTATCTCCGTGGCTATCCTGTCCAAGCTCGAAGCTATTATCGCGAAGAGGCATACGAGCTCGGCAAGCCTGTCCCTCTGGACTATTTGAGTGGATACGGTCTCGGCCCTCAACCCCAAGAGCCTCATGACCTCCTCTTGGACCTCCATCCCCTTTCCCATGAAGCCAGCCATCGTCCCGACGGCACCAGACATCTTCCCGACCAAGACCCTCTTCTTGACCTCTCTGAGCCTCTCTACGTGCCTCGCGAACTCCGATGCCCATACGGCGAACTTGAAGCCGAGGGTTATCGGAAGGGCGTGCTGGCCATGGGTCCTCCCTATCATCATTAGGTCCCTGTACTTTATGGCCATGTCGCAGAGCAATCGGCAGAGCTCCTCGAGCCTCCTCTCGATTATAGCTATGGCATCCTTGAGTTGGAGGGCCGTGGCCGTGTCGACTATGTCGTAGCTCGTTGCCCCGACGTGCACGTAGCCGCCGTAGTCTCCACAGACCTCTGCAAGCGCCTCGACGACGGCCATGACGTCGTGCCTTGTCCTCGCCTCTATCTCCTTAACCCTCTCCAGCTTGACGTACTTCACGCTAGCCCTCTCGGCTATGACTTGGGCCGCCTCAGGCGGTATCAGGCCGTACTTCGCGTTGGCCTTGGCCAAAGCAGCCTCGACGTCGAGCATTCTCTGGAGCCTGGACTCCTCAGTGAAGATCCTTCTCATCTCCTCACTACCATACCTGCCAGCGTCTATGGGTAAGATGCTCATCATTCCACCACCCATTAAGAGCGGGCGCCTAGCTAAATCTCTTAAGCTGGTAGACGCGAGGTCGTTGAGAGGAAGGTGGCCACGCTTAAGGCTGTGGCAATAGAAATGCTACGAAGCTACGCTTGATGACGTTATCGGTGGCTACTAGCAAAGGTTTGTGGGGCCAGCTGGCTAAAGCTTAAAACCCCAAGTGACGGAAGAAGGTTGGGGGCTCTGTGAAGTATAAGCTGATGGGGTTGATAGCTGAAGGAAAGACGAAGCTTGTATACGCCCTCGACGACCCTTCTCTCGTTTTGTTGAGGTTTAAGGACCAAGTGACGGCACTCGATGGCAAGAAGAAGGACGTCATCCCAGGCAAGGGAGCGCTAAACGCAAGCATATCGGCTAGGCTCTTCGAGGTCCTGAAGCGCGGCGGCGTCGATAACCACTACGTTAAGACGTACGACGAGTCGTCGATCGTGGTTAAGAAGCTCAAAATGATTCCAGTCGAGGTTGTGTGCAGGAACGTCGCGACGGGGAGCGTAGTAAAGAGGCTGCCCGTGTCCGAGGGCACGGTCTTCGACCCTCCAGTCGTTGAGTTCTTCCTCAAGGACGATGCTCGAGGAGACCCCATGATAAACGAATCGCACATGATAGCCCTCAAGCTCGCGACCAAAAGCGAGATAGAGCAGATGACCGAGGCGATCCTCAAGGCGAATGAGGTCTTGAGGAGGTTCCTCGAGAGCAGGGGGATGGCGCTCCTAGACTTCAAGCTCGAGTTCGGCAGGGTGGATGACGGGATACTGATAGGAGACGAGCTCAACCCCGACTGCATGCGGATTAGGGACGCTAGGACAGGCGAAGTGCTGGACAAGGATCTCTACAGGAGGGGAGCCTCGCTCGAAGAGGTAAAGAGGGCGTACGAGGAGTTCTGCAGGAGGATAACAAGAGAATGACGGCATCGCTCAAAATGAGAGAGAAATGTGGGATAGTGGGGATAAGTTCCATAGCGAAGGACGATGTAACGGAGCACCTATACAAGGCGCTCTACGCCATCCAGCATAGAGGACAAGAGTCTGCTGGCATAGCCGTCTTGGATGCCAGCGAAGTGCGGGTGCACAAAGGGCTGGGGCTAGTAGTGGACGTGATTACCAGAGAGGTCTTGACCAACCTTAGAGGCCGCGTGGGCATAGGCCACGTCTTATACTCAACGACCTCTCGCGTCATGATGGAGGAGGTTCAGCCCTTCACTGTCAAGAACCCCAAGTTCTCGTTCGCCTTGGCCTTCAACGGAGCGATAACGAACTTCCTCGACATAAGGGAGGAGCTCGCGAAGCAAGGCGTAATATTTACGACCAAGACCGACGCTGAAGTGCTGGCAAAGCTATTGGCGAAGAACCTCGTAGAGTGCGGGATGGACTACGTGGAGGCCTTCAAGTTGACGGCCTCAGAGATAGACGGGGCCTGCTCGCTCGTTCTCGTGAACGACGAGGGGGAGCTCTACGCCTATCGAGACCCCCTAGGGTTTAGGCCTCTCTGCATGGGAAGGGCCAACGACTTAGTCATTGTGGCATCGGAGTCCTGTGCTCTTGACACGCTGGCAGGCCTTGATGGGTGCTCTCATGAACCCGTGAGCCCGGGCGAGCTGGTGAGGGTCTGCGAGGGGAGCGTGGAGAAGGTGAGGATAGCATCCTCTCCTCGAAGGGCCAGGTGCATGTTCGAGTACGTCTACTTCGCCAGGCCGGACAGCGTGGTCGACGGGATCTCAGTCTACAAGGCCAGAGAGGGGCTGGGGAGGCAACTGGCGAAGAGGTTCCCG
>Ga0105158_1000022_pt1 | contig 68711 bp, 70 predicted proteins | sample LHCtaG_FD_81567 | JGI IMG/M metagenome (GOLD analysis project Ga0105158, IMG submission 81567) | Hot spring microbial communities from Little Hot Creek, USA to study Microbial Dark Matter (Phase II) - LHC4sed_matched | ecosystem: Environmental > Aquatic > Thermal springs > Hot (42-90C) >...
CAGGAGCAAAGCTTAGTCTACAGATGCATTATCATCGTTCTGAGCATTGGGTTGTAGTTCAGGGGACTGCTAAGGTCACGATAGGTGATAAGGTGATGTATGTTCATGAAAATGAGTCGGTCTTTGTGCCAAAGTCTACTCCTCATCGACTTGAAAATCCTGGTAAAGTTCCACTTGAAGTCATAGAAGTCCAAAACGGAGAATATCTTGGTGAGGATGATATAGTAAGGTTAGAAGATTTGTATGGGAGAAAAGTTGATGTATAATAAAGACTGTCAGAAGGCGATCCTATGTCAAAAAAAGTAGCTTTGATAACAGGGATTACTGGTCAAGATGGTTCATACTTAGCTGAGTTTTTGCTTTCTCAAGGATATGAGGTTCACGGCATAATCAGAAGGGCTTTTACATTCAACGCTCAAAGGATTGATCATATATATGTGGATCCTCATGATTCGAACGCAAGGCTATTTTTACACTATGGGGACCTTTCGGACCCTGGCGTATTGACAGAAATCATTTGGAATATTCAAATAGACGAGATATACCATCTTGGAGCCCAATCCCATGTAAAAGTATCTTTTGATATGCCAGAATACACCGGTAATATCACAGGGCTTGGCACAACAAGGATTTTAGAGGCTATAAGAAGAAGTGGTATAAAGACAAAATTTTATCAAGCTTCATCCTCTGAAATGTTTGGTGCATCACCTCCTCCCCAAAACGAAAAAACCCCTTTTTATCCAAGAAGTCCCTATGCAGCAGCCAAAGTTTATGCCTATTGGATAACTGTAAATTACAGGGAAGCGTATAATCTTTTTTGCCTGCAATGGGATACTTTTTAATCACGAATCACCAAGAAGGGGTGAAACGTTCGTAACGAGAAAGATCACAAGGGCAATTGCAAACATCATTGCTGGCAAGCAAAAGAAACTCTACCTTGGCAATCTCAATGCAAAGAGAGACTGGGGATATGCTCCGGAGTATGTTTATATGATGTGGCTTATGCTTCAGCAAGATGAGCCGGATGACTATGTAGTTGGCACTGGAGAAAGCCATTCGGTAAGGGAATTTGTTGAACTTGCCTTTAACTATGCAGGTATAGAGATTGAATGGAGGGGCGAAGGAACAGAAGAAAAAGGTATAATAAAATCCATAGAACCACACCTTACTTCTCACCCCTCACCCGGTGATGTGATCATAGAGATAGACCCAAAATACTTTAGACCTACAGAAGTGGAGTTTTTACAAGCAGACATCACAAAAGCCCGACAAAAACTTGGATGGGAGCCTAAGGTAAGGTTTGAAGACTTAGTAAAGATAATGGTAGATTACGAGATGCTACAAAACGGACTTGAGCCTAAAGGGGAGGGTATAGAGATATCCAAAAATTGGGATTTGACTGGACAAACCATGAATTTTCTTTCTATGAAAAATTACGAGAAAGGTAGGGGAGATTTAGATGGAAAAGGACGCCAAAATATATGTGGCTGGACATAGAGGATTGGTGGGATCTGCTATTGTTAGAAAATTACAAGAAAAAGGTTATAAAAACATCTTCACAAAAACCAAAGCAGAGTTAGACCTAAGAAGACAGGAGGATGTATAAAGGTTTTTTGAGAAAGAAAAGCCAGATTACGTATTTCTTTGCGCACCAAAAGTTGGAGGAATCCTTGCAAACAAGGTAATTAAATTGACAGGAACTAAGTCAAAGATCGTTTTTAAAACCTTGCCACTTAGTCATCTAATTCGGCGATATTCTGATATAACCTTTACCAAAGAAAGGTTAAACTGGAATCCAACTGTATCCTTAGATGAGGGACTTAAAAAGATAATAAGATTATTTTAGGGAAACGGTTTAAAAGGAGAAAATAATATGAAACGTGCTTTGATAACTGGGATTACAGGACAAGACGGTTCTTATTTAGCAGAATTTTTGTTAGATAAAGGTTACGAAGTCCATAGAATTGTTCGGCCTGCTGCCATTGAAAACCCTGAACATAAATTTTGGCGAATAAGACATATTCTTGACAAGATAAAGCTTCATTTAGTGTCTTTGGAAAGTTATACAGATATTTCCAATTTAATAGAAAAAGTCAAGCCAGATGAATGTTATCATTTAGCTGCTCAAAGCTCTGTTAGCTATTCTTTTGAAGATGAGTTTTCTACTATGAATACAAATATTAACGGGACACATTTCATATTATCAGCGATTAAAAACAAAGCTCCTCAGTGCAAATTTTTCTTTGCTGCATCAAGTGAGATGTTTGGGCTTGCTAAAGAAACCCCGCAAAATGAGAATACTCCATTTAACCCCCGCTCGCCCTATGGAATATCCAAAGTTACAGGTTTTTATTTAACAAAATATTACCGTGAAATTCACAATATCTTTGCCTGCAGCGGTATACTGTTTAATCATGAATACCCAAGAAGAGGTCTTGAATTTGTAACATGAAAGATTTCTTATGCTGTTGCAAAGATAAAATTGGGTCTGTCTAATGAATTAAGACTTGGCAATTTGGAAGCTAAACGTGACTGGGGGTATGCAGGAGATTATGTAAAGGCTATGTGGCTTATACTTCAACAAGAAGAGCCTGATGACTATGTCATTGCAACAGGTGAAACCCATTCTGTTAAAGAATTTGTAGAATTAGCTTTTAGCTATGTTGGCCTAAACTGACAGGATTATGTAATTATAGACAAGGAGCTCTATCGTCTTGCTGAAATTTATGAGCTGAAAGGAGACTACAGCAAGGCAAGAAAGAACCTGGGGTGGGACCTACAGTTAAATTTGAAGATTTGGTCAAAATGGTGGCCGCGGCAGATTTGAAAAGAATCAAAGAAATATATAATATAAAGAAATAAATATATAATAAATAAAATAAAAGAACCAAAGATGTAGAGGGCAAATTTACTATATAGGCAGAGATAAACTTTAATCCTTTAGGGATAGAATGGTTCATTTGATGATAAACATTACAAGGCGAAGTTAGAGAGGCTTCAAAAGATAATAGGTAAGCAAGCTATACTAGTAGAAATTTTAAGAAATTTTACAAAATAAGCTATTGGGAACATGGTTGATGAAGAAAAAGGGGCGGTAACATTTGGCATAAAGCAGATATTCACGAGGTATGACAATCTAAAAGGAAACGAAGATATAAAGAGGGTAATGATGACTAAAAAGGAAGGGGCAGAAGCAAAAGAAAAAATAGGGAGCTTGGGTATAAAAAATATTTTGACAAACGAGGAGGCACCTTATATGAAGCCTGAGTTTGAAGAGCATTTTCAGAGGGTTGTGCAATTGGAAGGTGGGTTTTAGGCTTATACAGAATCCGACGGAAAGAAGTAGTGACTTATGCTTGTATATACAGAAAGGCGTATTTAGTTTATACTCTATCCACCAGTTTTACCCTCTGAGGCACTCTGGACAATAGTTATGGGTATGCTTGGCTTTGCATGACTCAGGACTTATGATAAAATAAAAGGAACGGATACAAAGAGGATAGGATGAGTATTAGGTGTAAAAAATTTGTCAAAGATGAGTATATTGAGATTTAGCTTAACAAGCCTTTTTACTCTAAGCAAAAAGCCTGAGAATATAAGGTATGCCCTTATAAGGTCGTCCTTTTTAAACCTACTTGCAAGGTTTGCAGGTTATCTAAAGCATTTAGCCATCGCTATCCTTCTTGGCTTTAGCTATCAAACCGATGCAGTCTTTATGGCTCTCTCTTTGCTTGGAATTTTCCTCATTTTTGCTGATGTGTTTGACTCAATAGGTGTCCCAAACTTAGTTTCCGCAAGAATAAAAGGGGAAGATAAGTTTAAGAAGCTTTCAGCCCTTCTCCTTACTTTTACTTTAATCTTAGCCTCCGGAATTTTGCTTCTTTCAATCTTACTCTATCCGGTCTTGAAGCACATCCCTGTAGGGTTTAGTAAAGAAGCCAAAGAATACTCGAGAATTTCCTATTTTCTTCTTCTACCCTACCTTTTCTTTAGCTTTATTTTCCATCATTTTGGAGCCGTGCTAAGAAGCCTACGCAGGTTTACCGAGTATTTTTTAGGAGAACTAATCTTTTCTGCTTCAAGCTCAATTTTGATAGCTTTAGGCCTTTATTTTTTTCAGGATTTTAGAGTAATTCCCGTTTCTTTTTCCATTGGACAAGGCTTTGCGACCCTTTTTCTACTTTTAAGAGGCAGAGAACATCTACACTTTAAATTTTATGTTGATGAGGATGTAAAACTCATTTTAAATCACTTTTTCTATCTTTCTGCTTTGTATGGTGTTTTTCATCTTTACATTCTTGTTGATAGAGCCTTTGGGTCTTTAACAGGAGAAAAGGGCATTTCTGCCTTAACCTATGGCTTATTGCTTGCAAGTGCACCTCGAGGTATTATTAAGCTTGAGCATATGGCAATTACTGCTCTATCAGAGGTCAAAGCATCTCTGGAAAAAATTAACCTTTACATTAAGCATTCCCTCTTGATAAGCCTTCCCTTTATGATAAGTCTTTTTCTCTTTGCTGAGTTAGCAGTTTCTTTAATCTTTGGGTATGGAATCTTTGGGTATGGAAGGTTTAGCTTAGCTGATGTAGACCTTACCTCAGAAGCTACAAAATATTATGCCTTAAGCCTTTTTTTTTATGTTCATTTGGCCTATTCTATACCGTGCCTACCAAGTATTGAATTGGCTAAAGCCCGTTTTTTTCATAGCCACAGCCGGTATTTTAGCAAACGCCTTTTTTAATTACCTTTTTGTGGTAGTCTATAAGCTTGGGATAAAAGGGATTTGCCTTGGAACCTTTTTGGCTTACGCTGTGATAAACTCTCTATCTTACTACTCCCTTTATATGAGAGTAAAAAATGAGCCTGGAAGGAGTGGAGTTTCTGAAGGAAAAGAGTAAAAAAATTCTATTTCAACGCCCTTTATCTTTTCGAAAGGGGAGATTATGACCTTTGCGCCTTCAACTTGGAACAATCCTGTCAGCTACTTTTGAAGTACCTAATCGGAAAGCTCATTGGAGAGTGGCCAAAGACCCATTACTTGGAACAACTCCTTAAAACCTTAAGCGAAGTTTGTGGAAAGCCAGAAATATACCAGTACTACCTTGATAATGAGCTGTTTTTTTGATGACTTAACCGATGCATACTTTACCACCCGATATTTTCCCAAGGTTTTTACCAAAACTTTAGCCCAAAGGCTTTTGGAAAACTACAAAGAGTTTGTAAAATTTTTAGAGAGGACCCTAAATGAAAAATTTGAGTTTGATATATAAAAAGCTCTGGGAAGAAAGAAAGGAATACTTTGAAACCTACTTGGAGTGGGGAAAAAGAATAAAAGAAATTGCCAGAGAGCTACTGGGAGAAGATGCAAGAGTTATAATATTTGGCTCTGTTGTCAAAAGAACTTGGACGCCAACAAGCGATATAGATATTCTGATCATCTCTGGCAAGCTCTCGGAAAACTGGGAAGAAAACAGATGGCTAAGAACTGAGATAAAGAAAAGAATTAACCCCTCTTCTCCCTTTCAGATACACTTGGCAACACTCGAGCAGTTTAACGATTGGTGGAAAACTTTCCTAAAGGAAGATTATGTGGAAGTTTGAGACCCACTGGTGGGAGCCTTGCTTAATGTTTGAAAAGGTTTATATTACCTAAGTAATGCCTACAAGGGAGGTAAGGAAAAATGCACGGTCTTACGATAAGTTCTATTCTTACCCAAAAATCCCAGATTACAATACCTAAAAAGATAAGGGAGTTTCTTTGTCTCAAACCAGGAGAAGGGGTAGCCTTTATGATAGAGGGGGATGCAGTAAAAATCATACCTTTGAAGTCTAAACTTGAAGAAAACTTTGGAAAAATAAAATCCTTAAAAACAGAAGATTTTAAAAAAATAAGAGATTTTGTTGAAAAAGAAATTGCGGAAGATGTCATAAAAGAGCTAAAATGAGAAAGTTTTAGACACAAATATTTTTCTTCGCTACTTGACAAAAGATGATGAAGAAAAAGCTTACAGAGTTTTAGAGCCATTAAAAAGGATAGAAAAAAGTGAAGAGAAGATGATAACAAGTCCCTTAGTTATTTTTGAGTTAGTTTTTACCCTTCAAAGGTATTATAAGCTTTCAAGAGAAGAAATAAGAGAGTTGCTATTACCCTTAATTAATTTAAGAGGGCTGAAAATACCCTATAAATCAATCTTTAAAAGAGCTTTAGAAATGTATCCAAAAGTAAATATCTCATTCGCAGACCTTTTCAACTACCTTTTTATGCTGGAAGAAGGGATAATGGAGATTTATAGCTATGATGAAGATTTTGATAAGCTTGAAGGAATAAAAAGAATACTGCCTTAAGGAATATTACATGGAAGTTTGGGTTATAATATTCAAAAGAGGATAAGATGATCAACTATACCCATTGTCCCATATATATGACAGAAGTAGCAAAAGAGGACTACAAAGAAACCTACATTAGCCCTTACAACAACCAGGAATACAAACGCTACGAGTGCCCAAACTGTGATGTTCATTGGTGGGAGCCTTTGAAGATTATCCCAGAGTTTTATGAAAGTGAAGTATTTGAAGGTTATATAGCTTTTCATGAAGATGGAAGCCCTACATTAGGAACCTACCACCAAGCCTTTTTGAGAAATTTCCCAAAAATGTAAAAGGGCGTCTTCTTGATGTAGGCTGTGGAGATGGTAGATTTCTTATACATGCCAAAGAATCCGGCTTTGAAATTTGGGCCATAGATTTTGACACAAAGTCGGTAGAAGTTGCTAAAAAGAGATTGGGCGTTGATACTATCTTTGCTATGAGCTTGGAAGAGTTTTACGATTACGTAAAGAAAAACAATTTAAAGTTTGATGTTATCACCTTTTTTGAAGTGCTTGAACATCAGGACAAGCCAAGGGAGTTTTTAAGAATGGTAAAGGAGCTTTTAAAGGATAGTGGCTATATTGCGGGGAGTGTGCCGAATAGGGAGGGTATATTTGTTGTAGAATTTTTCCAGAAATTTTCAGATATAGATTTCCCACCCCATCACTTTTTAAGATTTTCCAAAAGTTCCTTGGAAAAGACTTTGCGGTTAAGCGGATTTTCTCAGGTTGAAGTCTACAAGGTAGATTATCCCTTTAAAGAGCCTATACATAGAGAAAAAGCTATTTGGAAGTTTAGATAGCTTAAAAATAAAACTAAAAGCTTGGGTTGTGGGAAGTGAAAGAAAGGCAAGGGCTTATGCGGTGGAGGAATTAAGTAAAGTTAGTTCAAAAGGTTATGCGTTGAGGATATTGAAATACATTAGAAACCTTGTTTTATTGCCTTTTGCTTTTTTCTACATTAATAAATTGAAAAGCTCGGGATTAAGTTTATATTTCCATGCCTAAAATGAGGGTGTTTAAAGGATGTTAAAATGAGGGTAGGTATAATATCTTACTTATATACGAAAAGAACAGCTCTAGATAACTATGCATATAATCTTATTGAAAATCTAATTAACATAGGAAAAACTCACAATTTGTACCTTATCACTAAGATCTATAATTCAGGATTTTCGTCAAATATCTTTAGAATATTAACGAAGATAGTTGACATTATTAGACTTCCATACATCATAAAAAGATTTGACGTAGATGTCTTACATTTTCCTTCTCATCTATGGAATCAGCTTTTACCTTTCTTTTTTAATAAAGAAGTTAAAAAATTTTAACTATTCATGATTTAACTCCTCTATTGTACCCAGAAACCCATACAAAAAAGTGGTTCTTCTTTTTAATTCAACATTGAAACTAATAAAAGATAAAATAGATATGATTATTGCAGTTTCACAGAATACAAAGAATGATTGTATTAAATATTTAGAAATTCCTGAGAATAAAATAAAAGTCATATATTTAGCTGCTGAAGAAATTTATAAACCTATAGAAGAAGCTAAAAACCAATGGTAAAGGAAGAATTGTTAAAAAAAATATGGCATAAACTTTCCATTTGTCTTATATGTTGGTACATTGGAAAAGAGGAAGAATATTCCAACTTTGATTAAAGCTTTTTATGAGTCAAAAAGAAGAAGAACAAACCATAAACTTGTAATTGTTGGAAAGAAAGGATGGAAATATGATGATATTTTTGAAACAATTGACGCTTTGAATCTTAAAAATGAAGTTATTTTTACTGGATATGTACCAAAAGAAGATTTGGTTAAATTTTATAATACAGCTGATTTGTTTGTTTATCCTTCTGTTTATGAAGGGTTCGGATTGCCTCCACTTGAAGCTATGGCATGTGGATGTCCAGTTATAACCTCTAATATATCTTCCTTACCAGAAGTAGTTGGAAATGCGGGGATTACTGTAAATCCATATGATGTTGAAGAATTGGTTGAAGCAATGTATAGGGTTTTGAATGACGAAGATTTACGGAAGGAGTTATCTAAAAAAGGCTTAGAGAGGTCAAAATTATTTAGCTGGAGAAAAACTGCTGAAGAAACTTGGAAAGTATATGAAGAAGTCTTTAACAATAAAGCGTGATGGAAGGATTTTTTCAACATATTCTTTCTTTTTATTTACTTGCTTCTTGTAGGTGAAGCTTAGTGTATAATTTGGTATTTAGGAATAAACTGAAGCAAGTGTTAAATAACAATGGAGAAATTTCTATTTTTAATCTCGTTAGTCATAGTATCTCTTTTATTGTGTAAAAACTTTTTAAGGGCATGGTAATCCTTATTTTAGCCCCCATTAACCCCCCTTAATTTCCTTGAGTTTAATCTATCATCTATCCATCTCAAAATCAAATACAACAACCTCTCAGCTGACCCTTCATCTGGAAATACCTCTACCACCTTCACCCTCCTCTTTATTTCCTTCTCTATCCTATAAAGCCTGATTGGTCGTATAAATAAACTGCTTTATCTCCTTCGGATACTTCAGGCTTTATCCCTAAGGCTAAATAAACAGGAACTCCTTCAACAGACATAGTCCCCAGGGAACCACTTACCCCTCTTATGGTAATCGTCCGCTGGGTAGAAGAAATACCCGTTGGGTCAGGACTCTCAAAACAGATTCCAGGTAAAAAATTTAAAATAGACCAAACATTGCTACTCCCCTTTTCCCCAGATAATTCAATACCCTTTTTGGTGATTCCAATTCCTGTATAAACCGTTTCTACTGTTTCTTTAGTAGGAGTAATAATTTTCTCTCCAACAACCACAACCTCAGGTAACTCTTCGAATTTCTTAAGTTCCTCTCCTATAACGGGAATTATAAAAAGTAAACCCATCAGAACTCCCAAGATCAAAGCTCTTAGGAATAAAAGGACCTTCCGCATCTTCACACCTCCATCCGAAATTTTTGGCTCTCTTCAAGAGAGATCGGACCCTTCGTGGATCTTAATTCCAACCGAAAAGAACGTGGATTGATCTTTTAGGCCTTCGTGACCTTATTCTTCTTGAAATACTTCACAAATGTTTTTAAATCCAACTAAAACCGATAACTTGCTTCTATCATAAAGATACGCCCAGGCGATTTTTCTTCTCTACTTTCAGTATATCTTTTGTCAAAAATATTTTGAACACTAAAAGAAGTTTGAAATCCTTTCTTAAATTCTTTCCAAATCTTAAGATTAGCTATTGTATAAGCTTTTAACCGTGCTGTTGTTTGTAAGATTTCATTCGTGTATACTAACTGACTACTCTTATAATTAGCTGTCAAATTAATATTTATGTAAGGGGTAAGCCAAGTAAGTCCACCATTTAACATATGCTTTGGATTTCTTGTTAACGTTTGTCCTTCAATATCAGGTTTTTGTTCAAATTTATCTATATAACCCTTACTATACGTATAATTGACAAATACTATTAACCCTTTCTGTAATGCATAGTGAAGATCAAACTCTGCTCCATAGGAGATAACCCTATCTATGTTTTCTCTTCGGTAAATAGGACGCCCGTCGAGCTGTTCTCCCGTTGGAACATAGTAAAGGAAATCCTTCCCTATGGAGTAGTAAAGAGAAGATGATACTTTGAAGTTTTCTTTCCCAATTAGGTCAAAGCCTAATTCAAAGGTGTCAATTTTTTCGGGTTTAAGATTCGGATTTGCAACCTTATACAACCCCCACATGATTCCAGATCGACAAAGGTCATCGAGGATAGAGGCTCTGAATCCTCTTCCATACGAAGCATAGGTGCTAAAATGAGGCGTCCACTTATATCTAATTGAAAGCCTTGGAGAAATGGCTTCCCATGAATTTTCCTCAACCTCACCGCTTAACTTGTCAAATGGCCTAATTGTCGAATAAAAACTACCGTCAAAAAACTTAGCATAGTCATATCTTATCCCCCCAAGAACTGAAATTTTTCCTTTTTCTAGCAAAATTTCATCTTGAATCCATATACCGTAAATTCTTAATTTCCCTTCGTTATGTGCTCTATCGGGGGAAGTTTTATAAATGTCCCATGCGTCAACTCTTCCTTCTCTTACATCAATACCTAAAGTAACTAATTGATTCTTCCCTAAATTAAATGAAAACGTTCCATCAATCCCCATATCAGTTCTATCAGAATCCACATCAAACCTAGTATATCTCCCAGCTCTTAATCTTTCACTTACACGTTTATAATTTTCATTGCTCCAAAAGCTTTTAAATTGCCACTTTTTATCTCCTGAATTACCGGCATACCGAAGAGAATAAGCCCATGTATCAAATTCCCTATGAACACCGTCTTTAGCATATATTTTCTCACCTTCTCCTATCTTGTTATCGAAATATTCCATTTTGAACTCTATAAAGTTATCTTTTTTAAACTCATAACCCAATAAAAGATTCAACATTCCTTCCTGAGTAAAACGTTTAACGGTAAAGGGGGTTCGCTTTTCTTTGGGCAAAGATACGTAACCGTCAGTATCAAGATAATGCGAGGATAACCTAAAATAGGGAGTTGATTCGCCTTCTTTTAACCGTCCGGAAAGGAAAAGATCTAAAGCGTAAGTATTATAGCTACCGTAAGAGGTTAAGATTTTACCCTCAAATTTTTTCTCAGGTTTTTTAGTAATGATATTAATCACTCCTCCCATTGCATTATTGCCGTAAATAGAAGAAGCCGGACCTTTAAATATTTCTATCCTATCAATTTCATTCAAGTTAATCCTATTTAAGTTAACGTTACCGGTATCTGCTTTGTTGAGGGGTACTCCGTCTAATAAAACAAGCGTTCTTGCCTGTTCGTTTGAAAGACCTCTTAACGTAACTGTAGGGACAAGCGTCATAACACCATGTGTCCTAATTACATTAACTCCCGAAAGAAGATTTAAGATCTCATCCACTTTCATACCAGATACTGCATAGTTTTGGATATCTTCACTCGTTAAAATCTCAACTCTACCAGGAACATCTTCTATCGGTTTTTCGGTGCGAGTGGCTGTTACTACTACCTCTTTCAATTCCACTGCTTTTTCCTCATTCTTGAGTTCCTCTCCCACAGCTTGAATAATTAGAAGTCTACTCATCAAAAACCACAAAACTAAAAGCTTTAAAAACATAAAACCCTTTCTCATTTTATAAACCTCCTTTTGAAGTTAACAAATCTAAAAGTTTATATGGATTACCTCCTCGCAAAAGCTCTTTCAAAAGAGCCTCGTTAACTTCAACTTCCTTGAGGACCTTAACTAAGTCTTCCTTTTTAAAGTCTTTTTTCAAAAGACACCTATTAAGCCTCATCCTCCCAAAAACGGCCTCCTCACCTGCAAGCGCTTTTCTGTCTATACCACACCTTTGATAGGCTACATCCCAATTAAAAGAAGGAATCACCCCCTTCCCTTCCTTCTTACTCTCATCCCAAAGGATAAAAACACCCACCACGCCAGAATCCTGTAAAGCTCCTTTCTCCTCATCAGAAAGATCCCTCACATATAGCCTCCTTTTCCCCGGGGTCAAATCCAATAGAACTTGAATGGCATCATCTTTACACCAAGGAGGACAAGAAACATAAATGTATCTCTGACCCTCTTGAAGCGGATAATACTCTTGAATGAATTTTGCAATAAAATATCCCGATAATAACCCTGGGCATAAATGATTGTGAAATTCAGCACATTTCAAAAGATCATGGGGCGCATCATTGGCCCATGCGTCGAGTATGCTTATGATAGTAAATGCATCTTTTCTTGTTTTGACCAACTCTTTGAGCGATTCGTTATCATTGAAATTGAATAGCTGTTTCTTAAAATTTTTGCCATCATAACTTAAGATTAATCCTTCTCCTTTATCTTTTATAAAAAATACCACATTAAGAGGAACTTTTTCTTCTGAATGATAAAACAATAAGTTTTTCTTTCCATATGAAGTTCCGGTTTCCTTTTCAATAATTGACATTAACTCCCACGAATCAACCTCTCCAATTCTAACGTAAGCCGCATTTGTAAGAACAAAAAGTCTTGGATCACCTCTTTTGATTTTAAGTTCTTTCAAGCAATTTGATAATTCATTAGAAAGCTGTTGGGCTTTAACGGAAAAACAGAGAAGGAAAATTAGAAGTAAAATCACCCATAAACCTATAGACTTTGATTTTTTCATATAGCACCTCCTTCACATTTTTATTCCTCAAAACAAAAAGCCATGAAAGCCCAAAGCCTTCATGGCTTCTTTCCTCACTTTTTATATATTTTTCTTACCTTACCAAAAGGGCTTCTTGCCCTTCTTTTAGGTTGAGTATAAGGAATCTTTCAACACAAGTCAAGGGGCTTTATCTTCTACAATTATCAAGTATCCTGAGGAGCTTTCTTCGATTATGATTTTTCTTTTTATAAAGTTTTGGATGACCCATAGGTTTGTCTCCAGGTGTCCGGTTTTCTTTGAGACGGAAACGATTGAGGGGCCTTTGGCAAGGGCTAAGTAAGGAAGGATCTGGTCGGCAGCGTGTTGATCAAGGGCTGCTTCTCCATTAAGTTCTTCAAGAAGTTTGGAAGCCGCTTCTTTTCCCACTTCTTCAGCCCTTTTTCCTTTTTCTCCAAGTGCATTTGACCCAAGGATCGAATTGGAACAGACGGCAAAAAAGGTCAATCCCCGAACCCGTTGAGGGGGTATCTTCGTATTTTATCTTTATGTGTGCCTCCATGCCCTTGGTCCTTAAAACTGAAAGAAGTGCTTCTCTTTGCCTTTCGGCGACCCTTTTTGATCGAAGATCCCTTGAGGCATGAGACAAACCTTTGATTGTCAAAATCTCCCCCCTTTTTTGAAGGTCAATTCCATTAAGTTCTGAAGGATGAACCTCAAAAAGGACCTCTCCCCCTCCTCGGGGATAATACCCTCTTTTTAAAAGCTCTATCTCCCCTTGATAGCCCATTTTTCTCAAAAGGGGTAGAAGCACCTCTTTGAGGTATAAAATGGAAGGTGCCCATTTCACATCGGTTCCTCCTCGGATTTTTAACCTAAGCCGAGAAGGAACGCCTATGGAGACGATCATTATGCTCTGTAACACTAGACCTATGGAACCGGCTGTTCCCACGTCAATCTCGAAACTCCCTCCTCTTAACTTACCTGGAAAAAGCACTAGGCTTTCTGAGCCCTCCCCAACTCCCTCTGCCTCTCCTTGGGTCAACTTCAAAAGAGCTTTAATACCGGCCACATGTTGGGGTCTTAATCCGGGATTTGGCCTGTTTTTCCTTATGTTTTCGATTTCACAGGGAATACCTAAAAGAACCGAAAGGGCTGTTGCTGTACGTAAAATCTGACCTCCTCCCTCTCCATAAGACCCATCAATTACTACCATCGCCTGTCCCTCAGGGATTCAAGGAAGGCCTCAAGCCTTAACTCAGTCCTCAAATCCAAGGGGCCGGGTTTGTCGCCCTCAAGGGTCAGAATGGGGATTTTCAATTCCTTTCTCAAGATGATGTCCTGCATCTGTCTAAAACAAAAAGCTTGAACGTAGTGGATAAGACCGTGGATCTCCCTTTTTTTTATCTCCCGTTTTATGTCCTCCAAACGGTAAAAGAAAGAGTAGGGATAGGTGTAAAGAAGATACTGTTCCACAATGTCATCCGTATCAAAAGGCATACTAAATTGCCTTTGTATTTCATTGTAAACAACCCTTCCTCCCATCAACTCGATCTTTTGATACAGATCACTAAATATAGGAGGAACCCCTACATATCCCAACCGTAGCTCCTCTCGAAAAGGCTTTCTGGTTTTTGCTTTTTTGATAAATTCCTCTAGCTCCCTTTTAAACCCTTCGGGATTACCCTTCATGTCGCTTGTAGAGACCAAATACAAATGGTCCTCATAGCCACTCACAAGGCCCTCTTCATAACAAAGGCGATCTATTTCGTGGGCGAGCGCTCGAATTTCGTCTAATTCCTTCTTTTTTTTCTTTATATCCTCCCAACTTACTTGAAAATAAAGCCTCATCCGTTCCATTTGAGCATAAAGCAAATCCCGTGACCTATCGAAGGGATAAGCAAAGGGTAAAACCTTAACGCCTTGAAACTGAAGTATTTCTATTAAAGCGTGGGTGTTACTGCAATCACCCTGGGTAACTGCTACTACTTCCTTTATTCCCTTTTTCCTTATCGCACCCCAAATCCCCTTGATCCAACTACAAGTACTCCGAGGAAACCCAACCCGCTCAGCCTCAAGAATCAGCTTTTCAGCATCAGGAGAAGTTATAAAAAGGTTATTTAAATCAAGAGGCACACATCCTGCTGCGTAAATTATCTCAATCGGTACGGTAGTGGTTAAGCCTATTTCCCTCATCTTTCCAATCCCTTGCCAAAATGGCTGCTCCAAGAGCACCCACAATCTGGGGATCTGGAGGTACGAGTAGCTTTTCGCCAAGCACCTCCTCCAGGGCTCGGACCATGCCCTTGTTTTTCGCCACACCTCCAGTAAACACGATGGGCCTTCCTTGGGGAAGTCTTTTTACCATGGAAGCGATGCGCTTGGCTATGGCCCGATGTAACCCCCAAACGATCTTCTCCCGGCTTATACCCTGGGCTATAAGAGATATGACTTCACTTTCAGCAAAAACAGTACACATGCTACTTATGGGAACGGCTTGTTTTGCCCTTGAGGCTTCTTGAGCCAGTTCCTCCAGGCTCATTTCTAATGTTTGGGCCATAACCTCCAAAAACCGCCCTGTACCTGCAGCACACTTGTCGTTCATGATAAAATCCAAAACCATCCCATCCTCAAGGGCTATCACCTTAGAATCTTGGCCTCCTATGTCTATTACCATTCTAACTTGAGGGAAATAGAAACCTGCCCCCCTAGCATGGCAGGTTATCTCTGTGTATTCCTTGGTGGCAAAAGTGACCAGTTTCCTTCCATATCCAGTTGAAACTATCACCTCAATGTCTTTCAAGCTTTTTCCAATCTCCTTCAAACACTCCTTAAGACATCGAAAAGAAGCCCCCTTTGGATCCGCTCCCGTAAAAAGCACATGGTAACCTATTATCTCGCCCTCATCGTTTAACAAAAGCGCCTTCGTGGTCCTTGAACCAACGTCTATTCCCGCGTAAAACGCCATCTCCTCTCCATAAGCTCAATGAAGGCTTGAAGCCTGGTGAGGGTCTGACCAGGCGAATAGTTATCCGGATCAGCCCCATCACCAGGCAGTATCAAATATGGTATCCCCATACTTTTAACCATGTCTCCTACTATAGAAGCGCCTCCCGTAGATTGTCTACACCCCCAATGGGAAAAATGAATGACACCGTCTATTTGATATTCCAAAACCAAATCCCTTACCAATTTAAGCCTTCCTTCAATGGGACCATACCAAGGATTTGAGAGCAATTTTTTAGTGAGATCCTCCAACGGGTCTTCTTCTTCTCCTCCTCTTTCCGGCCACCAAGGGTAATTGGCTTCCTCATAGGCTATTGCAACCCCCTTCTCTTTCAAAAATTCCATTATGGGATTTGGATAATAGGGTCTTATATGATGTAACCAAAGGACCCTAAACCTTTCTTCCTTAAGATACCCCCTCCTTTCTTTAACCGATTTTTCTATCCTCTCCTTTAAGGCCTCAAAAAACCTTAAACCCCTTTCGCTTCCCAAAGACCAAAAGGACATCCCACTCACATAGCTCATACCCTCACTCCCCGGAAAAGGAGCGGGTTTACTTTTCCGCAAATGAGCAATCTCCCTCATTAGGGATTCTGTCCTTTTGGCCATATCATAACTTTTCCTTAGGTCCTCCAAAGAAGTCTTGAGACCAAGGATGTTTTTGGCTTCGTGGAAAATTTCCTCAAGCTGGGACTTCAAGTATCGCTTGGCGTTTTCGTCCTTTCGAAAGGGAACGTCTACGAAAAGATGAGGGATCCCTAAGCTTTCGGACATGGTCTGGTAAAAGGCCTTTGTGCCATCGCATATCTGGGAACAACTGATTATCAAATCCGGCTTAGGCATTACTCCGTATTCCTCCAACCCCAAGGCACATCGATAAAAAGAACAAAGGTCCGTCGAAGTCTTAAGGCTACCTTTGGATATGGGGCCTCTTGTCCAATCAAAGTAGGCCACAAGGGCCGCGAAGATCTCGGGTAAAAACGGAATGGCTCCAAGTCCATATATAAACTCCACGGGAAAAAAACTATTTGTCCATATAACCGGTTTTTCCCTTTTCCAGGCTTCTTTAAAAACCCAACACAAAAACTCAACCCAAAGGGTAAAAAGACGGTTCCTCTCTTTTGAAACATATAGACAAACAAGCGGTCTTATAATAGACCAAAAGAAAGGCCTTCTTAAGCATTTCAAAAAGAAACTCAAAGCCATTTTTCGAAGAAAGCCTGTATGCGGGTTCTCATAGTCTCGGATATATTAGGATGATAGTCTGTTTCAAGGTGCAAAATGGGCTTCCCCATCCTTTGGCACAACGCTCTCAAGGTCACAAGTTCATGTAAATAATGATCGCAAAACTTCGGCGTATAAAACACAACCCCTCCAACCTCAAAGATCGTTCTTTCCCAAATGGCCCTCCTTTTAGGGTCGAAACTTCTACTACAAGGAGGCTTTCTCAAATAAGCTCGAGCAAGGTTAAAATAAGGGTCACCAATTTCCTCAACCCAAGAAGGCCCCCTTACCCCTGAACATACATCAAGAAAAACCACTTCACCCCCTAAGTCCTCTACCATTTTTACTACTTCTTCGCTTTCGAGAACTGAGCCCGAAATAATGACCTTTGTTTTCCCCCTTTCTTCTTTCAACGGAATTAAAAGAAGTGCCCCTTCATCCGGAGGAAATCCCTTTTTTAAAACCCTCAAAACCTCCCCCATCTTAGGTCCCTTTTCCAGTAGCTCCAAAAAAGCCCTTCGGCGAAAATTATAAAGACGAATCTTTTCCTTCAATTCCTCAAGGTCAACTTTTTTCTGGCTTAACTCCTCAAGCCAATGGGAAAAATCTCTCAAAACATTTGCAAAATACTTTACAGCCTCCTCATCTGATTTTCGAGGTACATCCAGAAGGTATATAAAGAGATCGGGGGAAAAACGCCTCAAGGCATCATACAGCCTCCGCATCCCATCACAGGAGTTAACCAATACGATCCCCGCAATCCCCCGGGGAGACCTAAAATAAGCCAAAAGAGCTCTCACATAAGGACAAAAGTTGGGATCAAGAAGCACATCTTCTTTCTCATGAGAGGAAGGCAAAAGCCTTAAAGGCATAAACCCTGAGGCCTCGATTATTTCCAAAGGAACATAAGTACAACAATAACCGAAAGTCCTCATTAATGATAAATTTAAAGCAAGTAACTCCCAAGTTGAAGCCCATTTGATACCATGCTATCTAAAGGATAATGGGTGAAATTGGAGCCGTTATTTTGGCCGGCGGTAAATCCAACCGGATGGGGAAAGATAAGGCCTTCCTTTCACTCGGTGACAAACCGCTTTTTGAATACGTTCTTAGAGTATGTGCCCATTTGTTTAAAGACATAATGGTCGTCACCAAGAACCCCGATCCCTTCTTAAAATATCCCATAAGGGTCGAAAGGGATATCGTAGATGCCGGAGTACTTGGGGGATTATATACGGGACTTTCCCTTTCCCTTACCCCTTTTGTATTCTGTGTGGCCTGTGATATGCCCTTTTTAAAGGAAAAGCTTATTAAATACCTCGTCTCCCTTAAAAATGGATATGACGCGGTGGTGCCCCTGGGACCGGATGGGCTTCATCCTTTGTGTGCGGTTTATTCAAAGAATTGCCTTAATCCCATTGAAAAAAGCATTGCTGAAGGAAATAGAAGAATTTCTTCCTTCTTTAAAGAGATCAAACTTAGGCTGGTTGAAGTAGAAGAAGTCCGAGTTTTTGACCCTCAGTTTTTATCCTTTTTTAACATCAATACCCCTTCTGACTTAAGAATGGCCGAAGAGGCCTTAAAGGGAAACCAATTATGATCCGCCCTATGGAAGAAGGGGATTTGTCCGAGGTGCTCGAAATAGAACAGAACTCCTTTACTTCCCCTTGGGGAAGATGGGCTTTTTTGGTGGAACTTAAACCCCCTGGTTATTGCTTCGTTTACGAAAAGGAGGGAAATGTAGTAGGATATTTGGTCTTGAGGATCATAAGGGATGAAGCTCATCTGATGAACTTCGCAGTCCATCCCGAATGGAGAAGGAAAAAGATAGGAACTCAATTGCTTCAGTTCGGCATAAATTTCTGCCGAGATAAAGGGGTGAAATCCGTCTGGCTTGAGGTTCGAGCGAATAATTTGCCGGCCCTTTCTCTTTATCAAAAGATGGGCTTTCAAATTAGGGGAATAAGAAAGGGGTATTATCAGGACACCGGAGAGGACGCGCTTTTAATGGAACTCCTTTTAGAAGAGGAAAATGAACGAGGGTGAAGTAATCGCCATAAAACGCTTCTCAGAAGACCTTTTTCTTTTAGAGCTTTTTTTAAAAGAAGAAACCTCCTTCAAACCCGGACAATTCGCTATGGTAGAAACCCCTGGAAGACCTTTAATGAGGCCTTTTAGCATTTTTCAATTGGAAGGTAAAACCCTCTGTTTCTTTATAAGGGTAAAAGGCCCGGGCACAAGTTCCCTTTTGGCTCTTAAGAGCGGAAAAAAATTAAAATTGCTCCTTCCCCTGGGAAAACCCTATCCTGAACCGGAATCCGAAGGTGAGGTTTGGCTTTTTGCGGGAGGTATAGGGATAGCCTCGCTTTTCCCATTAGGCCTTCTTCTGGTAAAAAAAGGCTTCAAGGCGAAACTTTTCTGGGGAGCAAAAAGCGCTTCCCATATGCCTTTTCCTTTACTTGTAAAACTCCAAAATTATGGACTTGAACTTTCCTTAGCCACCGAAGATGGCAGTATGGGTCAAAAGGGGCTTTTGGAGGACATAATACCTTCTACTATAACAGCAAAAACTGCTTATATCTGTGGTCCTTTGGAGATGATAAAACGAATCTTTTTTAAGTTTTTAAACGTTCCCAAGGCTTACTTCAGTTTGGAGGAGAAAATGGCCTGTGGCGTCGGGGCATGCAGAAGCTGTGTGCTTTGGGCAGAAGAGATAAAGACCATTTGTAAAGAAGGCCCCGTCTTCGAAAAGGAGGACCTTTTAAAATGGCAAGTCTTGAGACAACCATAGGCCCCCTTAAGCTTAAAACACCCCTTATGCCCGCCTCGGGGACTTTTGGCTATGGGGATGAGTATTACGGCCTCATCTCTTACGAAGTCCTTGGAGCGATTGTCACCAAAAGCCTCTCCTTAAACCCAAAAAGAGGAAACCCCCCTCCCAGGATCTATGAACTCCCTTATGGAATCTTAAATTCCATAGGGTTGGAAAATATAGGAATTGAAAGGTTTTTAGGGGAAAAATTGCCCCTTCTTGAAAAATTGAACCTACCCATAGTGGTAAGCATATTCGGCGAAAGCGAACAAGAATTTCTCCAGGTGGCAAAAAGGTTAAAGACCCCCTCCATATCCGCCTTAGAAGTAAACCTCTCCTGTCCTAACGTGAAAGAAGGAGGCATGCTTTTCGGCTCATCCCCCGAAAGGGTCCACCGCATCATCTCCCTTTTGAAGGACATTACCTCCCTACCCCTTTGGGCAAAACTTCCACCAGACCCCTTCCACCTCCGAGAAATCGTTGAGGCCGCCGAAAAAGGCGGAGCCGATGCCATTACATTGGTAAATACACTTCCAGCCATGATAATAGACCCAAACACCGGAAAATCCCTTCTGGGAGGCCTAACCGGAGGCCTCTCAGGTAAAGCCCTGTTCCCAGTTGCCTTGAGAATGGTGTATGAAGCTTATAAATATACCAATTTACCGATAATAGGAGCAGGCGGCCTTTACTCTGGAGAAGAAGCAATAAGCTTCATAATAGCCGGGGCTTCGGCTCTACAAATAGGAAGTGCCATCTTCTCTAATCCCAATATCTTCTCGGAAGTTCACGATTACTTAATTGAGTTTTTGAAAAAAAGAAACTTACCCGACTTAAAAATGCTAAAAGGAAAAATCCATGATATGGAAAATTCTGCCCCATAATGAAGAAGCTTTCGAATTGGTAAAAAATCTGGACGTTCACCCTATAGTAGGACAATTGTTATTAAATCGAGGCATAACCGATGAAAAAAAAGCAGAAAAATTTCTATTCCCTTCACTGAACGATTTGCCCGATCCTTTTGTCATGAAAGGAATGGAAAATGCAGTAAAAAGAGTAATTAAAGCTATTTTTTCAAGAGAGAAAATTACGATCTATGGAGACTATGACGTTGATGGAATAACCTCTATAGCTCTCATTAAAAATTTTTTCTCTGAACTCGACATCCAAGTTGATCATTATATTCCAAAACGTATAGAGGAAGGATACGGATTAAATGCGGAGGCAATTAAATTAATCGCTTCAAGAGGAACAAAGCTTTTGATAACTGTTGATTGTGGGATTACAAATGTAGATGAAATTGCTTTAGCTAACTCATTAGGGCTCGAAGTAATAATCATAGATCATCACGAAGTCCCTGATCGCTTACCCCAGGCCATAATATTAAATCCGCTTCAGAAGGATTGTCCTTTTCATTTTAAAGAACTTGCCGCAGTAGGAGTGGTCTTTCTATTTCTTATGGCTTTAAGGAAAAGCTTAAGGGAAATAGGGTTTTTTAAGCATTTACCTCAACCGAATCTCAAGCGGTATCTGGATCTTGTAGCTTTAGGAACGGTAGGGGATGTGGTGCCGGTAATGGGTGAAAATCGTCTTTTCTTGTATTTTGGCCTTCAAGAGCTTCAGAACACGAAAAGGCCTGGCCTTAAGGCTCTTATGGAAAGGGCCGGCCTTACAAGAGGACCTTTTTCCTATGAGGAAGTAGCTTTCAGGATAACCCCAAGGCTTAATGCGGGCGGAAGGATGCAAAAAGAGGAGATTCCCTTAAGGCTTCTTCTTTCACAGGATGAGGAAGAGGCCACCAAACTTGCTTCAGAACTTGAAGAAGCCAATTCTTTACGCCAAGTCCTTCAAGAACGGATATACTCAGAAGCTCGTCAAATGGCCTTACAAAGGTTAGAAGAATCCGCCTTCGTTTTAGCCTCCGAGACCTGGCACGAGGGGGTAATAGGAATTGTGGCCTCTAAATTAGCCGAGGAGTTTTATAAGCCCACCATCTTGATCGCTCTTGACGGAGATAAGGGGAAAGGATCAGGCCGGGGCATTCCCGAAGTCCATATGAGGGAATTGTTGAAAAGGTGTGAAGAACATCTTCTCAGCTTCGGGGGCCACAAGGGAGCAGTTGGTCTTAAGATAAAAAGGGATAAACTTGAATCATTTGTCCTCTCTTTCCAAAAAGCTCTAAAGCACCAACTGGGAGAAAAATGCCCTTCCCCTTCCCTCATCATAGACATGGCTCTTTCCTTAAAGGAGATAACCCCTTCGCTTATGGAAGGGATCGAACTCCTCCTTCCCTTTGGCCCTGGAAACCCCGTTCCTCTTTTCTGTTCAAAAGAAGTTGTGAGTATAGAGAACCCCAGAATTTTTGAGAAAAATGTGACTAGGTTTTCCGTGATCGGAAAAGGCGCTCGTCACGAAGCGGTTCTCTTTAATAGCTCCTTACATCCCCTTCCTCAAAAAGCCCAAATAGCCTTTACCCCTCGTAAGGACTTGGTGGAGGGTTATATCAAACTAAGTCTCGAAATAAAAGGAGTAAGAGAAATTTAAATCAAAAAACTTGAAATTTATTTAAAATTGGCTAAAAATAAAACAAGCGTTAAGAAGAGGATTGGAATTGTTAGATCTCGAGCTTCCAAGGTTTACGCTGATTTTAAATTTAAGCTTATTTCTAAGTTTATTTTCTATTTACTTTCTTTTATCTCCTTTAAGAAAAACGCACCCCATTTTCTATTCTCTTTCCACGGGTTTTTTATTCGGGGGAATCGCCATCTTGTGTATGATCTTTTCCATTCATTTCGCCCCAGGAGTCCGATTAGACTTAAGAGGTCCTATAATGGGATTATGCGGATTTTTTTGTGGTTTCCCTTCTGCTTTAATAAGTGCCATTATCTCCTCGGCTTACCGGGCTTATTTAGGTGGAAGCGGCGCCTTTGGGGGAATAGTTGCCATTTTCGCTTCAAGCCTTGTAGGATCGCTTTTCCATAAATTCTTCTCCGATCGCCTTTTTAAGCTTAACCCTCTTTGGCTTATCCTTTTCGGAGGTATTTTAACCGGAATAAACTACGGAAGCATTCTCTTAGTTAAACCCTACGGAATAGGCGTCCTTAAACTTTTCTGGGTTCTCTTTCTTTGGATTACACCTTTAAGCACATTAATAGGAGGACTCCTTTTAAGAATAGTCGAAGAAAACATACAAAGGCAAAAAGATCTTAAGCAAAAGGAGATAAACTTAAGGATCCTTACCAATCAAATAGAGTGCGGCGTAATTGTCCTCGATAGCTCGGGAAAAATCCTTTATTCAAACCCTTCGGGAGAAAAAATCCTTAAAGACCTCGCTCCTTCCAAGCTCCTTTCCCTCATTCCACAAATAGCCCAAAAAGAAAGCGAAATACAAGTGGGGAATTCGACTTTTCAATTTAGATTGACTGAAACTATCTGGGATAATGCCAATTGTTTTGTCTTTACCTTTATGGATGTTACTGAAAGAAAAAAGGCCGAAGAGCTTTTCTTTTCCCTTGTGGAGAATTCGCCTTCTGCAATTTATATTGTGAAAGATGGCAAATTCTTTTACATTAATAAAGTTATGGAAACTTTAAGTGGTTATACAAAGGAAGAAATTATCGGAAAAGATGCAAATTTTATGATAATTCCTTCCGATCTGAATTATTTTAAAGAAGAGACCAAAAAGATCCTTAGAGGAGAAAGAACTTCACCTATAGAAGTCAGAGCCAAAACCAAAAGAGGAGAAATTAAATGGTGTATCATAATGGTAAAACCTATAGTTTTAGCTGGAAAAGAGGTATTGATCGGAAGTTTTATAGATAACACTGAAAAGAAATTATTGGAGTTTTCTTCGGAAGTTTATCGTATGCGTATATTACAATCGACTCATTTAATTTATAAATTATCTGAATTAAGAGAAGAAAATGAAATAATCGAAACTCTTTTGGGAGGATTAAAAAATGTCTTCAATGTTGATTGTGAATTTTTGGCTTCCGAAGAGGTAGAGGAATTTAAAATAAAATTAGAAAATAAGCAGACTGTGTTTTATTCAATCAAGAACGTGGGGATTTTAAAGATTAAATTCTCTTCTGAACCTGAAGAAAAGGATTATAAATTGATAGAGTTAATTTTGAATTTTACAAGCAATATAATGAATCAAATTCGTTTACAAAAAGAACTCAAAGAAATGGCACTTACCGATGCTCTTACCGGCCTTTATAACCGACATTTTCTCTTGTTGTTCTTGGACCAGGAAGTCAAAAGAGCCCAAAGATACGGTCGCCCTATCGGGTTTTTGATGATAGATGTAAATAATATGAAGGTAATAAACGATGAAAAAGGGCACTTAATGGGAGATGAGGTTCTGAAACAAGTGGCACAAATATTAAAAAACGCCGTAAGGGAAAGCGACATCGTGGTAAGATATGGAGGTGACGAATTCCTCGTCGTTCTCCTTGAACCTAACGATAATGGAGGACTTCAGACTGTAAAGGAAAGGATCCTCAAAAGAATAGATGAATACAATTCTAAAAATCCACCTATCCCTATAAGCCTTTCCATAGGCTATTCCTTATGGGACTCCAAAGAGGGGAAACCCTTAGATAAGGCCTTAAACGAAGCTGACAGAAATATGTATCTTGAAAAATTGAAACACTATAAAAATTTGAGCGCTAAACATGAAGACCATAATGATAGTCGATGATGATGTGATTAATCTTAAATTACTAACGGAAATGCTTCAAACAGCAGGATATGACGTTCGTGCTTTCGATTCGCCATTAAAAGCTTTAAAATCAGCTTTAAATGATCCACCAGATATGATAATTTTGGACATTTTAATGCCAGAACTTAATGGTATTGAATTGTGCAGAATTTTAAAGCAAAACCCAAATTTATCTGAAACGCCAATATTGTTTATAACGGCTATTGAAGATGTGAATAACAAAATTAAAGCATTTTCTGTAGGAGCTTCTGATTATATAACAAAACCATATCACATACAAGAAGTTTTAGCAAGAATAAAAACACATCTCGCACTTAAGGAGGCTAACTTACAACTCAAAAAGTACAATTTTGAATTATTAAAACTTGTAGAAGAAAAAGCAAAAGAAATTTTTGAATCACAACTTTCAACAATTGTCGCTATATCTAAACTTGTAGAATATCGTAATGTAGAAACTGGGCAACATATTGAAAGAGTGCAAACTTTTTGCAAATTATTAGCCTCTTCTTTAAAAAATAACAGTTACTATAAATCGCTAATTGATGATGAATTTATAAGCACTATATATTGGGCTTCTGCTTTACATGACATAGGAAAAATAGGAATTCCTGATGATATTCTCCTAAAACCCAGGTCCCTTACTCCAGCTGAAAAAGAGATAATGAAACAGCATACGCTTATCGGCGCCCGAGCACTGGAAGAAGTTCGGAAGAAATACCCTAAGAACAATTTCATAAATATGGGCATCGAGATCGCCAGATGGCATCATGAGAGATGGGATGGAAAAGGATATCCCGATGGTCTAATCGGGGAAGAAATACCTCTATCTGCCCGAATAATGGCCTTGGTGGATATGTATGATGCTCTAAGGGCGAATCGACCCTATAAACCCCCTTTCGGCCATGAAGAAAGTGTGGAACTCATAAAAATGGAAGAAGGACATGCCCTTGACCCCATCATTGTGGAAAATTTTCTCTCAATAGAGGAAAAATTTTCCCAAGTGTGGGAAGAATTTAATCGCACATATACTTTCTTGACCACTTAAATACCTATTAAATATCAGGCACAATAATTGCTAAAAAATCTGTAGAAGTATTTCACCTAAGGAGGATTAATATGAGACGTTATGACCTTAGGTGTAATCTTAACGTGCCAGTAAGGGTGATTTACACTAATGAGGAAATGTCCCATTGTGATACATACACCAAAAACTTGGGTTTACACGGAGCTTTTCTTTCCTTAAAAAAATACTTATCAAAGGGATTTTGGACAAAATTAATTTTTAAGCTTCAAAACGAAAAAATCGAAACAAAAGGAATTGTTTTAAGGAGTGAAGATGAAGGAGTAGCTGTACGCTTTAAATCTCCAGATTTAAAAGTAAAACAGACTATTTTTGATACTATAAAAGAGCATCTACCTCATAATAACTGTCCATTCTGTGGAATGCTGCAAACTAGCAAAGATACTATTTGCTCTTCTTGTGGTTTTCCCCTTGATTTTTATTCTCCGCTTTTCCTTGAAGAATTTGAAAAAAGGTTATTAAAAACAAAATTGGAGACCATATATTCATATATAGATAAATTTGTTAAAAAATGCGATTTTGTTGATACACATAAAAATCAAACGTTGCCAAAGGAAATGATAATGTTAGATTTAGAAAACGATATCTATACTATCGCTAATTTGTGCCGTGAGATAGAAGAGTTGGGAATATGTGATAACGATTTCCTTTCAAAATTTAAAAGGGACATATTTGAAAAAACGGATTTGGTTTTTTCCAGAAGCTATTTCATAAGTTACGCAAGAAAATGGCCCAAGGGTTATCCAGGTGATTATAAGCTTTTGGAGCTAATTTATAGAAACATGCCCCTTTCATCTGGGATAGGAGAGATTCTTGACAAAATCTTCTTGCGTGCTAAGTTAGCAGAAGCAGTGAGAGGTAGGTTAAATACAATGGTTAAATTGCTTCAAAATGAACTTTCCGCGCGTTCTGGGTTAAAGATTTTGAACATCGCTTGCGGATCTTGTCGAGAATTTATAAACCTTTCAAAAGAATTAAAAGAATCGAAAGCGCATATTACGTGTGTCGACCTTGATGATGAAGCTTTAGATTTTGCAGCAAGAAGGGCTTATTTACTTGGTATCGATAACCAAGTCTCATTTAGGAAATATAACGCTATCAGAATGGTAAAAACAGAAAGAATTTTAAAAGAATTCGGAAAATACGATCTGATTTATAGCATCGGCCTGTTCGATTATCTTTCAGATGAAATTGTTATAGGTTTATTCGAATCATTGTATGAAATACTCAATAAACAAGGTAAGTTAATTATTGCTTTTAAAGATACAAACGCTTATGATCCCAGTGTGTACCATTGGATTGTTAACTGGAATGCATTTTTACAAAGGACTCCTTATGATATTTTTATGTTATTAGATAAAGCTGGAATTTCTAAATCACAAATAACTTTGATAAGAGAACCATCGGGAGTTATTACTTTTTACATGATTGAGAAGAATTGACAGAAGAAAAATACGTTCAGGAAGAGTTTTATAAGATTACTTATAGGCGTGTAGAGTTTCTCCTTCTTTTCGGAGCTTTTCTGTTTTTACTCCTTTCTTTGTTAGATTATCTTACTGTACCCGCTCGCTTTTATCTTTTTCTTTTGTTAAGAACGTTGATTTCTGCCTTTTTAATATTATGTTATTTTGTATTAAGCACATTACGTAACAAAAAACTGCCACTAAATATTTTTATTTTGGTTACAACATCGTTATGCGCTGTTGTTATAGAATTAATGATATTAAATCATGAAGGCCCCCATTCTCCTTACTATGCCGGTTTGATCTTGCTTTCCATTTTTTCCTTGGGAATGATCCCTTTACCGATAATTTGGGCATTTTTTACTGCTCTTGCTATATGTACTATTTATATTATCCCTGCTTTATTCTTCTTCACTAACAAAATTATTTTTATCGTCAATTTCTTTTTCTTAATCATTATCAATTTAACATTGTTAATTTGGAGATATCTTGATAACAAGCGTTTACAAAAGGAAATAACATTAACTCAAGAACTTGCGAAAGAGAAAGAGCTACTCTCCGAATATTCTTATAAATTGGAACAATTAGTTGAAGAAAGAAACAAAGAACTACAAATGAGCGAAACTTTATTAAATACACTCTTCGAAAATGCAAACGAAGGCATAATAATTGCAAATCTCAAAGGAACTATTATTAAAGCCAATTCCTATGCCTCAAGGCTTCATGGATTTGAGGTATTAGAAGGTTTAAATATACAAATGCTCGAAGTACCGAATAAGTCAATGCCGTGGGAGAGAAAAATAAAAGAGCTTATGGAGAAGCATACTTTATTATACGAAACAGAACATTACACAAAAGAGGGTAATAGAATACCATTAGAAATAAGCTCATCTTTAATCGAGATAAATGATCAAAAATATATACAACTATTTTGCCGAGATATATCCGAAAGGAAGAAAATGCAAGCTGAACTTATATATTCACAAAAAATGGAATCAATAGGTATAATGGCAGGAGGAATAGCCCATGATTTCAACAACATACTTTCTGCAATTTTAGGAAACGTAGAGTTATTAAGGATGCAGGAATCATTAACAGAATCGTTTTTGCAAAAGCTTAACGGTATAGAAGAGGCAGCACGTTCGGCTTCCCAAATTGTATCTAAATTATTAGATTTTGCCCGGAAAAAACCGTTAGACATGGTAACAATAGATTTAAATATGGTGGTAAGCGAAAGTATGAAATTAATAAGTAACCTTAAACCACCAAACATTAAAATCAGTATGAATTTATATGAAAAACCTTTAATGCTAAAAGCTGATCCAATAATGCTTGAACAGTCTATAGTAAACATCGTACTTAATGCATTTGATGCTATGCCTCAAGGTGGGGTCCTAAAGATATCTACTACTATTGTAGAAAAGGGAGGAGAAAAAAAGGCAAAGTTATCCATTTCTGACACAGGCGTAGGAATACCTCCTGAACATCTACCTTATATATTTGATCCGTTTTTCACCACAAAGAAAAAAGGTAAAGGTACAGGACTGGGGCTGGCAGTAGTTTATGGAATAGTGAAAGAGCATAAAGGAAATATCGAGGTGGAAAGTTATGTCTCTCAAGGAACCACTTTTCATATCTATTTGCCCCTTTTACAACAACAAGAAAAAAATACAACTTCAGTTCCTATGGGAACGCATACAATTTTAGTTATAGATGACGAAGAAAGAATAATCTCCTTTATAAAAGAGGTACTCGAAAAAGAAGGAATCAATGTCATCGGAACTACAAATCCACAAGAAGGGTTAGAATTATTTAAAACTCTAAGAAGAAGTTTAAAAACCGTAATAGTAGATCTCGTAATGCCTAATATTGATGGGAAAACTTTAATATCATCTTTTAAAAAATTATCTCCTACAGTCAAGATTATTTGTATTACTGGATATCCGAAGTTAACCGAAAATGTTCCGTTTGATTTCTTATTGATTAAACCTTTCGATCGTTCAAAATTATTAGAAACTATAAAAAAGATAATTTCGAATAATTAAGCCTTTTTGATTTTCCTCGGTGCAACAATCCACAAAAACACTATGGAAATCAAAGAAGAACCGATCACCAATAAGAAAGAAGGCCTATAAGTACCAAACTTGTCGAAAATATAACCCGCTATCCCCACCCCAATTATCGATAACAAATACATAGCGGACTCAAAAAAACCGTAAATAGCCCCGAATTGTTCACCTTTAAACAAATCAGCTGCCACCGCCATAAAAGAAGGAGCAGTGGCTCCCCATCCTATCCCAAAAAACAAAACAAAAAGGTATAAAGGAAGATCATTCTCAGGATATACAAAAATAAGCCATAAAGCGCTAAGTGCCAAACATATGGCCCCAATGCTATATGACCACTCCCTTCCTATTCTATCCGAAAGCCATCCCCAAATGATCCTAAAGACAGAAGAAATTATCCCCACTACCGCAAAAGCTAATGAAGCAATTTTGACATCTATACCTTTATCTACTAAAAATCGGACGTTATGAACAAGTATGATCTGAATACCCATAAGAGCAAAAGAGGCAAAGCACACCAGAAACCAGAATTTACGCGTTCTTAAAGCATCCCAAAAACGGTAATTATTACTCCTTATATCATCAAGTGACAAAGAGCAGGATAATCCATCTTCCTTAAGGCCCATCTCTTGAGGTTTAGAACGTAACAAAAGGCCATTTGTGGGCAAAAGTATTCCCAACGTGACAATTCCTAAAATTATAAAAGCCTCACGCCACCCAAAAATTTGAATCATCCTCTCTGAAAAAAGTACTAACAGAAATGTGCCAACCCCCATCCCTGAGGCAGCAATCCCTGAAGCAAGTCCTCTTTTCCTTTCAAACCAGCGGGACAAGATGGCGGAATAAGTAACTATACTTATGAAACAAATGCCTGTGCCGGCAATTATCCCATAATAGATATACAGGGTCCATAAATTTTTGATAAAAGCACATAAAACCAAACCAATCCCGCAAATAATAACTCCTAAAACTACAACCTTTCGAGGATCAAAACGATCAATGAGCGTACCGATAATAGGAACAAAAACCATATACATCACAAAACTTATTGATTGAGCTACTGCTGCTTCTCCTCTTCCCCACGAAAAAACTTCTACCAAATGACTGTAAAAAACTGAAAAACTCGCCCTAATGCCCATCCAAAAAGCCATAGAAATAAAAGCTACAGCTACAATTATCCATCCGTAAAATAATTTAGGTTTCAATTAGAGTAACCCCCTGTAAATAATTTAGGAGTAAGATAACTTTTAGCATAATTTTCTAGCCCTTGAAGCACTCCTTCGGCTATTTTCTCCAAATATGAATCATCTTTAAACTTTCGTTCTTCGTCCGGATTACTAATGAAACCAATTTCTACAAGTATCGAGGGCATTTTGGCCCCCACAAGGACTATAAAGGGAGCGCGTTTAACCCCAAGATCGTAAGTCTGACAGTGAGGATTGTTAAGTAGGACTATCAATGAGGTTTGAACCAATGAAGCAAGTTTTTCCGATTCGTCGACCTTTGCCCTCAACATCAAGTCATATAAAATCAATTGAAGTGCATCTATTTTTGAAGGAGGTACTCCGTTCTCTCGGGCAGCAAGTCTTAAGGCTTCACGGTCGGTGGTGAAGCTTAAAAAATAGGTCTCAACGCCTTTCTGAAACCTATTATAAGAAGCGTTACAGTGAATCGAGACGAAAAGATCCCCGCCTACTTTATTAGCGATTTCGGTGCGTTTTTCCAGTGGAAGGAATTCGTCATTTTCACGGGTCAATATTACTCTCCATCCTAAACGGTTTTCAGCCTCTTCTCGTAAAATCTTTGCCACTTTAAGAACCACATCTTTTTCTCTTAAACCGGTAGCACCAATTGCTCCCGGGTCTTTTCCTCCATGTCCAGGATCTATGACTAGGGTTAACGGTTGACCCCCTTGAGAGGTAACGCTTTTTTCTCCATATAGTTCTATCTGGAAACGGAAAGGAGAATCCAATTTAAAAACTTTATAATCACGGAGGTTTATACCTTCAACTACTACCCTAACGGTGTTAGGGTCGAATTGACCTGTCCTTATTCTATAACCTTTTAAACCTGATTCCAAAAATTGAGTAACTTCGTTAGAAATCCTCGCCGGCGTAAAGTCTATATAAACCCTTGGAGGAAGATTCTTTAAAGGATCTTCTTTTAAAAAACCCACCTTATAGGAAACCTCCTTATCCATAAAAATGAGGAGTTTTACACAACACCCCTCTTGCCACCCTTTTAAATCACGCACAAAACCTGGGGATCCAAGGACGTTTGCCACTAATGAAATTAATGTAAGTAAAATACCAAGAAGCCTCTTTTTGAGCAGAAATGACATATAAGTTAGTTCTTAGCCATAGGTGTAAGAATCCGGGGAGTTATGAATATCAATAATTCCTTTCTATCTTCCGCTTTGGTTTTGTTTTTAAACAACCAACCAACAAGCGGTAAATCCTTTAACCCAGGAACCCCTTGGGTGCTACCAGTTTTAGAGTATTCATAGATCCCACCTAAGACGATTACCTCTCCATCCCTTACCATCAATTGAGTTTTAGCCCTGCTCTTTTTAACGGTTGGTTGTCCTTGAACTATGCGTGACCAATCTGGTGTTTCCTTCGAACATTCTATGTCAAGCTTAATGTGCCCGTTGGCAGTAACATGAGGGGTAACGGTTAGTTTCAAGGTGGCATCTATAAATTCCGTTGAAACCGTACCCTCTGTGGTAAGCTTTAAATATGGGATTCTTATACCTTGTTCAATATAGGCTTCTGTGTGATCCAATGTCACAACCCTAGGGCTAGAAATGACTTCTCCAAGTCCCTTCTGCTCCATAGCCGAAAGCTTTGCCTCGAAAAAGCGGCCTATGTTCCCAATATAGAAATCCACCGCTCCTCCCGATCCAATGCCCACAGTTGCAGGAAGATTTAAAAGATAGTCGGAAGTACCCGATTGCTTCATCGTACCCTCAGAAGCTCCGGAAATCGATACCTTATCCCCCTCATAACTTGTGTTATAAGCACCACCCCAACTAATGCCCAACTCCCTTTTAAATTCTGTCGTAGCCTCAACGATTTTGGCATCGATCAATACTTGAGGAGTTTGAGAATCAAGGCGATTTATAAGTTCCTTAACCCTAAGGATCCTTTCCTCCACATCCTTAACGATTAGAGTATTAGTCCTTTCATCAACAACTACACTGCCTCTAGGACCCAAAAGATCCTTTACCTTAGGAACAAGATCAGAAGCCTTACTATAACTTACGGGTATTAATTCCGTGCTTACGGGCTTTATAGCTTCTTCCGCTACTTTAGTTTGTGCCCTTGCCTCTTTTTCCTTCTGAAGTCTCTCTAAAGTAGAAATACGAATGACATTACCTACCCATTCCATACCCAAATTATTAGTAACCAAAATGATATCAAGCGCCTGATCCCAGGGAACATTTAAAAGACGTAGTGTCACTTTCCCTTTAACCTCCTCTGTGACTAAAATGTTAACTTTTGCTACATCGGCAAATAACCTCAATACATTGGGCAAATCCGCATCCTTTAAATCCAAACTTATTCGAGTCCCGCTATACTCTTTTTCGCCTTTCATCAAACGCTCTAAAATAGAAATAGAATCTGTTGAAGAAGCTCCCACTGAAGAAAGATTCAGAAATATCCAGTACAACCCCAAAGTTATAATTAATATCAAAACTTTTAATTTAAGCTTCATGGCTTCTTTTCTCCTTTCTCTTGAGGATGAAGATATAAAATGATCTCTTTTTTCCGGATTCGTCCTACAATGTCTTTGTAAGTCTCCTCTATAATTACGCCATCTTTCCTTATCTCTTTAACCCTTCCAAATCGATTACCTATATAATCCCCTATGCGAATTATGTATCCCTTCCCTTCTGAATCTTCTACCATAGCCCTATCTTCATTTCCGCCTACAATTATCGCCACAAGCTTCAATTGGCTCAATTCATATTGTAAAAGGGGAGACTCAATTACTCCTTTTGGCCTAATGGGCTCTTCTCTTTTTATAAAGGGCCTAAAGGGATCCCTTAACGTTTCTGGATCATAAATGAGCACCTTCTGTTCGTTTAAGCTATTAAATACGGGAAAAAAGGAAAGAAGCAAAATAACAAAAACTTTTTTAAGATTTCTTCTCATCCTTTTTACCTGCCGCAGATGTTTCTTCTATGAAGTAATAAGTAGCACCCTTACAAACTCCCTTAAGTTTTACAAACCTTTCCCCTCCTGCGGCTTCTTTAATGGGAGAAAAGGAGAATTCCCTTATAGTTATTATCCTTGGAAGCTGCCCCACTTGATAAAAGAACATCCCAATTTGATGATAGTTACCCACAAAACTCATCTCAAAAGGTACTTCCGCATAAAAACTCTTCCTTTCTTCCCCTTTAAGTTGAAAGGACTCAATATCTAAACCTGAATTTTTACCCACCAAAGATACCATTTTGAGTAAACCGGGTACTTCCTTTTCGTCTGGTAATTTTGTAGTAATCTCAGCCAATTTATTCCGTATCTCGGCCATTTCACTCCTATATTTATCCAACTGTTGAGCCATCATCTTCTTTCGATCTCTTTCATTTATCAACTGCTCCAAACGATGTTCTTTTTCTATAATTCTTAATTTTTGAGGCCTATAAAAGACCTGCCAGAATACAGCTAAAATAACTATCCACAATAAAATCACAACGAGAATCTCTCTTTTTATTGTCTTAAACCTCGTCATTTAATCTATCCTAAATTCACAAGTTAAGATAAACTTTTTAAGGTTTACCCCTCCTATCGATTGTTTTGTCACAGATTCGAGCTCAACTTTCTTTATGTAAGGAGACCCCTTAAGAGCCGTCATGAAATCGGCTATCGTCTCCTCATCTAAAGCTATGCCACTGCACTTTACCGATTCTCCCTTTTTTTCCAATCCCTCAAGCCAAAGCTTTTCTGGAACCCTTTTGCTCAAATCCATCATTATAACGGCGGCCTCAAGCCTGCCTTTTTCTAAAGCCTCAGCTACCTTCAAACGTTTTTCCAAAGCCTCTTTTTCGTTTTTTAATTGAGCGACTTCTTTAATTAAAAGATCTAATCTCTTTATCTCCTCGTTTATCTTCCCTATATTCTCATCCACGATTCGTTCCTTTTGATTAGCTGTCCATTTTAGATAAACACAAACTACTATAACCAAGCTTGTGAGAAGGAGAGACACCGAAACTTTAAACCTTTTCTTTTCTTTCTCGCGAATCTCACTAATAGGCAAAAGGTTTATCTCTATCATCTCTCACACTTTCCTAAGGGCAAGACCTACAGCCACTGCAGTAAAAGGCGCAATTTCCTTCAAATAATCTAGGGGGAACTTATTAGCATCAACTATTAAATTGTTAAATGGGTTAAAAAAGTCCACATTGACCCCAAGGCGCTCCTCTATCATCTCCTTAAGGCCTGGCACTTTTGTAGTGCCACCAGTTATATAAAGCTTATTGATCTTTTCATCCGGATAGGAAGCTGAAAAAAAATCTAAGGTTTTGGCTATTTCAAGCGAAATAAGACGCGAAACTCTACTAACGACTTTGTTAACCTTAGGATTTCTTTCATCCTTAAGGCTAAGCTTCAGGGATTCGGCCTCTTCATATCCTATACCCATTTCTTTTTGTAACTCCTCAGTATAAAACCTTCCTCCAATAGCCACATCTCTTGTGAAAAGGCATTCCCCATTTTTAACTACATTTATAGTAGTCACACTATCACCAATATCACATAAAGCTACAACATTTTTAACTTCGTGAGGATAATTTATTTCGAAAGCATTCTGTAGCGCAAAAGCATCAACATCTATTATTACTGGTTCTAATTCTGTTTCTTCTAAAATAGCTAAATAATTATTAATCATCTCTTTCTTGGCTGCTACAAGTAAAATCTCCATAACCTCCGCTTCTTGGGACAATATATGGAAATCTAATACCACCTCTTCTACATCGGGAATATATTTTTTCGCCTCTATTCTTAAATTCTCCTCAAGCTCCTTTTGACTCATAGGAGGTATAAGTAATCTTTTTACTATTACTCCATGTCCGGCTACAGAAGTCGCTACTTTTCTCTTTTTTAACTTATGCGCATTTATCAATAAACGTAGCGCTTCTGCTACGCTTATCAAATCGACATAACCCCTTTGAGAGACACTGCCTGGAGGAAGAGGTTGTAAAGCGATTTTATCAACCCGATAAACATCTTTTTCGAGTTTAAGTTCGACCAATTTAATGTTGCTGGAACCTATATCGATCCCTAATGCTAAAGAAACCCTCTTACCACTCTTTAAAGCCTCCAATACTTTCATTATCAAAAATCCCTCTAAATTTGTATGCCAAAAAACTGGGTTTGTCAACTCTTTTTAAAAAACCTCTTGCAAAAATGAGGTCATTTGGAGCAAATTTGCAATCAGAAAAAATCGCATAAGGGGGATGGGGATGGACCAAAACGTGAAAAAAAACGTTTTTAACTCCAATCGACAGAAGCCGAATTCCCTTTCCTCTCGGTGTTTAGGCCCAATAGAAAACCTTGAGGATAAGGTTAGCCCTAATTGGTGGTCTCAGGTCTTTGATAGCCTTTATTTAAAAACGGACGGTGACCTGGTAGATGATCCCTTAATCACAAAAATTGAAGTTGATATATTGCTTGATATATTAAAACCATCAATAGAAGATAAGATATTGGATTTATGTTGTGGACACGGAAGGCATAGTTTAGAGCTTGCAAGAAGGGGGTTTAAATACGTTGAGGGACTTGATAGGTCACATTATTTAATTCAAAAGGCTAAAAATCACGCAAAAAAAGAAGGATTGAATGTCAAATTTCGAGAAGGTAACGCTTTAAAACTCCCTTACAGCCCTGATAGTTTCAACGTGGTGCTGATTTTGGGTAACAGCTTTGGATATTTCGAATCACTCAAAGACGATCTCAAAGTGTTAAAGGAAGTTTTCAAGGTTCTAAAACCATGGGGACGGATTTTTATCGATGTGGCCGATGGGGAATATCTAAAAACGCATTTCCAACCCAGGAGTTGGGAATGGATAGACAAAAAACATTTCGTCTGTAGAGAAAGAAGCCTCTCAAGCGATGGGCAAAGACTAATATGTAGAGAGATAATAACCCATGTGGAAAAGGGAGTCATTGCCGATAGATTTTACGCTGAAAGGCTTTACACACGAGAAGCCCTAAGAGAACTGCTTCAAACGGCAGGCTTCAGCGATATAACGTTTCATAAGGAATTCGTAAGTCATTCTAAACGAAACCAAGATTTGGGAATGATGGAAAGACGCATCTTTGTAAGCGCAGTTGCGAAAAAGGAATGGAGCTTCGTTAAAAAGAAAGCAAAAAAAGAGCTAAAACATGTGGTGGTTTTACTGGGTGACAAAAGAAAACCCGATCCCTTGAAACCAATGGGAATTTTTGACGACGATGATATTTATACCATCGATAAGTTAAAAGAAGCCCTCAACGAATTGGAGGATTACAGATTTAGTTATCTCGATAATCATGATACATTAATATTTGATCTTATAAAGATCAAGCCTAAAATCAATTTTGTATTTAATCTCTGTGACGAAGGTTATTTCAACGATCCGTTGAAAGAAGCTCATATCCCTGCTTTATTGGAAATATTAGGAATACCTTACACTGGTTCGGGTCCTCGTTGTTTAATATACTGTTATGACAAATCACTAATACGGGGAATTGCAAGGGAAATGGGAATTCCTGTACCTTCAGGTGTATTAGTAAAATCGGAGGATATGAGCTTTGATTTTTCGTTAAATTTCCCTGTAATTGTCAAACCTGTTTTTGGTGACTCAAGTTTTGGGATTACTGCGCGTAGTGTTGTGAATAATCTCGAACAGTTACTCGATGTTATCCATGAAACTCGTGAGAATTTTGGTTATGATAAGCCAATCCTTATTGAGGAATTCCTTACAGGGAAAGATTTAAGTGTAGGTATTATCGGAAATCCCCCTGATGATTTCATAGTACTCCCTATTATTGAAGAGGATTATTCCCAATTACCTTTAGATTTACCAAGAATATGTGGATATGAAGCTAAATGGTTGCCAGACTCGCCTTATGGAAAAATCCGATCGATTAAAGCAGAATTACCTGAAGAAGTTAAGGGGTTCATCATTGAATGTTGTTTAAAATTGTTTTCGAGACTTGAATGCAGGGACTATTGCCGCTTTGATTGGCGTTTAGATTACGAGGGCAATCCGAAGTTATTAGAAGTAAACCCCAATCCAGGTTGGTGTTGGGATGGACATTTAGCCAAAATGGCGGAAATAGCGGGTATAACTTACAAGGAGATGTTAGGTCTTATTCTTGAAGCTGCCCAGAAGCGTTTGGGGAAGAAGGCGTAACTTGTACCCCTTGGAGGAAAGGCTCAAAAATGCCTTCTTCTTCCGGAGAAGCAGGTAATCCAGTCTGGGGGTTAATTCTTATGAACACCACCTCGCCTTCGGGTAAAGGAAAGTCTTGAGGCAAATGTCCAGAAAGGGCCTCTTTCATGAAATTAACCCATATGGGCAAGGCAGCCCGTGCCCCCGTTTCACCCGGTCCTAAGGATCTGGGCTTATCGAACCCCACCCATACCCCTGTGATGAGATGGGGTACATATCCTATAAACCATGCGTCGGTGTAATTGTCTGTGGTTCCAGTTTTACCCGCACATGGCCAACCGAGACTTTTGGCCATTTGAGCGGTACCTTCTTGGACTACTGATTGAAGCATGTTAGTCATGATGTAGGCGACTCCTTCGCTCAAAACTTGCGGGTTATACTTCCCTTGAAGCTCGATCCCTTGTTTCCGAAGCTCTCCCTCTAAAGGTAACGGCTCGTTCTCTTCCAATACCTTTCCCTCTCTATCCACTATCTTCCTAACGAAAACAGGCTGTATAAGATGCCCACCAGTGGCAAAAACGGCAAAGGCCCTAACAAGCTCAAAAAGCGTGACCGACGAAGAACCTAAAACTGTCGAAAGGTCCCTGCTTAAGTGAGAATTAATCCCCAAGCGTTTCGCGAATTGTATCACGTAATCTATTCCCAATTCCCTTGCTAGATTAACGGTTGCGCAGTTTAAACTTTGAGCCAACGCAAATCTCAGCGTAACTGGGCCGTAAAAACGCCCTTGATAATTCATAGGTTTCCAATTTTCCTCAGGATAAACTACCGGAACGTCCAAAATCTTACTAACCGGATTAAACCCTTTAGTCAAAGCCGCGGCGTATACCACTGGCTTAAAGGCCGAACCCGGTTGACGTTTTGCTTGAAGAGCCCGGTTGAATTGACTCCGATGAAAATCATAACCCCCCACCATAGCTCTGACGTAACCAGTAGGCAATTCCATGGCAAAAATAGCACCTTCTACTTCTGGTTCTTGGTAAAACTCAAGCTTAAACACATCCTCGAGTTTCTCTTTTACTTTCACCCTTATAACATGGCCTCTTTTAAAACCTCCTTTAAGCCAAGTGAGATTCTTTGATTCGAGAACCCCCTTTTCCTTCCCCATACTAACCCACACCTTCTCCTTTTCCACATTAAGAACCACCCCCAGGTAAACCTTACCCACTTCTATTCTCTTATTCTCATCTTCGAGAGCCTTACAGAAATCCTTGATCTCCTTTTCGCTGATTACTCTCTCTGGTCCTTTATAACCTTGCCTTTTGCTAATGTTCAAAATTCCCTCTCGAAGAGATGTAAAAGCGGCCCTTTGAAGTCGGGAATCCATCGAGATATAAACCGTTAATCCTTCTTCATATACTGTTTTTTCCCCATAACGATTTAAAAGATACTGTCTTACATAATCTAAATAATAAGCTGAAGCCTCTTGAAGTTCGCGATCGTGTTCTCTCAATTTTAAAGGAGTAGCATAAGCTATACGAGCTTCATCTTGGGAGATATATCCCTCTTCGACCATTCTATTTAATACGTAAAATTGACGCCTTTTCGCTAATTCGAAGTTACGATAAGGGGAATAAATCTCAGGTGCCCTTGGCAAACCGGCTAATAATGCAATTTCGGCTAAATTTAACTGATGAGGGAATTTGCCAAAATAATAATCCGCCGCGGCTCCTATACCATAATTGCCGTGCCCCAAATAAATTTGATTGAGATACAGATAAAGTATCTCGTCCTTAGTCAATTGCTGTTCTATACGCCAAGCCAAAATCATCTCCTTTATCTTTCTGGAAAGCGTCCTTTCAGGATCAAGGATCAACGATCTTACTAATTGTTGGGTGATAGTACTTCCGCCTTGAACTACCCTTCCTGCCTCCACGTTTTTTAACATAGCTCTGGCGATGCCGACGAGGGAAATCCCTTTATGGCGATAAAAATCCGCATCCTCCGCTGCTACAAAAGCCTGTTTGAGCAAACGGGGAATACTCTCATTAGGGACGAGGATTCTTCTCTGAAGGTAAAGTTCACCTACTACCTTACCGTCATCGGAGATCACCCTTGTAATTACGGGAGGTTTCCAACTGTTAATGTCTTTAAGGGGGGGTAAAGAATAAGTGAAATAAAATAAAGGTACCCCTATTATTCCGAACAAAAATCCTATAAAAATCATGAGTCCCTTTCCTCTCATCATTATAAAATTTTAACATAAAACCCATGCCTTTACACTTATTCGAAGCTTGTTTAACTTTGAAGAGGGATGGAGGCAATTTTAACTCATCTTAATGCTGATTTTGACGCCTTGGGTTCAATCATCGCCGCTCAGAAACTTTATCCCGAGGCCTTTGTAGTTTTCCCGGGTTCACAGGAAAGAAGCCTTAGGGATTTTTTGATAAGCTCGGCTTTTTATCTCTTTAATTTAAAACGCATAAAAGAAGTGGAACTCTCCGCCATTAAAAGGCTCATAGTGGTAGATACCCGCCAGAGATCACGCATAGGGGTTTTTGCTCGGCTTTTGGAAAAAGAGGAAGTAGAAGTACACATTTACGATCATCATCCCCCTTCTCCCGATGACTTCAGAGGTAAGGTAGAAGTCATCGAACCGAAGGGAGCGAACACCACCATTATGACGCGGCTTTTGAGGGAAAGAGGGATAAGGATCTCCAAGGATGAGGCCACTATAATGTTAATCGGGATCTACGAGGATACCGGATCTTTCACCTTTCCTTCCACCACAGCAGAAGATTTACGAGAAGCTGCTTTTCTTATTGAACTTGGAGCCGATTTGAAGGCGGTAAATGACATTATGGCGCGAGAAATGACGCCCGAACAGATCAAACTTCTCAGTCAAATGTTAGAAAACGCAGAAAAATACCATATCAATGGATCCGAAATAGTTATCACCTCTGCTTCTTCTGAAGAGTATTTACAAGACGTGGCCTTCCTGGTCCACAAGCTGAGAGGAATGGAAAGTGGGGATGCTCTCTTTGTGATCTTGAGAATGGAGAATAGGGTGCTTCTCATTATGCGTTCCAAAAGTCCAAAGGTGGACGTTAGCAAGATAGCCATCGAGTTTGGAGGAGGGGGACATCCCACTGCAGCTTCGGCGACTATCAAAAACATGACCCCTCAAGATGTAAAAGAAAGGTTGCTCAAATTATTACCTAATATTGTAGAACCCCCGGTTTTGGCGAAAGACATAATGATCTCACCTCTCAAGACAATCCACCCTGACACCACCTTAAAAGAAGCTCATGAAATCATGCAAAAGTTTGCCTTAGGAGTGCTACCTGTAGCGGAAAAAGGGAAATTTCTGGGGCTGATAAGTTGGGAAGAGGTTGAGAAGGGCGTTTTACATGGATTAGGTGAAAGGAAAGTGAGCGAATTCATGAGGAGAGAAGTCCCCGCTCTTACGGAGGAAACCCCCTTATGGGAAATCTATGAGAAGATCATATCAGGAAATGAGAGGCTTCTACCAGTAATAAAGGAAGGTAAACTTATAGGAGGTGTTACTAAAAGCGAAATACTTAGGGCATTTGAAGGATTTGCAACGGGTTTCAAATTAAAAGAGGAAAAGGGGCGGAGAAAGAATCTAAAAACCTTACTCGAAGACCGGCTACCGCCTTTTGTGTTCGAGTTTTTGCGCAAAGCGGGAGAATTGGCCACAAAAATGGATATGAAAGCTTACTTGGTGGGAGGTTTTGTGAGAGATCTTTTAACGGGCAATAAAAACATGGACTTAGATATAGTAGTGGAAGGAGATGCGATCGCATTCAGTAAGATCCTGGCGGAAAATTTGGGTCTTAATTACAAAGTCCATAAAGCAATGGGCACCGCTTCTCTTTTTCTACCCGAAGGTTTTAAGGTGGACGTTGCCACTGCGAGAATAGAGTTTTATCCAGAACCCGCTTCTCCCCCTAAGGTGGAGAGAGGTTCCCTTAAGATGGATTTATACCGGAGGGACTTCACCATAAATGCATTAGCCATAGACCTCAATCCCTCTTCCTTTGGCGAACTTATAGACTTTTTTGGGGGTCAAAGGGATTTAAAGGATAAGATGATAAGGGTACTGCACGGCATGAGTTTCATCGAAGACCCATCCAGGATCTTTCGGGCCCTTCGCTTTGAAGCCCGTTTTGGTTTTAAGCTGGACCGCCAGACCGAATCACTTATGAAAGTGGCCATCAATTCGGGAGTGGTCGAAAAATTGAGCGGTCACAGGCTTTTTAACGAATTAAAATTGATCTTGGAAGAACCCGACCCCCTTAAGATCCTCTTAAAAATGGAAGAACTGGGGTTATTAAAGGTGTTTCACCCGGATTTGAGTTTATCGGCCAAAACAAAAGCTTATATTCTCAAGACTCAAGAAGTATTGAATTGGTATAATCTGCTTTTTCTGCCGGAAAGACTTGAACAATACGTGGTTTACCTCCTCTCTCTCACCGAGTCGCTTAAAGAAGAAAGCAAAGTCGAGTTTTGCGAAAGGCTTAATTTGGGAAGTTCTTTAAGGAAAAAACTGATCGAAGAGAGAAAAAAAGCCCAAAAAGCGCTTTGGCAAATTAAAAGGGAAAAGGATCCCTATAAAGTTTATGAGTTGTTAATCCCGTTCAGTTTGGAGATCCTTCTCTATCTCATGGTGATAAGCGAAGAAAGGGATGTTCAGAAGCTTTTAGCGGATTTTATATCTCGAGCACGATGGGAAAAACCGGAACTCAGGGGAAAGGATTTAAAGGACCTGGGGATACCTCCGGGCCCCAATTACAATCTAATATTCAAGCGCCTCCTGGAAGCCAGGATCAAAGGGGAGATAAAGACCCGAGAAGAAGAATTGGAGTTGGTTAAAAGGGAATTTATGGATAAAATGGTGGAGCAATGAAAATAGCTGTTGCAGGAAAAGGAGGAGTCGGAAAAACCACCATAGCAGGAGGGTTGGCTCGGTTTTTAGCCGAAAAGGGCTATAAGGTTTTGGCCATAGATGCGGACCCTGATGCAAATTTGGCCTCGGCTCTCGGATTCAGGGAAGAAGAAATAAGGGGGGTAAAACCTTTAGCCCAGATGAAGGAATTGGTGAAGGAACGAACCGAAGTGATGCCAGGTGGTGTTTTTAATCTAAACCCAAAAGTGGATGATATACCTGACACTTTCGGTAAAACCAAGTACGGGGTGAAACTCCTTATACTTGGAACCTTACAAAAGGCCGGAACCGGTTGCTTTTGTCCCGAAAATGCACTACTCAAAACGTTGCTTCACCATATTCTGGTCAAACGAGAAGAGTTCGTCATTGTGGACATGGAAGCGGGTCTCGAACATTTAAGTCGAGGCAGTACCAAAGGGGTCGATGCCTTTTTGGTGGTGGTAGAACCAGGACAGAGAAGCATCTCCACCGCTTGGCAGATTAAAGAAATGGCAGAACAGCTTGGGATAAAAAGGATATTCGTAGTGGGAAACAAGGTCGTTTCAGAAGAGGACAAAAGGTTTATCGATGAAGGAATGAGTGGTTTGCCGATTTTAGGATATTTCCCTTATCTTCCTTCCATTCAAGAAGCGGATAAAAGGGGGCTCTCCCCTTATGATCTTGATCCTCTAGTAAAGGAAGAAATAGGAAAAATCTTTAAAAAGTTAGTGGAAAACTTAACCCTTATGATATGATCCCTGTAATCTCTCTTGATTGCCCTTCCTATGACGAAAAAGTCTTAAAAAGAACCCTTGAAGAACTTCTTTCCGCTTTAGGAGGAATAGAAAACCTTATTAAACCGACCGAGAAAGTCTTAATTAAACCGAACCTCTTAAGAGCCTCTCCCCCTGAAAAAGGCGTAACGACTCATCCGCTTTTAGTGAAGGCCCTAACGGAGATACTAAAGGACATAGGAGCCCAGGTGATAATAGGTGACAGCCCCTCTTTAGGACCTTTTCCATTGGTTGCAAAAAGAACAGGTATGTTAGAAGTGGCAAAAAGTAACGGAGTTGAAATCATCAACTTGGATCAAAGCCTTACTGTAAATACACCTTCTGGGTTCTCCTTCAAAAAAATCGAACTGGACCCTCGGGTACTTGAAGTGGATCACGTTATCAATCTGCCCAAGTTAAAAACCCATTCGATGACCCTTTTGACCCTGGGGGTTAAAAACCTCTTCGGATGTGTACCTGGCATGAAAAAAACTTCCTGGCACCTTAAAGCCGGCATTGACAGAAAGGCCTTTTCCGCTCTTCTTTTGGAGATCGCGCTTACGGTTAAATCCTCTTTGACCATTTTGGATGCCGTTTGGGGTATGGAGGGAAACGGTCCTTCAGCGGGGAATCTGAGGTTCATCGGAAAATTAATCGCCTCAAAAGATCCTTTGGCCCTTGACCGAGCCGTTGTGGAAGGTTTAGGCCTTTCCCCTGAGGACCTTTTAACTTTAAAGGTGGCCCAACAGCGCGGTATCCTTCCGGAGATAAAGCTCTTAGGGGATTCTTTGAATTTGAAGGGCTTCAAGTTACCCAAAGGGGCAATCCCCCTACCCTCTCAGTTTAAGTTTTTACGGAAGTTTTTTATACCGAAACCTAAATTGGATCCTCAAAAATGCGAAGGATGCGGAGAATGTGCTCAAGTATGTCCCCCGGGGGCCATTAAGTTAAAGGATAAACGCCCGATTTTTGACTTAGAAAAATGCATTTGTTGTTATTGTTGCCAAGAGATCTGTATCCGCGGCGCTATTAAGCTGTGAGGAACATAAAATTGACAATCGAATATGATGGAACAGATTTTTTCGGCTGGCAGAAACAGCCCAATTGTCGGACTGTACAGGAAGTAATGGAAAACGTTATCAAAAAAGTCCTTGGAGAGGAGGTCCATCTTCTTGGGGCAAGCCGCACCGATAGGGGAGTACACGCACTTGGGCAAGTGGCCTGTTTTAAAACGAATTCAGGCCTTCATCTTGAGGCCATGTTTAAAGCCTTTAACGCGCTCTTGCCGGAGGATATTGTAATTCATCAAATAGAGGAAGTACCCTTGGAGTTCCATCCGAGATATTGGGCAAAAAGTAAAACCTATGAATACGTGATCCTATTAAAGCCGATTCGCTCCCCCCTCATTAGGCGCTTTAGCTGGCATATCCCTCACGTTCTGGACCTTGAAGCCATGAAGGAATGTTGTGAAATGCTCAAAGGTGGCCACGATTTCTCCAGCTTTAAACTGAGCGGATCAAGCGTAAAAAACCCCGTTAGAGAAATGTTAAGGGCGGAGATCACGCTTGATCCACCTTTTCTTTTTTTTCTATTTGAGGCAAGCGGTTTTTTAAGAGGAATGGCCAGAAGTATTGTGGGAACCTTAATAGATGTGGGCCGTGGCAAAATTAAGCCTGAGGACTTCCGACAAATCTTAGAAGCGCGCGACCGAAAAAAGGCCTCTTTTACCGCCCCTCCTCAAGGACTGTTTCTTGTAGAAGTGAAATATTGTGATTATCATTTTATGGACCGATTCCCAAAAGAGGGAGGTGTAAGAGGATGCACGAGGAATTGTTTCAAAATTTTGAGGACTTAAAGGGCCGGATAGCCCTGCTGGGAGGATATCTTTGACCTTTCTAAGAAATTAGAAAGGTTAAATCAAATTCTATCGGAAGAGACCAAGCCCGATTTTTGGAACGATCAACAGAAGGCAAAAAGGTTACTCCAAGAAAAGGCGTATCTTGAAAGGGAGATCCACCGTTGGGAGCAAATAAAAAAGGAAGAAATAGAGATACAAACGTTGCTCGAATTGTCTCTGGAAGACAAGGAATTTCTGCAAGAAGCCGAGGAGAGACTCAAAAGACTATATTCAGAAGTAAAACGTTGGGAGATCGAAAGGCTTTTTACCGAGGAAGATGATAAAGCCAACGCCTTTTTGAACATAAATGCGGGGGCAGGAGGTACGGAAGCCCAGGACTGGGCAGAAATGTTACTGAGGATGTACGTGAGATATGCCGAAGAGAAAGGGTGGAAAAGCGAAGTGGTCGACTTAAGCCCGGGCGAAGAGGCGGGGATTAAAAGTGCCACTTTACTCATCCGAGGAGAGTACGCATATGGTTATTTAAAGGGAGAAACTGGAGTCCACCGGTTAGTCAGGATCTCGCCTTTTGATGCAAGTAGACGCCGACACACTTCCTTCGCTTCGGTCTCCGTATTCCCGGAGACTCCCGATGACATAAAGATCGAGATCAAGGAATCGGATCTCAAAATAGAGACTTTCCGTTCAAGCGGTCCTGGAGGGCAGCATGTTAATAAAACCGAGACCGCAGTTCGAATAACTCACTTGCCAACTGGCATCGTGGTCCAGTGTCAAAATGAAAGGTCTCAACACCAAAATAAGGCAATGGCTTTAAAACTTCTCAAAGCCAAACTTTACGAACTGGAAAGGCAAAAAAAGCTGGAAAAATGGAAGAAAATTCACAAAAATCAAAAGGAGATCGCCTGGGGAAATCAGATTAGGTCTTATATCCTTCAACCATATAAACTTGTAAAAGATCACCGTACCAATGTGGAAAGAAGCGATGCCGAAAGGGTATTGGACGGAGATTTGGACGACTTCATCGAGGCATATCTCTATGCCCAATTCAAGCCGGCCTAAGGTTTTGATAACAAGACCTAAGGAAGAGGAAAGCCCTCTAAAAAGGATCTTGGAGGAAGCGGGGATCCATGTTCTATGGATCCCAACCTTAAAGATAACCCCATTGGAAAAACCGCCTTTTTTTGAGGAACTCATCGAGAACTTATCGGCATTTGAATGGGTTGTTTTTACCAGCAAAAATGGGGTAAAGATATTCTTTGAACGATTTCTCCCAAAAGAAAAACGCGATCCTTTTCCCACAAAAATCGCGGCCATAGGTCCTGGTACTGCTAAAGCTTTAGCGGAATACGGCCAAAAGATCGATTTAATGCCTTCGGAATACGATTCGAAAACCTTGGCGTGTGAAATGATAAAAAAAGGCATTAAAGGAAAAAAGGTATTACTCCTGAGGGCTAAAGAAGCAAGCCCTCTTCTTAAGGAAAAACTCCTTAAAGAAGGTGCTGAAGTAATGGAGGTTTACCTTTATAAGGTAGAAATGCCTGATAATCTGCCCTTTTTACTTAAGGAATTGGATGAAATAGACCTTGTAGTTTTTACCAGCGCTCAAGCGGTTCACAATTTCTTTAAAGCCCTATCCGGAAATTGGCCATCCCATCTCCAAGCAGCGGTAATTGGCCCTGTAACCGCAGAAGCTCTTAAAAAATACGGAATCGAACCAAAAATTTTGCCTAATGAATACACGCTTGAAGCTTTAGCTTTGTCCATTATCAATTACTTTTCAAAAGGAGGGGAACCATGTGTCAGTCAACCGCTTATTTGCTGAAAGATGGGAAACTTGAGGAGTTATTAAGTGAGATTGCAACTATAATACCAGAAGGTGAGAAATTGCGCTTAATTAACCTTTTTGGGGAAGAAAAGACCGTAGATGCGGAGATAGTGGAGATAAACTTGCTAGAACATAAACTCATTCTTCGTCCGCGAGAATGAAAATACTTATTGCAGTATCACCATAACGTCTGTTAGAGAGAAGCTTCCATCCGGAAATTTCAGGTGGCGTTTCACGGGACGAATGCTCAAAGATCACCAACCCATGGGAAGAAAGAAGTTTTTTGGCTTTTATATCTTCAAGGATAAGGTGGATTTTAGCGTAATCTTTATAAGGAGGATCCATTAATATTAAATCGAAGATAAACCCCTTTTCTGCTAGCACTCGAAGCGATTTTTTTGCCTCCATATTTAAAACTTTGGCTTTACCTTCGAGTCCGAGAAGTTTTAGGTTTTCTTTTATTAAATCCGCCACCCCCTTATCCTTTTCGACAAAAACCACCTCTTCGGCCCCTCGGCTTAAAGCCTCAAAACCCAAAGCGCCGCTTCCCGCGAAAAGGTCCAGGACCTTCCCCTTAATGTCATAAGGCGCAAGCAAATCGAATATGGCTTTTCTGACCTTTTCGGAAGTAGGCCTTAAAAACCTTCCGTGAGGTCCTTTCATCCTTCTGCCCTTCAATTCACCCCCAGTTATCCTCACCGAAAACCTCCCTAAGGGTCTTTATCATCCTCTCGTAATGAGTCCCTCCCCAAAAGACCCTATTGCATTTGGGACATTCCGAAAAACGAGTGTAAGTCCTAAAGATGAAATCCGGAACCCTATCCTTCACCTCTTCGGGCGATACTTCCTTTAGTTCTTTATTACATAGAAGACACCTGCTAAAAAGCGTCTCTTCCCTTACCTTAAGGTCCAAATTCCCGAGAAGTTCTTTTAGTTGGAGAAGGGGCTTGTTTTCTCTTATGAAATAAACTTGCCCTTTGCCCTTTATCTTTTCAAAAAGCCCTCTTGTCCTGGTAACGATAATTCTTCCCTCTTCCTGAGCCTTTTTGAGAATTGTCTCGGGGTCCCCTCTTAGGAAGATGGCATCGTAGCCCAAAATTCTAAGCCATTTACAAAGTCCTCCTAAGGCTTGATCCAATAGGAATTTCATCGGCTTAAAAGCTCAAAGGCCCTTTTCCTCACTTCTTCTATCAGCTCCTCTTCACCCTCCACCTTTCTTCCTCTCATGAGAACCTTCCCGTCACAGATGGCGGTATCCACCACCGAACCTGTTGCCGAATATATCAAATCGGAAACCGGATCAAAGCCAGGGACCAATCTCTCATCATTAGGGTTTATTAGGATAAGATCCGCAAGATCCCCTTCTTCGAGCTCCGCCTTTATCCCAAAGGCCTTCGCCCCTGTTCGGGTGATGATCTCCAAAGCCTCTTTTGCAGGCATCGCCTGAGGCTCACCGGTGTGGTGCTTCTGCAGAAGGGACCCGATTTTCGCACTCTGTAGCATATCCAAATTGTTGTTAGAGGCACATCCATCGGTCCCAAGCAATATCTCAACCCCTCTTTTTCTCAATTCTCCATAAGGGAAAACCCCTCTCACCGAAAGCTTCATGTTGGAAACCGGATTATAGACGACTTTAACTTCGTATTGAGCTAACAGATCCATCTCCTTTTCCGAGAGCCATACGGAATGAGCAGCTATCACATTAGGTCCCAAAAAACCGATCTTCTCCAAATACTCAACAGGTCTTAAACCCTTAAGTTTTAAGCATTCCTTTACTTCTTCTTCGGTCTCACTCAAATGGATATGAATTAAAAGACCGTGCTCCTTAGCGAATTCGCTACACCATTTTAACCCTTCCTCTGAACAAGTATAAATGGCATGAGGCCCAAGGGCGAAGATCACCCGTGAGGGATAAGCTTTGGATTCTTCCATAAGTCTTACGTTTAAACGGACTTGCTCCTCATATTTGGAGCGATCAAAAAAGTCAATAAATACCGCACTCACACAGGCCCTTATGCCCATCTCCTTTACCGCTTCGGCCACCCCTCTCCAATGCCAATACATATCGTTGAAAAATAGGGTGCCTGACTTTATCATCTCCAAACACGCGAGCTTTGTCCCCCAATAAACGTCTTCCTCCCTAAGTTTGGCCTCAAGGGGCCAAATTTTCTCGGATAACCATTCCTTTAAGGGCATGTCATCGGCATACCCTCTGAAAAGGACCATAGCGGCATGGGTATGCCCGTTAAAGAATGGAGGGAACGCCCACATACCTTTTGCTTCTATAACCTGCTCGGAGGGAAGATCTAAACGAGGTGCTATCCTTCTTATGCGATTCCCCTCAATGTAAATATCTGCCGCCTCTTTCCCCCAGATCTTCGCCCCTTTGATCAAAAGGCTCATAATTCCAACTCCTCCAGGACTTTTGTCACTTTTTCGGCGTTCTTTTGAGCCATTTCCTTTATCTTATCCTGACTCAAAGCCTCCTCCCCTATCCCATGAGCGTAATTATCAACTGTACAAAGGCTCGCGTAGGGTATACCCCTCTCACAACACAAGGTGGCCTCATGAGCCATAGTCATACCTACCACATCCCCTCCCAATTTACTCAAAAACAAAACCTCTGCTTTAGTCTCAAGCCTCGGACCGATTGTTTGAACGTAAATGCCCTTTTCAAAAACCGGAAAGCCGTTTCTTTTACAGGCTTCAATCAAGGCTCTTCTCAACCCTTCGTCCAACGAGGGCAAAACGTGAAAGGCCCTATCATGAAAAAAGGTCAAAACCGACCAAGGACACAAAAAATCATGAGGCACCACCATGGAGCCAGGGGGTATCTCCCTTTTTAAACTCCCTACCGAATTGACCCCAATGATCTTCCTTATGCCTGAGGAAATAAGGGCCTCCACATTGGCGCGATGGTTTATCCGGTGAGGAGGTATCTTCCCCTCGGGCCCGTGTCTCCGAAGAAAGGCAAACCTCTTCCCTTTTAAGTTAACGATCTTGATCGAAGAAGAAGGTTCACCAAAGGAAGTGTGAAAGAAAAGCTCTTCCTCACAATCCCCTGCTATTACTAAGGAAGCCCCACCTATTACCCCTATCATCAGTTTATCAATTTAACGCAAAAAACAAAAAAGAGTAAAGGCACAATTGAACTTGAAACAAAATCACTAATGTTTACCTTTTTCATAGGAAAGTAAATCAAATTGAAAGAAAGGAGGTGATATAAATGGCATTAATAAAGTGGAGGCCATGGGCTGAAATTGAAACTTTAAAACGTGAAATGGATCGTATGTGGGAAAAATTCTTTGGAGAATCTCCAATACAGGAAGTAGGAGCTGAGTGGATACCTCCTCTTGATGTAGCAGAGACTAAGGATGAGATAATCGTAACTGCTGAATTGCCTGGTGTTGATCCATCAAATGTAGAGGTAACTGTAGCTAATGGTGTGCTTACCATTAAAGGAGAAAAGAAACACGAAAGGAAAGACGAACGGTATCACTTGATTGAACGTTCATATGGAGCTTTTACGAGATCGATCAGGTTACCAGTAGATTTTGATGAAAATAACGTGAAGGCTACTTACAAAGATGGAGTATTGAAAATCGTTTTGCCCAAAGTAGAAAAGGCAAAAGAGAAAGAGATCAAGATTCAAATTGAGAAGTAAATCGATTGTAAAAACAAATCTAAAGCACAGGAAGGAGCAAAACTCCTTCCTGTGCTTATATTTTTAACGAACTGTAAGCTTCAGTGAGAGCTTTTAATATTTTTTTTCTTTTTAGAACAAACGAACCGTTTTTGAAAAAAGGTTGCCATTTCCCATCGACAAAGCCATCGCTTACCATGAGAAGGGAAGCAACCTTTACGTTTTTAGCCTTGCCCCAGCAAAACATGGCTGAAGTCTCCATATCGACAGCCATACATCCTTCGGAGCTGTACTTATCTATTTTTCTTTTGGTTTCGCGGTAAATAGCATCGGTGGTCCAGATTACACCCTTTTTAACGGAAAAACCCTTTTTTTGAAAAAAATCGTACAAAAAGTCTATAAGTTCCTCACTTCCTTCCGCCATCTCTTCTGGAGGAAGGTAATGGTAAGAGGTTCCCTCTTCTCTGATAGCCATATGGGGTAAGAAAAGGTCACCTCCTCGAAGCTCTGGGCTTAAAGATCCACAGTACCCGAAGACCAAAAATACCCTGCCACCAAAGGCATAAAGCTCCTCCGCTAAAGCTACCGCATTGGGGGCCCCAAAAGGAGAAAGGGCAGCGGTGAAGTCTTCACATTGACAAACTGTCCGATAAGGCTTCCAAGCAAGATGAACCTTACCACCGCCGAATTTCACAACCCTTTTGAGATCCCTTTTCAAAAAAAGAAGTAGCACCTTTTCCTTAACATTCAGTAAATGCCTATTTAAACCGCCTACTGTTAGAGAAGACACCAATTTTTCTGGCAAAAGAAGGGACTCCGCATCGGGATCATAAAATATCATTGAATCCTTTTTCACCCTCAGAACTTTGAATCTCTTTTCTTAACCTGGCTATCTCCCTTTTTAACAAAAGGTCATTAATAAGCCCGCCTATTCCCCCTATTATTAACCCCGAAAAGAAGCTCACCACTATAGTAACAAAAAAGGGAACTTCTATGCCTTCGGTTATGCCCCAATATTTTATTATCACGTTAAAATCGTTCTGATAGGCAAACGTAATTGCCAAAAAACAAAAAAAGGCAGCTATAAGAAGCTTAATAAACGTCATAACGACTTATCCTCCCTTTCCTCAAAAAAGGGCAAAAGTTTCTCATAAGTCTTTTCCAAAACCTCAGGCATAACCTTTGTATTTCCTATTACCGGCATATAATTGGTATCTCCCTCCCAACGGGGTACTATATGAAAGTGCAAATGATCAACTATCCCCGCTCCAGCTGTTTTTCCTAAATTTGCACCTACATTAAATCCATGTGGGGAAAGCGCTTTTTTTAATACTACAACGCACAATTTAATCGTTTGTATTAAATCCGACAACTCTTCTGACGTTAATTCCTCAATCTCTGAGACATGTCTATTAGGGATTACCATTAAATGCCCATTATTGTAAGGAAAACGATTTAACACAACAAAACAATGTTGTGAAGAATAAAGCAAAAAACTTTGTTTATGGTCACCACTTTTAACACATTTACAAAAAACACACCCTTCAGGCTTATCCGATAATATATATTCCATACGCCAAGGTGCCCATAATATTTCCATAATTACCCCCTTAAAACCTTTAACAATAATTTATTTGTTAGTTGAGGATTGGCTTTCCCTTGGGTTTTTTTCATCACTTGTCCCACAAAAAATCCTAGTAATTTCTCTTTGCCTTTTCGGTATTCTTCAACTTCATTAGGATGAGCTTGAAGTATTTCTTTGATTATGCTCATTAAGTAATCTTCATCTGTTATTTGTTCGAGCCCCTTTTCCCTGACTATTTGTTTTGCGCTTTTACCAGTTAAGAACATCTCTTCCAAGACTTCTTTTCCTATTTTTCCGCTTATAGTGCCGTCTTTTATGAGAGAGAGCAATTCAACCAAATCTTCCGCTTCAATTGGGCACTCTTCTGGGTCTTTTCCGGTTTCATTTAAAAGCCTTAAGAGTTCCGTTGTTATCCAGTTGCTCACTTGTTTAGGATCGGGAAAAAGGCTTACGCAACGTTCGTATAAATCGGCCAACGCTTTGGAAGAAGTTAAGACCGTAGCATCGTACTCGGGGAGAAGATACTGCTGAACAAACCTTTGACGTCTTTCCAGAGGAAGTTCTGGCAATTCTGCTTTTATCCTTTCCAACCACTCTTCCTTTATCTCAAGTGGAACCAAATCCGGTTCGGGGAAATATCGATAGTCATGGGCCTCTTCCTTAGTGCGCATGGGTATGGTCATTCCCCGCTGAGGATCCCATAATCGCGTCTCCTGGATGATCTCCTTCCCTTCTAGAAGGGTCGTAATTTGCCTCTGTATCTCATAAGAAAGGGCCCTTTCCACATGACGGAAGGAATTCATGTTCTTGATTTCGGTTCTCGTTCCCAAAAGGTTTGTCCCTCGAAGTCTAACCGAGACATTAGCATCACATCTTAAATTGCCCTTTTCCATATCCCCATCCGAAATCTCTAAATACCGCAATATGGTTCTCAACATTTTCAAAAATTCCACCGCTTCTTTTGGGGAACTGATATCAGGAGCCGTAACAATTTCCACTAATGGAACTCCAGCCCTATTGAAGTCCACATAGCTAAATTGCTCACCTTCTCCGTGGATCAACTTGCCCGCATCCTCTTCGAGATGGATCCTTATTATGCCTACCTTTTTTATCCCCCCTTCACCATCGGGAATCTCAATCCATCCGCCAGTAGCTAAAGGCAATTCGTATTGCGAAATCTGATACCCTTTGGGAAGATCCGGATAGAAATAGTTTTTCCTGGCAAAAAGGCTTAAGGGAGCTATTTTACAATTGGTAGCAAGGGCCAATCGAAGGGCATATTCCACAGCCTTTTTGTTTAACACGGGCAAAGTACCGGGCATTCCCATACATACGGGACACGCCTGAGTATTGGGCTCTGCTCCAAAAGTAGTAGCACAACCACAAAAGATCTTACTTCGCGTCTGAAGCTGTACGTGAACTTCTAATCCTATTACCGGCTCGTATTCGATCATGGAAAGAAGATTAAGAAAAAAAACGGAAGGCGTCAAGCTTAAAGGGCCCGCAAAAACTCCGGCTTCAAAAACGAGGTGTCTTTCTGTCGAAGGATATTGTCCAGTTGTTTTACCATCTTTTCCTTGTCCTTTGGCAAAAAACCTCTTATAGCCACGTAATTGGACGCGTGCATTGAACTAAAGAAACAGTTAGTGAAATTGGAATTTTCTATTATGATCTTTAGTTCTTCTAACGACCTAAAGGGATCAATCGGTTTAAATCGCCCTTCTTTCCAGTCCCGGTAAAGAGGAGTACCAGGGACAAATAATAAAGTTAAAGCACCCGCATATTCTGGATCCATCTGGGATAATACCTCCGCAGTCTTATAAGCGTGTTCTTCGCTTTTTTCCATTCCTCCAAGCCCTAAAATAAGCGTCACCGAAAGCGTTATACCGGCTTCTTTAACTCTTTTTGCAGCCTCGATCATCTGAGAAGAAGTAACTCCCTTCTTAACTTCTCTCAAAATCTCATCCGATCCGCTCTCAAGACCTACATACAATATGGTGAGCTTCAATTCTTTCAGTCTCCTTAATTCTTCCACACTCCTCCTTAATATATCTTGAGGAGTAGCATAAGCGCCTATACGTTCAAGTCCCGGGAATTTTTCATTCAAATATTCGAGCACTTTAACTAATCTATCGTAAGGATAAACTAAAGCATCCCCATCTTGCAAAAAAATTCTCTTGCCATCCCATTCACTGGCCAAATAATAAACAATCGGATCAATCTCAGAAAACACTATTCCATATTTTTTGAACATGTAAAGTGCATCAATCTCCTTTAATGCATCTTCCAAATCCCTTAATGACAGCTTTTGGCCATAATAATTACAAAAAGTACAAGAATGATTGGAACATCCTCTTGTTAAAGGCAAATAATAACTTCTCCACTCACTGGGAGGACGTATAATGTCAGGCCTTTTGAAGCACGCTTTTTCCATCACTTAATTTTTAAGCGGGAGCTATCCTTTTGTCAACCTACATTGACCCAAAGGAGGGATTTTGTTAACATTTAAACATGGAACTTTTAGGTGAAAGTCTTACCTTTGATGACGTGTTACTTTTACCAGGGTATTCTGAGGTTTTGCCAAACGAGGTGGATGTCTCTACCCGTTTAACCCGTAATATCTTCCTCAACATCCCCCTGGTAAGTGCAGCCATGGATACCGTTACCGAAGCCCGAACGGCCATAGTTATGGCCCAAGAAGGCGGTATTGGGATTATCCATCGTAACCTTTCCGTTGAAGAGCAAGCTCAAGAGGTTCAGAAGGTAAAGAAATATGAAAGCGGTATGATTATTAATCCCATAACGGTTGAACCGGATCAAAAGGTGTGGGAGGCGTTGGAAATAATGCGCCGTCATAACATTTCAGGGCTTCCGGTGGTGAAGAAAGGAAAACTTGTGGGGATGGTCACCAAAAGGGACCTGAGGTTTGAGACGAGGCTTGATCTTCCGGTTTCAGAGGTGATGACCAAACTCGACAGATTAGTAACAGTTAAAGAAGGAGTAGACCTTAACGAATGTAAGTTTTTGCTTCAAAAATATCGAATAGAAAAATTGCCGGTAGTAGATGAGGAGTTTAACCTAAAAGGGCTTATAACTTTCAAGGACTTGGAGAAAATGGAGGAACATCCAAATGCCTGTAAAGATTATTTGGGAAGGCTAAGGGTAGGAGCAGCAGTGGGAGCCACTGGTGATTTCAAAGAAAGGGCTTACGCTTTGGTTGAAGCAGGAGTTGACGTAATTGTAGTTGATTCGGCTCATGGTCATTCCAAAAACGTGATAGAGGCCATAAGATGGTTAAAATCCACCTTCCCAAACCTTGAAGTTATAGGAGGGAATGTGGCCACCAGTGAAGGAGCTCAAGCCCTCATTGAGGCAGGCGCAGATGCCATTAAGGTAGGCGTTGGTCCCGGGTCCATATGCACCACCAGGGTAGTGGCAGGAGTAGGAGTTCCCCAATTGAGCGCCATTTTGGAATGCGCCAAGGTGACTGAGAAGTATGACATTCCCCTTATAGCCGATGGGGGTATAAAGTACTCGGGGGATATAACGAAAGCCCTGGCAGCCGGGGCTTCGAGCGTCATGATAGGGAACCTTTTTGCCGGAACCGATGAAAGTCCGGGGGAAATGATACTCTTTCAAGGAAGGGCCTATAAGGTGTATCGGGGAATGGGATCCCTTGGGGCTATGAGGAAGGGAGCTGCTGATCGTTATGGTTATTCCGGAGAAGAAAGCAAGTTAGTGCCCGAGGGAATCGAAGGCCGAGTACCTTATCGAGGGTCTTTAGCCTTTTGCATCCATCAACTAGTGGGTGGCCTTAAGGCGGGAATGGGTTATGTGGGCGCTAAGAATATAAAAGAGCTCCAACAAAAGGCTCGCTTTATTAAGATCACTTATGCAGGATTAAGGGAGAGTCACGTCCATAACGTGATAATTACCAAAGAAGCCCCCAATTACTGGCTCGAAAGTGGCGAGTGAAAAAATAGAGAAAGTAAGGCAAACCCTCCGAGGAAAAGGCCTTGATGTGATTTTGTTTTTTTCTTCCGAAAACCTCATCTATTTAAGCGGTTATACCGGAGGAGAAGGGATTTTAGGCATAGCAGAGGATAAGGTTTGGCTTTTTGTGGATTTTCGGTACTTTGAGATCGCCCAAGAGGAAGCGAGGGAGTGTGAGGTAAGACTTTTGAAGAAGGGCCTTAAAGAGGTACGAGAGTTTCTGAGAGAGAGGAACTTTAAAAAAATAGGACTTGAAGCCAAAGCGATAACTTTGTTCGAATTTGAGCAGTTACACGACCCGGCCTTTAACTTCATCCCCCTTTCAAAAGAACTTGAGGCTTTGAGGGCGAAAAAGACACCGGAGGAGATCCGATTGATAAAAAAGGCCGTTGAGGTTGCCGAAAACGCGTTAAAGGAGGTCCTGAAACTGGTAAAACCTGGAATGAGAGAGATAGAGATAGCCATTGAATTGGAATACCAGATGAAAAAAAGGGGATCTGAGTCATTGCCCTTCCAAGTGATCGTCTTGTCGGGAGAAAGAACCTCATTACCTCATGGGGTACCTTCGGAAAAGGTCATCAAAGAGGGAGAGCTTCTACTTTTTGATTTCGGAGCCAGAATAGGGGGTTACGCCAGTGATGAAACCAGAACGGTCTTTTTAGGGGAAGTAGAACCAGAACTGAAGAGGATCTACAAAATAGTAAGAGAAGCTCAGCAAAATGCCCTTAAGGTGATTAAAGCTGGTTCAAGCTTTAAGGAAGTGGATAAAGCTGCCAGGAAATTGATAGAAGATGCAGGTTATGGTAACTTTTTTGGTCATGGGACAGGTCATGGGGTGGGATTGGCGGTCCATGAGTACCCTTCCCTTTCGCCTGAGAGTGAAGGGGAGCTCGAAGAGGGGATGGTGGTAACCGTTGAGCCGGGAATTTATCTCCCCCAGAAGGGAGGAGTGAGAATAGAGGACTTGGTACTTGTCAAAGAGGATGGCGTCGAAATATTGACAAAATTAGATCATCATATTCGAATTTAAGGAGGCAAAATGGCGATCTCCACTTCGGATTTTAGGAAAGGTTTGAAGATCGAAGTAGAGGGAGAACCTTATGTAATAGTGGACTTTTTACACGTAAAACCTGGCAAAGGCCAGGCTTTTGTTCGAACTAAGATAAAGAGCCTCGTCTCCAGAAGGGTTTTGGAAAAAAACTTCCGCATAGGGGAAAGTTTTAATGAACCCGAATTGGATGAAAAAGAAGTCCAGTTTCTATACAAGGAAGGCGATTCCTTTCATTTTTTAGACCTTGAGACTTACGAGGAGTTAAGTCTAACCCGAGAACAATTGGGTGAAGCCGAAAATTTTATGGCCGAAAATTCCATGGTAAAAATCCTGTTTTATAAAGGAAAACCCATCGGGGTTGAACTGCCCAACTTCGTGGAGTTGAAAGTCATAAGTACTACTCCTGGCATAAAGGGCGATACCGCACAAGGTGGGTCGAAGCCTGCCACTTTGGAAACAGGAGCCGTTATCCAAGTTCCTCTATTTATCCAAGAGGGCGATGTCGTAAAGGTGGATACCCGCACGGGTGAATACGTGGAAAGGGTGAGAAGGGATTAAAACTCTATTAAAATAGCCCTTACTGGAGAACCATCCATACCTTTAAGCCTTAAGGGAAGACCGATAAATAAGTACTTTCCCGGGGGAACGTCTTTTAAGTTTAAGCCCTCAAAAAGTATCACCTCAGCCTCAAGGAGTTTTTTATGAACTTGGAAAGAAGGCGTACCAAATTCCTCAATAGAGACGTAATCGATTCCTATAAGCCTTATCTTCCTCTCTATCAAATGTTCTGCTGCTTCAAGGGTCAAATAGGTGTAATCTTTATAAAAGGATTTCAATCCCATATATTCTGAGTTTTTGGTTTTAAAAAGAACTCCCCTTATATCCTCTTCCACTAAAGAGAGATCTTCTACCGAGATTTTGCCCTTCTTAACCTCCAGAACTTGTACCATCTCGATAAACCGATACAGAGGAATCTGATCCACTGTTTTTCCGTCTTTTAAAAAATGGAAAGGGGCATCCACATGACTTCCGGTATGAGTCCCCAGGTGTAATTCGTGCATATTACAGCCTGAACGCTCAACAGTACAAATAGAGAAGGCTTCAAAAACCTTATCACCAGGATAATATGGCACAGGACCACCGATAGAGGGTGAAAGATCATAAAGCCTTTTAAAGTTCAGTAACCTGCACATCAGGAGGAAGTTTTAACTCGAACATGTCAACTCCAAAAGAGGCCCCAAACTCAACTTTTAAGTAGTTGATAACGGAAAGCTCTCCGTTTTTTTCCTTCATCTCTATCTTTGTCGGAAACCAAAGGTTTTGATCTATCCAGATGCGAAGGGATTCGAGTTCCGGCAAATCCTTGGGATCCATCTCCACCAGAATCCCTTCTTTCTCCACACTCCGAATAACACCCCTTCTTTTTATTTCCTCCCAAGGCTTCTGAAGAAAATTGAGCCACTGGGAAAGCTTAGGATCTTTTGAAAGCGTCACTACCTGAAGAACTTTGTCTTGGGGGAAGTATATTAACAATTGCTTCCCCTTAAGTAACGTTATGCTCTGGTGAGGGGGGAAAACGTCCATGCGGAATTTATCCGGCATTTGTAGCCAAATAAGCCCCTTCATCTCGATCTTCTCACCTTTAGGAAGAAATCTGGTATTTTCCATTTGGATATATATCTTCCCCGAGGATAAAACCTTTTGCTCTAACCTCTCGACCACTTCCTCCACACTTAAGGCATAAAGGAAAGCGGGAAATAAGAGAAATACAAGGACAAAGTACCACCTTTTCATGGTCTTAATAATAAAGGGAGAGGGCTTCTTTTTCAATGCCCTCTCCCTTGATTTAGCTTATTCCCACTCTATCCTTAAAAGGTGGGTTGAACAAGAGATGCACGGATCGTAAGCCCTTACCAACATTTCTAACTTTTTGGTGATTTCTTCCTTCGGCTTACCCAACAATTTGGGCAGATAGGCCTTTAAATCCTCTTCTATATTTTGGTGGTTTTCGTTGGTAGGAACCACCAAATTCGCTCCTTTAACCCTTCCTTCGTCGTCAAGCACGTACTCGTGAATCAATAACCCCCGTGGGGCTTCAACGGCACCTACACCTCTTCCTGCCTTCCCTTTCCCTTTATACCAATTGGCTTTTGGTGGTCTTTTTAGCAACTCATCTATGATACGAATTGATTCCTCTATGGCATGGGCGCTCTCAACTATTTGAGCAATATTGTTCATAAAAGTATTGTAACACCTTGGTTTAAGTCCGAGTTTTTCCGCACACTCTTGAGCTAATGGCGAAAGGAGCTTGTAATTTATATTGAACCTCGCCAAAGCACCAACCATGTATGAACTTCTCAAGGATTTAGTCCTTTTAGCCGTCGAATAAGGAACGATAAACTCCTCGATCTTGTTACGATAATCCCTTAAGGGCGTTTTCTTATCCTCATCGGTCGAAGCTATTTGACCTCCATAAAAAGCATATTCGTTTGGATCATAAAGGGCAATGTACTCGGTCTCCCTTTCAAAATCGGGTATCTCTAAAGTGGCACAAAAATTCACTAAGGCCTTGATGTCACTTATGGCTTCCCTCAACCGGGCCTGGAAATGCTTCAAAACCTCTCGATCGGGTACCTTTGTCCACCCTCCGACCACCGTGTTAACCGGATGGGTAGTCCTTCCACCGATAGCATCGCTCATTTCATTGGCCAAGCGATGTAAACGCACTATGGTAAGAAGTTCATTTCTGTGCGTTTTTGCTAAGGGTATCACATTCGGAACTCCCAAAAAGTCAGGTAATGCCAAATATCCCACATGAAGGATGTGACTCTGAACGGTCTCCGCATGAAGCAGAAGCTTCCTCAAAAGGAGAGACTCTTCGTCAAGCGCGATCTCCAAAGCATCTTCTATAGCTTGAAGCGCCGCAAAAGTATGGGCGATACTGCATATACCACAAACCCTCGAAACGAGATAGGGAGCATCAGAATAATGATGCCCCCTTACCATCGCTTCAAAAAAGCGAGGAGCTTCAGGCACCTCCCAGCGCGTCTCTTTAACTTCTCCGTTTTCAACCTTCACCACGATGTTGCCATGCCCTTCTATTCTAGTTACATGATGAACGTTTATCTCCAAATTCATTTCCCCACCTCCAAATAGCCCCAAAATAACCTATATTTTTTGATCACATCCTCAAAATCAAGCCCATAAGTCCTCATCACTTCCTTATGGGCCTCCACATTGGGCTCATCCACAAGGCCACGGCATCCGATACACCTAGCTCCAAAAGAAGGACACCTGGCTCCACAGCCGGCTCTGGTAATAGGTCCTAAGCAAAAGAGCCCCTTTTCAAATACGCATATATTATTGGCCTTCTTACACTCCACACATACAGGATAATTGGGCAACCTCACCTCTTTGCCCAGAAGGAGAGCAGTTACTACCTGTAAAAACTCCTCCTTGTCAATCGGACACCCTGGGATCGCATAGTCCACTTTCACTACCGCACTCAAGGGCCTCGCCAATATGGAGGGAAACCAAGAGGCCTTATCGCCATAAACGTAACGTCTCACTTCATCCTGATCCATTACGTTCTTATTGCAGTTAACCCCTCCCAAATGGGCACAGGCCCCAAGGGCAATAAGCACCTTCGAATCCTCCCTTATCTTCTTCAACCTCTCTATCTCCTCCTCCCTGGTGACAGTGCCTTCCACAAAGGTGACATCATAAGGCCCTTCATGATGCTCACTACTTGCTTCCCTCCAAGAAACCACATCCACCATCTCCGCCAAATCCAAAAGCCTTTCCTCAAGGTTAACCAGTTGTAATTGGCATCCTTCACAGCACCCAAACTCAAATATCGCCACTTTTGGCTTCATCCTAAGCCTCCTTTTAAATTGCCTCGGGCAATTCTTTTATTTCCATATACTTAAAAACTGGGCCTTCTTTACAAACATAAAGCCCATTTATTTGACAATGCCCACACTTTCCCACCCCACATTTCATATGGCGCTCAAGATCCACATATATCCGATCCTCAGGGATCCCCATATTAAAGAATTCCTTAAGGATAAACTTATACATAACCGGAGGACCTACCGTAATAGCGATGGTCCTTTGAGGGTTAACCTTTACAATCGGACATAAGGTAGTTATCACCCCCACATGCCCCTGCCATGTCTCATCACCCCGATCCACGGTAAGATAACACTGCCCAATGCTTTTCATAAGATCGATTTCATCCCCAAAAAGAATCTCCTTAGGCTCCCTTGAACCATAAAGGATCGTTATTTCCCCATAATCGGATCTTTTATCCATGAGATATTGGATAAAGGACCTCAAAGGAGCCATCCCCAACCCACCTGCTGCCAAAAGCAAATCTTGCCCTTTGGCTTCCTCCACAGGGAATCCTCGACCATATGGCCCCCTTATCCCCACGTAATCCCCAGGTTTAAGCTGGTGGATGGCATTGGTCACATTACCTATAGCCCTAACGCACATCTGAAACTCCGGACCTCTGGTGGGAGAAGAACATATACTTATGGGACATTCCCCTACCCCAAAAACCGAAACTTCTACGAATTGACCCGGCTGATGATTCAAGGATTCACCATTCTCAAGCCTTAAAGTGAAAAGTTTTTCCCTTGCCGTAAGTTCCTTAACCTCAAGAATTTTCGCTAATTTCGGCTTATAAACCAAATCCATCTCCATACCTCCAATTAAATCCGATTGTAAAGACCATTATAAACTTCAATGGGATTAATCTTAACCAAACAATGTCTTGTACACCTTCCACAACCCACACAACCTACCTTCCCGTAACGATCCAGTAGATATTTGCCCTTTCTGAGGAAACGGTGACGAAGCCTTTGAACCGTTGTGGGCCTGAAATTCTCACCCCCCGCTACCTTGGCAAAATCTACAAGCATACACCCATCCCATGTCCTAAATCGCACACCTTCTTTAAGGTTTATCTCCACCTTATCCCTCACATCAAAACAATAACAGGTAGGGCATACCAAATTACAGGAACCACAGGAAAGGCACTTTTTAGCAACTTCCTCCCAATACGGGCTGTTGTGTCCGTTCCACAATATCTTGGGTAACTCATTTTTATCCATCTTCAATTTTTTGAAGAAGTTCTTCTCCCGTTCCTCATAGGCCTTTCTCAAAAGGCTCTCTTCCTCAGAAGAGGCCTCTTTTCCTTTCCCATACTTTTGAATTAAGGAAGCCCCTTTATCACTACCGGGTTTGAAAAAATAAAGATCATTTACCTTGGTCACCAAAATGTCAAAACCTTTCTCTACGTTTAAAGTGCCCATGTCTTTACAGAAACTAAATTCGTCACAAGGGGCCATACAATCCATCACAATGAAAACAAAGTTATCCCTTCGCTTCTTATAAAGCATATCCAAAGGATCACCCAAAAAGGCATCGTCCAAAAGGGAAAGGGAATTCAGATCACAAGGCCTCATTCCAAAAAGGACCGTCTGAGGAACTCCCTCCGAAAGGACTTCCACTTGAGGAACTTCAGCCCGCTTGAACTTCAGATAGTCCTCATAGGGAGGAAGGAGAAAATTTTTCACCGGATAAATGGCAATAGAATAATCAAATACGGCCTCCTTCACCTCCTCTAACGGTTTAAAGACAAAAAAGCCGTTCTCTGCTACCGGAGCTATAACTCGATAATCCCTTTTTACACCTTCTAAAAACTCATACCCCTCTTCCTTTTTCATTATCCTCAAAGACATCATCCTTCCTCCTTTATTCGCTTACGATGTGATTATCTTCACAAATTTACCCAAAAATGTCAACCCCCTATTTTGCCTTAACTTGATCTATTAAAAGGAGGCAAGTAAAATGGATTAATTGGAGGTCTATATCATGGCCAAAACGTTTGAGGAGATCAACGAAAAGATAAAACGAGGCGAAGCAGTGGTGGTAACCGCGGAGGAAATGGTAAAGATAGTAAGGTCAAAGGGAGTAGAAAGGGCAGCCAAAGAAGTCGATGTGGTTACTACCGGTACCTTCGCCCCCATGTGTTCTTCTGGGGCTTTTTTAAACTTCGGTCACACTCGCCCGAGGATAAAAGCTCATCGGGTATGGATTAATAATGTACCCGCTTATGCGGGGCTTGCGGCGGTTGATATCTATATAGGTGCCACTGAGCCCACCGTGGATGACCCCTTAAACAAGATACATCCTGGTACCTTTGAATATGGAGGGGGGCATGTCATTGAGGATTTGGTATCGGGTAAAAAGGTAAAATTGGTCGCCGAAGGTTATGGGACCGATTGTTATCCTAATCGGCGAGTGGAGATGGAGTTAACGCTTTGGGATTTTAAGGATGCCTTTTTGTTTAATCCGAGAAATTGTTATCAAAATTACAATTGTGCCATTAATCTTTCGGATCGTATGATTTACACTTACATGGGCGTTTTGAAACCAAGGGGCGGTAATGTGAGTTATTGTAGTAGTGGTCAATTAAGCCCCCTGCTTAAGGACCCGTTTTATCGTACCATAGGCATCGGAACGCGAATCTTTTTGGGAGGAACCGAGGGCTATGTGGTCTGGCACGGTACCCAACACAACCCAGAGGTGCCTCGAAGCGAAAAGGGCGTTCCTCTTGGGCCTGCTGGTACTTTGGCAGTTATCGGAAACCTAAAGGAAATGAGTCCCAAATGGCTTAAGGGGGCCAGTATCTTAGGATATGGCCCGTCTCTTTTTGTGGGCATCGGCATACCCATTCCGGTCCTTGACGAGGAGATGGCCTATTACACGGGTCTTGGCGATGATGAACTTTTTACGCAGATAGTGGATCTCGGTTACGATTATCCCCAAGGTGAGGTAAAACCCTTGGGTTATGTGAGCTACAAAGATTTAAAAAGTGGGACCATCCGCTTCCAAGGGAAAGAGATCCCTACCTTTCCCCTTTCCAGTTATAAAAAGGCCAAGGAAATAGCGGAAGTCCTAAAGGGATGGATAAGGGAGGGGAAATTCCTTTTGGGCATCCCTCAGAAGCTTTTGCCCTCGAAACGATAAAAATTTGAAAGACTCCGCTTTAACCCTTAAACTATCATCGGGAGGAGAATCATGGAAAAAATACCGGATTACAAGGAACTTGAAAGGGAGTTGAATAAGTATTTGGAAAAGAAATACGGAAATAAAATCAGGCTTGTCGTCTCCACGCTCGAACCAAAGGTCTTCATACAAGATAAGACCTACAAAACAGAAAGGCGAAAGACCCCTGTCGATTTTGACATAAAACCTGAGGAGCTGATAGCTTATTTAAACACCTTCATTATAAAACAGGAGAAAGCCAAAGAAATACTCGCCACCAAGATCTGCACCCATTATAACCGCATAAGATATTACCTATCCAGGGGAAAGGAACCCACGGGATTGGGGAGCGTGAAGAATAACATCGTACTCATCGGTCCAACTGGGGTGGGAAAAACCTACATGGTTAGGCTCATAGCGGAGAGAATCGGCGTACCCTTCGTTAAAGCTGATGCTACTAAATTCAGCGAGACCGGTTACGTCGGAGGCGATGTGGAGGATTTAGTACGAGAACTAGTGATCGAAGCGGATGGAGATGTAGAAAGGGCCCAATACGGGATCGTTTATATCGATGAGATAGACAAAATAGCCTCAAGCGGAAACGTAATAGGCCCCGACGTATCCCGTACAGGGGTTCAGAGGGGACTTTTAAAATTGATGGAAGAAACCGAAGTAGAACTTAAACCCTCTAATGATCCTCTCTCTCAATGGGAAGCCATCGAACAATGGCGACGTACGGGGAAAAGGCAGAAAAGAACCATTAACACAAGGCATATCTTGTTCATCGTGAGCGGAGCCTTCAATGGATTAGAGGACATTGTGCGCCGACGCTTAAAAAAAGAGGGGATCGGTTTTGCTCAAGAAGTGAAGTCAAAAGAGGAACGATTTGAATATTTAAAACATGTGACGCCCGAAGACCTAATCGAATATGGCTTTGAATCGGAGTTTGTGGGGAGATTACCTGTAATTGCGGTTCTTGAACCCCTCGGGATAGAGGACCTTTATTCCATCCTCAAAAACCCTAATAATCCTTTGATTGTCAATAAAAAACGTGACTTCCGAGCCTATGGGATAGAAGTGGTCTTTGAAGACGCCGCCTTATGGAGAATAGCCGAATTGGCTTATGCCCAAAAGACAGGGGCCCGAGGACTTGTGAGCGTATTGGAAAACGTGCTCTTAAAATATGAGAGAAAACTCCCCTCAAGTAACATCAGACATCTTTTGGTAACCAAGGAATTGGTGGATAACCCTGAAGCAGAATTGGAGAAGTTATTAAGTAACCCCCTCGATGAGAACTATCTTAAACGCTTTGAAGATGCTCTCCGTAAAGAAAAAGAGGACATAAAGAATTATATTTTATCAAGAAAAGCCGAATTCGAGTCACAATACGGCCCACTTTTTGAAGGAGAAAGGGTTGAGTTGTTGGTGAATAAACTCCTTCAAGGTGAGGATGACTTTAATAGTGCCCTTGAAGACATGTGGCGCTCTTATAAGCAAATAAGGACTTTTGAAAGGGCATTTAAAGATCGTTACGGTATTGATATAACCTTTGACCAAGGAGCGGTAGATTATTTGCTTAAAATCTTATACACAGGTGAAAGAAACTCCAGGGATATTTTCTTGTATCTTGAAAGCATCTTAGAACCAGCTCTAAGGATTATTTCTGAACGTGTACCTATCACTAATTTAGTGATACCAAAAGAGGGGATTGAAAACCCCGAAACGTATCTCAATGAATTAATGCAAAAATTATCAAAGGCTGATTATCGGAGGCGTTAATTATGAAGGATTACTATCAGATCCTGGGAGTAAGCCGAGACGCGACTCTTGACGAGATAAAGAAGGCTTATAGGCGTTTGGCTTTAAAATACCATCCTGATCGTAATCCAGGGGACAAAGAAGCGGAGGAGAAGTTCAAGGAAATAAACGAAGCCTATGCGGTATTAAGCGATCCTGAGAAACGGCGACAATACGATATGCTTGGGGCACAAGCCTTCAGTCAGCGATACACGCAAGAAGACATCTTCAGGGGGTTTGACATAGGGGATCTACTTAAGGATTTAGGGTTTGGTACTTCCGATATCTTTTCCTTCATATTTGGTACGCCTTCGGTAAGGAGGGTGAGGTTTAGAAGGATTGGTGAAGGGTTTGAGGACGTTGATTTCTTTTCTGAAGCCTCAAGGAAGGGGCAAGATATAGAGACCGAGGTTTACGTAACGCTCGAAGAGGTGTCAAATGGCACTGAAAGGACACTTCAATTACGGATGCCCGATGGCACGCAAAAGGAAATCCTTGTGAAAATACCGCCAGGCATAAAAGATGGACAAAAATTACGGCTTGCGGGAAAGGGCGGTCCAGGTATTCCTCCGGGTGATTTATACGTCAAGGTCAAGATACTCCCCCATCCTTTATTTCGACAGGAGGGTGATGATCTTTACATCGAAAAGGAGATCAATTTCAGCGAAGCCTGTTTGGGGACTACAATAGAGGTTCAAACCCTGGATGGTCCCAAAAGGGTCAAAGTTCCTCCCGGCACCTCCTCTGGAACAAAGCTCAGGCTTAAGGGGTTGGGACTTCCTAAGCTTAAAGAAAGCGGAAGGGGCGAGCTTTATGTGGTTATAAAGATTCGAGTTCCAAAAACGCTTTCTCCTGAACAGCGCCAATTGGTGGAAGCCTTACAAAAGGTGGGACTTTAAAAGGGAGGTAAAGATTTAATTTTCAAAATCCTTAAAAAGGGCACTTGAGAATCGGCGTAAAATTCTCTTAAAACTTCCCTTATTTTAAGGCCCCTTTCCAACTTGTAAAGGTAAGTCCTTCCTCTTTTGAGGAAGTTTTCTTCAACATGATCCATTACTTCTTCTATAGGGGGCAAATCCTCCTTTTTAAAAGGGCGAATTTCAACGCCTTCCTTTTTTACCGAAAAGGTATTAAAGCCTTCGGCAATTTCTTCGGGAATTGAGACCAAGTAAACATCCTCTGCAAAAAGTTGATGGAGGGGTCTCCAATCCTTTCTCTTTTCTTTCACCTCTATTACCTTTAGACCTTCAGGAAGGGAGAGATTGATTTTTGCCTTAAACTCTTGGGGTAAACACGATTCTGAAAGCTCAACGTCAAAGTACTCGCATAAGCTTTCAATTCCTACGGGCAGAGCTTGTCCGAAACTTACTTTGGGATGAGGGCTTAAACCCTGAGAAAACTTAAGGGGCAAACCCGTTCTCCTTAAGGCCTTGAGGATCAAACCCACCATTTCAAGGTGCCCCAAAAACCTCATTATTCCGAGTTTATAAAACCTCACCCTTAGAACCATACCGCCCATTCCTCGAGAAAGGAGAAACCCTTTTGGAGGAGCGTAATCGCTTAAACGAAAAGAAGGGGCAATCTTTACGCTTATGTCCTCTGAACAGCAACCACATCTTTTGCAATTAGGTTCACAAGGAGAGGTAAGCCTCCCCTGCTGGGAGTTTCGCCTTTCTCTAAGGAGGTACTGCTTTTTTACTCCACTTTGGAGATGATCCCACGGTAAGATCTCTTCTTCTTTCCTCTCCCTTAGGTAAGACTCTGGATCAAGACCTACTTTAAAAAAGGCTTCTTGCCATTTTTCCCATCTCAAGTGTTCAGTCCAACCATCAAGCCTACAACCTAGCTTAAAAGCCTCTAGCAGCACCTTTCCTAAACGTCTATCACCTCGCGAAAAAACCCCTTCTAAAAAGCTCATCTTAGGATTATGCCATTTGAAGCGAATTCCCTTTCCCCTCAACAGGTTCCTTAATAAACTGTACCTCTCCTCTATCTCCTCAATTCCCAGCATCCTTTCCCATTGAAAGGGGGTATGAGCCTTTGGAACGAAAGCACTTACGCTCACGTTGATCTGCCCCCCAAACCGAGAGAGCCTTTTGGCGAGGTTCGCTATTCCCCTCACATCCTCTTCGGATTCACTTGGAAGGCCTATCATAAAGTAAAGCTTCACGTGTCTCCATAAGTTCTCAAAAGCCCTTTGAACGGTTAAGAAGATCTCTTCCTCCGAGATGACTTTGTTTATCACCTTTTGGAGTCTCTCACTAGAGGTCTCCGGCGCTAAGGTTATGCCTGTTCTTTTAACTTGAGCTAAAGTTTTTAAGATTTCTTGAGAGATCGTCCCTACCCTCAGAGAGGGGAGAGAAAGGGCGATTTTTGAAGCGCCATACCTTCGAAAAAGACATAAAAGAAAAGATTCAAGAAAACTACAATCACCAACGCTTAAGGCAAGAAGCGATATTTCGTCATAACCGCTATTTTTCAAAGCCTCATCGATTATCTCAAGAAGCTGCTCGGGATCCCTTTCCCTAAAAGGTCGATAAATAAAACCGGCTTGGCAAAAACGACACCCCCTTATACAACCTCTGGCAATTTCAATACTTAACCTTTCATGGACCACCTTTGAAAGGGGTACTATTGGTTTTGAAGGAAAGGGAAACGAGTCAAGATCCTTTAAGATCCTCCTTTCTACTTGCGCATATCCCTTCTTAAGAGGCCGTATTTCTTTTACCTCATGTCCTTCCCAACGAATTTGGAAAAAAGAAGGAACGTATACACCAGGAATCCCCGAAAGGGCCTCTAATAGCTCTTCCTTCTTACCTTTGGCTTCTCTCCAAAGTTTATAAACCCTTATTAACTCCGGCACAACCACTTCTCCATCGCCAAGCACAAAGGCATC
>Ga0105158_1000023_pt1 | contig 68506 bp, 66 predicted proteins | sample LHCtaG_FD_81567 | JGI IMG/M metagenome (GOLD analysis project Ga0105158, IMG submission 81567) | Hot spring microbial communities from Little Hot Creek, USA to study Microbial Dark Matter (Phase II) - LHC4sed_matched | ecosystem: Environmental > Aquatic > Thermal springs > Hot (42-90C) >...
CAAGGCTCTTCCCCGACCCGGTTTTCGATCAAAGAGCGAAGACCTCTCTCGTCAAGTTCCAGCACGTGCCTTCGCCTCTCGGCGACGTCGCAACAATAAATGGATCCCACGGACTCGTTTACTAGTCGAGAGCCTCCTTTTTTGAGGTTGTTCTCAGAAATATCATCATTATTTTATTTTAATTTAATAAGTTACTATTGAGAGATTCATTGAAAGAACCCCTGTCTAGGACCTTAGCTTAGTTGCCTCCTCTGCAATTGCCTCAGATACTCTATGAGGCCCCCTGCCTTCAGTATTTCCAGAGCCATTCCGCTGATACTCTTGCCCTTCAGGACCTTGTCCCCGACCCTGACCTCGCCCGTTTCCACGTTGACCGTTATAAAGTCCCCGTCCTTCACTTCGCTTGCTATGCTGGGGCAAGCTATCGCTGGCAGGCCGTTGTTTATTGCGTTCCTGTAAAATATCCTAGCAAAGGACTCAGCGACAACGGCCCTCACGCCAGCAGCCTTTATTGCTATGGCGGCTTGCTCCCTCGAGGAGCCCATTCCGAACACTTTGCCAGCGACTATTATCGCTCCCCGGGCCTTCTTGTGGAACTCGGGGTCTATTGGCTCGAAGACGTGCTGGGCTAGGTACTGGGAGTCCGTCGACTTGAGGTGCTTGGCAGGGATTATAACGTCCGTGTCGATCTTGTCCCCTAACTTAATGACCCTTCCCTCGACTATCATAGCACTTCACCCGGCTCAGCTATCCTCCCTAGGACTGCCGTGGCCGCGGCCACGGCTGGACCTGACAAGTAGACCTTAGACTGAGGGCTGCCCATCCTGCCGATGAAGTTCCTGTTGGAGGTGGAGACGGCCACCTCGCCCGGTCCCAACACCCCGAAGTGGCCTCCTATGCAGGGCCCGCACGTCCCATAGGTGACCACGCAGCCAGCCTCCACGAGGGCCTGTACGTAACCCAGCTCTAGAGCCCTCTTAAAGGTCCTCCACGAGGCCGGTATTACTATACACCTAGTTTTGACTCTTCTCCCCTTCATTATCTTGGCCGCTATCTCGAGGTCGCTTAGCCTTCCGCCTGTGCACGAGCCTATGAAGACCACGTCCACCTCAACATCAGAGAGCTCCCTCGCGCTCTTGACGTTATCGACGCTATTAGGCGCCGCCACTAAGAAGTCCACGTCGTCCAGCTTGAGCGAGTACTCGTCGACGTACTTGGCCCCCGGGTCTGGCCTTTCGAAGCTCGAGAGCCTCACGCCCCTCATCTCCTCCAAGTACCTCGAGGCCTCCTCGTCGGGGACGAAGGTCAGGGCATCGGCGTTCATCTCGACGCCCATGTTTGCCACCGTCAGCCTGTAGTCCATCGGGAAGGCCCTGGGCTCCCCCACGAAGACTTCAATCGACATGCCGACGAAGTAGTCGGCCTTGAAGGCTCTGAGTATCTCCAGTGAGACCTCCTTCCCTGTTATCCACTGCCTCGGCCTGCCCTCCAAGACTATCTTGAAGGGCTGTGGAACGGTGAGCCAAGTCCTCCCGGTGATGGCCGCTGCGGCGACGTCGCTAGCGCCCATGCCCTGCGCGAAGGCCCCTAGGGCTCCGGACGTGGAGGCGTGGCTATCAGCCACTACCACGACCTGCCCCGGCATGACGTAGCTCTCGACCAGCACCTGGTGGAGTATCCCGTAGCCCACGTCGTGGAAGTTCGGCAGCTTGAGCTCTCTCGCGAACCTCCTTATGGTCTGCTGGATCTCGGCGCTCCTGACGTCCGGCGGCGGCACGAGGTGGTCGAAGGCTATGACAATGCCCTCAGGCTTGAAGACCCTCTTGGCCCCTGCCTTCTCCATCACTTCAATTACGTGGTACCCAGTCAGGTCGTGGAAGGCCACTATGTCGACCTTGACCTCGACCACGTCGCCTGGGGAGACGTCCTTCTCTGAGGCCCTGCTCAATATCTTCTCGGTTAAGGTCTTCACGGTCCCATTCCTCTTACGTTAGCTGACAATACGTAGGCTGGCTCGCAAAGCTATATAACTGCTCTGGGCGCGAGCCATGGAGGACCGCGACGCAGGCTCACGACCACCTCGATGGCAACTAGCTCAAAGCTCATTAAAAGCTTAATAGTCTTCGGCGCTTAAGCCTTAGTGGTGCGATCCTTGGCTAGAGTCGGCTACGTCAGGCCGCTGAGGATGGAGGTCCATGGGCGTCAGGGTCAGGGTGAAGTACGGGAGCTCGTCGTCAGACTTGGTCGCGCTCGTCAGCACGGGCTACGAAGCCGACGTTCCAGAGCTCCTCATCCCAGTGAGCGTGGCCGAGAGGCTTGGTCTTTGGCCCAAGTTGCCGGAGGACACCATCGTGGAGACGTATAAGACCGCGTCTGGGCTGATGAGGGTCTACAGGGCGAGGGGGCCTGCGCGAGTCTGCTCGTAGGTAGTGTTGTGGAGAAGGGAGACGTCGAGATATACTTGGTCATCTCTGAGCACACGGACGAAGCCTTGATAAGTGACCGGTTGACTAGCGAGTTCGGCATCGTGATTGAGGACCCCGCTAAGGGGCTTTGGAGGCTTAAGGGCGAGTCGCTGGTGAGGAGTAGCGAGAGATGACCTCATAGGCTTAAGTCGAGTTGCGATACATTGTCAGCACACTACTGACCGTTAAAAGCGTAAAATTTGAAAGATCAGTCGATGCGTTGGAGATAAAGGTCTGAGGGGCGTGCCCAAAGGCGTTGCCGAGGTCGAAGGGTATCGACCGATGAAGAGCTCCCAAGCGTCATGTTGGAGGCCTTTAGCGACAAGCTATATAGTGGCGTTGGACTACTCTACCTCGGGGCTCGAAGTGGGCAAGAAGGTCTCTATCTCCGAAGACCTCTTCAAGAGACTCTGTGGGAGACAGGACCTCGAAGGTTATGGAGTGAAGCTCGGCAGGTGGGTTTTGAGAGAGGAGATAGGTGAGTTCATTGGTCGTGAGGGTGAAGGTGAGGGTCAAGTCGAGGAGAAGCGGTCAAAGCGTTGAGCTTACGGTCTTAGCCAACGGCGGTGCCGAGAGCCCTAGGCCCTGCATAGTAGTTGACGAGGACATCGCGAAAGAGCTAGGCCTTTGGCCCTCTGGAACCTTTAAGGTGCACAAAGTCGAGGAGGCCTCGTCGGTGGGCGAGGCGTACGTGATGGAGGGATCTGTAGAGCTCGAGCTACTGGGAGACTTCGGCGAGCCATTGTCAAGAGTGATAGCGGATTTGGTCGTCCAGAAGGGCTTAATAGAGCCGTTAATAACTGACATCACAATTGACGAGCTCGGCATCCAAATCATAAGCTTCAGCAAGGGGTTGTGGAGGCACAAGGACGATCCCCCGGACAAGGTGAGGCGGAGTAGCCGACGGTCGTGAGGTCCCTTATTACGAAAAGACGAGGTCTGGAGAGGCAATGCTCGAGCACCTGAGGGGCCGAGAAGCTTTAAGAAGGTCTCTGAGCAACTGTAGTCGGAGCTGATGATGAGGATTTCGGTGGACGGATTCCAATGACGACTAGAGGGTCATCTGAGGGCTCCTGATAAGTCCCGCGAGGGGTCGCGCCTCGCTTTCTTGCTAGCAGTTGGCGATGCCCTTGAGGTTCCTCGAAATCCGCGTCTGTTCAAGCAAAACGCCCGTAGCCCTTAACAACCGAGCCGAGGTCCCTTAAAGTCTCGTGCGCTTAATCTTCGTAGCGTGTAGCCCTCCAAATCGAGAGCTGGCCAGACGCCCCTCCTAGATTGGGGGCAGTCCTATACGCCAAGACCTCGAAGGCTTGACCGTTTCGCCTGCTCATCGCCATAGCTGAAGCTTATTAAGGATGCTCGTGCTTCTTATCTTGAGCTCACTCGGTGCTTCGCCGTGGCCTACCTCGACGTGGGCGAGTACGAGAGGTGGATGAAGAGCGCCATTAGGACGATAGAGTCCGCCGAACGTGACGCGAAGCACGGTGACTACAACTGGGCCTGCTTCAAGGCCCATCAAGCGGCCGAGAAGGCCCTCAAGGCCTTGTCGTGGGGCGCAGGGACGCCTAGGGCTGGCCACTCGCTAACGTACTTGATCAATTACATCGCACAAGAGCTAGGCTTAAAGGCGCCCGAGGACGTCAAAGAGGCCTGCCTAGTGCTAGATAAATACTACGTGCCGACGAGGTACCCCAACGCTTGGACTGAGGGCATACCCGAGGACTACTACTTCAAGAGCGAGGCCGAAAACGCCATAGCGAAGGCCAGGAGGGTCGTGGAGTGGGTGGGGGAGGTCTGGAGAGGATTATCGAGAGGAGGAGGGCCCTGAGGGACAAGGCGATCGAGGTCGCGAGGGAGTTCGCTGAGTGCGCTAGCTCGAAGCTCGGCGAGGTCGTGGCCGTGCTCCACGGGAGCTATGCTAGAGGCGACTTCGGCGAGTGGAGCGACGTCGACGTCCTAGTAGTCGTAAAGGGCCCCCTACCGAAGAGCCCTCTCAAGAGGCTAGACCTAGTGGAGGAGTGCTTGGCCAGGGCCCCTGGGGTCGAGCCGGTGATGATAACGTCAGAAGAATTCAAGGCTTTGCTGAAAAGGAACGACCCGCTTGTGGTGGGAGCCCTCAGAGATGGGATCCCGTTGATAGGAAACCTCCAAGACCTCTTGCGGGAGGCGGACTAGACTCTAGTTCGATTAGTCTTGGTATCCTTTGAACGTGACTCCGATAAAAAGAAAAAATTAGAAGTGACATCATTACTTCGTCGGCCGCCTCAAGACCGATGCCGCGAAGTAGCCCAGTAGTGCGCTGATGAGGCCTAGCAGCCCCGCGAGCACCAGCCCTATCACCAAGAACATCGAGAGGTAGGAGAAGGCCATCGCGAAGTTCGTGGGCATGGACGCGTAGTGCACGAGGAAGTGCGCCCCCCACGCTATGACGAGGCCCAGGAAGCCTGAGAGGGCCGCTGCCCTGAGGCTCTTCGCGAGAATCCCTCCCACTACTCCAGCGATCACGAGCAGTTGCCACGTCCTCGTGAGCTCCAATGCCGCTCCCAAGACGAAGACCACGAGCAGGCACGACAACGCGCCGAGCCTCTTCACGATCATCACCTCGGCACGAACTCCAATACGCTCTTGGCGCCCTCGACCTGCTCGGGCGCCATCGGGAAGCTCATCTGCTTGTACTTACCGTCGAGCCACATCCTGAGCTGGTCGTAGTAGTGCTCGCTGAACGGGTTGCCCGACTGGCCTCCGGGGATCACGCACAGGCTCTTGTCGAGGTCCTTGAAGTTCAGTATCTCGCGCCAAGAGGGGCCACTAGCGCCCGCTGCGCCTATGTTGTTGACGCAGTCGCTCCAACCCCAGGCCTCCCACGCCGGGTAGTTGAGCCAGCCGAAGACCCCTCCTAGGGCGTGCTTGGCGTTCAGCTTGTGTATCCTGCCGAACTTCCAGTTGTCCATGTCGCTTCCAAACTCCTTCTCTAGCGCCCTTATCGCGGCCTCGAAGCTCTTGCGGATTACGGCGTAAGCGTCCTCGACCTCAGGAGTGAAGACGTCGTCGAACCACTTGGACTTGGGGTTAAGCTTAACCATCGCCTCTATCGAGCTCGTAGGAATCTCTTGGACTAGGTCCCTGAGCTGGCCCCTCGTAATTTTGAAGCCCTTGACGGTCGCGTTGATCTCTACGAACTCGTCGGCGAAGGTCATGTTCTTGAAGACCTGGAGCCACTTAACGAAGATCGTCGGGGCGACGAGGTCTGGAAGCATGAAGCGGTTCCACCCCTTTAAGTAGCCGAGTGCCTTCAGGAGCCTCTCGTCAGTGACCCCCTGCAAGGCCTTCTCTATCTCCGGTATGAAGACTTCCGCGGGGACGAAGAAGACGTCGTTCTGTATCCTCCCCATGTCCCCCACGGTGATCTTCCCCTTCTGGGCTATGCTCTCCCTGATGAGCTGGTCGATTCTGTACGCCCTGTAGTAGTCGGCGAAGGTCCACGCCAACTCGTACGTGTACGGGTATTCTCGACCAATGAGCCTGTTGTTCGCGGTCACGACGTAGCCCCGTTCGGGGTTCCAGAGCGTCGGCGCCTCGTTGGCGTCGATCCAGTCCCTCACGTTCCACTCCACGACGTCCTCCGAGCTCCCGTTTATCGGTAGCCTAGGTATCAAGGCCGTCTCGGGCCTCGAGACATCTACCGCTCTGGTACCGTTGGGATAGGTCCTGTTGGGGTACCAGCCCGCGGCCCTCCAGCCGAAGTCCCCGTAGACGTCCGCGAACACGTGGTTCTGAGGGGGCATCTGGAAGTAATACGTGAACTTCAAGAACTCGTGCGCGCTCTTAGCGTGGGCGTACTTGTAGAGCGCCAGGGACTCGAGAGAGCCGTACCTCTCGCCCATCCAGCACATGGCGAACTTCTCCCCTCCCCTCTCGATTACGGGCCCGTGGACGGTGAAGTTGAGCGTCACCTTCCTCTCTTGGTAGCCACTCGACGTCTTGACCCTTATCACCTCCTCGACCCTCTGCACGTCCCTCCAGGAGCCCTTGTAGAGGTACTGCCCCTTGTCGTTCCACTTGTAGTAGTAGAAGTCCATGTGGTCGGCCATGACGTTAGTGAAGCCCCACCCGACGTACTGGTTGCACCCTATGATCATCAGGCCTATGCCGGGGAACGTGACGCCCCTAGCGTTTATCACCTCTCCGCCTGGGCCCTCGACCACGTAGTGGACCTCGTACCACACCGGCGGCACCGTGAGCGACAGGTGGGGGTCGTTGCACAATATCGGCTTGCCCGTGTCGGTCAGCTCGCCGCCCACGACCCAGTTGTTGGAGGCGAAGGCGGACTTTATGGGCGCCAGCATCGAGGAAGCGCGGCTGTACCACTCGAGGAGCTCGGCCACGGCGCTGCACTTGAGAGAGACGGCCACAGGGGGATCAGCTGGGTCAACGGGATGGAGGCACTGCTCGCCCTCGTGGACTATGAAGTGGTCGATGGGCCTGTCAATGGGCAGGACCTCCAGAAAGAGCCGAGTCCCGACCTCCTTGCCGTACCTAGCCACTAGGGCCGAGCATATCAGGTAGAGCTCCAGGTCGGCGAAGGTCCCCGTCAGGCCCCAAGCGACCAGCCTGCCTATCTTCAAGCAGTCCAGAGGGGTCCACTTCTCCGGCTCGTAGCCCAAGAGCTTGAACTCTATGGGCAGGGCGTTTTCCCTCTTCATCTCCTCGATCGCCGCATTGACTCCCTTGCTGTAGGCGTCCAACATCTCTAGGAGCTCCTTGGCGTCGTCCCTTATCGCGGCGGCGTTGAGTTGCGGGTAATAGTCTATTCTCTCTCCCCTAGCGACCTTTTGGAGGAGCTCGAGGGACCTCTGGGCCCCTCTGTAGAGGCCCACGACCCTGTAGAAGAGGTCGGCCTCGTAGGCCGCCTCGCCCAAGACCTCCGACAGCCTGCCGTCGACGAGCCTCCTCTGCAGGTCCATTTGGAAGAGCCTGTCACGGGCGTGAAGGTAGCCTAGCGCGTAAGCGAAGTCCAGCTCAGACTTTGCGAAGACGTGCGGCACACCATAGCCGTCGACCACTACGACGACCCTGTCCTTGAGCCCGGGGAGCACGACCCTCCCCTGAGGCGGATATCGAGCTGTGAGGACAGAGCCCCACATCCCGGTCAGCGGGTCTGACAGCGAGAGCAGGGAAGAGGGGGCGAAGAGCGACGGGAGCGGCATCAAGAGGACCGCTATTAAGACAGCCGTCAAGACCAAGCCCACGATGCTTTTCCTCAACCACCTGCACCTCAAAACGGCAGAGTAGTGATCATATTTTTAAATGGAGTTTGGGATAAGGCTTTTGCCTGAAGATTGGCAGAGGACACATCGGTTTTGGAGACCACAAGACAGCCCATGGACTTAAACGATTATGACGACGGCCATCTGACGGCCCGTCTCCGACAATCAACGGTAAATGAGAAAAGGTAAGGCTTATAAAGAATGCTTCCATCAAAACTGGTTTAAGGGTGTGTGTGACTTGAAGCCCAGAATAGTAGTCTTAACGTCTCTCTTCATAGCGTTGCTGATATTGCCGATGTTCGTTACGTTGCTTCCAGTGACTTATGCTCAGCAAGCGCCCAAGGGGCCTTGGGTCGACGAGGTCGTCCTCTTTGTCGAGATTGATGAGGCCAAGGCACTTGATATGCTATTGAAGAACGAGATGCAGGTGTACTTCAGGGACGTGAGGGATCCAGGCATACTCAAGAAAATTAAGGCCTCGCCAGATCTTTGGTACGCCACCTCTTATGGGTTGTACTTCGAGCTGACCTTCAACCCCGTGGGCCCAGTATTCCCTAGGACAGGCAAGCTGAACCCATTCGCCGTCCCTCGGATCAGAGAGGCCATGAACTACATAGTTGACAGAAAGTACATATGCGACGAGATAATGGTTGGGATGGCCGTGCCGAGGTACACGTGCTTGACGCCGGCCTTCCCCGACTACGCGAGGTACGCCGACGTGGTCAGAGAGATAGAGAAGAAGTACAGCTACAACCTAGACAAGGCGAGGGAGATAATCACCGAGGAGATGCCGAAGCTAGGCGCCGAGCTGAAGGACGGGAAGTGGTACTACGAGGGCGAGCCAGTCACGATAATCTTCTTGATCAGGGTCGAGGATCAGAGGAGGCAGATAGGCGACTACGTGGCCAGCCAGCTCGAGAAGTTGGGCTTCACCGTCGATAGGCAGTACAAGACCAGCAGAGAGGCGGCGCCTATATGGATAAGGGGCAACCCAGCCGATGGGAAGTGGCACATCTATACCGGTGGATGGATAACGACGCTCGTTTCCAGAGACGAATCAGATAACTTCGGCTTCTTCTACACGCCCAGAGCTGGTTTAGGACCATTGTGGAGTGCATACAAGCCGAGCCCAGAGTTCGATTACGTGGCTGGTAAGTTATGGGCCAAGGACTACTCAACCATCGAGGAGAGGGACGAACTAATGCGAAAGGCCCTGTACCTCTCAATGGAGGATTCCGTCAGAGTGTGGCTAGTCAGTCAGACAGCTCCGTGGCCAGCCAGAAAAGAGGTGTCGTTGACGTACGACTTAGCGGCTGGCTTCTCGGGAGCGAGGCTATGGCCGTACACCATCAGATACGTCGACAGAGTCGGAGGCACCGTTAAGATAGCATCCACAGATCTGTTAGTAGACCCTGTTAACCCGGTCGCGGGTAGTGATTGGATTTATGACGCTATGTTCTATCGAGCCCTCTCGGATCCAGCTGTGATGCCAGACCCCTTCACAGGGCTGTACTGGCCACAGAGGGTCAAGAAGGCCGAAGTCTACGCCCTAAAGGGATTGCCTATAGACGTTACTTTGGATTGGGTCACGCTGGAGTTTGTCGATAAGATCGAGGTGCCTACAGATGCTTGGTACGACTGGGATCCCGTGAAGCAAGAGATAGTATACGCACCCCCAGGGACGACGGCTAAGACCAAGACCGTCGTATACTACGATGATAGCATCTTCGACATGAAGTTCCACGACGGTAGCAAGTTCTCGATAGCCGACATGGTGTTTAGCTACATCTTGACATTTGATAGAGCTAAGCCAGAAAGCCCAGTATACGACGAGTCATACGTCCCAGTGTTCGAGGAGTTCAGACGGTACTTCAAGGGCTTCAGAATAGTGAGCACGAAGCCGCTGGTAATAGAATACTACTCTGATCAGTTGTATCTAGACGCTGAGTGGATAGCCGCGACAGCGGCATCAGCTTTCTACACAGATTACTTGTACGGGCCTGGGCCATGGCATACGGTCGCAATCGGGTGGCTGGCCGAAGCGGAGAACAAGCTAGCGTTCTCGGCCGACAAAGCCGCGAATCTCAATGTCGAGTGGATGAACTATATAGCTGGCCCATCGCTATCGATATTGGAGGACTGCTTGGAGAGGGCCATCGCCGAGAAGTTCATCCCGTACAAGAACGTCATGAGCGAGTACGTCAGCGAGGCGGAGGCCCTCGAGAGGTACAACAACTTGAAGAAGTGGTACGAGGCGAAGGGGCACTTCCTCGTGGGCAACGGCCCATTCTACTTAGACAGGGTCGACACGATCGCCAGGATAGTCGTGCTGAAGGCTAATAGGGAGTTCGTAGACACGGCCGACAAGTGGCTCAAGTTCTCAAAGCCCATGATACCGGAGGTCAAGATAACGGCGATGCCGACGATCACGCCTGGCCTCTCGGCCGAAATACCTGTATCGATAACCTTTGAGGGACGACCATACAGTGTAGCCGACATGAAGTACGTCAAGTACATAATCACAAGCCCGACGACGACTTTGGTCGGCGTCGCAGAGCCAGTTAAGGACGGAGAATGGAGGATTAAGCTCAAGCCGGAAGAAACCTCGTTACTGCTACCCGGTGCCGTGGGCGTAGAGGTAATAGCCATGTCGAAGCTTGTCGGCACACCAGTATCCGCCACCGGAGTAACGGCCGTCATGAGCGTGACGGAGTTCCTCATGAGCGAGATAGCCAAGGTCAAAGCCGACTACGAGGTCAAGATCTCCGAGCTGAGGTCGTCCCTAGAAGGCCTGAAGAAGACCGTCGACGCCCTCAATGCGAGGATAGAATCGCTGAGCGCCACGGCCAACACGCTCACGGGCTTGGCGGCGGTGGCCATAATCGTAGCCGTAATAGCCGTAGCCCTTCCCTTCGTCAGGAGAAAGTGAGCGCCACCTTTTTATCTCTCCTTATTTTTGGTGGAGCTCGTGCTCCCAAGGCTAGTTAGGCACTTGGTCAAGCGCGCGATCATACTCTTCCTGACAGTAGTCGCCGCCGTCTACATAACCATCTGGATCGCAAACATGGGCGGATACGTCGATGAAATAGTCAAGGGGGAGCTGTACCTCTCGATATCTCAGAGCGTGCGCCAGAATCCCGCGTACAAGTACTTGAACGAGACGCAAGTCAGGGAATTGATAGACGCGATATACGCCAACGAGCTGAAGAGGATAGGCTTCGACAAGCCCTTCATCTACAGGAGCTTCATTTACTTGAAGGACGCCATAACCCTCAGCCTCGGCAGGGCCCTCTTCCTGAGTAGCGCCAGCGGCTCTAAGAGCGTCTACATAATCATCACAGAGAGGTTGCCCAATACAGTGCTCCTGTTCACGACGACGCAGATGATACTTTTCTTCATAGGCCTCTTCACTGGCCTCTTTCTGTCCAGGAGGTATGGCAGTATACCGGATAGGTTGGCGGTGATGCTAGTCCCCCTCTCTTCAATGCCGGGGTGGTTCTACGGGATATTCTTGATACTCATCTTCGCATCCTATTTGAGGATATTGCCCTACGGCGGCATGGTCGACGTGCCGCCGCCAACAGATAACTTATCTTACGCGCTGAGCGTCTTAAAGCACATGATCTTGCCCGTCCTCTCGTGGCTCGTAGCCTACTCGTTCATAAACATATACGTCAGGAGGACCTTCTTCTTGATGTTCTCGAGCGAGGACTACGTTGAGCTTGCGAAGGCGAAGGGACTTCCGGAGCCCCTCATACAGAGGAGGTACGTGCTCAGGCCGACGTTGCCCCCGATCATAACCGACTTCTCGTTATCTCTCATCGCTTCTTGGATGGGGGCGATAATCACCGAGAGGGTGTTCAACTGGCCCGGGATAGGTAGCCTGCTCTACTCAGCCTCAGTCATGTTCGATACGCCAGTACTCGTCGGGCTCGTCGTCATATACGCATACCTGTTGGTGGTAACGGTCTTCACCCTCGAGATAGTGTATGCGGTCTTGGACCCGAGGATCAGAATGGGTGGCGCGTAATGGCGTCGAGGGCTAAGCGCTTCTTTGAACAACTGCTCTTCTACAGGTCTGCCGTGATTGGACTGGCTATAATACTCATCTTAGTGGGGATTTCAGCGTATACCGTTTTCGCGATACCATACGATGAAGCCACGAGGTTGTGGAGGGCTGGCGAACAGCACTGGTTAGACAACCCGCGCAATGCCCTCCCGTCGTGGGCGAACATCTTCTCGTCAAAGAAGTTGCCCGAAACGATAATACTGGACACGTGCGAGCCCGAGCCGGGTGTCTCCAAAGCCATAGTCCCGGTACTCGGGAGGTTCAGCCAGATCAGGATAGACCTCTCGTTCGACTATCAATATGACGATTTCCCGAGCGAGCTGAACCTGTTCTTCAGGTCGAGGTTCAATGCCTCAGCGCCGAAGTTAACCATATATTGGGTCAAGCCCAACGGTGAGGAGTACGTTTTAAATACAATGATCATCTCCAGAGAGGACAAGTACTACATCTCAAACGATGATAGGCTAGCTAAAGAGCTCAGAGAGTTGATCTCAGCGAAGATCAATAGGACCATAGAGTACGACGCGCCTGTCGCATTGCTCCTCTTTGCTGAGGAGGACGAGAGCATACTCGACCCCAGCACCGCGAAAGTCATGAAGGGCAGGTACAGGCTCTGGATAGAGGGGCTGGCATTTGAGGTGGGCGCCGATGTTGATGCCCGCCTCGCAGTCTACGGCAAGGTCTACGGCTGGGCCGGAACGGACCACCTGAGGAGGGACTTGGGGTTAGCCCTTCTCTGGGGCACGCCAATAGCGCTGTCCTTCGGGGTCGTGGCCGCCGTCTCGATAGCGCTAATACAGATGTTCATCGGCGCCGTCAGCGCGTGGCTCTTAGGAAAGGTCGACACGGTGCTGCAGAGGATTACCGAGGTCTTCATGGTCCTCCCATTCCTGCCCGTGGTGATAATGATATCCACGTTCTACAAGATCAACATTTGGGTCCTCTTGCTCGTCGTCATCGGCTTGACGGCCTTTGGTAGCGGCGTCAAGAACTACAGGGCCATGTTCTTGCAGATCAAGGAGTTCCCCTACGTGGAGGCCGCGAGGGCCTACGGTGCCGGTAGCTTTAGGGTTATAGTTCGATACCTCATCCCTAAGGTCCTGCCAACGATAATACCGGCGATGGTCTTGTCGGTGCCCGATTTCGTCTTCTTAGAGGCCGCGCTGGCGATATTGGGCTTGGGGGACCCCTTGGCACCGACGTGGGGGAAGATAATTGATGATGCCTTTACATACGGAGCCCTCTATAAAGGCTTATATTACTGGGTTTTGGAGCCCTCAATCATGTTAGCAATAACCTCGTTAAGCTTCGCGATGCTCGGCTTCGCGTTGGATAAGATATTCAATCCGAGGTTAAAAGAGGCATAGGGCGTGTGAGGGATGCTGAGCATATCGAGTCTAGTAATGTATTATAGGACGCTCAAGGGGGAGGTCAGGGCAGTCGACGACGTATCGTTCTCCCTGCAAAAGGGGGAGACCATCGCCATCATAGGGGAGTCGGGGTGCGGTAAGAGCTCCCTCGCGAAGTCGATAATAAGACTGCTCCCTCGAAACGTCTCGAGGTATAAGGGCAAGATCCTATTCAACGGCGTAGATTTGATGGAGCTCGACGAAGAGACCTTCAACAGAGAGGTCAGGTGGACTAAAATAACCTACGTCCCGCAGGCGGCGTTGAACTCCCTAAACCCCGTCATAAAGATCGGGGACCAAATGATTGAGCCGCTGCTCCTCCGCCGCAAGATAGACAAGAAAGAGGCTCTGGAGAGAGCAGCCAATGCTTTGAAGCTAGTCGGCGTAAGCGATGCCTTTCTTCACCATTACCCGTTTGAGCTGAGCGGCGGCATGAAGCAGAGGGTCATAATAGCGATGGCCCTCTTAACCGACCCCGAGCTGATGATACTCGACGAGCCCACCTCCTCGCTGGACGTGCTGACCCAGGCCAACATAATGAACTTGTTGAAGAAGATCAAGAGGGAAATGGGCTTGGGCATGATCTTCATAACTCACGACGTCGCCCTGTCGAGCGAGTTGGCCGACAAGGTGGCCGTCATGTACGCTGGTCAGTTCGTTGAACTTAGCAGCGCAGAGGAGTTTTACGGAAGCCCCAAGCACCCCTACTCCCAGAAGTTGATGGAGAGCGTCCCGACGCTGAGGACGGATAAGGAGTTGAGCTTCATACCCGGATCGCCGCCCAGCCTCCTCGACCCGCCCAAGGGGTGCAGGTTCGCCGAGAGGTGTCCGTTCAAGTTCGAGAGGTGCTCCCAAGACCCGCCGATAACGTTTTTGGACGAGGGCTCGTACGTCAGGTGCTGGCTCTACGAGAAGGGGAGGCTATGAAGGATCCATTGCTGTACGTCGAAAACTTGAGGAAGTACTTCGAGGTTAGGAGGGGGCTCTTCGGGAGGAGAAGGCTCTACGTAAAGGCCGTCGACGGCGTGAGCTTGGCCTTAGCGAGAGGGGAGGCCGTGTCCATCGTCGGCGAGAGCGGTTGTGGCAAGACGACCCTCGGCAAGACCATACTCAGGCTCTACGAGCCCACCGACGGGAGGATAGTATTTGATGGTAAGGACATAACGCACTTAGAGTGGAAAGAGCTGAAGTGGTACAGGCGAGAGACGGGCCTTGTTCAGCAGGATCCCTTCGGAGCGCTCCCGCCCTTTATGACCGTCAAGAGGATACTCGAGGAGCCGCTCATAATCCATGGCTTCAAGGACAAGAGGGAGAGGGAGGAGAGGATCTACAAGGTCTTAGAGAGGGTCAGGCTGACCCCCATCGAGGACTTCATAAACAAGTACCCGCACATGCTGAGCGGCGGGCAACAGCAGAGGCTCGTCATAGCTAGATCGATAATCTTGGAGCCGAAGCTGATAGTCGCCGACGAGCCCGTCTCCATGTTGGACGCGTCCGTTAGGGTTGAGATACTCAAGTTGCTAGAGGACTTGCAGAAAAGCTACAACCTGAGCATAATATACATCACTCACGACCTCTCGACGACGAGGTACTTCTCGGAGAGGATCTACATAATGTACGCCGCCCACGTAGTCGAGAGCGCGGACACGAAGGAGATACTGCGCAATCCGATGCACCCTTACACTAAAGCGCTTTTGAACGTCATACCGGATCCCGACCCGTCGAACCGCTTTACGATCAAAGAAGTGCCTGCTGGCGAGCCGCCCAACTTGATAGACCCTCCGCCTGGCTGCCGCTTCCATCCGAGGTGCCCGACCCTCGTGAAGGGGCTTTGTGATGTAAAGGAGCCGCCCACGGTAGAAGTCGATAAGGGACACCACGTGAAGTGCTGGCTCTATGGTTAAGTTGGAGAGAGAAGCCGTCGAGACGGTAGTCGGAGGCGTGCTTTTGGTAGTCAGCTTTGTGGTCTCGTTCCTCATGGTGATCGAAGTCATCGAAAAGTCCATCATTTTATCGATATTGGCCTTCTCGCTATCATTAGCCGGGTTAACCATAGGGCTTCATGGAATATACGGGCTCGTCTCGCGACGCAGAGCTGCTAAGTAGCTCTCTCCGTTAGAGGAGCTTGACGTCCCGAGTTCGATCACAAGATTCACGAAGGGGGTTTGAAAAGCTTAAAAGCCTTGTGCGCAGGTCTATTGCCTCAGTGAAGGGCCTTGGGCGCTCAGCAGGACAAGGACCTGATAGTCATTACGGTCATAGGCGTCGACAGGCCGGGCATAGTGGCTGGGATCGCGAGCGTCTTGGCCAGCCACAACGTCAACATCGAGGATATAAGCCAGACGGTCTTGAGGGGCTTCTTCGCCATGATAATGATCGCAGACATGAGCAAGTCCACTTGCGGCTTAAGCGAGCTGAGGGAGAGGCTCGAGGCAAAGGCGAAGGAGCTGGGCGTCGAGGTCTTCGTCCAGCACTCAGACATCTTCAGGGCGATGCACAGGATATGAGGAGGCGCGGCCTCGTCGCTTACGGTCCTAGCTCCAAGAACATGACATGCAAGTAGACGACACATCTCAGCTCTTGGCAATACCCAGACGACCATTAGGCCTTGGACATATGAGCCCCTTGCCAGCAAGACCTTTTTATCTAGGAGCTAGACTAAAGCCCTTCGTGCGCTAAGTGGTGATGGCCCTTGCCTATAGTCGTGCACCCGTCCGAGATTCTCGAGACCATAGAGATGGTAAGGTACTTGAAGTTCGACATAAGGGCCGCCACTTTGAGCTTGAGCTTGACGGACTGTATAGACCCCGACCCCTCGAAGATGATGGACAAGGTGGAGAGGAAGCTTAGAAGCGTCTTGCCCAAGTTCGCTAGCGTGGTCGACGAGGTCGTCGAGAGGTACCAGATCCCCGTAGTCAACAAGAGGCTCTCGACAACTCCTCTAAGCGTCCTCGTAGAGCCCTACGCCTCCGCCAACTTGGACCGCGCTAAGGAAGTGCTCCTCGACGTTTCGTCTCTGATGGACTCTCTGGCGCGCGAGGGCCGCGTCGACTACGTCGGAGGGCTTTCGGCCTACGTGGCGAGGGGCGCGACCCCCGGCGACAGGGCCGTCATAGAGTCGATAGCCGAGGTCGTGTCCTCGACGGATAGGATCTTCTCCTCGGTGAACGCCGCTCAATCCGGCATAGGGATCAACGTGGACGCGGTGTACGAGGTCTCTAAGCAGGTCAAGGAGCTCAGCAAGAGGACGCCCAAGGGCATCGGATGTACGAGGGTCGGGGTCTTTGCCAACATCCCGGAGGACGCCCCTTTCCTGCCGGCGGCCCACCACGGGCAGAACATGCCCGAGGTCTCCCTGCATATAGCGATAAGCGGCCCGGGCGTCTTGGAGCACGTCATTAAGGCTAGGTGCCAGGGCAAGAGCTTGACGGAGCTACTCGACGAGCTGAAGAGGGCGGTGTTCAAGATAACTAGGGCCGGAGAGTTCGTCGGGAGGGAGATAGCCAAGAGGATGGGAATAAGGCTATGCACGGTCGACCTCTCGCTCGCCCCAAGCCCTATCGTTGGCGACTCCGTGGCAGACGTCGTAGAGGCCATGGGTCTTGACAGCTTCGGCGCGCCGGGGACCCTTACGGCCTTGGCCTTGCTCGCGGAGGCCTTGAAGAGGGCGGGCTCCATGGCCGCCACGAACGTTGGAGGCTTCAGCGGGATAATGTTACCTGGGAGCGAGGACTTGGGCTTAACGGAAGCGTTCAAGAGGGGCTCGGCGTCCATCTGGACCCTCATAGCCTCGTGCGCTATATGCTCGACGGGCTTGGACATGGTGTGCATTCCAGGGGACACTCCCGTCGAAGTAATAGCCGGGCTGACGTCAGACGTTTTGTCCATAGGGGTCGTCAACGGGAAGACGCTCGGGGTGAGGCTCATCCCGGTACCGGGCGCAAAGCCCGGAGACGAAGTCGACTTCGGAGGGCTGCTTGGAAAGACTGTGGTGCTTGACGTGGGGCCCTTCACCCCCAAAGGATTCGTAGCTCGAGGAGGAGAGATACCGCACTACAAGCAGAGGTTTTGATCATTGGCCCCAGACCGAAGTTTGGTTAGGCTCCTACGGCGTTCTTGACCTCAGCCCTCGCCGACCTTGTGATTTGCCCTCTCCACTTTTGCGCCTTAAGCCGGCGAGCTCGCCCTAAGGTAGTTCCGTCCTTTGGAGCAAGGGGCCCTACCCTCGTTTAAGCTAGATCCATCACCTATGAAGTACAATAACTAATAGTACTAAGGCCCTCTTAATTGAAGCGACCTCTTGAAGTTGGGAGGAGCTATCTCGTAGTTCTATATCGTAGTCCTCAACGAAGCCAGCGCTAATACTGCGTCCAAGAGCTTTTGAAAGAGGCCCGCGCGCGTCACTCTACCTATGATCTTACCTCCTTCAACGACGTAGATGCGCCTGACGTCCTTCTCGACCATAAGCTTCCAGGCCTCCCCGAACGAAGCCTCCGGGCTTATCGTTATCAACGGACTAGACATTATGTCCTTCAAAGGTACCCTTTTTATGTCAAGGCCCTTTACCACGGCCCTCCTCAATATATCGCGCTCTGTGACCACTCCTACGGGTAAGTCATCGACCGTAACTACGACAGACCAGACGTTGTTCTCGACCATTTTCTCTAAGGCCTCCATCACAGGCGTATCTCCGTCAAGCATTATGACGCCGCCTTCTATCACATCCCGTACTCTCAACGTAAGCGGCATGGGGGCTCATCCTCCTTAGAAAGGATTTTTTCTTCATTGTTTCTATAAAAAACTTTTGGGCGCTCTCGAAAGCACGAAGATGAGGCATGCCACGAGCGGCACATCTTTGTGCCATCACTAAAGAGGCGTACAAAGTCCCTCTGCGAACATCCCGACCTCCTCGCCCAGTCGACGAGCCCCTCGCCTCGCTTACCCTTCTTCTCAAGCTCTTTCAATCATGAGCGTAGACCGCTCACGCGCTCACATGGTGTTGCACCTCGAGCCATTGGACGTGACATAAGCCTTGGAGCAAGACTTACGTAAGGTCTCAGCTAAAACTTCAGAGGCCCAAGAGTAATAGTGCCTTAGCAAAACTTAAGCTTAGGCTCGTGGCCAGTAGTCTAGGTTAAAGTGATGACGGAGGAGAGACCCAGCTGGGACGAGTACTTCATGAGGATAGCCCACGTAGTGGCCTCGAGGTCCACGTGCCTCAGGCGAAAGGTCGGGGCGGTCCTCGTAAAGGACAAGAGGATTCTGGCCACGGGCTACAACGGCGCTCCCAAGGGCCTACCGCACTGCGAGACGTGCCTCAGGGAGGAGCTCAGGATCCCCTCGGGCCAGAGGCACGAGCTCTGCAGAGGGGTGCACGCGGAGCAAAACGCCATAATCCAAGCGGCAGTCTTTGGAGTAAGTACCAAGGGGGCCGTGCTCTACACCACCACCTTCCCCTGCATAATATGCGCCAAGATGTTGATAAATGCCGAGGTCGATGAGATAGTCTACGACTCTGACTACGAGGACCCGGAGTCCTTGAAGATTTTGAAGGAAGCTGGCGTGAAGACGAGGAAGTTCAGGCTGAGGAGCTAGCGCATGGCCCTCGTAGGCAGAGTGTACATAGACGGCGCCTCGCGAGGCAACCCAGGCCCCTCTGGCATAGGCGTGGTGGTGCTCGACGAGGAGGGCAGAGTGCTCCGAGAGCACCACGAGTTCTTGGGCTCAAGCTACACCAACAACCAAGCAGAGTACGCGGCCCTAATAAAGGCCCTCGAGATATGTTCAACCCTCTTCCCCAAGGGGGTGGTTCACGTGTTCAGCGACTCGGAACTCCTGGTCAAGCAGTTAACTGGATGCTACAAGGTCAGGAGCCGGAACTTGAGGGGGCTGTTTAGGAGCGTTAAGCAGAGGGAGAGGTCGTTCTCGAGGGTCTACTACCACCACGTAAGCCGCGAGCTCAACAAGAGGGCCGACGAGCTGGCCAACAAGGCCATAGACGAAGCTCTGAAGGGGGATCTAAAACGTCGCCTCTTTAAATGATCTCTCAGGCCTTAAGCCCACGATTCTCGTGGCCTTACTCAGTGCGCCTTGGGCGATTCAAAAGCTACGCAAAGGTCTTCGTCTAACCCCTAAAGGTCATCAAATATGAGTTGTAAAGGTCGTCATTCGTGCGGACGAGCTACGCCATGCGAAGTCGTGAGCAACGTATTGCGCGAGTTGCACCACTTTGCTATAGCGCCTCGAGCTTCGTCTCCACGACCTCTATCACGACGCGCTCCTTCAAGCCTCCCAGGACCCTCTCGACGTCTATGACCCCGGCCTCAGGGGGGTAGACGCCGGCCCTGGCGGTCCCTTTATTTGCGAGCTCTAGGGCGGCGAGCGCTGTTGGCAATGCGGTCAGCCAAGCCGCGTCCTTGCACGCGATCCCGTACTTGATCACATACCTCTTGCCGTCCTTAACGCCCTTTATGACCGTCGCGAGGCCCACGCCCGTCAGCGCGTACTCGCCGAGCCTTTCGTAGAGGGGCGCGACGAGCCTCTCGACCTCCTCAGGAGGCATGATCTTGGGCAACGACATGGTTATGGCCACGGCCACTTCCCTGGCCTTGAAGGCTTGGTCCCTTATTCTGACCTCCCCGAATCCCGTGAGGCCCAGCATCGAGAAGACCTTCGCGACCTCGTTCAGCTCAGAGGGCCAGACGCCGCCCTTGTTGTACACGTTGCGGACCTTGATGTAGCGGGGTATCGTGACTGGCTCTGGGTGGCCAACGTGCGCGACCTCCCATGCACCTATAGGGCTCGGGAACTCGAAGGACTCAGGCTCCGATAGTGCTGGGACCTTGACCCACTCGCCGTCCCTGTAAGCAGTGACCATGCCAGTTATTGCGTGGAAGTAGTGGTCTATGATGGCGGGCCCCATAGTCGGGTCGAGGGCCGTCCAAATCCAATAAGTCCCAATTTCGTGGACCTCGTCGAGCCTTCGAGCGCCGTGGTAGGCGAGCATGTTAGTTATCCCGGGCGTGGCCCCGAACCCTATTACCGCGGTGACGCCCCTCCTCTGGGCCTCCTCGTGTAGCTTGAGGGATTCCTCCGTGGCGTCGTGGTCGTCGTCTATGTCCACGAAGCTCACGCCAGCGCGTATGGCAGCCCTCAAGACGGGGACCCCGAACCTGTAGAAGGGCCCCAAGGCGCTAACTACGACGTCGAAGACTTTCATCGCGTCTGTCAACAGGTCCTCAGAAGTCGCGTCGACGGCTAGAACACCGACGCTTCCACCGACTTCATTTGCGACCTCTCGAGCCCTCTCGACGTTCTTGTCGCCTATGATGACCTCCAAGCTCGGATCAAGACTACGTAGCTCCTGTACTATCCTCGAGCCTATGTGGCCAGCTCCACCAAGAACGAGTACCTTCCCAGACGTCATGTATTAGTTTTTCATTTAAAGGCACTTAAGAATTTCCTTTAGCGAGCTACATGGTGCGTTTTCAAGTTTGGAGTCCAAGACCCCGTATAGCGCGTCAATCATGAACTTCGGTGGGCGAAAAGGGTTTATCTAAACGCGTCACGACTCTTTGAAATTTCTAATAACGTCGGGCCCTGAGCGCATCCCATCATAAAGGCCATGAGGGCCAAGCCCATGAAAACCAGCATCAGTTTCTTGCTCTTAACGGCTCCCTCGGGCGTTGGCGATGAGAGCGCCATTAAGCTTGAGGCCAGCAACCCCGCGTCGGCTACGAGGATTACGGGGAGGTACAGCCAATTCACGTAGCCCAGCCCTATGGGCGCGAAGCTCAGGGCTACCGCGGAGACCATGAAGGCGTAAGCTACCTCGGCCGCGATCCTAGGCCCATGCGATATGGCCAAGGTCCTCACACCCCTGACCCTGTCCCCCTCGACGTCCGCTATGCCCTTAACGACTTCGCGGCTCATGTTGGCCAAGAAGGCTATGGCCGAGAATAGGAGCGCTATGCCCGTAATGCTTCCGGTCGCGGAGGCGCCGTAGACGAAAGTCAGTGCCACACACAGGCTGACGCACGCATTTCCTACCAAGCCGTACTTCTTCAGCTTCCAATTGTAGGCCGTAAACACCGCACAAGCCAAAACGGCTATAGCGAAGGCCTCAAAGCTTATCAACGGAGATAGGGCAAGGCCTACGACAATCAGCGCGATGGAGAGGGCTAGCGCCCTCTCTGGCCCCACCTCGCCGCTCGGTATGGGCCTCTGAGGCTGGTTGACCGCGTCCACCTCTCTGTCGAAGTAGTCGTTCATGACCATAGACGACGAGGAGAGCAGGAAAGTCGAGGCGAACAAGAGGGCCACCTTGATGACGTCGACGTTGGGCGAAAGTCGCGAGGTTATGAGTAGCCCTATCACGGCAGCGACGCTCGCCATAACGCCGTTGACAGGCCTCATGAGCTTGATGTACGGCGTAATGGAAGACATGCTCAGGGCCTCCAAGTCCACTCGGAGTCCTCTCTTTTAATCATTATCGGCTGCGATTTGTAGACGTATTCGCTCACGTCCTTCAAGACCCATGTACCCTTGCCCCCCTTGGCCCTCCAGAGCACCGCCAGCACGTACTCGACCCTCCAATCATCTCTCAGGAGGTGTTTATACCAGCTCTCGTACCTTCGCTTCATCCTCTCGAGGTTCTCTAAGGGGACGGTCAAGCTGCTCCTCAGCGTCGACTTCACCTCTACTAAGGCCAACCTCTTCTCGCTGGGCTTTATGGCTTCTACGTCTACCTGGGCCACCCCTCCGCTCATGGGCGTTCTGCACGCTATCCACCCGTAGCCCACGAGCTTGGCCACGAGCTTTTCCTCGGCGTACCTCCCTCGTACGTAGCCCCTCGACATACTTCAACACGAGCTATCTGCTCAGCGAGCGATTATAAGTTAGCGCTTGGCACGGCATCGCAGATCTTGAGGCTAGTCGAGGGCTAGGGTCCAGCTAATAAGTTGCTCAAAAGCTGGCCCTCAACCACGATGGCCGCTCTCGTCTCAGCATCGCTTATGAAAATGCGATCGACCTCGCCATTGTTGCGCAGTTACGTCGACACTTGAATTACAAAGGCCTTGCTGTCGATCGTTGAGCCGTTTGCCATCACGTCGACTTGGACCCTGTACTTTATCTCAGCTACTCCCGACGGGACGTTGAAGGCCATGTTCGCGACGTACTTGACCTCAGAGAGCGGTGGTAGTGACCCGAAGTCCCACTGCCAAGTCCCTTCGTCCAGCTTCACGACGTTGAAGCCGCTTATCGTCGCGTACTTCTCAACCTCCCCCTTTATGAATATCATCACCTTGACGTCTACGAAGTCGCCGAGCGGGTTGGAGACTCTAACAGTTAAGTGGGTCACCTCGCCAGCTCTGACGCTTGAAGGGCTAACGTGGGCTTCGAGTACTTTGACGCCTCTGAATTCTTGGACCTGCTGTTGAGGCGGTTGTCCCGACGCCAACGCGGAGGCTACGAGGTACCCCGCGAGGAGAGCTGCTATTGCTATGACGACCATGGTGAGCACTCTAGCCACCCTGCTATCGTCGAAGGCCCCCATAATTGACACCCGTGCTAGGAAACTGTGAGGAGCGATAAAATCTTTGGTATTACCTTCATTAACCAAGAGCTCGCCTCCAAGTGGGCGAGGTTCATCCGATGGTCTGGGCCACGAGTTTTTAGGAAAAGCTCTTAAGCTAGGCCGAAAGCTAGACTAGCTAGGTGCCCACTCAATGGCCAAGGCCTTGTCGAAGTACAAGGTAGAGCTCGAGAGGATGGGCTTAACGCAACTAGACGTCTACAGATACCCTGACCACGATGAAATCAGGGTTAAGACGCTCGAGGGCGACGTCGTCCTAATCAAGTTGCCCAGTCACAGAGAGGCCATGAGCTTGGAGGAGTTCAAAGACTACATAACGAAGGAACTGAAGAAGGCCAAGGAGGCCAAGAAGAAGTGAGGCCCTCAAGTCGTTTGACCAATTTTCGTGAAGCAGTTTAAGTTCAATTCCTCAAGTTTTGTTCGTCGTAAGACTTGCGGAAGCACTTTGGAATTGAGAAGGTTTTGGGCAACGTGTCGAAGCGCCGAGATCGCAAGAGTGCGTAGCGCTTATCGACAACTCTCACCTGGTGTGCAACTCTTTGAGATTTTGCCCTCCTCAAGTTGGGGCCCATGATCCGAGTCCGAAGAGGTGCCACCCGCCTCGCATACCTCCACCCAACTCGTAATAAGCTCGGACCACCTCCCGCGAGGTCGTCGAAGGCTACACGTAGCCTTAGACGGCCTCCTTGACCCCCGCCTCCTCAAGCTCTCTCACTAGCCTCTCAGGAACTCTAGCGACCTCATCGTCGGCACAATCCCTCACGAGGGACCCCGTTGTCGTCCAAAGTTGCGTCAGGGCCGGGGCAGGAGGCCCGGTCTAAGCCTGAGATCTTTAGATCCTCGTCAACGCGCTTGCCCATAGGCACTTGAGCACGCGATGCCTTTCCGTAGAAAGGCTTTTTGCCTTCGAGGAACACTCTTACTGAGGACTTCATCGCGGTGATGGCTTTGAGGGTCTGGGTCAGCGCCCCCTCGAGGTTGCACTTCGGAATGATAAACCCCTTGGGAGCTAATGGCAGGCTCTACGTGTCCCTAGGGGTGGGCATCGAGGAGCCCAGAACAGTAGTTGAGGCCGAGACGGCCGATGAGCTGTCAGTCGAGGGGGCTCAGAGGAGGCTAGCTCAGAGGTTCGCCGAGCGAGTCGCGAGAGCCTTTGGGGTTTGGAGGGGGAGGATAAGGGTCCACTCCACGGCCCCTCGACACGTGGGGCTCGGCTCTACCACGCAGCTGGCTCTATCAGTCGCCTACGCCTTGCTGTCCTTAAATAGAGTGGAGGGGGCCGTCCCCGACGTGGCTAGGGCTCTGGGTCTCGGAAAGCAGTCCGGTGTGGGCACTTACGTCTTCGAGAGAGGGGGCTTCGTGCTCGACGGCGGCGTGGGGAAAGAGGGGGGCTCGTTCCCGCCGCTCGTTCTAAGGCTCGACTTCCCGGCGTGGTGGAGCTTTGTGGTCGCGATCCCCCAAGGGAGAGGGGTCAGCGGCAGGGCCGAACGAGAGGCCTTCGCCAACTTGTCCCCGTCGGCCGATGGAGACAAGCTCGTCGGGAGAGCCGCTCAAATAGCGCTATGCAAGCTCCTGCCAGCTTTAGTAGATGAGGACTTAAAGTCATTTGGAAGTGCGCTCATTGAACTTCAAGAGGTCGTGGGGGAGATGTTCTCTGGAGCTCAAGGGGGCGTGTATAACCCCTTATCGGCCAAGGTTGTAGAAACGCTCAAGGAGCTCAGGGTCGAGGGCTACGGCCAGAGCTCGTGGGGTCCCACGGTGTACGCCGTAACGAGCGATGATAGGGCGGAGCTCGTAGCCAACAGGCTCAAGAAGAGGCTCAAGATGAGGGGCCGGGTTTTCGTAGCCAAAGCCGATAACCAAGGCGCCAGGATAACTATTACACAGTGAGCATCCCACGTAATACGAATCTTGATAAGCCTCTGCGCCATCTGACAGATCCAGAGATTATGACGGAGATGAAGGAGATAGTCGTCAGAGTGGACGAGGAAGAGTACCGAATGATCATCAACTTCAAGAAGGTCTACGACGCGGTCTTAGAGGCCGAGAGCGACTTCAATGACTACATGAGGGACGTCATCAAGGAGGGCCTCGACAAGATGCTCAGCGACCTGCCGCCAAAGAACGTGAACGTACTGCTAAAGACGTTGCAGGCGATGTTCAGGGAGAACCCCGAGTTCGTCTGCAACTTCATAGTCCAAATCCTCAAGAAGGGATCCGACATAAGCAAGGAAGAGGAGGATAGGATCAAGGAGATAAGGGGCCACTACATAGCGTAGAGGCCTCTGATACCCTAGGAGACTTCATCGCGCTTCGGCGGGCATGACTCTCGTCATCGGCCCCTCATTTAGGACATCCATGGCGTTCTATTAAAAGTTTGCCTGCTAACGTCCGATGGCCCTTGACCATGCCATCGACGATCTTCAACGAGTCTAAGAAAAGCTTTTAGCGTGGCCCACGTGACGCTTCCTCAGATGATGAGCGCTGGAACTTGAGACTCAAAGGATGATCGGTACATCCGGCTCTGATAAATAACAAAAGACGAGATAATGAATGAGCAACGCCTTCCGCTAACGAGGCCTCGAGCTTAAAGCGAGCCGAGGATCGCGATCCCCAGCGCCCTCGCCTTGTCTATGATGGCCTTTATCTTAGCCCGTGACTTGGATTTCAGCAGAACCTTTTCGCCAGAAAACTCCACTTCAACGCCCTCGAGCTCTTCAGCGCCCAGCTTAGGCTCTAGTGCCCTCCAGACGTTGATCTTGGTTAGAGCGACGAAGTTGCCCTGGGGGTCACGGTACTTGTCGACTAAGATCTGCTCGCCAACTTTCAGCCGAACCACCACACGTATATCTCTCTTAGCGTCAAATTTACTTTTACTCACAAGCCCTGGAGGGACCTCAAAGATTAGAGGGCCCTCGCTGAGGCGCGGGCTAATCTTTTTCTAATAGCGATGCCCTCTACTGCGCAGAGCCCTTAAGGTTTTGTTAAGGCCACTGGTGATCGACGCCTTGAAGCTCAGCTCGAAGGCAATTCAAGACGCGCTACTAAACCCGAAATCGGTGGCTGTGATCGGGGCTTCGAGGTTCGAAGGAAAGGTCGGTTATGCAGTCCTAAAGAATATCATAGACGGAGGGTATGATGGGAGGGTCTACCCCGTCAATCCGCAAGCCGACAACATCCTCGGCTTGAAGTGCTACCCGAGGGTATCGGCCATAAACGACGAGATAGACATGGCCGTCGTGACCGTGCCCGCGGAGAGGGTCCTAGAGGTGGCCGAGGAGTGCGGCCAAGCAGGGGTCAAGGTGTTGGTGGTCATATCCGCCGGCTTCAAGGAGACAGGGCTGGAGGGCGCCAAGAGAGAGGCCCAACTGGTGTCGATAGCCAAGAGGTATGGGATGAGGATCTTGGGCCCCAACTGCCTAGGCTACATAAACACGTCCATAGGCCTGAACGCCTCCTTTGCTAGTTGCATGCCGCCTCGAGGGCACGTGGCCCTCATATCGCAGAGCGGAGCGCTGTTGACGTCGTTGATAGACAGAGCGGCCATAGAAGGCCTGGCCTTCAGCAAAATAGTGAGCCTCGGCAATAAGGCCGATTTAGACGAGGCGGACTACTTAGAGTTATTGGCCGACGATCCCGAGACAATGGCGATAGCCCTGTACATCGAGGGCGTGGAGAGGGGGGAGGAGTTCACGCGAGTCGTCAGAGAGGCCTCAACCAAAAAGCCTATCATAGCGTTGAAGGCCGGCGTCACAGAAGCGGGCGCTAGAGCCGCTTCATCTCACACGGGCTCTATGGCTGGGAGCGAAGTAGCCTACACGACGGCCTTTAAGCAGTTCGGGGCCCTCAAGGTTGAAGAGTTGATGGAATTGCTAGACGCGGCTAGGTGCTTCGAGAGCCAACCCATACCCAGGTTCGGCAACGTGGTCATAATTACCAATGCCGGCGGTCCAGGGATATTGACCGCCGACGCATGCGGAAGGTTGGGCTTGAGGCTAGCAAGTTTAAGTGCAGAAATAGTCAATGAGCTGAGGAAGGTCCTTCCTCCAGCGTCCTCAACCAACAACCCCATAGACGTCTTGGGGGACGCTAGGGCCGAGAGGTATGAGGCGGTCTTGAAGATATTGTCGGGGCGCGAGGACGTGGACTGCTACGTAGTGGTCCTGTCACCTCAAGCAATGACGGAGCCCGACGAGGTCGCAAAGCTCTTAGTGGACTTCAAGTCCAAGAACCCCCAGAAGGTCGTGGTGACGAGCTTTTTGGGAGGGCCCAAGGTCGCAAATGCGATATCGATCCTGAAGAGCGGTGGAGTACCAAACTACGACACCCCCGAAAGGGCCGTCAGGGCGCTCAGCCAGCTCATAAAGTACAAGGAGGTGCAGGTGAGGCAGAGAAATTTGCTGAAGGAGGGCTATCCGAGATACCCCATCGATCGAGAGCGCGTGAGGGAGGTCACATCGAGGGCCCTAAACGAAGGGAGGAAGATGCTGATGCCGGACGAGGTCTGCGAAGTTCTGAGCGCTTGCGGCATAAGGGTCGCGCCTTGCAAAATCGCCAAGAGCCCCGAGGAAGCCGTTCAAGCGGCTGAGTGCGTGGGTTATCCCGTCGCACTAAAGATAGCATCGCCCCACATAACTCACAAGTCCGACGTGGGCGGCGTGAAGCTCGACCTGAGGACCCCCAGCGACGTGAGGTTGGCCTACCACGAGATAATGGCGAACGTCTCGAAGTACGCTCAGGGGGCGACCATCTACGGCATAGCGGTGACGCCTATGGTCCCTCAAGGGAGGGAGGTGATAGTGGGGATGCGTAGGGACCCTCAGTTCGGCCCCATGATAATGTTCGGTTTAGGCGGAATATACGTGGAGCTCCTCAGGGAGGCGTCCTTCAGGCTCGCTCCGCTCACGAGGAGCGAGGCCTTGGAGATGATAGCAGAGACTAAGGCCTACGCGCTACTCAGGGGCTTTAGGGGTAGCCCACCAGGGGACGTCGACGCCGTAGTCGACGTGATATTGAAGGTATCTGCGCTGTGCACGGAGTTCAAGGAGATACAGGAAATTGATATTAATCCGCTATTCGTCTATGAAAAGTTTAAGGGCTGTGTGGCTGTGGATGCCAAAATATGGTGCTGACATGTGGTGAGGAAGTATGGCCAAAGCCCTCTTTATAGCGTCCCCTGAAAGCTTTGCCGGGAAGACGGTAGTGGCCTTGGGACTCGCATTTAAAGCAATAGAAGAGAAGTTAAGAGTATGCTACATGAAGCCCATAGGGATCGCCGAAACTATGGTAGAGGGGAAGCCGACGGACGAAGACGTCGTGTTGATGAAGAAGGTCTTGGGGCTTCCTCATCCTTATGAGGTCCTGTGCCCCATACTAGTCGACGAGTACTTTGTCGAGAAGCTCTTAAAGTTAGGGGGGCGCGGGATGGAAGAGATACTCAAAGCCTATTCATTGATAGAGAAGGACTATAACTTCGTGATACTCGGAGGATTTAGAAGTGTTGAGACAGGCTTAATAGCAGGACTCTCTGCCCCCGAAATAGCTAAGAAAGTTAATGCGAAGATGCTTCTCACGGTCAAAGCCACGACAGAGGGCTTCGTAGACAAGGTCTTGCTCAAGAAGAGGTTTATTGAAAGCTTGGGAGTGGCGTTGCAAGGGGTGGTCTTAACCTTCATACCATATCACCTCCGCTATCATGTCAAAGAGGACATGGTACCCTTATTAGAGAAGGCTGGCGTGAAGGTCTACGGGCTAATACAGGAAGTGCCAGCCCTCCTAAATCCCACGATAAGGGAGATAGTGACAAGTCTCAACGGCGAAGTGCTGACAGCATCCGAGAAGATCAACAACACCTACGAGACGATACTCATCGGGGCCATGACTTGCGAGTCGGCCCTCATATATGCTAAGAGAGCCGCGAATAAGCTCGTAATAGTGGGCGGCGACAGGACGGATATCCTATCGTCGGTTCTTGAGACGCCAACCGTCGCTGTTATTCTGACCGGAGGCATACACCCTGGCTCGAGGATAATTGCCAAGGCCGAGGAGAAGGGCGTACCGCTGATACTCGTCAACTACGACACTTACACCACTGTGCAAATGATAAACAGGCTCAGCGGCAGGATAAAGCCCGAGGACATGAAAAGGATAGAGATCGCTAGAGAGCTTGTGACGAAGAACGTCGACTGCAAAGCCATACTTGAAGACCTAAGGAATGACTAAGGACCCACGGTTAGGCTACGGCTTAGCGATCACTCAATTATCGCATGCCTGTACTTCATCTCGAGCTCCGACTTGCCCAACCTGTACATGAGCTCCGCCACTACGCTGTCGAGGAACACGGCAGTCCCGAGCTCGAAGAGGGTGCCCAGCGGGGCCAGGGGCTCGTGCATCCCGAGTATCTGCCTCGAGAAGTAGTCCTGCTCAATTGCCGTCTTAGTCCTGCCAGGGACCACGACCACGTGGTCAGCTATCTTGGCCAGAGAGCTGTCCTTGTACGAGGTTATAGCTATCACCTTGGCTCCTACTTTCTTGGCCGCCTCCGCCGCCGTGACCACTATAGCCGTCGAGCCAGAGCCCGATATCGCGATTAAGATGTCGTTGGGGCCTATGGCCGGGGTTATGGTCTCGCCCACGACGTAGGTCCTGAACCCTAAGTGCATCAACCTCATGGCGAAGGCCCTGCCGACCAAACCACTTCGGCCAGCCCCGACAACCAGGACTATCTTTCCCCACCCCCAGGCCTCGAGGAGCATGCCGACCATTTTATCCACTTCAGAGCTATTCAGCTTCTCCTTCAGGTCACTGAGGAAGGAGAGTATTTCATCCATGGCCGAGTAGAAGGCCTTGAGATTTTGAAGGCTTGAGCTCATACACTCTCAATCCTCACGTTTCTATCTCACAACATCTGGGCTTAAATTTTGTTAGCCCGAACAGGCACATCACCTCCTTCAGGGCGCCAAGGCTGAGGCCCACTTGAAAGAAAGATAAAACTGAGGGCGAGGAGAGTAGCTCAGAGGCCCCTTGAAGCTCTCCCGGAGAGGCAACGTGGTGTACGACGAGGAGTTGCTCGGCAAGTTCCATGTATTTAAGGACAGGCTCCACGCTGGCAAGTTGCTCGGAGAAGCTTGTCGCTCCGTCCTCGGTGGAGCGGACTACGTACTTGCCGTGCCCATGGGAGGAGTCCCGGTGGGCCTCATGGTCTCGAAGGCCTTGAGCTCCAAGTTCGACATATTGATATGCCGAAAGCTCTTGATACCTTGGAACAGAGAGGCCGGCTTCGGAGCGGTGAGCCCCGACGGGAGCTACTTCGTAGACGAGGCCTTCGCTAGGAGCATAGGATTGAGCGACCGTGACATCCAGGAGGCCGTGGAGGAGCAGCTTGAGGAGATAAGGAAGAGGAACGAGCTGTTGAGGCAGGGGAGGGGCTACCCCTCGCTAGAGGGCCTTAGAGTGGTCCTCGTCGACGACGGGGTAGCCGCTGGTTACACCATGACGGCTGCTGTAGAGTTCGTCAAGTCCAGAAAGGCGGGAGAGGTGATTATAGCGGTGCCTACGGGATGTCTGGACCCACTACTGAAGCTTTCGAGGCACGTAGACCTGATAGTTTGTTTGAACATCAGGTCGGGCCCTTGGTTTGCGGTCGCGGACGCCTATGTGGAGTGGAGAGATCTAGACTACGAAGACGTCTTAAACTTATTGGAGACACGAGGATAGCTTTGCGGCCTCCATTGAAAGCTTATAAGTGGTTGATAACGGTTTAGAAGAGATGGCCGCGCTCGAAAGAAAGATCGAGCCAACCACGCTCGTGAGGGTCAAAAGCTTAAGTGATTTGGCTAGATTTGCGGCGTCGATGTCCACTTTGGGGCAGACGATCTACATAATACACTTCGAGCACGAAGGGAAGCACGTCTACGGCCTGTTCGCGGTTTATCACGACTACTACAACTTGTACGGTCTTCCAATATTTTACCACTACGTAAGCAACGAGAAGCTCAACGGCAAGTACTTGCTGATCAAGACGGAGGAGAATAAGGAGTACGTAACCGTGTCAGAGGGCTCTAGGCCCGGCTGGATAACCATACCGATAATAAGCCTAGACGAGCCGCCACCCTTTACGGACTTCGCGCACAAACGAGGTCAGGTTAAGTAGCCAGCCTGACGACTATGGAGGCGCCCATGGAGGCCCTCTCTACGACCTCGAGCCCCTTAGTGACCTTGCCTATTAGGCTCACTGGCTGTGCTGTTTTAGAGTCTTTAAGGAAGAGGGCCATCGCGGAGGCCTGGGGCCAGAAAGTTATGTCACCCCTCGCGACTTGCCCCCTGGGCTTCTCTACGTCCATCTCCAAGCCCACTTGAAAGTACGCCCTGTCCGAGAGCTTGTAGAGTCTAGACCTTATGGGCAACATCCTGACGAGCTTCGATATCGTTATTGGGGCGTACGTCCTGACGAGCTCTCCTTCGACTACGTCAACCTCATTTATCACTATTATTATCGGGTACTTCTCAACGACGGTCATGGCAGTTTACCCAGCGCTAAGTTCAAAGCGAAGTCGGCTAGGGCCTTCTTGCTTTCTAGATCCCTCATAATAGTGTTCGTGACCCCCACCTTTATGTTCATCTGCTCTATTTGGGAGGCGTAGTGCGAATCCACTTGGTCTATCACCATGAACTTTATCAAGCCCTTGTATATCTCAGCTACTCCCTTGGGCGAGACCTCAAACCCCAGCGCGGCCATGAGCTTGTCGGCAGGCCCCTTAATGGTCTTCCCCCCAACTATTGGACTTACGGCCACCACTTTCTCAGCTTTGGCCACCAATTCCTTGACGCCCTCTATCGACAATATGGGCCTTATGCTGACTATGGGGTTGCTGGGCGGGATTATTATGACGTCGGCCTCCTCGAGGGCCTCTATGACTCCAGGGGCCGGCTTGGCCTTCTCTATGCCAGCGAAGCCCACCCCCTCTACGACGCCTTGGCAGGCCATCTTGACCATGTAGTCTTGGAAGTGGACCCACTCGCCATCGACCTTGACCATGGTGGTAACCTTGTCATCGGTCATGGGTATGACCTTAACCGCTACTCCGAAGGCCTTTCTCTCGACCTCTGTCACCTCGCTCAGCCTCAAGCCTCTCCTCAGTAAGAGCGTCCTGAAGATGTGAGTAGCTAGATCGGCGTCCCCCAGCTTGAACCAAGTCTCTAGGTTGAACCTCTCCATGGCCTTGAGGCAGTTGAAGGTGTCGCCCTTTATCCCCCAGCCCCTCTCCTCGTCGACTACCCCAGCTAAGTGATATATCACTATGTCTATGTCAGGCGATACCATCAAGCCGTTTATCTCTATGTCGTCTCCCGTGTTCACTATGGCCGTAATGCTCGAAGGCTTCACTACTTGGACCAGCCCTTGGAGGAACCTCGCCGCCCCGACTCCTCCGCAAAGGCAAGCTATTTTCATTTAGCCTCGACGTGTTATCTACTTAAGAGTCGTTATTTAAGAGATTTTGCGCCCTTTGACGTAGCGGGCCCAAATCCTAGGGCCTCGGCTCTGTGGCTCGTCGACATCAGCGCTCTCGACAGCCCAGACTTAAACCCTTTTCTACTTTCCTTGGACAAAATTCGTAGCGGTGCGGGTCATTGAGCTCATTCCGAGGGTTGAGGGCCCACAAGATTAAGATGCCCGAAGTCGTGGTTGGGATAGACGCTGTCAAGAGGCTGGGCGAAGTCGCTAAAGCCTTTGGCAATAAGGCGTTGGTCGTCGCTGGGAGGGGCTCCCTCGAGTCGGGCAGGATAAAGGTGATCGAGGACGAGCTCGCGAAGGCGGGTGTCGACTTCACCATCTACAGCGACTTCAAGCCCGAGCCCACCCTCAACCAAGCAGAGAAGCTCGCAGAGTACGTGAGCCGAGTCTTGAGCTACGAGAAGATAGACTTTGTGGTCGGCTTCGGAGGGGGCAGTAGTCTGGATATGGCCAAAGTCGCCTCCCTTGCCTCGGCCAACCCTAGACCTATAGGGCAGTACATGGGCGTGGACAAGGTCCTGAGGAAGGGCCTCCCCCTGATACTCGTGCCCACTACGGCTGGTAGCGGTAGTGAGGTCTCCAAGTCAATAGTCTTGGTGAGGGATGGAATGAAGGATGGCATTGTAAGCGAGAAGGTCATGGCTGATCTAGCCATAGTCGACCCTGTGCTGACCATCACTATGCCCCCGAGCTTAACGTCGATGACTGGGATAGATGCGCTGTCGCACGCGATCGAGGCGTACATGTCCATTAACGCCAACGTCTTCACGGACCCGCTGGCTCTCAAGGCGATAAGCATGGTATCAACCAACCTGCGAAAGGCCTACAGCAACGGTAGCGACTTGGACGCCAGAAAGGCGATGAGCGAGGCGGCCCTACTGGCGGGGCTGGCCTTCAGCAACGCCAGCAACTGTGCGGGCCACGCAGCGGCCTCTGCCTTCGCAGTTAAGTACGGAGTGCCGCACGGGGTGGCGTGCGGCATATCCCTCCCCTACGTGATGAAGTTCAACATGCTCGCCATAGCCGAGAGGCTGGCCGACATAGCCATAGCCATGGGCATCGAGGGCGAGGGGCTGAGCACTAGAGAGCTGGCTCAACTGGCAATAGCTGAAGTCATCGACTTGCTAATGGACTTGGACTTGCCGACGTCGCTTCAAGAGATAGGAGTTCCAGAGGAGGACATAGTTAAGCTGGCCGATAACATGCTCAAGATGACCAGGTTATTGGAGGCCAACCCGAGGAGGGTGGGCCCCGAGGAGGCCAGGAAGATCTTCGAGGTCATGTGGCGTGGGGACATAGAGGCGAAACTGTAAAGAAAGTGCGTTGGGTTTTTGCTCAGTACTCGGTCTCTTCCTCTTCAACCCTCGCTTTCTCTTCTCTTAGCTCACTTTCGATTACCGCCTCAATCCCCTTGAGGGCCCTCTCAGCCTCCGCCAACTCTACATTTCGAGCGGATTTGACGAGGCTCGCCAAGCTGCTAGACACGACCTCTTCAACGCTCTTGCCCTCTAGCGGCACCTTGCTCTTATCGATTATAACTGGAGTGGGCTCTAGCACGGCCCCGCGTATTATAGCCATCTCGTTGTTGACCGTGGTCACCGTTAGGGCCCCCACAGCCTTTTCGCCTATCTTGACCCTAAACAGGTAGTCGCCATAAGACGTGACGACGACTTTCTCGACGTTGTAGGCTATTACCCTCTCCAATAACTTGTCTATCTCAGAGGCCGTTTCTCTGACTATTCTTCGGACTTCCTCGTCTGGGACTCTCTTGAACACCTCAAGCTGGAGGGTGTCGTAGTCCCACGCGACCCTCCCGTCCTTGACTTCGTACTCTACCCTGGCCCTGACGACGTCGCCCTTATCCGACTTGAGCCTCTCGACGAGTATGTGGTAAAGGACCCTGTTCAGCTCCGCGGCGGCCCTAGCGACCTCTTGGACTGACACCTCCCCCCTCTTCACGTGGTCCCTCAACTGAGCGAAGAGGGTCTTCCTGACCTTGTCCGCATAAGCTCCAGCTATGATAAACCCGGTGCTCAGCAGAGCCATGCCCTTCCACCATTAAGTACTTAGTCGTAAGCTGTAGGAAAAACTTATCGCACGTGCTCGATGACCTCACGTGCGACTAAGACCTCACGAGTACAGCACTGGGAATGCTGATGTTGAGGCCAGGATTCCGTTAGAAGGCTTCAAGGCCCTGGCCTTGAGGCAGTGCGCAGGTTGAGCAACGCCTAAAAGTTCTTAAGCCATGCCCTCGTAGTTAAGCTAGCGAAAAGCATCGCGCGGTGAAGCACTTGCACAAAATTAGGCCCGCTACAAGAGAGGTCGTAGACCTCGCAATCTCCTGGATCGTGATAAGCCTTTGCTTCTCAGTCCGAGGGGTTTACGTCAATGCGTCGCACTTCCTAGCCCTCTTCGCCTCCTCTCTCGTCGCCGTGGGCTTGGGCTTCTTGTCGCACGAGCTGATGCATAGGACCGTTGCTAGGTCGTTCGCCTGCCACGCCGAATACAGGATGTGGCCCTTGGGGTTGTTACTAGCTTTAGCGCTAGCCCTTGCCTCGGGTGGCAACTTAATATTCGCCGCTCCAGGGGCCGTGTACATAGTCCCCCTCGCGTACTCGCCATACATATCGGCCGAACAATTGCGAAGAATTAACGGCCTCATAGCGCTCGCGGGGCCGATGGCGAACTTGGTAATGGCGTTAATCTTCTACCCATTGCAGGGGCTAGGCTTTCACCACTTCGTGGGCTTTACGGCAATGGTTGGCTTCCGAGTCAACCTCTGGCTCGCAGCCTTCAACCTCCTCCCAATACCGCCGCTCGACGGCTTTAACGTGGTCAAGTGGAGTCCGATTGTGTGGGGCCTAGCAACGATACCGACGTGGGTCGTCGCCGCCATCGCCATACTCTAAGCCCTAAGCTACGAGTAGCGAGTCGTCGGCCCCTTAGTTATGCTGTTAACGTCAAGGGGCAAGCGTGGACATTTGGCCTTGCGCGACTATTCGCGACAAAAATGTACAGAAAACGCTTAAAAGTGTTCTAAATTGCCTTTTTAAGGCGACTGGTGAGCATCTGTGAACAAAAAAGTCGTGACGTTATGCGTGGACGACTTGCCCAAGTACTGGTACAACATCCAGCCCGACCTCCCGAGGCCCCTCCCGCCGCCGCTGGACCCTTCGACGCGCGAACCCGTCAAGCCTGAGGAGCTGGAGGCGCTCTTCGCTAGAGAGCTCGTGAGGCAAGAGGTCAGTACTGATAGGTGGATCCCGATTCCAGAAGAGGTACGAGAGGTATACTCGCTCTGGAGGCCGACTCCCCTCATCAGGGCCTCTAGGCTAGAGAGGGCGTTGAAGACCCCGGCCAAGATATTCTTCAAGCACGAAGGGGTGAGCCCGCCTGGTAGCCATAAGCCTAACACGGCCGTCGCGCAGGCCTACTTCAACATGAAGGAGGGCACGGAGAGGTTGACCACCGAGACTGGCGCTGGACAGTGGGGCTCGGCGCTGGCCTTTGGGTGCATGCTCTTCGACCTCGAGTGCACAATCTACATGGTCAAGGCTAGCTACGAGCAAAAGCCGTACAGGAAGACGCTCATGAGGGTCTGGGGGGCCGACGTCGTGCCGAGCCCAAGCGATAGGACGGAGTTCGGGAGGAGGATCTTGAGGGAGGACCCTGACAACCCGGGTAGCCTAGGGATAGCGATAAGCGAGGCCATAGAGGACGCCCTGACGTCAGAGAGGACGAAGTACAGCCTCGGTAGCGTCCTGAACCACGTCCTCATACACCAGACGATTGTCGGGCTAGAGGCCAAAATGCAACTAGAGGCCATAGATGAGTACCCCGACTACGTCGTTGGGTGCGTGGGGGGAGGGAGCAACTTCTCCGGCATAATGTGGCCCTTCTACTACGACGTCGTCTCTAAGAAGGCGGAGAAAGAGGTGGAGTTTGTAGCCGTCGAGCCCACGGCCTGCCCGACGCTGACCAAGGGCGTCTACACGTACGATCACGGCGACACCGCTAGGCTGACCCCTCTGCTCAAGATGTACACCCTCGGCCACGACTTCATACCAGCCCCGATACACGCGGGAGGGCTCAGGTACCACGGAGACGCTCCGACCCTCTGCCTCTTAGTGAGGGAAGGGATCGTCAAGGCGAGGGCTTACAACCAAGTAGAGGTCTTCGAGGCCGGAACACTCTTCGCGAGGAGCGAGGGAATTCTTCCGGCCCCCGAGACGGCCCACGCCATTAAGGCAGTGGTCGACATAGCGCTGGAGTGCAGGAAGAGGGGAGAGGAGAGGGTCATACTGTTCAACATGTCGGGTCACGGATACTTCGACATAGCGGCCTACGAAGCATACCTCAACGGCTCATTGATGCCGTACGAATACCCCGAAGACGAGGTGAGAAGGTCTGTCTCCAAGCTCTTCAAGCTGTACCCGTGGCTTCGAGAGCTGAGCGACTGACTCGCTGCTTCGAGGATGTCTTAGACGTTCGAGCGATAGCCCTCCAAGTCTAAAGCCGTTATCCTGAAGCCGAGCCTCTTGAACTCAGAGGCGATGGAGTCTAAGACCTCCTCACTAAAGAAAAGCCTCCTCTCTCGGGGGCTCACCTCTATCCTCGCAACGTCATCCCCGTGGAGCCTGACTCGCACGAGCGAGGCCCTGAGCCTCTCCTTCACCACCCTCTCGGCTAGGTCTATCTTCTTCAACTTCTCCGGAGTAATCCTGTGGCCGTACGGTATCCTAGTGGCGAGGCAAGAGCTGGGAGGCTTGTCGTGATTCGGGAGCCCCAGAAACTTGGCCAGCTCGCGCACCTCGCTCTTCGATAGCCCGGCCTCCAACAAGGGGCTGCGGACCCCCTCCTCAATCGCGGCCCTTAGGCCAGGCCTGTAGTCGCTTAAGTCGCTCTTATTGGTCCCGTCCAAGATCGCCTTGAAGCCCTCCCTTGACGCCAACTCTTTGAGCAGAGCGAACCGAGCTTTCTTACATACGTAGCAACGGTCTTGCGGGTTATCGGAGAAGCCCGGGAGCTCCAGCTCATTGAGTTCGACTACGTGGTGCCGTATTCCGATGACTCGGGCCACCTCAATAGCCTCCTCGAGCTCGCCGTGGGGCAAGAGGGGGGAGTTTATGGTCACGGCCAAGGCCCTATCGCCCAAGGCTCTGTACGCCAGCGCAGCGACCGTGGAGCTGTCGACGCCGCCTGAGAAAGCCACTAGCGCGCCCTCCACCTTCTTGATCTCTTCCACGAGCTCGTCGACCAAGAACCTCAGGTCGCGCGACCCTCTCATGGACAACTACCTGAGGCCTCGTGAATTTCACAGCTTAAAGGTCAGCAGCTCGCCGTTCTTCGGGGCTAAGACCTCTACACCCTTGCCCTTCAGGGCTTCTTCAAGAGACGACACTGCCCGCTCCTCTCCGTGGACTAAGACGACCTTAGTCCTCCCCTCGGAGCGGTCTACGACCTTAGTTATGAAGTCGAAGAGCTCGCTCCTACCAGCGTGGGACGAGAAGTCGAACCACTTCACGTTGCACTTGACCTTCTCCGAGTCGGGCGCTAGCTTGCCGTGCTTCAATAGGTAGTCGCCGGGCGTATTCGGTATCTGATAGCTGACTAGGAATATCGCGCTATCGCTCCTATCAGCTAGGCGCTTGGCGTAAAAAACCGAGGGGCCTCCCTTCAACATTCCCGAGGGGCTTATGACCACTCCGCCCTCCTTCAAGAGCCTCCTCCTGTCCTTGGGCCCTCTGACGAACCTCACGAATTCTAGGGCCTCCTCATACAGGCCTCCATCCCTCAAAAAGTCCTTGAAGCCCAGCAACTCAAGCGATATGCTCCTAGCCATGCCGTCCAAGTAGACGGTCAAGTCGTTCGCATACTTGTAGAGCACGCACAACATCTCTTGGGCTCTGCCGTAGGCGAAGGCCGGCACGAGCACGACTCCTCCACCCTCGACGCAGTCGACCACGGACTCGACGAAGCCCTTCTCAGTCAGCGTTCTGTCCTCGTGAGGTCTGTCGCCATACGTGGACTCCACGACCAAGAGGTCTATGGGGCACTCTAAGAGGACGGAGTCCGAGTCTACTGGGCGCACTAGCCGAGTCTCAATGCTGTTGAAGTCGCCAGTGTAGAGGACCTTGAAGTTCTTCGACTTCAACAGGAACATGCAACTCCCGGGGACGTGACCAGCGTTCAGAGCCTTTACGACCACGCCGCCTATTTCTACCTCCTCTCCGTAGCCCAAGGGCCTGATGTTCTCTATTGTCTTGTAGAGCTCCTCGACCTCGTACGGCAAGTAGCTTCCTGAGAGCTTCATCATGTCCAATATCAAGTACTCTAAGATCTCGGCGCTCAGTTGAGTAGCGTAAGCTCGAGGGGTTATCCTTGAGGAGAAGAGCAGCGGCACCAAGCCGGAGTGGTCTAAGTGTGAGTGAGTGAGCAGTATGGCGTCGATAGAATTTGGGCTCACGTGTGATGGGAACAGAGGCACGTCGTTGAGCGAGACGCCGTAGTCTAGCAAGAAGTTTTTATTCTCCAAGCTAAGGAGGTAGGCCGACCTCCCTACCTCTCTGCAACCTCCAAGGCACAACAATTTAGCGTGGCTCATGATGTGACAGCTAGTTGAGGAGTGTGTAGGCGACAACCTTTAAACGTTTCCCAAGCACATCGCTGACAACAAGTTTATTAAGCGTAGTCAATTAAGGGCCTCGGGGGCTTGCATGTCGCACGAGTACATCAAGGTGCCTCGTGGAGAAAAGGTTCGGGCGACGTGCTTGAGGTGCGGCAGGTGCTGTCATGGGCCCAACGTCAGCTTGACGGCCTTCGATATATGCAGGATGGCCAAGTTCTTGGGCGTTGATTGGAGAGTGCTAAGAGGCAAGTATGTAAAGGCCGTCATAGCAGACGTGATACCCATACCAATTCTCCAGAGCGTGAGAGGCGTCTGCGCTTTTTTTGTGATGGGCGATAAGCCCACGTGCACGATATATCCAGCTAGGCCCATGAAGTGTAGGCTCTATCCTTTCCTCTCCTACAGCCCAGCCAAGTCCGACTTGATGTGCCTCGACAAGTGTTGCGGGGGCGTCGGCGTAGGAGAGCTCGAAGACCCTCCTTGGACCCTCCTCAGCCAATATCACCTAGAGCTGAAGCTCCACTACGCCAAGCTCTACCAGCTCATATTCGAAGAGGGTTGCGAGCCCCTTCAAGCTCTAGAGAGACTAATAGATGAGGTATGCGGCGAGGTGCGCGAGTAGCAAAGTTAAGGCGGCGTTACAACAAGGCGGTGCATACTATCTCACGTAAGGCCTCTAGGCAAGCCTCTACCCTTTCGAAGGTCTTTTGAGGTTCTCGAGGCAAGACGTCGAACAAGGCCCTCTTCACGTCTGATCGAAGTTCAGGCGGCATCACGTCGAGGTTTTCTTCGAAGAGTCCTCTGAGCTCGCCATCCGTCGACGAGCTGTAGACTGGCAGGGCGTTCGCCAGGATCTTGAAGGCGTTCAAAGCGAGCAACGCTTGTGCACGAGGGTTACCCTTGGCCATAATCCAAGAGGCCCTCTCTTCAGGCGTTATCCTCAAGTGGAACTTGAAGAGCCCCTCCATCTCAGAGAGGTAGCCCCTCCCAACGACGAATTTAGTCGCTTCATAGCCCTTAACGCCCGAGGCCACCAAGTACAGCACGGCCATCACGAAGTCCTTAAGCGCCCCACACTCGACAATCCTCTGAAGCGTGGGCGGTAGCACTCGAATCGCATAGTACTCCTCAGAGCCGTGGAGCTTAGCGTGAGCTAGTGCTATCAGCATCTCCCCCCAAACTACCGCCTCACCCTTGTCGTAAAGCTCCGACGCCACTACCATTACTGTAGGCCTACCAGCCACGTACAAGTGAGAGGCCGAGCTCAGGGGTTGAGGGGCTAGGCCCGCTCCCCCAAGGGAGGCGTCGAGGAATTCACCTAAGCGCTCTCGGGACTCCGCGACTACGACCCTCAGAGCCCTCACGTCGAGGTCGAAGGCCCTCGACGCGTCGTCAATGCACTTCTTGATATAGTTCAGCGCTACGCTACTGATGGAGCCCAGTGTTAGGATCTCAACCATTTGCGCACTCTCGCCAGAGCCCTCCAACGAAGTCTCACCTCTTAGACCTTAAGAAACAAGCGATCAAGGTTTTAGGCCATCGACAACGTCAACTCTACTCGACTTTTATGTCGTACCACTTCCTCCTCTCCTCATCTCTCTCGTCTTCGACCTTCACCTCGTACACCTTCGGCTTCTTGACCTCGACCTCTCTAATCTCGACGCCTTTTGGCCCCCTCTGCTTAGAGTCCTCGACCCCCTCTATCGTGACCTCCCTGACGTGACCTCCCTCACTGACTGACCTCCCCTCGGGCCCTCCCTCCCATATTATCCTCGCGCTCGGATACCTTTCTCTCAAGTACTTCTCCAACTCCCCCCTATTGACGTCGCCTTGGACCGAGACCCTGACTACCGGCCTCCCGTAGTCGTCGTAAGTCACGAATATGGAGTACGTGCTTAAAGCGCCCCCTTTAAACGCTTCAAACTCTTCGAAAATCTCATCGAAGAAGCCTCTGCGCCTGCGCCTCATAGCCTTCATTAACCTAGGGGCTCACGAGGCAAATAAGTGTTTTCGCGTGCCCTAAGCGAGTCCCGTGAGGCGTGCGCGTTGGAGGTTTGTGACGTCTTAGCCAACATGAGCCCATGGAGGACCGCTAAGCGTATTAGTATGCTCGCCCAGTAAACTGGGGTTTCAAGTCTTGGAGTTTTGTGAGAAGTGCGGGGGCCTCTTGAGGCCCGTCAAGAGGGATGGAGGAAGCTACTTAGTCTGCAAGCGGTGCGGCTTTTCAAAGCCCTTAGACAGACAAGCGTCTACGTACTCCTCTAAGAAGGTCATCGAGGAGGCGAGGCACGGCAAGATAGGGGTCGTCGAGGACAGGGCCGAGCTCAGGAGGAGGCTGAGGGAGGAGGAGAGGGAGCTCGAGGAAGAGAGGAGGAGGGAGCTGATGGACTTGCTGAGCAGGGAGCAAGAGGAGGTCGAAGCAGAGGAGTAGATCTCGAACCTCGACCGCTCGGCGACTTAACAGCAACCGGGTTGCGCAAACAATTATGAGCCCTGTTAGCCACTACACCTTGAGGCTCCTCGCTTCAACCCTAGATGGTATTAGGTGCGTCCCATCGCATGTGGCGCTTGTCGTGAGGTGGGCGAAGCCTTCTCTACAGGTCGAGAACGTGATCCCATACTCATCCACTATCTCCCTCGCCATCTTCATCAAGCTGAGCCGAAGTCCCTCCCTCAAATATCTAGAGGGCCCGACCCTGAGCCCCTCCTCATAGTAGAGCTCGTGCCACCGTTTCGCCTTCTCCGGAAAAGCCTTGACCATCCTGGCTAGGTTGTCCGGCCTCGCCTTGTACGTCGACGAGCTCACGTGCTTGGCGCCAGCCCTCACCACCTCTTCGACTAGCCTCTTCAAAGCCCCCTCCTCATCGTTTAGGTCAGGCACTATGGGGTCTATCCTGACGATGCACGGCACTCCTTCGTCACTTAAGAGCTTGAGGGCCTTGATCCTCTCCCTCGGCCTAGGCGCCCCCGGCTCCATCTTCGATGCAAGGCCCTCGTCGAGAGTGGTTATGGTGAGGCTCACGGCGCAGTTGCCCCTCGAGATTAAGTCGACGTCCCTCGCGACGATATTTGACTTAGTTATTATCATGACCTTAAAGCCCCTGGGCAAGAGCACCTCTAAGCACCTCCTCGTGAGCCCCAAGTCGGCCTCGATCGGCGGATAGGGGTCTGAGCTGTTGGCCATCGATATTGGCAAGCTCCTGTCGACCTTATTCAAGTCCTTCAGTAGCCGACTCACGAGGTCTCTCTTTGGCACCGACTCTGGCGCCCTTATGTACGACGTGGCATAACAGTACAAGCACTTGTGGCTACAGCCAGTGTACGGTGAGAAGCTGTACTTCAGAGGACATGTGCAGAGCTTGCCCCTCCAAGGATCAAAGGGCGCTATGACGCTCATCTGTAGGGAGTTTGTGCGCTCGCAGAAATAGCCTTTTTGGCTCAGGCAGCAGCCGAGCTCAAAGGCCGTGTAGCAGTCCTTCGGGTGAGTCGCTACGGCCTTTATGCAATAGATGTAAACTTGCAACGGGCTTAACATAGCCGAGAGGAAGTTGCACCACTCATTCCACCTAGGGCTCTACGAGAAGCTGAGGGAGAAGCTCGATAAAGCCCCAATAGGGATGCCGCCTAGTCCCAGCGGTGCCATAGGGAGATACTAAAGCTACTCTTTACTGGGGAGGAGGCCGGTCTGGTGCTGCACATGCCCTTCGTCAACTTCACGATTGAGCAGCTAACTGAGAGGACCGGAAAGAGCGCTGAGCACTTGGAGGGATCCTGAACGAGATGGCGAAGAAGGAGACCGTGTGGAAGGGTTGAAGGACGATAAGGTGGCGTACAGGCTCTTCCCGGTCATGGTTGGACTATTCAAGATGCACTTTCTCCCAGGGCCGGGCAAGGACCCGCTCCAAGAGAAGCTCGCGCCCTTAATGGCCAAGTACATTAAAGAGGCCTTCCTCAAAGAGCTCGGGACAGGAAGCACTCCACAATGAGGGCGATACCAGAGAGACACCATCTCGCCCAAGGCCCGGATACTGCCTTACGAGGACGCCGTGAAGCTGGTGAAGGAGCACGACTATCACGTCGTCGGCTACTGCGGTTGCAGGATCGTGTCCAGGTTCATGGGTGATTGCTGTAGGCGCTACCTAGAGTCCTGCCTCCACTTCGGCCCCCGCTAGGTACATGGTCGAGCATGGCCTCGCTAGGAGGATAACGGCCGACGAGGCCATAGAGATATTGGAGAGGGCCGATCGAGAGGGCCTCGTACACATGGCCGAGAGGAGCCGAGGACCAATATACACGACATGCGACTGTTGCGCCTTCTTCAGGGCCGTCCACGAAGCCAAGTACCCGCGCACCATAGCGCGCTCGAGCTACGTCGCGAGCGTGGACATAGGTAGGTGCATAGCCTGCGGGATATGCGTGATCCGGTGCCCGATGAAGGCCATAGTGGTCAAGAAGAACAGGGAGCCCGCGAAGGTAAGCGTTGAGAAGTGTCTCGGGTGCGGCGTCTGCATGCCCACTTGCCCCGTTGAAGCAATAGAGCTCGTGCTGAGGGGGAGTTGCCAGAGGTGCCCGACCGCATGACCTTTGCCCTACAACTTCTCAGGGACAGGAGGAAGGACTTCTCAGACCTCCTTTAGGCTCCTCTAAGCCCAACCGAACAGTCGATGATAAAGAAGTTGTGGTGATGAGTCGCTCTAGGACCTCGCCCTTCACTCTTTCATTAAGTATCCGCCGAACATCATTGCCCATAATAGGGTCGGGTAGGATATCATGCGCTCTATTCCGCCTATGCCGAGGCCCAAGTCAATTCTCGCGGTGAAGAGGATGAGGGCCAGCAACGATAACACGCCCAGTATTATCGAGAAGTAGGACGCCGGAGCCCTTTGGAATTTGAAGGACGCTATGGCCGCTAGAGCACCGAAGAGGAAGGCCAGCAGGGCGGCTATGAAGTGGGCGTACGGTATGGGGGAGTCCATGGGGAAGGCGCCTACGCCCACGCAACCTATTCCGCAGAGGGCCAGGAAACCCAAGAACGCCCTGTTGGTTATGACTTTTCCCCTTCGCAGGAAATAAGCGGCAAGGATGGCCGTCAGGCCGAGCACGATTATCGAGACATTGAAGAGGGGCGCCGTAGCCGCGCTAAGGGCCCCGAGCTCGCTTATGTAGTTTTTAGCGACGCTGTAGTTAGGGTACAAGCACTCAGCAATCAGCATACACACGAGGAACTGAGCCGACCCCACGAACATTAGGGCTCCAGCAACCCTACTACTGATGAGTTGCCCCATGTATCTTTTATAAGGACCCCGCAAGGGATAAAAACCTTTCCACAGGGGTTAAGCCGCACCTCGCATAGAATAAAATAATAGACCCTTAATAAAGGGGCCTTTATGAGGACCAAACAATAACCTCTACCAAGAGGTTAGTGGGAGCTCTCAAGGATCTTGACTTCAAGCCACTTCTACAGCGCTTTAACATGGAGGCTCCGTCTGCTCGGGCCGCCAGAGCCCCTTGATTTAAAGGGTCGAGGCCTAGAGCGCGAGCCCCCTAGACGGGTCCGCGACGTCAATGGCGTTGCGGGGGCCATGAGATCTCTACGCTTAAAGCCTGGGCCTCGCTAACTAAGACGTGCATTTGAGGCCCAAAAGTTCATTAATTCCCAGCTCGAGCAGGTGAATTACGAGTGAGGGAGCTCAGCAAGGTCTCAGACGTCTTACCCAAGGCTCTCAAACACCTCCGTCCACCTCGCGAGGTCTACGTCTCGGTAGGAGAGTCTCTGGGCAAGTACTCGGCCGAGACCTTACTCTCAGGCTTCAAGCTCCCGCCCAAGCCCAAATCGGTCATGGACGGCTACGCAGTCCGCGCATGCGACGTGGAGGGAGCCTCGCCCCCCTCTCCAGTGCCCTTAAAGCTACTCAACGAGGTCCTCAGGCCTGGGGTGGACATTAACATAGCCCTAAAGCCCGGCGCAGCTGTTAGGGTAGAGACAGGCGCCTTCTTGCCCGAGGGCGCCGATGCCGTAGTGCCCGTCGAGGACGCAGTCGAAGAAGGGGACGAGGTCCTCGTGTTGAAGAGCTTGGCCAAGTACGAGAACGTGTCGTTGCCGGGCGAGGAGTACGACGAGGGCTTAGTGATAGTCCGTAGGGGGTCTAGGATAACACCTCAAGCCGTGGCCGGGCTCGTGATCGAGGGCGTTGAGAGGGTAAGGGTCTTCGATCTGAGGGCTAGGATCTTGAGCATCGGAGACGAGTTCGTGAAGGGCACGTACTTCAGGCCCTTCACCCACGTCTTCGTGAGCGCGTGGTTGAAGTGGCATGGCATCGTTGTGGAGGAGACGTCACTCGTCGGCGACAACGTCGACGAGATACGCAAGTGGCTCCAGCGTGACGACGCCCCTTATCTCTCAGTCCTCGTCGGCGGCACGTCAGTCGGGGGGCACGACTACACTGTCAAGGCCATACAAATGGTCGAGCCAGAGCACCTCACACACGGATTCGCCATCCAACCCGGCAAGACGGCTTGCTTAGCAGTGAAGGACGGCAAGCCCATACTGGCACTGAGCGGGCTCCCAGTTGCTGCAATGTCCACGCTGGAGTACGTGCTCAAGCCTTTATTAAAGGGCATGGGCCTCGAAGTCCCAGACTACCCCAAGGTCAAGGCCACCTTGACCCGGAGAGTGACGGTAAAGGCCGGCGTCAAGGGCTTCGTCCGAGTGAGGGTTCAAGAGAGGGAGGGCAAGCTCTACGCCGAGCCGATAATGATCGGGGGGTCCGGATCGTTGGCGAGCCTCTTGAGAGGCAACGGCTTCGTTGAGGTGCCGGAGGACGTCGAGGGCTTCGACGAGGGGTGCGAAGTGGAGGTAAGCCTCTACGGGTCGGTGGCCTAGCTTGCCAGAGCGCAAGATATATCGCCGACTAGTCTCCGTGGACGACGTCATACCGATCCTCGAGAGCCATCGGCCGCTGAAGCCTCTCGGAGAAGTTGAGCTACCCTTGGTAGAGGCGATAGGAAAGGTGCTGAGCCGCAACGTCTACGCCAAGGCGAACTACCCGCCCTACACCAGAGCCCTCATGGACGGCTATGCCGTGATGAGCGAGGACCTCGTGGGGGCGCGTGAAGACAGGCCAAAGAAGCTGAAGCTCGTGGGCCGCCTGTCGGCAGGCAAGCTCAAGTCAGTGAACATTGGCAGGGGCGAGTGCGTAGAGGTCTCGACAGGAGCTGTCGTGCCTCATCCGGCAGACGCCGTGGTCCCCGTGGAGTACACCACCATTGAGGGCGACTACGTGGTCTTCTACAGGAGCGTAGCCAAGGGGGAGAACGTCGACCAAGCGGGCTCGGACTTCGTCGAGGGAGAGGTAGCAGCGTGGAGAGGGGAGATCCTCACCCCTTCGCTGGCGTCAGTGCTAGCGGCCCTGGGCGTGGACAAGGTCTACGTCTACAGGCCAGTGAAGGTTGGGGTGTTACCCACGGGGAACGAGCTCAGGAGCCCTGGCGAGGAGCTGGAGTACGGGTGCCTCTACGACTCGAACTCCTACTTGGTCTACGGCTACGTTAAGATAATGGGGGCTGAGCCGAAGATCTACGAGAGGGCCTTGGACGACGAGAGAGACCTAGAGGAGAAGCTCTGGAGGGCGATCGAGGAGAACGACCTCGTGGTCACGATAGGGGGGACCTCTGCTGGCCTCGAGGACCTCACGTACAGGGTTTTGTCGAGACTCGACCCGGGCTTGATAGTCCACGGGGTCAGGGAGAAGCCTGGCAGGCCCCTCGCCATCGCCGTGCATCGAGATAAGATAGTGTTGAGCCTGCCAGGCTTCCCCCTCTCGTGCTTCTTAACAGTAAACCTATACCTCTTGCCCATACTGGCCAAGCTCCAAGGCCTCAAGGGCTACGAGCACGAGTATGTCGTTGCGAGGGCCTCCACACCTCTTAGGGGAGAGCCGGGCATAAGGGTCTTTGTCCCCGCCATTTTAGTCAAGCATGGAGGGCTGACGACGGCCTATCCCTTGCCGAGCCACAGCGGAGGCATCTCGGCGCTAAGCTTGGTAGACGGATACGTCGTAATTCCCGAGGGCGTCGAGTACGCGCCAGCGGGCTCTGAGCTAAAGGTCTTGGTGAGCCCATTCTGGAGGCCGTATGAGGTCAACGTCGTCGGGAGCCACGACCCGTTGCTTCAGTGCTTGCTGAACACCATAGCGTCAAGTGAGGGCGTGCGAGTGCTAAACGTGGGCAGTACGGCCGGACTTCAGGCCTTGAAGGCTGGAGTAGCCGACGTAACCGGGGTGCACCTACTGGACCCCGAGACCGGGGAGTACAACATACCACACGTCGAGAAGATGGGCCTAAGAGGTGTGGTGCTTATCAGAGGCTACTTGCGCGAGGTGGGCTTCGTGTATAGGAGGGGCCTCTCGGTGTCGTCTATTAGCGACGTCGTGGACAAGGGCCTGAGGTTCGTCAACAGGAACCCGGGGAGCGGCACTAGGACCCTCATAGACATGTTGTTGGAGGAGGAGTCAAAGAAGAGAGGGACCGGCTTAGAGGAATTGAAGCGAAGGGTCAGGGGCTACAACTTTGAGGTCAAGACCCACGAGGCGATCGCGCACTTGATCTCTAAGTCCGTGGTCGATGTGGGGGTGGCCGTCAGGTATGTAGCGGAAAAATACGGGCTGGCCTTCACGCCAATAAGTCGCGAGAGGTACGACATCTTAGTCAGGAAGGACTCCTTGGACAAGGATATTGTTAAGAGATTTGTGGGTCAATTCGATGACTTGGTCCGAGTATTCGTTAAGGACTTTAAGGGGTACGAAATTGATGATGAGACTGGTAAGAAGTTCGAGTTTTAGTAGGCCCGTCCCAATTTAGATCTTCAACCTTCAATAGCTCTCTACTTCATAGCGCTCGCTTGGGTTGCTTGCTCTCCGAGCGAGCCTCAAAGCAATCCCTTGTTTGGCAACGTAGGTAAAGCCGGGACGAAAAATCCCATTCCCGGTACAGGGCTTAAGATGATGGGGGTGGCCAGCGGCTCTGACGACTCACAAAAAGTCGTTTACTTGTTGAGCTCGCGGCTCGACGTCTGAATGCCGAGGAAGCCGCCATCCTAACGAAGAGATTTTAAATTTAATAGATAGCAACAAATCGGTCGGGAACAGGTATGGGTTACGGGTATTCGGGTAGAATCCTCTACGTGGATCTGACGACGAAAGAATTCTGGACAAAAGAGCTGGCCGTCGATTACGTCCGTCCAGTTATAGGCGGAGCAGGGCTCGGAATAAGAATCCTCATGGACGAGGTCAACCCAAAGGTCGACCCCCTGTCGCCCGAAAACAAGCTGATATTCGCCGTCGGCCCGTTGACGGGCTCTGCCGTGCCTTGCACAAGCAGAATGGCCGTCGTCTCCAAGTCACCGTTGACGGGCGCCGTCGGGATGTCCCTCAGCGGGGGGTATTTCCCGGCTGAGCTAAAGTTCGCAGGCTACGACGCTCTCGTCATCTCGGGAAGGGCCGAGGAGCCCGTCTACATATGGATAAACGACGACCGCGTTGTGATAGGAGATGCCTCGGGGCTCTGGGGCCTCACCACTACCGACACCCAAATAATATTGAAGGAGAAGATCGGCCAACTCGATGCTAAGGTAGCGTGCATAGGCCCTGCAGGCGAGAGGCTGGTCCGCTATGCGTGCATCATAAACGAGAGGAGGGCCGCTGGGAGGAAGGGCCTAGGAGCCGTCATGGGCTCTAAGAACCTCAAAGCCATAGCGGTCAAGGGAACTCGAAAGGTAGCCGTCGCCAACGAGGAGAGGTTCAAACAGGCCCTCAAGAGGGTGCACGAGCTAATGAAGGAGAGCCCGGTCCTCTACCCCTCGTTCTCGAAGATGGGGACGCCCATGGTCGTCGAGGTCACGGCCGAGCTGGGCATACTCGCGGCCAAGAACTGGACGGCCACGGGGATCTTCGCTCCAGTCGAAACCCTTGGGGGAGAGGCCCAGACGCGATACACGATTACTCGCATGGGCTGCTACAACTGCCCAGTGAGGTGCGGGCAGGTAAAGGTGGTCAAGAGCGGGCCTTTTGCCGGCTTCATGACCGAGGGGCCTGAGTTCGAGAGCACTTATAGCTTAGGAACCATGGTCGGGGTCAACTACTTCCCCGCTGTGATAGCGGCTGACAGATTATGCGACGAGTACGGCCTGGACACCATATCTACTGGAGCCTGCATAGCGTTCGCCATGGAGTTGGTCGAGAGAGGGTTGCTCTCAGTAGACGAGGTCGACGGCCTAGACCTCAGGTTTGGCAATTACGACGCCTTGATAAAGATGATCAGGAAGATAGCCTACAGAGAGGGCTTTGGAGACATCCTGGCCGAGGGGGTCAAGCGCGCCTCAGAGATCATAGGGAGGGGCTCTGAAAGGTATGCGCTACACGTCAAGGGCCTCGAGCTACCCGCTTACGATGTTAGAGGCGCCAAGGCCCACGGCTTGAACTATGCCACGGCATACACGGGGGCCGACCACAACAGGGGGTATGCCATACAAGAGATATTTAACGTCCCAGTTCCATACAAGGTAGACAGGCTGGCGATAGAGGGTAAGGGCAGGCTATGTAAGTGGAACCAAGACGTCAGAACGGCCGTTTGCGATTGCATGCCCCTTTGCGCCTTCCCATTCGACATGGCCTTAGCCGCCAATGCCCTAGAAATCGTGGCAGAGCTCTACAGCGCCTTGACGGGCCTGGAGATGACCCCCGAGGAAGTCCAAAAAGCCGGAGAAAGGGTCGTCAACATTGCTAGGATGTTCAACTACAAAGCTGGCTTTACGAGGGCCGACGACGTCCTACCAGCGCGGCTCATGGAAGAGGGGGTTCCAGGCGGCGCGTCGAAGGGCCAAATGATAACTCGAGAGGACTTGGACAAGATGCTCGACGAGTACTACGAAGCCAGGGGCTGGGACAAGGGGAAAGGGATTCCGACGAAGGAGAAAATGATTGAGCTCGGCTTGCCAATCGAATGGCTCAGCTAAACAACTCTTCAATCTTTTCTTTTTCTTCAATGTTTTAACACCTCTCCTACCCTACCATGAGGATACCAGAGACACCGGAGACTGTAGAGTAGCACTCTCCGTTCCTGTACGTTCAATGGAGCTCTCATGGAGAGTTGATGTCTCGTGTTGAAAGCTTCTTAACAGCTCCACTACGTCGTGCTCCTCGATTTACTAACTCCTAACCCTGAGGCTTCAATACGTTATCACCTTAGGGCCGACGATTTGAAAGGCTCCTCAAAGCTAAAGGGTCACGGTGCCAGGCAACTTAATTGTTAAGTCGGTGAGGTCCTCTAAGTCCATGGTCATACAACGAGCCTCGCGACGAGCTTGAGTAAGGGCGATAAAATCTTGCCAGAGAGCCCCATGGACGTCTACCACGATACGGATAGATATATAGGCTCGTGACAGTAGAAGTATGATCAGCGGCTCGCGATGATTGTCGTTAGAGTGCGATCGTTCTTCGACTTAAAGAGGGCCATGGGTTCCGGCGAGGTGTTGTTAAGGCTTAAAGAAGAAGCCTCAGTAAAGGACCTCATTCAAGTGCTCGTCGAACGCTACGGAGAAAAGCTCAAGGATTTCCTCTTCAAGGAGGGCGAGAAGGTCAACACATCAATCTCCATCTACGTCAATGGAAGGCTCATAGACTTCTTAGACGGCCTCGAGACTAAGCTCTCTGACGGTGACGTCGTCTCGCTAATGCCCCCAGCAGGAGGAGGATGAAGGCCTGTCTAACCGGCACTCGTTAATTGTCATCTCAATACGCGCTACTGTGATGTGTGTAAAACATAATTTGACTGAGGTCCTATTGCTCGAGCATTTAACACCAGTTAAAGCATTAGTTAATGCTGAGCTCCAAGAACCGTTTAATGCGTGACTGCATAAAGCAAAACCTTAAAGGGACCTTACGACGTCCCTCTCTTTATGTATACGCCCCTCGGATCTATCTCCTTCCTCAGCAATTCTATTTCTTCTACGGTGGGGGGCTCTGTCTCCCTCACACTAGGTGATATCTTCAGATCGAAACCCGTATTTTCCTTTATTTCTTGGATGCTAACGCCGGGGTGATAGGATTCCAAGTACATCTCCTTCGTCACCTCGTCAAACCTGAAAACCCCCATGTCGGTAATGACTGCGGAGGGCCCTCCACTCCTTAGACCTGCTTCCTTCCTTGAAGAGTACCCGCTCAAGTAGCCCGGTGAAGTGATGTAGTCCACCCTCTCAACGAACCTTTGTCGACCTTGCCTCATAACTATGACTGTTCTCTTAGCTAGAGAAGCGATGTCGTTGGCACCTCCACTCCCCGTTAAATAGACCCTAGGCTTGAAGTAGTTCCCAATGACCGTCGTGTTGATGTTACCGAACTTATCGATTTGCGCAGCTCCAAGGAACCCAACGTCCACGTACCCGCCTTGGAGGATGAACCCGAGCACGTCAAACATGGAGCAGGCCATGGCAGCTCCGGGTATGAGGCATGGGTCCGTGACCGCGAACGGGAGGCGCTGGGGTCGCGCATCGACCACGCCTATCTCCGTCACGAGGATGGCGTTGGGAGCATGAGTCCTCTTGGCGAGGATGGCTGCTATTAAAGGCAATCCCACGCCTACGAGAACGACTTCGCCGTCCTTGATCTCTCGCGCTGCGGCAGCTACCATCATCTCTTCTCGCATGAAGTCTTTCGCGTAATTCTTCGCCAACTTCGTTACCCCCTAATATCCGTAGTTCACGGGATAGCAGTATACGTGTTTCGCTCTAAGCTTCCACAACCTCTCAAACCCTAATTTCCTTAGGTAGCCCATGTGATCCTCGACTCCGTAAACCCACTCGTCGAAGAACTTCTGGAGGGTCTCCTCTTCTTCCTCCATTTTAACGTACATTTCCCTAAACTCGAGGTCCATGTCGTAGTAGCCCTCCTTGTGCCATGGATGCTGGCCAAATGGGAGCTCGACAATAGCATCGACGATGAAGCTTGGGAAGACCGTTCTGTTGGGATCTCTCCTTATGACTTCCTCATCGACTATCTCCTCCACCGTTACTATTACTTTCTTTGCAGCTCTGACGGCCCAGAGATCATCGCCGAGAAAGCCCCACATCTGAACGTTTCCGTACCTATCGGCCCTCTGTGCGTGAACTATCGCTACATCTGGAGATAGGGCTGGGACTACGACTACCTTCTCGCCAGTGAAGGGGCACTCAATTACCCGAAGCTTCTTATCGCCCATGAAAGTCGACACCCTTACTATGTCAGAGCCCAAGAGCGACTTAACGGGCATGAAGGGGACGCCTATAGCGGCAGCGACAAATCCGGCGGTGATGGAGAAGTTAGAATACTCCTCGATCTCGATGGGGCGTGGTATGCCGCGCTCTACGGCGCGTCGAATGGCGTGAGAAAGGCCCCACGTCTCGAGCCCACGATAAGAATTGATCAAACGCCTTACACAACCAGCGCCGACCAACATGCTTATCTCTTCAGTGCCACCCCCGCACATTACCGTCAAGTTCCTCTTGTGTTGTCTTATGATTTCGTAGACAGCTCCGAAAGACCTACCAGCCATACCGGTGTAAACGGTGTCTCCGTCGTTGACGAACTTCTTAATGGCCTCCCTCAGCGTCATTACCTTATCTCCTATCTTGGCCTTTCGCATAACAACCTCTCCCCTTAAAAGTGAGGGCAGAGCTAAGTCCAGAGCTAGGAAGTGAGTGTATGAATGAGTGATTATATAAGTCTTACGAGCGTTGGAGGAGGGTTTAGTCGTAGCCATCATGATCGCTATGGTTTATTATTGTCGTGTGCATTTTCATAAGTCAGTATCGCAGATAAGATTATAGAGCGAAGGAATACAATTTGCCATCCAGATGTAAGTGCTAAGGTATGATTTCACGTGACTTGGTTAAGGCGATCGTTCTAAACATGTTTTAAATCATCTCGACATCGTGGGACCTCATGTACTATGGCCTACGATCAAAGCCTCAAAGACTTTAAAGCACTGATAGAGCTTTTGAGGGGTTGCGGTGCTACATCACGCACTTCTTCCTCGGTCGTTAATATGAAGGGCTTTATCTTGCCCTCCAGCCTATGCTTGATGAAATGCGTAACCTTTTCGACATCGCAGAACAAGTCACTTGGAAGGGCCAGTCCTAGAGGTATTTCGACTTGGTCGAGCGAGCTTTGCCGACTGCTCAAGATTACCCCGTCTACAGAGCCTCGGAGCGCATTAACGTCTTGCGGAGAGTCCGTCCCTCTTAGCAAAAGTAGAAGCCTCGCTTCAAAGAAGTTGGCCACATTTCGTATGGGAAGTAAAGCCTTTGCGTATTCGTGTAATTTCTCTTTGTCCACAGGCAACTTTTCCTCGAGCACGAGTATTAGATCGGCTCCTGCCTCGCAATAGGCTCGACATATCTCAAGCTCCGCATTAGCAATTTTTTGTAGAAGTTCTGCTCTGGCCTCCTGCCCGGTTAAGTCGCTTAAGAGTGCGAGGGGCCCTCTGAGGACGCCAGCTACAACGCCCTCATCTCTGACCATAATCTTAAGCCTCTTGACGACCTCTATCGCGTCTGGCACTCTTCCTCTTCCTCTTATCCCCCTCCACTCCAAGTCTTCTAATCTTGGGGGCTTAGCTGCAACGCTATAACGCTCGCCACACCATTGCACATTGCAGCCGAGAGCTTCGAGTTCCAAGGTCTCATCAATGTAATTAACGAGGACATCGTATCGGAAGAACTTCCACGCATTGTACAAAGTATTGACGAGAATGGTTAAGTTGGTAAGGAAAAGCTTTAAGTCGACCTTCTGCAACTTCGCGGCGTAAGAAAATATTAAAGGGGCGATTAGGGGCCTCGTAATGCCCTCGCCTTCAAAGTAGCTCCTCAGCTCCTCTTTAGGCGTCAAGCTGGCCATCATCATTGAGGTTCAGCCGTTGGCCACTTGCCATAGAATTTGAGAAATTCTAGAGGCGGAGCTTTCTTGCTCCACTCCTTCTCCCACTCTTCGTATTTCTTACCGCGTCTCTTTCTTAGCTCCCGCTCTTGTTGCCTCAACCTCTGAGTCTCCTCGTAATCGATCTCATAGGTTTCAGGGTCGAAGGCGACCTTATAGATGTTGCGAGCCGCCCACTCAGAGATTATACCGTTTTCAAGGTCTTTGATCACGAGCTCCGGGTCTCTCTCTAAGGGGTCGCCATAAGCCGGTCCAGCACCACTGCTCGTAACGGCTAAGTCCCCGGGGAAAAGCGGGCCAGCAACTCCGCCCAGCGCTGTATGGGTTAGCTCCTTCTTTCCGCCTATTGCGCTTGAGCTGAAGAATTCGATGAACGTTTTCGGTACGTCCCTCTCGCCTCTCTTCAGCCTCTCGATTATGTCGCAGTTTCTAATTTTCAGATCAGCCATGGCTCTCCCTGGATAACCTCCGAAAAGCCCGTTGCCTACAGGCACTAAATTCCCAACACCGAAGGGAGTCCATGTTAGGGGGGTCTTGCCATAGTGCACGAAGACGGTGCCGAGTGCGGACCCTCCTCGGAACTTTCCAAAGCCGCACGAATCCGTTATGTGTCCTACGAAGAGGTGCAAGAGAGGCATTTCCCTCTCTACTTCTTCAACATCAGGGGCCCTCCCCCATGGACAATGGACGAAGGAAGCCGCATCCACGCCGTCCCTAGTAGCTCTTGCCCCCCAGCCGGATGCGTTAAAGGCAATGGCGTGGAAGTCGGCAAAGGGCTCGCCCCACTGATTTATGCCTGCTAAGATGGCATCAGAGTGGCAACTGGCCATGCCTATTGCGACATTTTTAGATCGAGATTCTTCATCGACGTACATCATCCTGGAGAGGGTTGCAAGGGTTAAGTAGAAGGTAAGTACGTTGAGAGGGGTCCCCTTGTTTGTAGCAGTTTCTTCGCTTGCATGGTAAATCGTCCCCCTCCTAAACTTAAAGCTATACACATTCCATAGAGCTGCGCATGGAGCCAAGTCGTAATGCACAAAACAATAGAGCATATGAATTACATGAGCGGCTGTGACGTGTCCAAAAGTGTTGTAAGCTGTGGGGTTTTCGGGCGAAGTCCCTTCAGAGAAGTCAAAGAGTACTTGATCGCCCTTCTTTCTGACAGTTAATGTCACCTTCGCCAAGCTGGGATATGTGCCAATCACGTCTGTAAAGGCAACAGCTCTGAAGGTTCCGTCAAGCCACCTCTTTACCTTTTCACGTACTCCTTTCTCGGCCTCCATGATGATTTTCCGTAATAGGCCGATGACGAAATCAGCGCCCTTCTCTTTTGCGAGCTCGAGGACTCGAAGGCGAAGACGCTCACATGCAGCTATCCTAGCCCTAATATCTAGTGCGACAGCTCTAGGGGTCCTAGTTCTGTTGGCTATGGCTTCCAGCAAGTCCTCCCTTATTTGGTAGTTTTCAACTATCCTCACGGGCGAGAATATATAGCCCTCGTCGTAACGCGACTTGGCATTGGCTGGCATTCCAGGCTCGGTTGCACCGACTTCGGCCTCGTGGACAGCGGAAGAAACCCAAGCGATTAACTTATTGTCGTAGAAGACGGGCGCCATGCAGTAATTGTCCATTGGGTGAATGCCTCCAAACAAGGGGTCGTTGTGGAACCAAACGTCTCCTTCCTTTACGAGATGTCCATACCGCCTTAATATGAACTTTATCGCTGGAGTTATGGTGACCACATGGAGGAAAGTGCCGCAGAGCGCTGTCACTAAGTCCCCGCTAAATGTATAGATGCCGACTGCCAAGTCCCCACTCCTTAGCATGGTAGTTACGCCCGAGCGCACAAAAGTCTCTTTGGCCTCTTCGCAAAACATGTTCAGTCGTTCAAGGTATATCGAATACTCTTCTAGCGAGATCTTCTCAGCAGCTCGGAGCTCCTCCTCTGTGGGCTTCTCTGGCTTCAGTAACTCTAAAGCCTCGTCGGGCGTCATCGCCCATTTCTTAATGGCCAAGCTCATTCCCATCCCCCTTTAGACATCCTCAATTAATATGTTCAAGTACTCATCCACCTTTAACATCTTCCCTGGTGGGAGGACTAATGTGCTGTACTCACCTTCTATGATAGAAGGTCCTTCGATCTCATTCCCGGCTTCTAATAGGTCCCACTGATAACAGGGCACCTTGCGAAAGCCTCCCTCTTCTTTAAAGTACGCAAACCTCTCGCCCTTAAACGCACTTGGAGGAGGATTCTTGCCCCTCTTGGGGTGAGCTGGTAGCTTGAGCTTTGGCAAAGGCACTACCGCCTTTAACAGAAACCCTTCGATTACGACTCCTCCGTGGGGATCTATTGATAATGGGCCGTGTTGCGCTGCGTATTGTTGAACGAATGCCTCGTATATGGCCTTCACATCGTCCTGCGTCTTAACGAACATTCTTGGCGAGAGCGCTCTCACGACGTGTATTTGTTGCGTAAATCTCATGTCCAGCTCTAAGCTAAATGTCGGTGGGTACGTTTCTATATCTATACCCTCGGCTTTCAACTCCTTCAATGAATTCTCTTGAAGCTCCATCACGGTCTCGTTGAACTTCTCTGTTTCTAACACGAATCTATGCTCGATCCCAGGCTCTCTCACGTATAAGCGGAGACTCTTTTCGTAGAAGTGGACGAAGTCGAGCACTGAAGAGCCGAAGGCACAAAAGACAGGCGAGAAACCGAATACCACGATGCTCCTAGGCCTCACGTGCTTAGCGTAGCCGCACACATGAGTCGGCCCGGCACCGCCATAGGCGAAGAGCGCAAACTCCTTAGGGTCGTAACCCCTCAGAGCAGTCTCCCTTATTATCGCGCCGCCCATATTGCCATCAACTACTTCCTTAATCATGTAAGCCGCTTCTATTACGTCGACTCCCAAGGGCTTTGCTATTTTCTCCTCTATCGCTTTTCGCGCTTTTTCCACATTTAGCTTAGTTCTTCCTCCAAAGTAGTAGTCCGGGTTTAAGTATCCCAGCACTAAGTCAGCGTCCGTTACAGTGGGCTCTTCGCCTCCCCGATCATAACACGCTGGTCCAGGGAAGCTTCCAGCACTCTGCGGTCCTACTTCTAGCTTCTTATATATCGGGTGTATCCATGCTATTGAGCCGCCGCCAGCCCCTATGGACTTAGACTCTAAATAGCTAAGGCCAATTAGCCATCTATCAATGACGGGTTCCCATGCATAGACGGGCAATTTACCTCCTATCACCAACCCTATATCGAAGCTAGTTCCTCCCATGTCGGTAGCTATGACATTTTCTATGCCGTAGAGCTCTTTAGCTATGTACAGAGAGCCTATCAAGCCCGCTATAGGCCCAGAGTTGTACGTCCTTATGGCCGTGGTAGTGAACAAGTCGCCAATGCCGCCTGTGTTATGGACTATTCTAAGCGGCCTCCTATAGCCACGTTTTCTGAGCTCGTTGTACAAGCTCGTTAACTCCTCTCTCATTGAGCGATGGAGGTAAGCATTTAGTATGGCTGCCATGGTCCTCGGATATTCGCCTATCTTCGGCAAAACTTCGTGAGAGAGCACTACGGAGACGTTTCCGGCATAGAACTCTGGGTACTCCTCGTACACTATCTCCCTAATGCGTAGCTCGTGGACCGGATTAACGAAGGACCACAGAAGTGAGACGACTATTCCCCTTACACCTTGGTTTACTAGATAACGCACCTTCTTTCGCACATCCTCTTCATCTAGAGGTATTACGACGTTTCCGAGGCAATCGATCCTCTCCCTAACCCCGACTATTAGCTTCCTCGGGATCAAGGGCTCTGGCTTAGAAACCAGTGGCAAAGCGGCTTTCTCTCTCACCTTTAACCCATCTTGCCATTGAGACCCCTTTCCGACCAAGATCAAGTCTTCGAAGCCCTCAGTCGTTATCAGCCCTAACCTCGGACCCTTCCTCTCTATCAACCTATTCATCGCAATCGTGGTCGAATATCGGATAATATCTGTCTTGCTGAGCAACTCCCTTACCGAGACGCCCAATTTCCTTGCCGCATCCTCTAAGGCCCTCATGAAGCCAATGGACAAGTTGTATGGCGTGGTGTAAGCTTTGGAGAAAACGGTCTTGCCCTCGAACCTCACGAAGCAGTCAGTGAAGGTCCCTCCAATGTCAATGTCTATGGTGTTTACCCACTTTTCAGATTTTTCAGGTTCCATACTCATCCCATCACTTCGACTTCTTATTCAAAAATCTCTCCTTAAGCGCGTCTAGGTCAAGCTCTATGTCATGGGTTATAGGGTGGCCTAGAGGAAGTACTTCTGTTTCTATGAGCGCTCCACAGTTAGGACAGTAGAATTCGACTATGTGACAAAGCTTCGAACTATATGTTAGAGCGTACTCCTCTGCTCCCTCTATTACTGGCTTCCATAGCTCGCTTGGATCCCTGTCGTAGACTAGACACCCCTTCTTGTAATTTTCCCTCGCTGATATTAACTCGTAGCCACATCTAGCACAACACCACATCTCCTTTTCCAAATCCACCTCGAGGTACTCTGTAATTCTGACCTTAAAACCCAACCTCATCACCTTACAGCCTTTCCATTACGCCGTTTCCATACTCATCTACCTTAAACGTCCACCCTCTTGGTATGACGTAAGTAGTGTCGACGCCTTCGAGTATAGCTGGGCCTTCGACTACAGAACCTGGCCTAAGCTTTTCGAATTCATAAATATTGGTCAGAGCTCTTCCGTCGAGCCACAGGACATTCCTCGTGCCCTTTAGGGCCTTCTCTGATTCAGAGGGAGGGCCTACTTCGTATCGCGGGGGCGTGAAGTGAGGCAGAGGAACTCTAGCTTTAAGTCTAAAAACCTCTATAATGGCGTTTATTGCCTTTCTTTGAGCCCTCTCTTCATACGCCTTCCGAAGGTCTTCTGCTTCACCCCTCCCCCTTAAAATGACGTGCGGGGACTGTATCGTCGTCTTACCTTCCTCTCTTATCTCTAACTCCAGCTCTAATAGGACGTCCTCTCTTTTGAAGCCTTCGCCCTCTAAATCTCTGTAAGCCACCTCCACCATCCCCTCTACAACTTTATTGAAGTCCTCTATCGGCAAAGCGAGCTTTGACTCCGTTACCAAAGGCAAGACTTTAAACTCCTCGTAGTAGTGCAAGACGTCCATCAACGAAGAGCCGAAGGCTCCGAAAACCGAGCTAAACGGAAACACGTAAGCCTTTGAGATGCCCAACCTCTTGAGTATTTCAAGGCAATGCGCTGGGCCTGTGCCTCCGTATACAAACGCTACGAAGTCGCTGAGGGGCCTCCCCGTCGCCTCTATCTTGCTCTTCATAAATGAGGCTCCCTGCTCAGCGAATTTATCAAGTATTTTCTTCACGGCATCTTCGATGCTGCAGCCTAGAGAGCTCGAAACCCTCTCAATGGCTTCTTCAGCTCTCTTAGCGTTAAGCTTTATCCTTCCACCTAAGAAGTAGTCTGGGTTTACTCTCCCCGCCACTACGTCAGCGTCGAGCACCGTAGGGTCTAAGCCGCCAGCGTCGTAGCAAGCGGGGCCGGGTAGCGTGCCAGCGCTCTCGGGGCCTATCTTTACATCATCACCATCAACTTTGACTATCGATGAACCCGCGAGCCCTATGGACTCCACCTCGACAATGGGCATCTTAACGGGCAAGCCAAAGAGCTTCCTCTCACGGCCATAGAGAGAACCGTCGACTATCAGCCCCACGTCGAAGCTAGTACCACCTATCTCAATCGTAACTACATCCTTAAGCCCATATAACTTCGACCAATAAAGTGATCCATACATTCCGGCTACGGGACTCGACCCCACAGTGTCGATGGGCCTCGTCTTACCGATGCTCACTACGCCTCCGTTGACGTGGACGGTCATGAGCGGTTTCCTATAGCCGAGATTCTTCAACTCATCTTCAACCCTGTAGAGGAACCCCGCCATTAGTCTATGGATATACGCGTTTAAGATGGTTAAGTTAGTCCTCGTCACTTCGTCCGGTCGCCTGCAGAACTCGCTCGCTAGTATAACTGGAACGTAGCCCAAATAGTGGGGCGGGAAGTACTTGTTCAGTACTTCTTTCACCCTCCTTTCATTAAATGAGTTTAAGTGGGCATTTCGAAAGCTTACTACGAGTATGTTCGCCCCACGTTCTAGGAGCGCCTTTACTGCGTTCACGACCTCTTCTTCGTTTACAGCTTTAACGACCTCTCCCTTGTCGTTTACCTCCTCATCAAGCCCAAGCACCATTTCCCTGCTTATGAAGTTAAAGGCTGGGTGGGATTCGCCCTCTTCTGCATAAAGGTTCCTCTCATAACCTTTAGTCACGAGAACCCCGACAGCATCTCCAGTCCTCGTGATGAACGTATTAGTCCCGTGAGTCGTAACGTAACGTATGATGTGCACATGCCTGAGAAGCTCTTTAACGCTGCTAAAACCGCAAGCCTTAGCCGCTTCTTTAAGAGCATCGAAGAAGCAAATGGCAAGGTCGTGAGGAGTCGTTGGGACTTTAACTTTTAAATATCTATCCTTAAGGGTGATGAAGCAGTCAGTAAACGTACTTCCCGAATCAATGTCGATGGTCATCACATTTATCGTCTCCTGTAGTCTCGTCGGTTGATTGATTCCATACGATAAGGGAAGGCGAAAGATTAATAAGGATTTCGCCTAAGGGATCATCGATCTCCATGACGATTTCAACATTAGCATCATTTCGAAGTCCATTGTATTTAAGAAGCGCTCTTTCACGTCGATTTTTCGATGGCTTTAACCTTCTTAGTACTTTCTCCTCGCGACATTGGATGGAGTTTTGCGAGGAAGCCAGCCCTCTATTGCCTGCAAGCCATAAAATTGACTGGATCATCCTCATCTTTGTAGGTTCGCGAAGTATTAACGATGTGGGGCTTTATGACCTTAGGATGTAGGTGAGAGAGGTCGCGAAGCGCGATATCGTCAAAGTCGCACTAGATTCATCCAACACGTCCTACTCTTACGACTTACCCTCATCATTAGCATGCATCTTAAAGCGTCGTAATAGTCTAAGCGACCTCTTCACCACGAACTTAAAAGCCTCTCTGCTCCTACGAACTCTCGGTCTTTTACCTCATCCTTACTGCTTTACCGCATAATACTTACTTCGTACCTTCTCAAAAATTTCTGCTAAACCATTTGGCAGGAAATAGATGATAGCTATCAGGGCTACACCTAAAATCACCATAAAATACTCGCGCATGGTAGCAAGGAGGTACTCCTCCAGCAATGAGAGAAGCAGGGCTCCAAAGATTGGCCCATAGCCTGTCCCAGCTCCGCCTAGCATCGTCATTATAGCAGGCATGAAGGAGTGTCGCTCCTTGCCATAACGCTTGACGAGCATGCAATCGTCGGCAGCGAGTGCCTGGTCGTAGAGCCTGCGCCGCGAGCTACAGACAGGGGATCGTGAAGATGAAGGTCGTGAAGAGAGCGAGACACATTGTCGTGGCTTCGTAGTTGCTGAAGCAGACGTTGCGCCACCGACGACGGTAGAACGTCGGCTTTCTCGCTTATGAGGCGCCTCACCCTCTAAAGTTTTTTAGCCCCGTCTTGGTCAGTAATATAACGGTGATCAACTCTGGCTATAACCGTAGTTAAGAGGGATGGCTCTAGAGAGGAGTTCGTCCCCGAGAAGATCGTAGTTAGTTGCCTAAAGTCAGGAGCGACAGTCGAGGCCGCGAGGAAAATAGCCAAGATAGTCGAGGCGAAGCTGTTGGAGAAGGGGGCCTCAGAGGTCTCGGCTAAAGAGCTCACGCGCATGATATTGGAGCTCCTCAAGAAGGAGAACGAGGAGTGGTACAAAAACTGGATAATATTCGACAGGGCCGTGAAGAGGAGGAAGACCGAGGAAGAGCTCGCCTGAAGCACAACCCTTAACATGGCCATCGACGAGCCCGCCCATAGCGAGAGGAACCCTCCTCGACTTTTATTGCCCCACCCCGTTGTGCGGTCCCTCGTAACAAATCGACGCATAAAATCCCATAACTCCCCCCTCGACCGAGGATTTCTTGTAGTGAGGTTTTGTGAACATGAGAACGAGCGTTAGGCTGGTTGTGGCCAAGCGAAATCTCAATAAGTGCATCGGTTGTGGGGCATGCGAGGAGATAGTGGCGTGCCCTGTAGGAGCCGTCGGGAATGCGTCAGCGTGCGTCGGGTGCGGGGCCTGTTACTTGGCCTGCCCTAACGAGGCCATTGAGCTAGTCGACGCCCCGAGAGATCGAGAAATCAAGATCTACGTCGATGGAGAACGGGCCTACGTCCCCGAGGGGATCACCGTGCTCAAGGCCTTGGAGCTCTTGGGGTACAGGATTAGCAAGTTCCCGGGCGAGGGCGACATATTCGCTCCATGCGAGGTCGGGGGTTGTTACAGCTGCGCCGTGGAGATCGACGGAAGCATTAGGCCGAGTTGCGTGACGAGCGTCCGTGAGGGCATGAGGATTGTGACCAAGCCCCCTGAGGACCACGTCCCTGTGAGGTCGCTCCACGGCTGGATGGGCCACCCGGTTGGAGGGGTCGGGACGCCTTGGTGGCTCAAGGGCAGGTACTACGTCGAGGCAGCCGTCTTCGCCTGCGGGTGCAACCTGCGCTGTCCGCAGTGCCAGAACTGGACGACGACCTACAACGGGAGGGAGGAGCCCCTCACGCCGAGGGAGGCGGCCCTCATCATGACGAGGACGAGGAGGCGGTACGGCGTGGACAGGATGGCAATATCCGGCGGGGAGTGCACGTTAAACAGAAAGTGGCTCGTCCAGTACATCAAGGAGCTCAGGCTCCTCAATCGAGACGAGAGGGCGAGGTTCCACGTGGACACCAACGCGACGATCTTGACGAAAGATTACATCGACGAGCTGGTGGAGGCTGGTGTGACCGACGTAGGGCCAGACCTCAAGGGCTTAAGAGTGGAGACGTTCATGCGGATAACAGGGATAGCCGACAGGGAGCTGGCAGAGAAGTACCACCGAACGGCTTGGAGCGCACTCAAGTACTTGGTCGACAACTACAAGGGCAAGGTCTTCATAGGCGTTGGCATCCCCTACAATAGAGACCTCATCTTCATCGAGGAGATAATCAGGATTGGCGAGGAGATCTTCAGGATCGACCCCGAGGTTCAGGTTTGCGTCCTCGACTACCGCCCCGAGTTCAGGAGGCGGGACATCTCGAGGCCGAGCTTCCAAGAAATGGTTAGAGTCTGGGAGGCCTTGAAGTCCACGGGCCTGAAGACCGTTATATGTCAGACAGTCTACGGCCATATAGGGCCCTACGAGCCGAGGCCCGCGACGGTCTATTAGGGCCAGCGCGTAGGAGGGCCTCTCGCCCTTAGCTCCAAGTTCTTCCCGCGACGGCCAAGGAATATCTCGCAGGCCCTTAGTTTTAAAGGGTCGACTTCACATTCACTGTCCGCCAGCCGCCGTCTTTAAGGGGGCCGTTTTAAAGGGATGAGCTCAAGGCCTCGGGCTCGTAATTTTAAGACGATGTCAAATCATTTTACCGTCCCTCAAGCCTCAGTAGCTCGAGAGGCAACTATGAGCAATCCGATGAGAGCGGTCGCCTACTCGAGGACTTCTACTGATCTGCAAACGACGGAGCAACAGATCAACGCCATCAAGGAGTACGCCGCTGAGATGGGCATGGAGATCTTGGAGTGGTTCAGCGACCCCGACGTCTCGGGAGCCATACCCGCGCTCGAGCGGGAGGGCTTCAAGAAGTTGCTCGACTACGTCGAGCGGAACAAGGTCTCGACGATAGTCGTCTACGCGATCGACCGGCTCGGCAGGAGCTTCATGGACATATTCAAGACTTTGAGCGAGCTCGACAAGAGGGGGATAACCGTGGTGAGCGTCAGGGACAGCTTCCTCCAAACCTTGGACCCCAACATCAGGAGGCTCGTGCTTGCGGTCTTGGCTTGGGCATCGGAGTATGAGGTGAAGCTGACGAGGGAGAGGGTCAGGCTGGCCATGAAGAGGAGAGAAGTGCAGGAGAAGCTGGAGAAGGTGAGGAAGGTTGACAAAATATACGAGGAGACTAAGCAACTGATAAAGGCCCTCTACTCTCAAGGCTGGAGCTTGAGGAAGATAGCCAAGACGGTGAACCTAAGCGTCTACGCCGTCCGAAAGGTCTTGATGAGCGAGGGCGTGATAGAGCCCGGTAAGTACAGCTGTCCTAGGTGTGGCCACAGACTTGACTGGGACGACATAGAGAACGCGTACAAGTGCAGGTCGTGCGGCTTCAGAGGTTAAAAAAAGAGGATCTAGTGAACCGCTATGGCCGTTAACGTCCTCTCGACGCCGTCTATCTCGTGAATTTTGCTCACTACTTTCTTCACGTCGGCTATCGGCTCATCGCTCTCGAAGAAGGCGATGACATCGAAGGGCCCCGTGACCGCGTAGGCAGCCTTGACCTCCTCTATTTTGGCGACCTTATCGGCCACCTCGAATGCCTTGCCGGGCTTGGTGTTTATTAAGACGAAGACCGCGTGCATGCTAACGCGACCCAACTTAGTACACACCCTCCTCAAGCTTAAGCTTACTGCTAGGGACGCCCCTCTGACGACAGCTACGAGGCCACGAAGCTATTTCTCTAAGAGGCCTCCCTAAAGTCTCGGGGATCGGTGGTCTGCCATAGCCCGCCCAACGATAAGCGAGGTTTACTGCAAGAGCGCATTGTCGAAGAGCGGCATATACGGAGTGGACTACTCCCTAAACCCCTACTTCGGCTGTGAGCACTCCTGCGTCTACTGCTACGTCCCGAGGATGATGCCGGGGAGGCTCAGGGGGAGGGCTTGGGGAAGCTTCGTCGAGGTCAAGGTCAACATCCCAAAGGTGCTGGCGAGCGAGCTCAGGCGCATAAGTCGTGGTAGGGTCCTCTTGAGCAGCATAACGGACCCCTATCAACCAGTGGAGAGGTCGTACGAGCTCACGAGGAGTTGCGTGGAGCTTCTAGCGTCGAAGGGCTTGGAGGTGACGGTATTAACTAAGTCCTCCCTATTCAAGAGGGACTTGGACTTGATGGACAAGGAGAGGTTCGAAGTGGGGGTCACCGTCACAACAATCAAAGCCCAGAGAGAGCTAGAGCCCCTCTCAGACCCACCGCTGAGGAGGCTGGAAGCCTTGAAGGAGGCCTCAGAGGAGGGCTTGAGGACCTTCGTTTTCCTAGGCCCCCTGATACCTGGAGTCGTGGACGAGGAGCTCGACGAGATATTGGAGCTGGCGTACAGCGCTGGAGCCAGCTACGTGATAGTCGACAAGCTCAACACTAAGGGCGACGTGGTCGAGTCGATAATGAGGGTCTTGGATGAGAGGATCCTCGACCAATTCCTCAAAGCTGTTTCGAGCAAGGCTTGGCTCGAAGAAGCGAGAAAGAGGATAGCTAGCGCTTGCGACAAGCTCCGCCTTCCGTACGACTTCTGCTTCTGAGCACAGTGAGCGGAAAAGAGATATCTCGGGCGAGAAGTGATATCTATGGGCGATGAGTTAAAGCGCCTTGCTGACGAGTGATGAACGTGGAGTACCCATGAGCCCCCTGCTAAGAGCCCAAAGGGCCAAGCCGTAGCCGTCTACGACATGGTGCCCGTCGGGCTCCACCAAACGCGTCTAGGGTTCAGCGCGTCGCACCACAACCCCCAAATTGCCACGATTTGACGAGCGACTAAGACTTATATAATGTCTGTTATGAGTATGTAGCTGGGTTGAAGAGGTGCGAGGGCTTGATTAAGGGCCTCCCTTCGACGATGAATGACGAGTGGCAATTAAACTTGTGGAAGGTCATACACTATGCTGCGAAAGTTCACAGCCTCACTGAGGTGATATCTTATAGGACGCTCCAGGGAGGCCAGGTGCATAGGCTGAACTATAAGTTGGCCTACGAAAGGGTATGCGCTATGGCTAACGCGCTTAAAAGCCTTGGAGTTAAGCCCGGAGATCGCATAGCGATTTTAGGCTGGAATGATCATAGGTATTACGAGTCATGCTTTTCAATTTCAGGCATAGGAGCTGTTGCACTTCACCTCAACTTGAGGCTCCATCCAAGCGAGTTGATCCATGTACTAAACCATGCAGGTGCTAGAGCCTTATTTGTAGACGACACTTTGCTAACGTTGGCCGAAGAGTTGGCTAAGAGCCACAAGTTCGACTTCTTCGTGGTGATGAGCGATAAGTCCTTAGCCCAGATCTCTACGAGCTTAAGCCCCCTCTACGGATATGAAGAACTCATAGCCCAAAGCCCTAAGACTTACGATTGGGAGGAGATTGACGAAAAGTCGGCAGCTCTGGCGTGCTATACCTCCGGGACTACCGGGATGCCGAAAGGGGTCCTCTACTCACATAGAGCTCTGATACTTCAGTGCTGGACTTTGAGCAATGTGCTGAAGCTTGACGTTAGCGACGTCTTTCTCGTAATCGTACCATTGTTTCATGTGAATGCCTGGGCTACGCCCATGGCCGTGACCATGGTTGGGGCCAAGCTGGTGCTCCCAGGCAGGTATACTCCAGAAAGCCTTGTGGAAATAATGGTCAGGGAGGGGGTCACCGTGACTGCAGGAGCGCCAGCAATCTTGATGCCGATACTCGAAGTCCTCCGCAGGATGGAGCCTAAGCAGAAGCTCAACATAAGGATTATGACGGCGGCGAGCGAGCCCTCTCCAGCCCTGCAGAAGGGATTAGCAGAGTTCGGGATAAAAATAATACATGCCTATGGGACTACCGAAACGCACCTCTTGACCGCGAATTTGCCCAAGCCCGAAATCAAGGCTTTACCAGCAGAGCAACAATGGGAACATGCAAGGAAGCAAGGAATTCCGGTATTCGGCGTAGAAGCTAAGCTCATTGACTTGTCCACTGGGGAGGAGGTCCCATGGGATGGCAAGAGCGTTGGAGAGCTTTGCGTCAGGGGTCCGTGGGTGATTAAGGAGTACTACAACGATCCGAGGACGAGAGAAGCCATGACTCCAGACATGTACTGGAGGACTGGTGATGTGGGGTGCATAGATGAATTGGGTTACTTCAAGATAGTTGATAGAGCTAAAGACTTGATCAAAAGCGGTGGAGAGTGGATTTCATCAATCGACATGGAAAACTACTTAATGACTCATCCGTACGTCCTCGAAGCTGCGGTCGTAGGAGTACCGCATCGGAAATGGGAAGAAAGACCATTAGCATTGGTAGTTTTGAGAGAGGAGTACAGGAGTAAACCTCTTCAAGAGGTGGAGAACGAGCTGAGAGAGCACCTATCCAAGAGGTTCGCGAGGTGGCAATTGCCGGACAAAATATTATTCGTAGAGGAAATACCGAAGACTAGCGTGGGGAAGTTCAATAAAAGGGTTATAAGGGAACGATATAAAAACGTGTACCTCGACTAACGCTCAGCTCGGCAATTCGCACTAAACTGGCCCAACAGGATCATAGTGGGCTCGACAAGGACTTAGGTTGAACCTCTGCGAGGACCTCATAACGCCTCGAAGTAGTTCTCCACCGTCTATTTTACTCAACCACCTGCGGCTGCTAATGCCACGGCTTTAAGCTTTTTCGGAATCTGAATTAGAGCTTTTTAGACCTTCGAGCTCGTCACGCTCACCAACGATGCGAGGTCAGTTGCGTCAACATCGACGTCAGAGTCGTCGAAGGGCTCGCTTTAGCTTTCCTCTCAAATGCTTTCGCGCCCTCACCGTAAGGGTCCAGCAACGCCAGTTGTAGCCTCCTCGTAAAAATGGAGGTTGTAGCCTCCGATCCTAAAATCTAAACAACATGTATCAGCGTGCCTGGCTCTCTTCGATAAAACGCTTAAGAGCTTCTGATGCCACTTGATGCGACCGCCCTAATCTATCCCCTTTACTTCTCCATCGTAGTCAACGTAATTTAGAGCGTTAGGGAGTTACTTGCGTGACGCTAGATCATCGCACCAAGAAGCGCCGTGAAACGTGCTCGTCAGGACAAGTTTTCACTGGAAAATAGGGGTTCCCTAGCTCTTACAGTCAGAACTCGGTGTATACCGTCTGTACCTGGTGAGGAGCTCGAAAGGGAAGAGCAAGAAGCTAAGTGTCATGATGACTAAGCCACGGTCGTTGCTAGCTTAGCACATGACCATAGCGTTAAGAACGTCGGTTTATAGCTGAAGCGCCAATGAAAGGGCATGCGATATAGTCAGGAGGATGGCCGTGTAGAGCGTTAATAGCAATGCTATGCCCTTCGAGCTCTTGGGTAGCCCTCCTGTTATCTTGAGGGGGATCGCGACGACTTTTGCCAGCTGTCTGGGCACCGGCATCATGAAGGGAGTCTTCCTGCGGTACCCTTCGTACCTCTCGCCATACCTCCTCGACATCTCTATCTCCTCGAGCAACGCCACCCCGATAACCACCATGGTGGATACGAGCCATATCAAGGCCGGCGGCGTCGCGAGGGCGCCCTTCACGTAGTGCTTATAGCTAACGAAGATCAGAAGCCCGTAGCTCCAAACTATGAAGCCCAAGTACTGGGGGTGCCTACTGTACTTGTATATCCAAAAGTCTACGAGCTCGCGGCCTCTGAACTTGCCGTAGAGCCACGTCGTCGCGCCCAAAGCGAA